>WNGQ01001306.1_pt1 | contig 25931 bp, 27 predicted proteins | sample 5407661 | NCBI WGS metagenome assembly WNGQ01 (sample SAMN13153382, study PRJNA577476) | soil metagenome | isolation source: 60 cm soil or saprolite under Garry oak tree replicate 2 | place: USA:California | collected 2016-06-15 | reverse complement strand
CGAAGTCGCCGGTGAGCCCGCTCTGCCCGGTGCACCACTGCGTCCACTCCGGCAGCAGGCGGAGCGCCGCGTTAGCGTAGTCGGGGAAGTAGCCGTCACGGAACAGGTGCGCCGCCATCTCGATCCGGTGCGGTGAGCAGGCGTAGCGCGAGCGTTCCCCGGGTTGTGCCCGCGGTCCCCACTCGTGGAGGATCGTGTCCGCAGCGTCGGCCGCGTCCTGCGGGACATCGTCGTGCCGTGTCGCGTACCAGCCCAGGAACGCCTCGCGCACCGGGCCAGGGTCGTCGCCGCCGGATGAGGCTGTGGCGGCGCTGGCGGCCGTGGCGCCGGTGAGGCCGCGGGCGCGCCGCCGGAGCCGGTAGTACTCCCGGATGAGTTCCCGGGGCTCGCTTCCCTGCAGCATGTCCGACAGCGGCCCGGTCTCCAGGCAGGGTGCCAGCAGCCGGGCGGTCGTCTCGGGCGCGCCCGGCGACAGCGCCGTCCCGGCGGCGGGCCCGACGGCGTGCTGCCATTCAGCCAGCGCGTCCTGCGCCGACCCGAACACCCCGGCTCCCGCGACGGTGAGGATCCAGCACGAGTCGATGTCCCATGCGTACCAGTGGTCCGTCGCCTCCCCGTCGTGGCCGAACGGGGCCACGAGCAGGAACCGGCTGCCGTACGCGTCGCGCGCGACCAGGGGGTCCCCGGCCGCCCGGCAGCCGTCAGCCGGGTGCCCGATGCCGGAAGCCAGTCCGCGGTCTGCCAGCAGCTTGGCGGCCTTGCCCGCTTCGGCCAGCGCGGTCAGGCAGGGATCCTTGATGTCGGGGAAGCGCGCGCGTGCCAGCTTCGCGGTCTCGCTCTCGGTGTCGCCGGGCGGTGCGGTCAGCGCCAGCCCGCACAGCAGCGCCCGCAGCTGCCGCCAGTCGCCGGTGCCGCCGGCCACCGACGCCCGCAGCGCCGCCCCGGTCTCCTCCGCGAGCGCGCGCAGCCACTGGGGCGGGTGCAGCCCGGTCAGCTGCGAGTTGAGCCGCTCGTAGAACTCGTCGCCCACGATCTGGCAGGCTTGCGTCTCCAGGTCGACGAGGCGGGACGGCCAGGTAAGGGCGCGGGCGGCGGCGAGAATCCGCTGATGGGACTCGCCCCACCAGGGCCTGGGCTCCGCCCCGCCGGCCAGGGCGTAGGCCAGCTCCCGCAGCGGGGAATCCTCCGGTTTCCCCGACCGGAAGTCCAGCACCAGCGGCGGGAGATCCGGCTCGTCCGCGATGGCCGGCCCTCGCTGAGCCAGTTGCCCGGCACGCCGCTGCGGGTTGCCGCTGATGCCCTGGCGGGACCCTTTGCCTTTCCCCGGACGCCGTTTCTTCGATGCCACGCGGTCAGCGTAGCGATCCGGGGCAGTGCCCTGCCCGGCGCATGCTTGTGCCGGCGCCATGCTGGCGGCCCCCGCCCCGGCATCACAGGTTAAGGAATTTCGGTCTCCATGAGAGCGTGACCTGGGGTTTTGCGTGGCTGCCGGGCATGTGGCCTGAGTGATTTGCTCGCGCGAGGGGCTCCTGGTACGGCTGTGGGTGTCGAGTCCATGCCGTCTCCAGGAGCCCTTGTGCTTTCTTATCTGCCTGACGTCGTTGATGCAAGCCGGGTTGCGGTGTCCCCGCTGGCGGGGACACCTGCCGGGACACTGGTGGCGCGGGCCGCTGACCTGCGGTTTCATGGCGGTGGGACGGTCACGGCGGGAGATCCGGCGCCGTCGGCGGGCGAGCTGGCGGTGTTCTGCCGCCCGGTGGTGACCGCTCCGGCCGTCGTCCGCAGGGATGGCAGCGTGCGGGCGGGCGGGTGGCTGCCGGATTTCGTGCGGCTGGGTGAGCTGGAGCGGCACCTCGGTGACGGGGTGATCGAGGAGATCACGGCGGTGGCGCTGGAGCAGGGCCGGCTGAGGCAGCGGCGGCGGCGGCGGATCATGTCGTATCCGCTGGCCATCCGGCTGATGATCGCGATGACCCTGATGCCGGACGCGTCGTACTGCGAGGCGCTGGCCCGGCTGGCCGGGCTGCTCGCGGATATCCCGTTCGCCACGGAATGGCACGTGCCCACGGAGAAGGTGGTCACCGGCTGGCGGCTGCTGGTGCCGGCGGACCTGATGGAGGCCCTGTTCTGGCGGGCGGCCGGGCCGCTGGTCAGCGACGATGAGCCGTCGGCGGTGCTGCTGGCCGGGATGATGGCATGCGCCGCCGACGGAATGCTGGTGAACGTCGCGGACACGGAAGCGAACCGGAAGGCGTTCGGCTGCGCGGGCACCGCTGAGCAGGACGGAAAGGGGTCCGCGCCGTTCCCGCAACTGCGGGTCGTCGCGCTGACCGCCCGCGCCGGCCGCGCCATGCTCGGGGCGATCTGCGGCCGGGCCAGGGCCGGAGTGCAGACCCTGCTGGCCCGCCTGGTGCGCCGCCGCCCGGGGCTGTTCGCCGGCCGCGTAACCTGCTTCGACAGGAACTTCCCCGGCCATGAGCTGATCTCCGCGATCCTGCGCGCGGGCGGGCACGTCGTCGCCCGGGTGAAGGCCGGGATCAGCCTGCCGATGGAGCCCGGCGGCGGCTGGCTGCCTGACGGATCCCGGATGACCTGGCTGAACGCCCCGTCCGGGAAGGAAGAGGACCGGCTGCTGGTCCGCGCCGCCGAGCACAACGCGGTCCTGCCCCGCGGCGACGGGGAAGAGGTATCGGAGACCTGCACCCTGATCACCACCCTGCTGGACCACCAGGTCGCCCCCGCCTCAGCGGTCCGGAAGACGTACCTGACCCGGTGGAGCGCGTCAGAAACCACGTTCGGCGAGGGCAAGACCACGATCACCGGCGCCGGGAACCGCACGTCCGGCCCTGTGCTGCGATCCGGCTCCCCGCGGCTGGTCATCCAGGAAGCATGGGCCTGGCTGACCGCCGCCCAGCTGGCCCGCGCCAGCGCGGCCGCAGCCCTGCACGGCGACGCGGCGCAGGCCCGCGCCCTGCGCCGCAAGGACGGCGCCCTGGTCACCGCGGACGAGGAATCCTTCACAGCCGTCCGTCACCACGCGATCCGCTCCATGACATCCTCCCAGGTCACGGCGTCATCGTCACTGCACGCGCTCGCCGCCGCGGCCGATGCCGCCGCCCGCGCCGCGCTGCGCACCCTGAACGCCGCCGGGCGGGAACGCCACTCACCGCGCGCCCAGAAAGCCCGCCCGAAATTCCGGCACACAGCCGCGACCAAGAAAACCGTCACCACGAAACCCCAGGTCACCGTGTTCGCGCCCAGCCAGGCGTTAACCGCGGCCGGGCAGGAAACCCGTCAGGAAGGAGGAACCACCCCGGCCGCCGGGGCCCGGACCGTGGAACCGCGCGCCAGCCCCGCCGCGACACGCGGGCAAACACCACGCCCGCATACCACCGCCGCCATCACCGAAACAGACTCAAGGACAGAAACAGGGCAACAAAGCCGTAAGACCCTGACACTCTACAAACACCCAAAGTCCGTGGTGTTGACCCCGCAGCGTCAGCGACGCGGGTGATGAACCCTACTAACAATTGGACTATCCAACGCACTCACATGACCGCGGACAGGGTCAGACGTCGCGGGCCTGGCGCGAGACGTGGCCGTGTCCGGGTAGTCGGCTGGCATCCGAGACCCCCGACCGGTGCCTGATGGTGCTGGCGCGGTGCCAAGCTAGCGGGGTGGCGACCTTCCAGGCGGAGCAATTCAGCGTCAGCGTGAGTGACGAGGTCCTGGCCGACTTGCGTGCGCGGATCCGGAACACCCGGTGGCCAGGGCCGGCGCCAGGCGCGCAGTGGGAGCAGGGCACAGACCTCGGTTACCTGCGGGATCTGCTGGGGTACTGGGCGGACGGCTTCGACTGGCGCGCACAGGAACGCTGGCTGAACGGGTTCCGTCACTTCCGGGCCGGGATCGATGGTGTCCGGGTGCACTTCGTGCATGAGCGGGCCCGCAGCGGCCGCGGGATCCCGCTGATCTTGACCAATGGCTGGCCGAGCTGCTTCGCCGAGTTCCTGCCGCTCGTACCGTGGCTGACGGACCCGGCCGCGCACGGCATCGACGGGCCCGGTTTTGACGTGGTGATCCCCTCGCTGCCCGGCTACGGGTTCTCTGACAGGCCGGCCCGGACGGGGGTGACATGCCGTTACACGGCGGGGCTGTGGCACCGCCTGATGCGCGGCCTGGGATATCAGCGGTACGGCGCGCACGGCGGCGATTTCGGGGCCGCCGTCGCCACGTTCATGGCGCTGGATGACCCGGCGCCCATGCTCGGCATCCACCTGTCCAACCTGGACCTGGCACCCTATACCGGGCCGGGGTCACGGCCGCTGTCCGCGGCCGAGCAGGCCTACCTGGCCCAGTACCGGCGATGGCGTGAAGATGACCGCGGCTACGGCGCGATCCAGTCGACGCGGCCTCAGACGGTCAGCTACGGCCTCAACGACTCGCCGGCCGGCCTGGCCGCCTGGGTGCTGGAGAAATGGCGGGGCTGGGCCGACTCCGGCGGGGACATCGACGCCACCTTCTCCCGCGACTTCCTGCTCACCGTCGTGACGCTGTACTGGGCCACCCAGACGATCGCGTCCTCCATGCGGGACTACGTGGACAACCGGTGGCTGGCAGCCGAGCTGGGCCTGGCCGACAAGGTTACGGTGCCTACCGCGGTAGCCGTCTTTCACCAGTTCATCGATGACGGCACGCCTCCCCGCGAGTGGGCCGAACGCCTGTACAGCATCCGCCGGTGGACGCCCATGCCCAGCGGCGGCCACTTCCCATCCGTCGAGCAGCCCGACCTGCTCAGCCGCGACATCGCCGCCTTCTTCAACGACCTCAGCGCGGCGGCCAGCCCGCAATGACGCGCTTAATCGGCAGATCTGTTCCCGCGCCGCGGCCGGCATCCCAACCGCAAGACAAGCGAATATTCGGCGTTCGGTCCCGGCCGCCAGGGCCTCCCGGCGTCTGCTTTCACCACCCGCCTTGGCGCCATCGAACAGGCATACCAGACCGCCATCGAACCCAGCCGCGTGTACGAGTCACCCGAGCCGCTCGAAGCGCTCCGTCCTCCGGAGCGCGCTACCGACGAAGCGATCGAACTAGAGGCCGAGCCGTGAACGGCGAGACCATGGCAAGCAACGCCCGCGGCAGTACAAACCACCCTGATGGCCACCCAGATCCCGGACAAGGCGCCCGCTGGGATCTCGACCTGCTCACCCCCGACGACGTATGTGCCCTGCTGAAGGTCAGGAAAAGCTGGCTCTACGACACCGTCGAAAACGGCGCCATCGAGGCCATCCGTCTAGGCAAGCAGCTCCGGTTCCGCCTATCAGCCTCATCCGCTACCTGGAAGACCGCGCGATCAACGCGAACGGTCGCTGATGATGAATATCCCTTGGATGGTTACTGCACACAATCTACTTTGTGATTGATTCCGCCATAGCCCGGGTCTGACAAGTGATACAAGTAGTATCGGGTCGCCAGTTTGGCGTCCAGGGGGGTTCAGATGAGTAAACGTGGAAGTCGCAATCGCGGACGGCAGGCTGCCTCGGCTCAGTCTAGGGCAGTACAGCAAGAAAAGCCGAAGGCCACCATCTGGCACAACCGTAAGGTTTGGCTAGCAGGTGCCCTTGGAACTGTTGTGACTGGAGTGGTGACCGGGGTAGGGATCAACATCTCGAACAACGTGCTGGTAGCTCACAACATAGCGGCACCACCGACACAAGCCCCACCTACTTTGGCTGAGACGTCCTCCCCGGTTAGCAGCCATAGTCTCCGCCCGTCGCGCTCCGCCATCGCCGGGCCGCCGCTAACCGTAGTGTCGGAAGACCCGACAAATCTAGATAGTGCAGGCGTGTGGGCTTTTCCAGGTAAAGTGGTATTCACTGCTAGCGAACTTAAGACTCTCAACACATACCCACCGGGGATGGCTACGCCGCCTTTCATGAGCCTGTTGTTTTCAATGGGCGCCTATGAGGAGAATCCCGATACGCAACTCGTTCTGCAGAACAATCAGGTGGAGGAAATTCGAGTCCTAAACATGAACGTGGTCAAGTCATGTCACGCGCCGCTAACCGGTACGCTGATCTACTCGCCCGACGCTGGGGCCGATCCTTCGATTCAAGTTGGTTTCAATTTGGATTCCACAGATACCGAGGCCGAGACGCTGGGGACGGGGACGCTGGCTACCTCTTTTATAGGAAAGCCTGACTATTTTGAGGGCCGTACGGTATCAATCCAGCCTGGCGCTCAGCAAGTTTTTAATATCGTAACTAGGACTTCGAAGCATTCGTGTTCATTCCGGTTTCTGCTCACATTGCTAGTCGGCTCCAAGAAAACTTATCAGCTTATCGGCGATGGGAATCAGCCTTTCCGTGTGAGCGCTGTGGTACGGACCAGGGATCATCGACCAATATTCTCCGCCTACGACGTCATATATGCAGGAGGTGTAGCTAGTCCAGCTAGTCCAGCTAGTCCGAGAGGTGACGACCGTTTCGTCCGAGTTAATCCGAAGACTTTCAACGCATAGCGACGGCTTGTATCCCCGCAGAAGAGGGCGATGTAGTTGAGGGGTCAGCAGGATGATGGCGGCGTCTCGGCTACAAGGGCGCCCGACTCCCTGGCATCGATCCAGGTCTCTTGCTCGGTGCAGATTGAATACAGCGTGACCATAACTTAGATTTCTGTCGTAATCTCGCGGCGGCCTGCGGCCGGACTGGAGCTGTCAGAAAATCTCTTCCAGGGCCTCGGCGAGACTGGTGTCACGCTCGTCGAGAATCGCGGCATACCGGGATGTGACCTCGAGGCTGCCGTGCCCCGCCCGCTGACAAACCTTCTGCAGGTTCACCCTCTTATCGATGGCCCAGCTGATCCCCGTGTGCCGAGCGTTGTAGGGCGTGAAACCCTCAGGCAGACCGGCCGCATCCCGGGCCGCGTTCCAGAAGCGTCCCCATACGTCGGCCATGAGGAATTCGCTCCCGTCCCCGTCGCCAGATGTGGGCCTTGGTCAGCTCACCGTTGCTGGCTCGCTGCGCGGTCTGCTGGCGGCGCCACTGGCGCTGGTACTCACGCCTGTACGCGTTGCACTTCTGGCAGTGGCAGTTCATCGCGTACCGGGCACCCATCGTGCCATGCTCGTGTACGATGCCGGTCTTCGACACAAGCGGAGGAAGGTTCTCGTCCTCGTCCACGATGACTGGGACGGAGCGCACGTAGGCGAACATCCACTGCGGGAAGAGGAGGTCCTCGGGTCCGAGGCCGTACGCCTCAATGTGCTCCTGGACCGCCTGGTCAATCCGCGTGGCGGCGCAGACAGGATGGACACAGCCGTTCGCCGCGCCGAGTCAGCGATCGGCTTTCCCCGAAGGCGGGACGGCACTGGTCGCGCTGCGTCATCAGCCCTCGTCTGGAGTAACGCGCACACTGCCGCCGTTAGGCGCGGGTGTCGGGTGGATGTCGATCAAGTTCCTGGGCGTCCAGATCCGGGCATTCTGTGCACTTGCGTCGCGGTGCCGCACTGCTCGGCGTCCGGCCGCGTTGCCGGGCCTGGGGGCTTTCGGTCCAGGGCGTTAAGTAAGTTCAGCGTGAAGGGCCGCGGATTAAGTCATCCGTGGGCACCGGAGACCCGATGGCGGTGGCCTGATCGGGAGTATTTGGAGGGATGTCACGGCTGCAGCCGGGCCGGGGGTCAGCGTGATGCGGCAGACGATGGACGGCCAGGCCGAGGCGCTGGCAGGGATCCTGGCTGATGAGGCGCCCGTGGTCGCGGTGGCGGAGCGGCTGCGCGGCCGGCGGGTGCTGGCGATCGGCACCGGGACGAGCTGGCATGCGGCCAGCCAGGCCGCCGCGCTGCTGCGCGCGGCCGGGCTGGACGCCGGGGCCGCGCAGTCTGCCGATGCCGCTGTGGACGGCCCGCTGCCCGGCGAGGGCGGCGCGTTGCTGGCGTTCACCCATACAGGCGCCAAGCGGTACACCGCGCAGGCTGTGCAGCGCGCCCGCTCCAGGGGCCGAGGGCGGCGACCACGATCATGGCCAGGCCGAGATCCGAGCGGACCGCGTAGCCATAGCCCTTGAGCTTCAGGGGCCAGTTGCCGATGTTGCGCCTAGGCCCTCCCGTGATAGCCACCGTGCACCGGACGGCCCGTCGGGCGTTTCGGCTCCGGGGCGAGGATCCATACCTTGTAGGTTCGATGGCCGGACGCGTCGGCGTAGGGAATCACGGCGGCCAGCCGGTAGCCGCCGTAACGGCTGATGTCGTGAACGATCACCTGGTCGGTTGGGTCCGTGTCGCCGAAAGCGAGCGCGATTACAGCGAAGTAGCGATGGCGGATCGCGTCGGCGTAAGCCGGCGCGTTCTGGAGGTACTGGTCAGTAGCGGGATCGGTGTAGCCGAAGTTGAACGTGTTCGACCACTGTGTCCACCGCACGCTGTGCATCAGGTAATACGCCGGCACGTCGTAGTCCTCGGCGAGATAGCGGCCACCGGGCTTGCCCAGGCGCTGCAGCGCAGCGGTGAGCCCGCGTGAGTCAGGCCAGCCCCGATACTGCGCGCCGACGATGAGGACACCGACAGTACCAGCGAGGACAGCCGCCGTGATGGCCGCGCGGAGCCACGATGCCGAACGACGCGCGGATACCCCTGTGGACTGTGCCTGGCCCGCGGCGCGCGGGAGCGCCGCGAGCAGGTAGCCGCCGGCCGCCGAGGCGAACCACGCGCCGTAGCCGACGTGCTTGAAGAGGCTTACGTAGGTATGGATGCGTGCCTGCTCGGCGGGGGCAAGGAAGTCGGCCCCCGCCAGGGTCCAAGCCAGCAGCGTCGTCGGCCAGTGGCGCCATGCGTAGGTGATGGCGGCCGCACCGGCGATGCCCAGGAGGGCATTGATCCCCACCCACCTGGCGCTCATCAGCATGATGGACCCGCTCGAGTCTGTGCCGGACGCGCGGCTGAGCGTGGAGACGCTGATCCCCTCCGCATAAGAAGGGCCGGCTGTCCGGTACGCGACGGCGAGCGCGCCCAGGGTGACGGCCGCCATGCCGAGGCCAGCGGTCAGCCCGGCCGCCCGTCCGCGTCGTCGCCATACTGTAAGCGCGGCGACGATGATGACAACGGGGTCAAACAGTGCGGATGCGTATTTCGTCGCGTTGGCGGCAGCTAGCGCCAGCGCCGCGATCACCATCAGGGCGATCCGGGCCTGTAGCCGCCGATCCGCCGCCAGCACGCCCAGCCAGGTCGCGGTGGCCAGCAGCATCAGCGCCATCGCGTCGTAGGTGGCGAATGCGCTCAGGAACTGGGCTGATCCGGTCCCGGCGAACAGCGCGGCCGCGAAGAACCCTGCCGCGCGGCTTGAGAACAACCGGCGTGTAATGCCGTGCAGCAAGACCGTCGTCAGCAGGATGAACGCCAGGCTGAGCAGCCGCGCCCCGGTAAGGCCCGCGGCCTGGCTGGCCAGGCCGGCAATGACCGGATAGATGACGGGAGCGCCGGAGAAGTAGGAGGTGAAGTCGGGAATCTGCGTGTGGTGCAGCAGGTGCGCGAGTTCCAGGTGTCCCGACCACAGGTACAAGCCTTCGTCCTGGAACGCCGTGTTGCTTAGTACCAGCCGGGCGGATAGCACAGTCTGGGTGGCCAGGACTGCGAGCAGCGGCCATCTGCGGCTTGCCAGCGCGCGCCCCAGTCCGCGAGACGGCACATCGGCCGGGTAAGCGGCAGGCCAGTCCTCGCCAGATGCCTGCCTGACGACGTGCTGGAGCGGATCCCGGCCGGGGCGGTGATCGTCTGGCGGAGGGCGGTACGGCACCGCGGTATCGGCCTCCCTCGGCGGCGTGGCGGGCGGTCCTTGCGGCCACGGCGCTCCTGGGGTGTCCGGCCTGTCGTGCGCTGGAGAGATTTCCCTGACCTTCGGGACCGGCCCGGCTGGCCGACGGCTGTCCGGCCGGGCGTGGCCCGGCGGCCGTTCGGGCTGCGTCCGCATGACCTATGGCAGCTTCCGGTGGCCAGGCGTGGTGGCCGTGGGTGTAGCCGATGACGTCGGCGAGAGGGTCGGGCTCTTGGACGGCACCGGCCGGGCCGGTGAACTCGATGCGGTGGGCGCCGATTCCGTCGGCTTCGCCGGGCTCGTCGTGGTGGCCGACGGCGGCGCGGCCGCGCCGGTGGGTGCTGCGCTTGGCGCCGTTGCCAGCCGGCCGCCGGCATGGCTATGCCGCAGCGGCACGGTGAGCAGCGGCCTCATCCCGGGCCGCCACTCCATCCGGTACAGGCTGCTGCCGAACCCGGCCCGGAACGCGGCGGCGGCCGCCGGGTAATCGGCCACCTGCCAGTCGATGACTCTGAACGCCTCGAACCAGATGACCCCGATAATGCCCGTATGCGTGGGCAGTTGCCGGAACATCTGGGTAATCCAGTGCGCCATCAGCCCGCTGACGTTCGTCGCCCCTGTCTCGGTGATGACAAGCGGCTTACTAGTAAATCTTCGCAGCTGAGCGATTGTCTTGGCGAATGTCGCGTCGAAGGATTTATAGAGCAGCGTGCCTGGCGTCCCGTAGTAGCCGGACAACCCGATCCAGTCAACATAGCTATTGCCCGGATACAGCTCCGTCAGGTTGGTGGAGTCGTTCCAGATGATGTTCGGCGACCATACCCAGATCACGTTCTTCGCGCCGATCCGGGTGAAGATATCGTGCACATGCCGCCATGCCCTTACGTACTCGCCGACGCTATTACCGTTGGTGAAGACGCCCCACGGGTACCAGAAGCCGTTCATCTCGTGCGCGAAACGGATCGCGATCGTGTAAGGCAGGTTCTTTACGCCCTCGGCCCATGACCTGATGTAGCCGTCATAGTCGCCGTTGATGATATGGGACAGGTTGTAGGCGGGCTGGTCGCCGACGAGTGACGCGATCTTCGATCGGTGCGTGTAATCCCATGGCTCCCAGGAGATCAGCGGGAGCATTCCCCGCTTGGCCACCTTGTCGATGGCACTCCGGTCGAACTGGTTCACGGCCCAGCCCTGCGCGAACTCGTACACCGACGGCTGATGGCCCACTGCTTTGGTGAACCGGTCGAGCTGGGTGAAATCATATGGCCCGCTGTTCGTCATGATGCCGACGAATTTCTTTCCTGGTGGCGGGAACAGCGGAGCGCTCTGGGCGGTCGACGCGCGGGCCTGGCCGCCCCCGACAGCGTGCGCGATATGGCTGACGATCTTGCCAGGCATCTGCGGCGCCACTACGAACACGTAACCCCCGAGCATCATGCTGAAGCCCAGGCCGAGGAGCTTCGGAATGCTGACCCTCACCGAGCGTCCCAGGACCGGGCAGTCTGGTTTGGGAGGTCGTGGACGGGTGCCCCGTAGGCGGGACGCTCATAGGCCCGTCCTCGGTAGGCTGGGCGCTCGTCCATGCTTCCGCCCCGGGCCGGAAGCATGGGCTTCGGCTGGCTAGGCTGCACGACACCCTCGCGCCCGGCCTCAGGGGCTGTCAGCCGACGCCTGGCCTCATGGGGCGCTAGCCTCTCGGCTGGCCGGATCCCGCGCTGGACCCGCTGGATCGGGGAAGCTGGGGCGGCCTGGCGCTGGATGCGCACGTCATAGGCGCAGTCATAGGGCCTCCACGCCGAAGGTGCCCCGGCCACGACACGGCCGCCCCGGCCCAGCCTGTTAGCCAGGACGATCAGCGGCGGCGCGAGGCCGGTGATGACGGCAAGGGTCCCCCACACCCGCAGCGCCGTGTAGTCATGGTGGAACCGGAAACTCACGATAAGCAGGACGGTCGCGATCGCGGCCCACGCGAGGTGGAGCCGGAAAGTGCGGACGGAATCCGGGCTCTTCAGGTTTCCCTTCGCAGTTACGGCGTATGTCAGCGGCCTACGGAGCAGGGCCATCACCCCAGCCGCGACATACACGGGTCCGGCGAACAGCGCCAGCAGCATGCCGGGGACTCCCACCTCGCGTCGCTCGTGGACGGCCAGGTTGAACCGCCGCAGCCACAGCCACAGAATCATCCAGCTCGTCATGGAGGCTGACCACAAGGCAAGCCATTCCAGGGAGTTGAGCCGGATGGCAGTGACGCCGAGAAACAGGTAAACGGCGGTGGCGATCGTGCCGAGGAGCACGGTGAACCCGACGCTGGGGTAATAGAACTGCACCAGCCCGTAAAGAAGCCGCTGGCGGGGACGCAGCCTGATGCCGGCCCGCAGGTTACGCTTCAGCAGGATCTCCCAGATGCCGTAGGCCCAGCGCTTCTGCTGGTTGAAGTAGTCCGTCCACGACTCCGGGCCCTCGCCAATCGCGAGCACGTCCGGCGTATACACGCCCCGCCAGGAGTTGCCGGTAACGGGATTGATCGTTCCCTGCACCCGCATGCTCGTCAGGTGGTCCTCGATGATCGAGTCCTGGTACCCGCCGATCTCCCGCCAGGCCGCCGGGCGGTACAAGTGATTGGTGCCGATAAGCAGCGGCGCGTCCAGCCCGTTGCCACCGCGCTCCACGACCCCGCTGAATAGGTACTGCTGGACAGAAGCGCCGTGCGGCCACCCAGTTTCCGTACATGTTGCCGTAGACCTGGGGCGCGACCACGAAAGCCACGTTCCGGGTCGCGGACGTAGCCGATCGTCCGCTCGAGGAAGCATGACAGCGGCACGTGGTCGGGGTCCATCTGCGCCACCACGTCGTAGAAGCGCTCGTAGCGATCCCGCCACGCATTGTGGTTGCCGGACTTTGTCTTCGCCCGGAACGGGCCGGTCGCCTGGTTGTAACCGGGCAATGCCCTTCCGGCTGAAGTGGTGAACGCCCAGGCGCTCAGCCATCGCCTTCACCGCGGGATCGTCGCCCTCATCCAGGATCCACACGTCGACCTGTCCGCGGTACCTGACCTCCCGCATGGCCCGCAGCGTGCGCCCGACCACGGAGATCGACTCCTTGGACGGGACGATCGTGGTCAGCATCGCGACCCGGAGGCCGCGCGGCGGTGCCTTCGGCACGGGATCCTTCATCGCGGACGCGAAGACCCAGACGGCGAAGTTCTGCACCAGGCGAATGCTCTCCACGCAGATGACCACGCAGAAGCTCAACCTGGCGACGCCCAGCCGCCAGCCGCCGAATCCCACCACACCGGGCCCGGGAACGTGCGCGGGAAGCAGCAGCCAGGCGATGAACGCCACTGCGGTCAGGGCGTTGATCAGGGCAAGCGTGGTGAGCACGGCACGCTGGGCCGGTGATGCGACCCGGCGAAAAAAGACCCGCGGATCGGACGAGAAGTCCAGCGGTCCGGCAATGTCGGCACAGCGGGCATAAGCACGCTGCGCCGCGAGGTTGCGCTGTTCCCGCCGTACCTCACGACCACCCTCCGCTGGAGCGCGGCGGCTCTTGTGAGCGCCGCGGCCGTCCTTCGCCGCAGTGTGGCGACGCCGGTCACGGGACGGCCGACGGACATCCGCTCCCGGCAGGTACGGTCCGCCAGCTGCAAGATCTTCCAAATTTTTCACCGTCCGCTAAAGCGGCACGGCCGCCGACGAGGGTGCGGCTGTCGCCCCGGGATCACGGGAACACCAAACAACTGGCCTTTGCCTTGGAGGACCAAGGCGTTTGGCGCCACACGGCATCGAGGGTGTGTCCACGCATGTTGCTCAAGCGTTGGCGAGCGCCGATGGCCAACATCCGATGCCGTTGGCGAGCCCCGCATTGCTAGGTCCCGCACCGGCCCCGTACCAGCAGTCTCGCCCATCGCACCTGACGGCATGGATCGCCGTCCGCCTGTCACAGCCGACATCAATCTCCCGCTCTCTAACACCGCGAACGAGCCCGTGGACGGCCGCGCACGCTGCAAGGGTCAGTAGCTCAAAGTGGTAGATGTCGTAATAGCGCCAGAGAGGCCGTGGCTGTTACGCCCGCGTCGGGCTCGGCGGGCTTGCAGCTGGCCGGGGCCGTAGCACCGCGGCCCCGTCCCGATCATTAAGAATCTTTGAGCCGGAACGAGGCCGCGGTGCACGCCTCAGTAACCGGCCTGCCGATCGCTGGTCTAGGCGGCCGGGCAGCATGCCGCCGACGACGTTGGCTTGCCTGGATCCTCCGGTCTGCGGCCTGGCTTGTTCTGGCCTGGCGGCGGGTTGTGAGCGCAGCAGCGGGCCGTCCCGTGGTCGCCTTTGGCTGACCCGTGACCCGACCCGGGGGACTGGGTCTGGCCCGGGGCCTTGGCGGATCCCCCGGCATGGTTCTGCCCGGGTCCGGGCTGGCTGGCCGGACGGAGCGCGGGCTGCGTGTCCGGCCGCGGTGCGGGCACGGCCGGATGATGCGGGCCCCCATGATGCGGTGCCGGCGCGCCGACCATCACGTGCGCCACCTCCTGCACCGGGTCGGGCAGGGCGCCCGCGTAAGCCGCGGCGGTGCCGCCCACCCCGGCAACCAGGGCAGTCACCGCTGCGGCCAGCCCGGCCCTGATCCGGGTCGGCGGCCGGGACCGGCCGCGCCGCATTGGCCGCACGGCAGCGGGCCGGCCCCCGGCCGGGGAGGCCAGCCGCCAGAACGCAGCCAGCGCTTCGGCCTCCCCGGCCAGCTCGCCGGGTTCCGCCGGGCCGTCCAGGGTGGCGAGCATCCGCGCCAGGTCATGCATCTCCGGCGGCGCACCGGGGGGCAGCGGGCGCCGCTCGAAGAGCATGTCCAGCAGCGGCTCGTCGGGCTCGCCGCCGGGCCGGCCTGGGAGGGGGGACCCGGGCATCTCACCATGCATAGCGTCCGGCCCGCTCATCGCGTTACACCCGCCCGTTCGGCCTGCTGGGCGAGTCGGCGCAGGCCGCGGTGCGCGGCCACTCGCACCGCCCCCGGGGACTTGCCGACGATTCGCGCCACCTCGCCGGACTCCAGCCCGGCCACCACCCGCAGCATGATGATCTCCGCCTGCTCACGGGGCAGCGACGCGACCAGCGCCACCACCGCCCGCGAGGAGACCGCCTCCAGCGCCGCATCGGCGGCGTCCGGGGATGCCAGCTGGTCCGCCGCATCGCTCAGCTCGAGCGGTACGGCCGGACGGCGGGCCCGGTGCCGGCCGGCATCAGCTGCCCGGTGCCGGGCGATGGTGAACAGCCACGCCCGGAACGCCTGCTCCCCACCGCGGAAGCCGCCAAGCCCCGCCACCACGTGCAGCCAGGTATCACCCGCCACGTCCTCGGCCTCCGGCGCGATCACCCGCAGGTACCGCAGCAGCGGCGGCTGCACGTCCCGGAAGATGCGGGCAAACGCCGTCTCGTCACCGGCCTGGGCACTGGCCAGGATGACCCCGAACGCGGCGCCGATCACCGGTCCAGTATCGGGCCCGCTACCGCCGCGGCGCAGCCGAACCGCCACCCTCCGGCGCATCCCCAGCCCTGCACCCGGACTTCACGCCGTTGACGGCCTCGTGACCTCATCGCCCGGGCCTGGCGCTGCGGACGCCGCGACGGGTTGCGCTGCTCGCCGGGACCCTGTCTTGGCAGCGGTGGCCGCCGAAGAAGCGTACGACTCCGCGAACCCGCCAGCCACCAGCCTGGCCGTCTTGTCCGCCTCCGGTTCGCTGTTCATGATCTCGGCGTCCGCGGCCGTCAGCCTGGATGCCCGCCACCAGGCCGAGGCGCTGCTTGCTCAGGAGGCGGCCGCGGGTGAGGCCCGGGAACGAGCAGCGGCGCTGGCCGAGCGCTCGCGGCTGGCCCGTGACCTGCATGACGTCCTGGCCCATAGTTTCTCCGTCCTGGCCGTGCAACTGGAGGCCACGCGACTGACGGCGCATCACCACCGCCGCGGGCGCCAATCTCGCGGGTCAGATCACGTACGCCCACAAACTGACCTGCATCGGGGTGCTCGATGCGCGGCGCGTCCTGGCGAGGCTGCGCGACGACGAACCACCCGGGCCGGCCAGCCTGCCGGGCCTGGTCTCGGCAACCGCCGCCGCGCTGGGCATCCCCATCGCGCTGGAGGTCGATGGCGTCCGGTACGCGCTGGACTCCGACGCCGGGCTGATGTTGTACCGCGTCGTGCAGGAGGCCCTGACGAACGTGGCCAAGCACGCGGGGCGGGGAGCCCGGGTCACCGTGCGCCTGGTCTGGGCCGCGGATGGCGTGGAGGTGTCGATCGTGGACCGCGGCGGAGATGGTGTCGATGCCGGCTTGCCGTCGAGCGGTTTCGGCTTGACCGGCATGGCCGAGCGGGCCGCGCTGAAGGGCGGCCGGCTGCGCGCGGGTCACTCGGACGGCGGTTTAGCGGTCCGCCTGTGGCTGCCCGCGCGCCGGAACGCCGTGGAGCGGGCGTCATAGAGGGCGGTTCCGGATGGAGAGCCGGTAATTCCCGGCCGCAGGCCCAGCACGACCAGCGGGACCAGTGCCAGTCCCGTGGCCAGCGACGTCATCAAGATCGGTGACAGCCGCTGGCGGGCACCGCGCAGCACCGGGTCCGGGCCGAACGTCATTCCCGCCTGCTCTTCCAGGGTGCTGGCAATGGTTGATCAGCAGGATTCCGTTGCGGGCGGCGACCAGCGAGCCCAGGGAAATGATCCCGCAGGCCAGCCAGGCCGCCAGCACGCCTCCGACCAGCACCATCGGCAGCGTGAGGAAGGTGAGTACGGCGAGCCGCCACCTGCGGAACGACGCTTGCAGCAGGAGCAGGATCAGCGGGCCGGCGATGATCGCCGACTCGAGCAGCCGGCTCTGCGCCGTGTGCCGCTCCCGGTATTCGCCCATGAGCTCTACGTGGTACCGCGGTCCAGGCGCACCGAGGCCAGCTTCTGCTGGATGTCGCTGACCACCGAGCCGAGGTCGCGGCCCGCCACGTTCGCCCTCACATCGAGGTACCGGGAGTCACCCTGCCGGTCGATGGCGTTAGGGTTCGGCTGCAAGGCGACGGTGGCGACCTCGCCCAGCCTGACCCGCCCACCCGACGGCAGGTCGATCGGCAGGTCCTCGATATCGGAGAAGCTGTGCCTGGTCCCCTCCGGACTCCAGACCACCGTGTCGTGGGCCTTTCCCGCCCGGAAAATGTCGCCGACCTCCTCGCCGACTACCAGCGTCGCTGCATCCAGGCGGACACCACCCGGCTTGAGGCCGTACTTCTCGGCCTTGACCAGGTTAACCTCTAAAGATCAGAGAAGGGTTGCTCGCTGGTGTGACCACGGTCACCGTGACTGTCCGCGGATGCCCCGTTCACCGCTTCCCTCGCGCCAGCCTGACCAGCAGGCCGGGGAGCAGGTGAGCGGAAGTCCTCGCGGTTGGAAACCGGCTCGTCCGAGCTCAGCGAAATTCAGCGGCGGCGCGTCCGCGTTCGCGAGCTTCCGCTTGCGTTCGGCGAAGGATGCTTCGAATTCCCCTGCCTGGGGAGGAACCGCTTCACCCGGTCACTTGTTAGCACAGTGACGCAAACTGATCATGGACACGGCCTTTATCTTCGGCACATGTCTCGCAGCGATCATTCGCGAGCTGGTCATCGAAGGTGGTGGCGCCAGAACTGGCCGTTCGGTGCCGCCCAGCGGCGGCGAACTCGTCATCGACAGGCAGCGCATACTCGGCGATCGGCTCCCTGGGGCGGGGCGACCGTCGTCACGCTTCGTGATCATCCCTCGTCTGGAGCAACGCGCACACTGCCGCCAATCTATACTGGCAATGACGCTGAATGGTCACGCTCGGATGTCGCGCAGATCAGGATGCTCGGTACCAATTGCCTGGGGCCCGGCTGTGGCCTGGTGAGCCCTGATGAGTCGCCTCGGGGCCCGGCGTGTCCAGGCGTCGATAATGAGTTCCCTGACGATTTCGTCGGGCAAGTGCGGGTAGGCGACGCGGACGGAGACCAGCCGTGGGCCGTGCCAGTCTTCCGCGCAGGCATGAGGCCATTCGGCTACGGCTTCTGCGATGGACTCCTCGCTGAGGGCGATGTTGATCCCTCATCATCCAGGCTGCTGGCGAAACGCGGCCGACCATGAACACGGAAGGACGGCCGCCCGCCGTGATCGTATTCCTCGGCTCCGGGAAAGCTGAGCGCAAACCGCCGCACCTGTCGGCGTCCATCCCTGCACGTTACCTTGCTGTGTATGACCGGGCTCCGAGATCGATTGTCGTCGTTCGATGCCCAGGCCCCGGCCGCGCGAGTGGCTCGCACGCACGATCGCGTACGCGGCGCCTGGGAGCCGTCGAGACATCGGATCGCGCTCACGCCGAGTGAGCGGTCCCCGGCTCAGCGAGCGCGTGCATTGCCGCCGTAAGGGACGATCCGCGCTCAACCAGCGTTGTCGCGCGGGACGCATATAAGCAGAATTCTGCACCGAGCCTTCTCAGTACTGCGCCTTCAGAGCGATCTTGATTGGAGCAAACGCTTAACTGAGGACAGCAGCAATTCTCGACTCTTAGCATCAACTTGTCCTGTCAAGTCCAAGCGCTGTACATGGCCAAATTGCAATTCGTACCAGGGGGGAAGCTCGCAAGCCTCATAGAAGACAGGAAGAATCGGCTTTCCGACTTCGTCCGCGTAGCCCAGCTCTCGACGCACCCAGGTTGAACTGAGAGCCTCCGGCGACAGGACCGTCAATACTAGCTTCGACGCGCCGATAGCCGCGCTTATTCGTTCCCGCCAATCATCTCCGCCAGTGATCCCCGTCGTATCCATCCAAACCCTGTGTCCGGAGTTGCGCAGATCCTCACTCAATTTCGAAGCAAACTCCGAGTCGGTGCGACCGTAGCTTAGGAATATTGGACGGGCTGCCTTGCCTGCAATGACCGGTCTTTCAGTGAGATCGTAGATCCTCGGGGTCTGCTTTCCTTCGGTGGCAATCTCCACCGCTCGTCTGGCATAGAGAAACAACTCGTTAAACGTCACCGTCCCATCCCCGTCCAAATCAGCATCGCCAGTCCGCAGACCCTCGATCAAACCAGCACTAAACAGACTAGCACCCGATCCGCGCTCGGCAGGAGATCCTTCGAAAGCGTATTCAAAAGCGGTGGAGCAAGCCAATATCACTATGTCTCTCGGAACAATGACACCTCCGAGAATAGCACCAGCGAACGGGCAGTCCAGTATGACAACATTGGATCTGGCCCGACAGGCGGAAAGCTCCTCAAGAAGGAACTGGCTACTGAGGCCAGTGGCTGAGAGTAGATTTACCTGAGTATCCTTAAGCGCAAGGAATAGCCGACCAATCTCGTCCTTAAGGCCATGTCCAGAGTAGTAAATTAGGTTTACGTCATCCTTTCCGCTGTCCCTGCAGAGACGAGCGATGGCAATTCGAACTGTTTGAATTTCCTGATTGACCAGGGAAACGACATTGAATGCCCCTAGCTCCGGATCTCCGAGCACGGCCGCGAATTCTTCTGCATCTACTAGCGGAGAGCGCAACCCGCGCAGGGAAGCGTCGGCGTACTCAGTGTCACAAATGAGCAGAGCATCGCGATTTCCCATTGCACCTACCCGCTAGAAACGTGTGTCGCCCGAGCGCGGCAGGGGCCATCACAGGCGAATGCCCCCCCTCAGAACACCTCGGGCCGCGTGCGGAGTACGTCATCTCCATCAGCAAGAACCTCGCCAGTGGCCAGCGCCTGCCAGCGGACTTTCCCGCCAAACAAACGACCCACTCCGATCCGCTTGTCCACAGGACAGTATGACAGCCCCCCGCACGGGAAGGCCACCATCTGGGCCAGCCCCGGAAACCTGCGCAGCCCAGCAACCACAGCGCCTATCCGGCCGACCCGCCACAACAAGCTGATCTGCGCGCGGCCACATGGTGCCGCCCATGGCCAAGAAACGGTACATAGTCAGCGATCGGCGCAAACCCCGCGCCGTTGCGAGTGGGGAGTCCGCTCACCCTTCGTGATGACCGCTGTCGTGCCGCCGTGGCCGCCTGCGGGCAGATTCTGATGACTGCCCACATTCCTCCAGATAACGAACGATGGCTGATGGGCAGTAGTGCAGGAGCCGGCCGGCTTGGGGATGGTCCGGGTAGGTGCCGGAGCGTGCGTGGATACGCAGCTGTGTCTTAAGCGCCCGGCTGATCGCTCCGGTGCCGGCGAAGCGGACCAGGCCCTGGGCGAAGTCTGGCGTTTGCGGCCGGGCGGCCAGCCAGATGGCCAGCCGCCTGGCGGTGACATGATCGACGCTGCGGCCGCGGCCGTCAGCGGCGGCGATGCCATCGCCGATGAGACGCTCGTACAGGGACAGGTCGGGCAGCAGCCCGTCCTCAGGCGGTCGGCCGGCGTGTCCCGCGCTGCTGCTTGCCGATCTGGATGCTGTGCCTGGCCGGCTGGTCAATCAGCTGCCTCCCTATCTGGCCGTCCCTGGCTGGTTCCTGCTGAGGATCGAGGTGGCGGGGTGGCGGGGAGGCTTGCGCGATCGCCTCGGGTCCGGTCAGGCCGAGCTCTGCTGCCCAGCCCTGGACGTGCGGCCAGAGCCGGTGCCCCTCGCGGATGTCGCCTTCGGCGATGGTGTCGGCCAGGATCATCGCGGTGATCGCGGTGTTGCGGTCCAGGATCTGGCCGGGCAGCCAGGACACTTCCCATCGGTGCTGGGGGCCGGGGGCTTGCCGGGCCGTGTGGGCGGTCTGGTCGCTGGTCATCGTGGTGTCGTTGATGGTCAGGGTCATGGCGGTCACTTCCGGGTCGGGGTCATGGTTCGGCTTCTAGGTCTGGCTCTGGTTCGCGGGTGCGTCCGGTTTCCAGGAGCTCGGCGAGTGAGGGTGGCTGGCCTGGCTGCCAGCCGCGGAGCTGGTCGATCACGATCGCGTACTGGGGACGGCCTGGCGGCCAGCGGTCGGGGAACGGGAGGTCATAGGGGTCCTGCATCTCGCGCGTGTCCTTGTCCCCCGGCGGTTGGGCAGGGACACCGGGACCGTTGGCGTGGCGGCGGGTTCCGGGTTCGTCCGGTGTCCTGGCGTGGGTGGTCACTGGCCCGCCTCCATCTCCGCGGCGGGACTGGGCTGGATGGGCGGCATGGGCGAACCGGCCAGTCCGGGCTGAGTGCGTGCGTCCCGGGCGGCTTGCTCGTCGTGCAGGAGCTGGAGGGCCAGCTGGTCGTAGCTGCGGGCGTCCTGGAGGCGGAGCTGGCAGGCGAAGCAGGACTGGTCCGGGCAGTGCGCGCACGTCTCGGCGTGGTCGCGTTTCCATTCGGCGGCTAGGTCCAGCGAGGTCAGGACGGTCCTGACCTCCGCGTGGGTGAGCGTGACGGCGTCGAGGTCGTCTTCGGGGACGGACGGTCCGGGTTCGGGTTCCGGGTCGGGCGGTTCGGGTGGCGCCGGCGGGATGGCGCCTGGCCGATGGAGGGCCCGAACGGGTGGTCCTGGGAGCCTTCGTAGATGCGGGCCAGGTCGCCGATGAGGAAGATGGCCCGGCCGGCGTGCTCGTCGTCGCCGCGGGCGAACCCGTGCCGGTGCAGTACGTCCAGGACGTCGGTAAATAGGTCCAGGCCTATCCGGTGGTCTCTCATGCGCCCTTCCTCCTGCGGTGGTGACGGGCGGGCGGGCGGATGTCGGGGGCGGTGCCGGTGCCGGCGGCGGGTTTCCAGCCGTACCGGGGGCGGTAGCCGGGGGTATCGAGCTGGTCGTCGTCCAGGGCGGCGGCGGCGCACCAGTTCCCGGCGATGGCACGTTTGCGGGCGGCGGTGGCCGCGCCGCGTTCGGCGCGGGTGCGTTCGGGGGCGCGTTTGTCCCACCAGGTGTCGTAGACGGCGGTGATCTTGTCGCGCAGCTGCGGGCTGATGGTGCGGGCGTCGCCGCGGACCAGGGCGCGGATGGTCATCTCGCGGACGCCGACGGCGCGGGCGATGCGGGCCGAGCCGTGGCCCATCACGTGCAGGGCCCGCAGCCGGAGCCGGGTACCGTCGGCGTCCAGGCGGGCGCGCGGTACGGTCTGGCTGGTGACGGACAGGACGGCGGCGGCGGTGCCGGAGGTGGTGCGGCGGCGGCCGGAGACCAGGTCGTGGACCGTGGCGGGGGCCAGTCCGGCGGCGGCCGCGATGCCCCGGTAGGTGCCGCCGTCCTGACGCAGGCCGCGGATGTGGTCGCGAGCGGCGCCGGGACCTTTGGCTGGCTGCTGGGGATCGGCCGGAGTGTGGCCGGCGGGGGCGGGGGTGTTGATGCTCATCTCAGGTCACCGCCTCGGCCTGGTGATCGGGCGGATCAGGGCGGGCCTGGCCGGTCCGGCGGGCGGAGTCCAGGGTGCGGGTGATCTCCTTTTCGCCGAGGCCGGCATGGCTGGCAGCGGCGGCCAGGGGGCTCAGGTCGGCGGCAAGGTCGGCCTCCAGCGCGCGGTTCGCGGCCCAGAACAAACTCGCGTTGCGGTTGCCTTCCGGCTGGCTGGCGACCCAGCCGGCCAGGTGGCCGAGGGCATTGTCCGGGGCCAGGGCCGACTGAGAGCGTTGCTGCTGCCGGTCGGGTTGCAGCAGCCGGGTGACGGCGTCCCAGTCGAGGGTGCCGTGGGCGCCGGTGGTCTTGAGGAGCTGGTAGGGGTGGCCGCCGACGTGGGAGGGCGGGGCCAGGATGTAGCCGCCGTGGGACCGGAAGTCCAGGTAGTGGTCGGGCAGGTGGCCGTTGCGCTGGCCGGTGCCGGTGAATCACATGAGGAAACCCCGGCAGAGCCGGGGAACGAGCGCCTGACGGCGCTGACGGCTCTGCCGGGGAGCTTGCTGGGCCCGGCAGCGGGATGAGTGCGGGACGTCGCCCGCCGGGTGTCCGCTACTGCCGCGAACGTGAACCATCATAGCCTACGTTACATACGTTAGGGACGTTAGGAACATATGTGCTGATCAGGACATGATCAACATCCGCTACTTTGCTTCCATGCCGGATGACGCGATCAACCCGTACGCGGACGAGGCCCTGTACGTCCAGCTAGCGGGCATCGTCCGCCGGATGATCCACAGCGGCAAGCTGCAGCACCTGGACCCGGTACCCTCGGAAAGCTCCCTCGTCCAGACCTACGGCGTCAGCCGGGACACTGTCCGCCGCACCATGGCGCTGCTGCGGGACGAAGGCGTCGTGTTCACCGTCCCCCACCGCGGCACCTACGTCGGCCCGCGACCGCAGTAGCAGCGGGCAGGAGCCGAAGATACGGCCGGACCCGGAGGTTGCGGGGGTCGCCGTCGGGTAACTGGGCGAGCCGGGTGCGGACGGGAGCCAGTGGCGGGGATGACGGTGACGCCGTGTTCTAGCTGGCGGCGGTAACCCGCGAGTTCGTACGCGGTCATGACGGGCAACGGGTGCGGGCTGGTCCGGGGGCATCGGCGGCAACTGGCCTCAGGAATGCGCGGTCATGTAGGCGATGACCGTGTCGGCGTCCCCGCTTTCGGCGTACAGGTCGGAGTCGGGATCGTTTTCCGAGACGCGCCAGACGCCGTCACGCTTGTCCCAGAACGCGGACCAGCACAGATGCTCGGAGAGGAAGGCGGTGATCCGCGCCGCGGCGTACGGGGTGGGGAGGTTACCAATGCGGATGTATGGGAGCGCGCCGTTCCCTTGCGACGCTCGGTGCGGCTAGGCCGCTGCGCTTGAGTGAAGCACACCAGGTCACTAATCTGCAAGCTACCAAAATGAGCTTCTGCAATGGATAATAAGCACCATGAGAAACTCACCTCGTACCGTGCGAGGAGATGCTCTCATTTCGGGTGCCCGATAGCCTCGCTATGGAAGGATGGCGGCTGTGGCGGTAGAGACAACCGGATCGACCGTGCCGCGCCGGCAACTCGGCCGGTACCTGCGCGAGCTGCGCAACCGGGAACGGCTCACGGTGAGGACCGCTGCGGAAAAGCTGGAGTGGTCCGAGGCCAAGATGTGGCGCATAGAGACCGGCCAGACCAGCCTGCGCAGCCTCGACGTCGAAGCCATGTGCAAGATCTACGCCGCCCCGGCCGACCTCACCGAAGCTCTCATGGGCCTGGCCCGGGAAACCAAGGCCCGCGGCTGGTGGCACGCCTACGGCGACGTCATCCCCGAGGGATTCGACGTTTACATCGGCCTGGAAGAGGCCGCCTCGCAGCTGGCCTGGTACGAATCCGAACTCGTCCCCGGCCTGCTGCAGACCGAGGACTACGCGCGCACCCTGATCCAGGCCGACAACCCCGGCGTCGGTGACGAGGAAATCAGCCGCCGCGTCCACGTCCGGATGGCGCGGCAGCCGCTCATCCGCCGGGCCACCGCTCCCCTGCACCTGCAGGTGGCCCTCAACGAGGGGATCCTGCGCCGGCCCGTCGGCGGACCGCAGATCATGTCGGAGCAGCTCGGCCGCCTCACCGAGGTGTCGGAACTGCCGAACGTGTCGCTGCGGGTGGTTCCGTTCAGCGCCGGGCTGCACCCGGGGCTAATGTCGTGCCCGTTTGTCATGCTGCGGTTCCCGCTCAACGGCAACGGCATGGAGAGCGAGCCCGCCACGGTGTATATCGACGGGTTCACCGGCGCCTTGTACCTGGACAAGCCTGGTGAGGTCGAGCGGTACGCGCAGGCGTTCGGCGGCATCTGGGACGCATGCCTGGACGCGGCCGCGTCCCGGGATCTCATCCATCACGCTGCGGAGGAACTTAGGAAATGAGCAGCACCGAACTTTCCGGCGCACTATGGCGGAAGAGCAGCTACAGCAACGGGCAAGCCAACTGCGTCGAGGTCGCCGCCGTGGGCGGACGCTCGGTCGTGGCTGTCCGCGACAGCAAAGCGCCAGACGCCCTAAGCCTGATCTTCACTACAAGAGAGTGGCGGCAATTCACGGACAGCATCGAAACCAGGCGGAAAGCAAGTTAGCCATATTCGCTAACTACGAACGCCACGTCGTTGTCAGCGGTTGCTGAAATCCGAGCGCCGTTGACAAAAAGCCGGACCGGGCGACGATCGCCGTCATGACCCGCTGACGTTGCCCCGTACATCAGGTGTCGAGCAGCCACGGGAATCCAACAAAGATGCGGTCACCGGGACCTGGCCCTTCGGGGCCGTCTGGTCCCATGGAGATGACCAGGTTCGCGCGGACGAGACGGTGACGCCGGCCTCCGATGGTCAGCTCGCAGTCGTCTTGCTCCCACAGCCGCAGGGCGTCCTGCATATGGCGGTGATCCTCGTCCGACTGCTGGTCCAGGGGTTTACTGTCCCGGATGAGATCAGCCAGCGCCTGGCAGGCACCTTGCGGCCACTGCGCGGGTGCCACCAGCTGACGCCACCCCTGCTCCTCCTGCACCATCACGGTGTACACCGCGAAGGTCGTCATGCTGTGCCTTTCCCGCCCCGGTGCCGTTCCTGGCCCCCGGCGGCGCCCTGTGAAGGCGGCGCCAGTGCCAGTTGCCGGGGCTTGCCGCTGGACCAGCGCAGGGCCGAAGACAGGATCCGCGTCCAGCTGCTGGTCAGGTCCACCATCTGGAATGCTCATGCCGTAATGATGGCAGCACCTGGAGTAACAGTCCCGGATTTGGCCGGATATCGCCTGCAGGCGTCAGCTTCATACAGGCAAGCTGGGCAGTGTGGTTCGGCCTCGATGACGCTGACTACGAGATCGACATGAACACCGACACGCCCAAGCGCTCCGCAAGGTGCTCGCCTATAGGCTCACTCGGCCCGGCGTACCTTTCATTACTCGATGCCAGGATCCCGGACGATGGTGACGCAGCGTAGTAATTGAGTAATTGCTTGGAGACCAGCACTCACGCATATCGCCGAATATTTGCGGCTGGCTGCGATCCGGGACTGGCGTCGCGTCGCGCACAGATCAGCTAGATCTGGTTCCCGGCGGGGACCAGCCGGACTGCTCGGGCAATGGCGGGGCACGTCCCAGCTGTACGGCGGGCATGGCTGACCTTCATGACCCGCGCTCACCGCGCCCGGTACCGGTCGCGCTCTGGGCGGCGGCCAGCCGGGCGGGGTCGAGGTCGGCGGCGAAGACGCGCTGCAGCATGTGCCAGTCCTGCGGATGAGCCCTGATACCTGCCTCGAAGAGGCGCGCTACCTGCTGCATCATCGCCGCCGTCTTCTGCTTGCTG
>WNGQ01004400.1_pt1 | contig 25934 bp, 32 predicted proteins | sample 5407661 | NCBI WGS metagenome assembly WNGQ01 (sample SAMN13153382, study PRJNA577476) | soil metagenome | isolation source: 60 cm soil or saprolite under Garry oak tree replicate 2 | place: USA:California | collected 2016-06-15 | reverse complement strand
GCATAGGTCGACCCTGCACCGGGAAGACGAAAGAAAAGCAGGCAGGACAGCACACCGCATCACGCTCTTGGGAAGAACTGCAGGGAGCGGATGCCGTCACCGCGCTCAAGGTCATGGCCAGGAAGCGTCGCGCTCGTCGGGCCTGCTTGCCCTGGGAGAGCAAGCAGGCGGTTCACCTCACGCTGCTTCCACTCCTGTGGGCAGAACTGGGGCAGACCGGGCAAGGGAGCAGTCGCTTCCCTGAATGGGAACAAGCAAGAGAACCTGCTGCTCTGAGGAACGCAGACCAGCTTGAGGACCGTCAGGCTTCTTGCTGTCTATGCGGCTTCTGCCTCTGAAGAAGGCGACGGATCGTTTCAGGCGAGACCCCGTAGGCGGCTGCCACTTTTCGCAGCGGCTCTTTCTTCTCCACCACACAACGCAGCACCGTCGGCCACTGGGAAGCGGGAAGAGCGTCTGCCGGCTGCTTTGGCCCTGGCCGCCGCTGCTTGATCACTGCAGGGGCTGTGCTGGCTACTTGGAATATCTGATCTAAAATCAGGGTTCAGTCAGAATCTCAAAGGTGAGATTGATCCTGTCCTTCCCATATACCCCCTTTTTACTGACAGAAGTCTGACTCTGAACCAGGATGGCGTTTGCGCTCTGACAGAGTCTGCCTCAGGTACATCAACACCTTCACGCGCCGGCTTCTTTCCCCTGGGGAAGCAAAAAGAAAAGACGGAATGCCCAAAGGCATCCTATTCTGTAAGCGCACCATTTGGTATGGGACTGCGGGAGGCATTGCATCGCTTCTTTGCTCTCTGGCAGTTCCAGAGGAATGTGCATCGTATCACCCACCAGGCGATGTCAACTCATGCGCTTTGATGATATACTGCCCATAATTGCAACAACAACGTCAAAAGAAAGCAAGGTATGAATGTTGTCGTTTCAAATTGAAGTTGGCTCTCGTGGCTGGTCTTCGGAGCGCTCGCAGGCTGGGTTGCCAGTCTGTTTACTGGACACAGCTCCCGTGTGGGCTGCGTGAGTAATATTATTGTCGGAATCATTGGCTCCATTCTTGGAGGATGGCTCTCCTTGCTGATCACCGGGCACATGCTGGTGGTTGGATGGAACTGGACGGCTTTTCTGGTCGCGGTCCTGGGCGCCATAGTGCTGCTGACGATCCTGAACTTGCTCTCTGGCCCTCATCGACCGGAAAAGTAAGTCGTCTCAACGTTTTCTCAGTTCAATCCATCAAGGAGGCTTTTGATCGCCCTGGCTGCTTGCTGGAAAAGGCTGGGGCCTCTGAAACCTAAAACTGACTTGTGTGGCTATTGTCCGTTCTGGTAAAACCGAAAGGTGCTCACAGAAGTGCGCTTTCCAAGGAATTACGCCGTTCGTTGGTAGTCATGGTGTAATCCACCCAACACAGGAACAGCGATGATCGGATCTGGCTGATGCAGTGGAGGTGGAACAGAACACACTGGCGGATCAGGAATCCGCTGCCCACGTCCTTGATGCGGTCGAGCTTGGTTGAAGTACAGGGCATATGCCGTGAGGAGGCGGGAGAGTTGCTTCTCCTGAAAGATCAGGAAGTGATCCAGGCATTCTCGCCTGACGCTGCCCAGGAAGCGTTCACACACAGCATTAGCTCGTGGGGTTCGGTACGGCGTTCGAAGGACTTTGATGCCACTCGTGATTGCTACGCGTGCGAAATGCGGGCCGAATTTACGGTCGTTATCCCGGATCAGATATTTTGGCCCTTCTCCATACGGAGTCGCTTCTCGCAGTTGTTGTGCCACCCACAGATCAGTTGGAGAGCGTGTCACATTCACATGGATCACCTTGCGCGATTGCAATTCGACAATGAAGAAGGCAAAAAGTGGACGAAAAAAGAGATCCGTCACCTGCAGGAAATCGCAGGCCCATATCTCTGCCGCATGGTTGCGCAGGAACGTTTTCCAGGTCTGTCCACTCAGCCGTTTGTGGCGGATGGGTCTCATATATTTCTGAATTGTTCGTTTACTCACCCGAATATCGAGCTTGAGAAGCTCACCACGAATGCGCTCCGCTCCCCAGAGCCGATTGTTTGCGGCCATCTCCTTGATCAAGCTGATCGTCTCTGGCGAGAGCTTCGGCTTTCTCGCATGTGCCTTCGATTTGCGCTTCCAGAACAGGCGGAAAAGCTTACGGTGCCAGCGTAGGAGCGTCTCTGGCTGGACAAGGAACAGAGCCTGTTTCCAGGTTCGGACCATCTTGGCAAGGAGCACCAAAAGAAGCCGATCCGTCTTCCGATAGGTTGGTCGCTTGGCCTGTCGATGTAGGATGATCAGTTGCTGTCGTAAGAGCGCATTTTCTGCCAATAGTTCGGCTTTGCCTCGCGTCAGATCGGCGAACGTGCCGAGCACAAAGGAAGTTGTCGACGGTTTGATCCAACGCAAAACGTGTTCTTGAAGCGTATGGAAGCAAGAAGAGACACGTTGCTTGATCGGGAAAAATAGACGCAGCACAAATAGAACCTCTTCTTTGTGAGAACGGCGTATGGCCGGGGTGCATACGCAGAATGGACCATGTTGATTGTACACGTGTCCCACATGCTTTGACAAGAAAGCTTACTCCGTTGTACACAACAGTCCTATTTACCGAACAGATGTTCTAAGTAGCCAGCACAGGCATGGCGGCCGCGAGGGCATGGATTCCAACTACCGAGGATGCTCGTAGCAAGCTCAAGCATCTCTACCCGTCAACTCAAGAATGACAGACCACTAAATGCTTCCAGGGAAAAGCTAAGGAGAGATCTCTTCATGTTCTGTCTCCACGAATTGATGAATGCCAGCCACTTGCTATGGCACCACAGATGTGGTGTCATCCAGGCACCCATCAGCGAGGCAGCGAGCGACCTGCGCAATCTTCCAGACTCCCTCCTCCACATCGAGTGTAAACTGAAAGTCCCGCTCATAGTCGTCCGTATATCCCTTGGGTCCAATCGTCTTGAGCAACAGGAACCCAGTCGCCGACGTCTCGCTCACATTGTCCACCCTACAGTGGACAATCGTGATGCGAACAAGGAAAGGCGGGGGTGTTGCCCGCTCCTTTTGCAGGGCCTTGGCGTACTGCCCCCAGGCCGTATCCAGATCGTGTCGGTCGATAGCATCACAGAACGTAGTAAGCACCTGAGCCGTTGAGGGAGTCAGGGATGGAATGGGCGTCGGCGAAGGAGATGCTGAGAGAGAAGGAGCCAACGAGGGAAACGGCGTCGGCGAAGGCGAAAGCCCCCCAGAAGACGAAACTGCTGTCGACGAGGCCACAGGCGCGCCGATGGGAGCGGCATTCGCTCCGTGAAACAAGACCACTCCCGCACTGAGCACAAGGAAGAGTGAGAGGCATACCACCAGCGTGAGTCGGGTCCAGAGCCATTGGTGCCACGATGAGAGATGAACCTCGGGGCTGCGCAGGGCAAGTATGAGCACCAGCGCTGCCAGAATGATGATCCCCCCCTCCAATCTGCCAGATTGGGTCGCCCAGACTCTCCATGATCACGTTCATCGGCACACACTCTTCTTTCTAGCCCCAACTGACCGCAAAGCAGCCTTCCGAGAGGATATCGCAGACGCCTGTAATCTTCCAGGCCTGGTCCTCCACACCCATCGTCAACCGATAGTCCACATCCCCACTGCGTCTAAACCGGTCGGTATACCCATTCGCAAACGTCAGCGTCAGGACGGAGAGTGCTGAGGGATCCCCACTCTGATCAGGAATGATACAGCGGGTAAACTTCCTCCATGCAGCGAACGTCTCAGGTTGCGGATGCGTGTGTTGCAAGGAATTCGCGTACTGGTTCCAGGCCGTCTGGTAATCCTGGCTGGTGATGGCATCGCAGAACGTCATCAGGACCTGCGTAATGGAACGGGCGAGCCGAGGAGTCGGTGTGGGGGTTGGGATGGATGTCGGTGAAGGTGTCGGCGACGGAGTTGGTACGGGTGATGGTGCCGTGCTGCTTGTCCTCAGCGGTGCAGCGTCAGGCAGATGCAGCGCGACCGCCACCCCGCTCATCAGCAGAAGGGTAGCAAGCCACACTCGCAGAACGGTCAGCGTGTCCCGACGCTTCTGCTGTTCGGAGGCATGCACATCACGGGTGCGCACGGCCACGATCAACACTGGTGCGGCGAGCGTGATGACGAGCGCAAGCACCTGCCAGACTGGATCGCTGAGCGTGTTCAGGAGGATGTTCATCGGTACCTGCTCCTCCCGTCATCTGTCTGCGTACGCGCTCCATCTTTTGGCGCATGCGTGACCTCCCCTGCACGAACTGGCTCCTGCGTTGGAGCGCACTGTTCCACTTCCAGGTGGACATGCCGAAACACCATCCAGAGGGAGCAGTCATAGGCCGATTTGAGCATCCCAGCCAGGATGAAGGGCAGCCCGAGAACGAGCAGGGGCCCTTGCAAGAGCAGACCGGAAAAGACGGGGCTGCTTGCCGAGCCCACGCTGCGTGCCAGGGAGGTGACGCTAGCGGCAGCCGTGCGCTCCTGCGGGTCCACCAGGGCCATCGTGTAGGCCTGACGAGTCGGCACATCCATCTGCGAGAGCGCCTGGCGCACGAGCAGCAGTACCGCCGCGATGGGAAAGGTGGGCGCGAAGGCCACCAGGGCCAGCAGGATATTCGATGGGAGATGGGTAAACACCATCGTGTTGAGCAGACCGAAACGCCGGGCGAGCGGCGCCGCCGCCAGGAACGAGAGCGCCGAGAGGAGGTTCGCCCCGAAGAACAGGGCCGAGAGCGTCGTGAGCGGAACGCCGAAGCGCAGATGGAAGAAGAGCGCCATCAGGCTCTGCACCACCAGCCCTCCGGCCAGCGCATCCACGCTGAAGAGTGCACTCAGTCGCCACACCATGCCGCGTGAACGTCCCAACGGAGGCGCAAGCCGCTCCCAGAGGGGCTTTCCCTCGATGGGGGCACGCTCTGGTGCTTCCACCGCTCCGGAGAGCCGCGGGGCAAGCCAGGCCACAACGAGGGCCAGCACTGCATACGCCCCGAACAGAAGACGGATGCCCGTGATGAGAGGCAGATGCAGACGTAGCAGCAGATCGGGTAACCCGGCCACCAGCGCCCCCACAGCGACACTGAGCGAGGCAACCAGGTTATAGCGGGCGAACAGGGCCGTCCGGCGCGAAGGCGCTGTGACCTGTGCGATCATCGCCTGGTCAACGGGCAGAAAAGGAGCAGTCTCGGAGGCCGTCGTGCCAAGTGTCCCGAAGAACGCCGCCACCAGCAGCGCGGGATAGCTCGTCACCAGTCCAAAGACCACGCCCGTCCCGGCCATAAGGAGAGAAAGCAGCACCAGCATGCGCCGCCGTCCCCAGGTGTCAGTCATCAGGCCGACCACGTAGGTTCCGATCATATCGCCTATCAGGGAGACGGTGATCAGGATACCGATAGCCGCAGGTGAAAAGCCCTCATCTGCAAGCGCCACGCCCAAGAGCACGGCCAGTAACCCGTAGGCAAGTGAGCGCAGTCCACGCATCACCAGGATGAGCTGGGTGCTGCGACGGCGCTCGCTCGTGTCGACTGAGAGAGGGTCTGCTCCCCCTTTTGGTCTCGACTTTCTCATTTCCCTCGCTCCGCATCAGGCGAACCTCGCCTCACGAGACAAAGTCGCCATGCGGCTTGCCCTGGCGCACCATTTCCTGGCAATAGGCATAGAGGGCATCATAGACAATCCACTCAGCGGCATTCTGGGCGTTATCATCCTGGAAACCAAGATGGCGGAAGCCCTCGGCGATGGCCTCTAGTCCGGGTCCCTCGGGCTGATTCCAGAGCGTATTATCGGTATCTGCGCCATTCACGATCTTGCCAAGCAAGACCAGCGCTGAGTCGCTCGTCAAGTGGTACTTCTTGAGGATGGCCTCAAACGAACACTCTTTGCCGTGATGGCCCAGTTCCACATTTTTCACGTCGTAGGGGATCGCCCCTTCGCGCTCGGCCACCTCCAGCACCTGGTTGGTTGGCACAAAGAGAAACTCGGCATCTTTGTCCACAAATTTTTTAATGAGCCAGGGGCAGGCCACGCGGTCTACCTTGACATGCTCGCGGGTAATCCATTTCATGGTCAGGTTCTCCTTCTTCTTACGAGTAAGAGACGTTCAAACAACAAAGAAACGCGACATCCGAGCGCTCGTTCCGTTTACGGCACCTCGCTTTCCTCATAGACCGCGGTGCGACAACTGGGCAGAAAGACGTAGAGACGTTGCCGCCTAGCATCGTAGGCCGTCGTGTGCGCTCCCACCTCCGTAGAAATCTGCTCATCGACCACCATCGTCTGCGTGTTCAGCACATCGATGACGCCAGGATCCTCAATAGCCACGTAGAGATGTGATGTCTGGTGGTTGTGCCAGATGGCATCTGGGGCACCCGCAATCGGTACCTTTGCCAGTTCGCTCCCGGTAGAGGTGTCCAGCGTTACGACACTGCCTCCATCGCAGGCGACGAACGCCCGACGACCATCCTGGTCGAGGTCTAATCCATGCGGCCCAACACCCGAGACCGAGAACTGGCCGACCAACGCGCCTGTCGAGGCCGAGAGCACTGCCACCACCGCCGGTTCGCGGATATTGACGAGAAAACGCTCCCCTGCCGCGTGATAGACCGCCCAGCGTGGCCGACCGGGCAACGGTACTGACGCGATCACTCGGCCGACCTGCAGGTCAATGAGCCGTGCGGTATTGTCGTGCACATCAGCCACCAGCAGGTGTTTACGCAGTGGGTCAAAGGCCAGACCATTGGGCCGTGATCCTACAGCAACAGTTCGTATCACCGTAGCGCTCATGGCGTCGATAACCAGAAGCTTGCCCACGCCACGCGCTGCTGCAAAGATCAGTGCGCCGTCCTGTGCCGCCAGCACGCCGCTGGCCTCTGGACAGTCAGGAATCGTCACCAGGTGGCCCAGGCGCTCCCCATCGACAACCTCGACAGTGGAGACTTTGGTATTGGCGATAAAGACGTAACCGTTGGAGAGCGACACATCGCCGTGATCGAAGTCTCCCTCCGGGTGGAACGGGAGGTCAATATATTGGCGCAAGACCAGTGTGCTTGCCATTGACATGCTCCTTCTTTACGAGCTAGATTGTGACCACATTGACGACAAAGGAGACCAGGGCGAGCAGCACCCGCGCCTGCTCGAAGCGAATGGGGTCGGCAGGAGGGCGGAAGGCGGCGTAAAAGCCAACAAAGAGATACGTCACCAGGGGGCACAGCACGTCATTGGGACTCACTGGTGGAATGGGATCGTTGTGGAGTCGCCCCGGTATTGCCCGCTGACCGCCACACCAGGACCGAGATGCCAACAACCACCGCGACCAGCAGGCAATCGACCAGCGGAAGCGCCTTGAAACGTGCGCGCAGAGCAACCAGCACCAGCAGTGAGCGCAAAGTGCACAAACGGAAAGACCGAAGGGCTCGTAGACATGCTTTTCTTCTCTTCTTCTCTTGTGCGGCCTCTTTACGCCTGGGTTGGTTCACTGGCGAACTGCGCATAGAGGGCATCATACACGAGCCGTCCTCGTTCCAGGGCGACCAGATCACTCGGACTGACCAGGCGAATACCCTGACAGATGACGTCCAGACCAGTTGCCGCTGGCTCCAGCATGACATCCTGCACGGTGTCAGCTTCATCCACCACGCGAGCGATACGCTGCAAGACGGGATCATGCAAATCATACTCGCGCAGTATGGTGTAAAACGTGCAGTGCCCCCGGTGATGGGAGAGCCGCACACCGGGGATATCGAATGGCTCCGCCCCTTCAGGCAGCGGCTTGTGTCCTGCAGGCACGAAGAGAAACTCCGCCTGTGGATCAAGGTATTTGGTGATCAGCCAGGCGCAGGCCATGCGGTCCACGCCCACCTGCTCCCAGGTCACCCATTTCATGAGACAAATCCTCCTCTTGCACTCATCAGTCGTTCCCTCACGTGTGTCCCCAACGCTGAGTGAAAGTAGTCCTGCGCCCGCACCTGTTGATACTTGCGGGAGAGCGCGACGAGGTCAGCATCCTCCTGCTCCACCTCGTCCAGAATTTCCTGGTAGGCGGCATCCACACGAGCCTGGAACTGCTGCACCAGCGCGTCTGCTTGCCCATTTAAGAGCAAGTGGGATTCCCACAGGTAAGCTTCTCCCCCGAGTTCGCCAATCTCCACGGCCAGCCACTGGAACTGCTCGCGCGTCCAGGGCGTGGCAGGTAACACCCAGACGGCGTCGTGCAACAGCAGCGCCCCCAGGCGTTTGAGTTTGCGCCAGACGGCAGCCCGGCTGGCTGTGGGCTCGCGTGGGATTTTGTAAACGAGCAGCACCCACGATGTTTCCTTCGGCTTTTCCACGCAGCATCCCTCCTAGCGATGGAGCGCTGAGTACACGGCCAGGCCGATGACAGCGGCTCCCAACACGATGAACGGCTCCGGGATCTTTTTCCAGCGCCACAGGAGGACCAGCGTGGCGAGCGCCAGCGCCAGCGTGGGGATGTCCGTAATCGTGCGTCGTCCCAGCACGACGACCGCCCCGGTGATCGCGCCGATGGCGGCAGCGGTGACCCCTTGAACAAAGGCCGCGATGGCCGGGCGCTTTCCGTACTTGCGGAAGGCGGGAGCGGCGATCACCACAAACGCATAACAGGGCAGAAACGTCCCCAGGGCCGCGACACAGGCTCCGGCGAAGCCGGCCACCAGGAAGCCGATGAAGCCGGACGTAATCACCACAGGCCCCGGCGTAATCATGGCGACGGCCACCGCGTCCACGAACTGACGGTCGGTGAGCCAGTGGTGCCCCTGCACCACGCCTCCATAGAGAAAGGGGATGATAGCCAGCCCACTGCCAAAGACGAAGGCCCCGGCAAAGACAAAAAAGGTGAAGATGGTCCACAAGGTTCCGCCTGCCATTCCTCCCAGAGCCAGGAGGGCTGCCAAAGGCAGAGGCGAGAGACTCGTCACGCCGGGTTTCCCTTTGCTCCAGGACTTCCACAACGCGTGAGGAGGAGTCTTGACCAGCCAGACCAGGACACCGGCGGCGAGGAAGAGCAGCACCTGTTCGGTCTGCGTGAGGATGGTCACCGCTGCCGTCACGAGGTAGATCCCCCAGAGCAGAGGGTCACGTCCAATGGTTCTGGTCGTCAGCTTGTAGGCACTGTGGGCGATAATGCCGATCACGCTGGCGCCCACCCCGTAGAACACCGCCTGCATCCAGAAAAGCCCGCCGTAGAGCGTATAGAGCCAGCCAAGGATCACCACCAGGAGAAACGATGGCCAGATAAAGGCCAGCCCCACCAGGGTTGCTCCCAGGATGCGAGAGCGAACATAGCCCAGGTACATCGCCAGTTGCGCAGCCAGCGGGCCCGGCGAGAGCTGGGCGAGGGCCAGTCCCTCCTGGTAATCAGCCTCGGCAATCCACTCGCGGCCCTCGACAAGATCGCGCTGCATATACCCAACCAGAGCCACCGGGCCACCGAAGCCGAGTGTCCCCAGGCGCAAGAAATAGCGCACCAACTGCCAGAGCGAAAAGGGCTCCTGCTTCGGTGTGGGTACTTCTGTTGATTCGTTCACCGGCGATGGATCCACCTGCTTCCTCCTCGCTTGCACACAGGCCTGTTGCTACTGCGTTTTATGACAATAGTTGTTACTATCTGTAACCATGGTTAGAGTATAGCTGAAGTGGCAAGGAAATGCAAGCACAAGCGGAATGGAATGTATTTCAGCATTCCTGTTTCGCATGGGACGCGAGGAACCATCACGTGCAACCGGTGATTCCAAAACACTCGAGCCCATTCCAGTTGAAGGTGCTATCTGGCTGGATGCCGAGACTGTGGTAGGCTAAGGCCACCAGCGTATGCGCCTGCAAGGGAATGGTCCGAAAGTCGCCAGAGAACGGCTTGCCATCGACATATGCCTGCCATCCCTCGGACATATCCAGTTTGTTGGGATAGCCCAGGGATGCGAACTGCGTCTTCCAGATGTCGAGGAAATCCCCCAGGGTGAAGGAACGAACCTGTGGGGCCTCTACATGGATCACGCCATTGCTGGTATGCGTGTGCAGCCAGCACAAGCAGGAACCATCTGGTGCAATCCCGATCCCCTGGGGAACAGCGACGGCTTGCCCATCAAGGGAGAAGGACAGATGGGCATGGATGTGAAAGACGGCCTGTTCCATCTGATTACAGCAATGCCATCAATCGCGGAATACGGCGCGCTTGCGCCTAGCTCTGTCTGGTTCTGCGGATTCGCATGGGTCTGCGCCACAACGTACAGGGAGACCGCAGCCGTGATGAGCATCACACCGATGACGACGCTCACCTGTGGTGGCTACTTGGTCTATCTGTTCTCAAAGAGGCCTTTGAGCCTCAATGAACAGCACGAACGACACGCCGGATCGTTTCCTGTGAGACCCCAGAGTCATCTGCAACGTTGCGCACAGATTCTTTCTTCTCAAGCACACGTTTCAACACAGTCGGCCATTCGAAAGAGGGGATCTCATCTGCCGGGTTTCTTGGCCCGGGCCTGCGATGGTGTATCAGAGGAGGAGTGCTTCACTGAGCTTGTTCATCTTCAGTGAGAAGGTCTTGGAGCTTTTGAGACAGCTTTCCGGATGGGGCAAGGAAAAGGGGAAAAATTGGTGAGAGAGGAGCCGAAATCCGTCGGTTCCGGTGAGATTATTTATTCATCATACTATTACTAATATAATTTTTGTTCTTTCACCTCGAAATCTCCTCCCTGTGCAGGCTCTCTTGTCTCTGCTGTCCCAAACACGCTCTTCATGGCTGCCTTGCCGATTCCTCCTCTGCATCTTCACTCAGCGCTCAGAGACCTTCAGTTTGGAGTGACCCCTTACGACCAGACCACATCCGAAGTCAACACTTTACATCTTGAAAGTAAGCCATTTCAAATTCGATGGGAGGCACATACCCAAGACTGGAATGGAGCCGCTTGGTATTATACACATCCTCGATGAATTGACCAATATTGGTGGATGCCTCTTCAAAGGTTTGATACTGTTTGAGATAGACCTCCTCTTGTTTCAACGTTTTGAAAAAGGACTCAGCTTTGGCATTGTCATAGGCATTGCCCTTGGCCGACATACTGATCTGAACGCCCACACTCACCAATCGTTCGGTGTAGGCAAAACTGGCATATTGCACTCCGCGATCCGAATGGTGAATGAGTCCCGGTTTCACCTCACGCGTCGCTAACGCCTCTTCTAAGGCACCCAGCGCCAAATTCGTATCTATGCGCGTTGACAAATTCCATGCGATACACCGACGCGAATAGGCATCCAGGAGCGTGGCCAAGTAGACAAACTCGCTTCTCAAGCGGATGTACGTGAGATCGGCCACCCAGATCACATCGGGAGCATCAGGCGTTCGGCCATTGACCAGATTCGGATAGATCGGAAAGGGATGATGCGAGTCAGTCGTCTGCACAAAATGCCGTTTCAGATGGCATAACAAGGACTCTTCACGCATGATCCGTAAAACCCGCTTATGGTTCACCTTCCATCCCTCTCGCTGCAACGCATGAGTCACTCGGCGATAGCCATAGCCTGCAAAATCCAGGATGACTTTCTCTATTGCATCACGCAACGCAACCTCTTCAGCCCGCTTGGATGGCTCAACCACCACGTGTTGTTTGCCATAGTACCAGGCCCGATTGATCTGCAACAGCTCGCAGAGATGACGAGTGGAAATGGGCAGCTTCTCCTGACATGCCTGTTGGATTATCGCATGTCGCTGTTCAAGGGGAGCTTGCCCAACGCTTTTTTTAGCAAGGCATTCTCCAATGCCAACTGTCCACAAAAGCGTTCTAGCTCAGCAATTTTTGCTTCTGCTGATGGAGGCTCGGAGTTTGATGGAGGCAAAAACGCCTCTTCTCCCCGCTGATCATACTCATTTCTCCAGCGCGAAACCACGCTCGAAGCCAAGTTATGCTCACGGCAGCTGACGCACTACTGTCATCTTCAATTCTCTGCTGTGAACTCTTCCGCTCATCGCTTTTCTCCTTCGGTATCCTCTTTGACAAGTCTACCACATTGTTGATTTGATGTGCGGTCTGGTCTCTTGGGGTCACTCCAGTTCGTCATTTTCTCTCTACATGCTCGAACAGATAGACCAAGTAGCCAGCACACGGGCCAAATGTGATTTGTTGCGGCAACGTGTCCTGCATCCTACCGCAAACGGCAAGCAAAGCCAAGACACAAAGACGGAAGTCCGTCCCCTCCAGCAAAGGCACCCTGCGAAGAAGCAGAGGGGCTCTCCAGGCGAAAGTGAGGGAAAAGGACGATGTCCTCTCTCACGAGCGAGACTGTGGGCATGAACGAGACGCAAGGAGAACGAACAATGAATCAGCTTACAGTTGCCCTGCTTCAGTTGACCTCGCAGGGCAATGACCAGGATGCCAACCAAGCCAAAGGCGAACGGTTCTGTCGCCGCGCCCAGCTCATGGGCGCCGATATCGCCCTCTTCCCCGAGCTCTGGAACGTCGGGTACACTCCGGCCAACAGCTGGCAAGGAACCGATGAACTCTGGCGCGCACCAGAGTTGTGGCCACGCGAGGAGGCAAATGCCAACGAGGTGCAGCCACAGCCTGAGGACCTCTGGGCGGACCAGGCCATCGGGCGTGATGACCCGTTCATCCTCCACTTCAGGGACCTGGCCAGGGAACTCGGCATGGCGATCGGCCTCACCTATCTGGAGAAGTGGAACAGGACACCACGCGATACGCTCTCTCTTCTCGACCGGCATGGGGAGATCGTGCTCACCTACGCCAAGGTCCACCTGTGTGAGTGGTCTCCTGTGGAAGCCACGCTGACCCCTGGCGACGACTTTTCCGTGTGCACCCTCGATACGGCGCAAGGCCCGCTCAAGGTCGGGGCGATGATCTGTTACGACCGCGGCTTCCCCGAGAGCGCCCGCATTCTGATGCTCAAAGGAGCTGAACTCATCCTCGTCCCCAATGCCAGCGACCTCGACCCACTGCATCTGGCCCAGTTGCGGGTACGTGCCTACGAGAACCTGGTCGCGGTGGCCATGGCCAATTATGCGGGGGCAGGAGCGGGACATTCGGTGGCTTACGACCCGATCGGCTTCCCTGTGCATGGGGGGAAAGCCTCGTGGCGAGACACCCTCGTCGTCGAAGCTGGGGAGTGCGAAGGCATTTTCCTCGCTTCGTTCGATCTCGACGCCATCCGTGCTTACCGCATGTACGAGACCGAGGGCAACGCCTTCAGGAAGCCGCATCGCTACGGCCTCCTCACCTCGCCTGACGTGGCAGAGCCTTTCGTTCGGGTCAGCGCTACGGGAGAAGCATTCAAGCGCACAAAGAGGTAACAAGCCTCACTTCCTCTTCCCGCAATCGCCCGGTTGTCCAGGAGATGATCGGAGCGCGGGAAGGCTCTCAATCAACCTACTTGTGACTAAGATCATAATTTGGTTCTTCCGCAGCCTCGCTGCTGCTGAAACGGGATATACTACAAGGATGTTTGAGGAGGATGGGATGGCGTACTGGCGGGTAAGAGCACAGGAAAGACATGAGGGAAGATGGTATGCAGGTCAAAGGACTCACTTGGCTGGGACTGCGAACCACTCAGTTTGAAGAGATGGTCAAGTTCTTTCGTGATGTGATGGGCATGCAGCCCATTCGAGACGACCCGGAGATTGCGGGGTTCCAGTTGACCAATGGGACGCAACTGGAACTCTATCGCCCCGAGGAGCCATTTCACGCGTTTTTCACCACAGGTCCGGTGGTCGCCTTCTGGGTAGATGATGTCGACGCAGCACGCGCGACCATGGAAGCAGCAGGCATCGAATTCATTGGTCCCATTCAGCGTGCGGGCAAGACGAGGTGGAATCACTTCCGAGCCCCAGACGGGACGGTGTTTGAGATCTTGAGCCGGGCTGATGAGGAGAGCTAAAGCAGGCTTCTTTGGCATGTACTGGCTACTTGAGACATCCGTTCGAAACATGGATTGATTGCCATTGCGCTCGTTCTGGGACGAGCTGTGTTTCTGCAGAGCTAAAAACCAGGAATCGTGGTTCTCGCAGCAGAAATTGCCATCCATTCCTTGCCACTGGATCGCGCCAAGGGCCAAGTGGCAGCTTTATACGACGAGGACCACAAACTGGTGAGGAGATGCGGCGTCTCCAGATAACCGCTTCGCCGCTTTGGTCCGCTTACAGGACTAGCATAGGTAGCGATCCAGGTACGCCAGGTACAGGTACAGACTCACAGCGACTATCACCACATAACCGAAGTAGGTCCACAAACTGTGTACTACATTTGCAGCAATGACATCCCAACCAGCTAAAACTAGGCTGAGAGTGAGCACGGGGATCACATATATTTTTAGAAAAGTTGGCCCTTTCTTGAGCATAAATCACCTCACTACTTTAGGAAAACTTATTTGAGAAGTCAAACTGAAAGCCGAGATTGAGTCAAGTCTAGAGTTGTAGTAAACTGAGACCAGGGCAGCCGCCCTGGCCTCGTATGAGATAGCGTTCGCTCCTGAGAAGCAAAGACATCCCTTTGTGTTATGGGCGTAGCATAGGATCTTCGCGTCTGCCAGTGGCAGTAGCCCCTCTCGTGACAGAGTCATTGACGAAGAAACCGATGGCGGCAGCACCCAGGCCCACGACCAAGTGAAGCACATTATCCGCAGCGTTCACATGCATCAGACCAAGCAACCTCTGGCTAAAGTACAGAGCCGGAACGAGACCCGCCAGGGCGACCAGTAAGTAGATGACGCCAAAGATCTGGTTAAAGCGTCGTGACCAGCCAGTGAAAGCTGCCGCAAGTCCCAGGATACCCGTCACCACATGAACCAGGTTATGGACGAGGTCCACATCAAAGCCAAACACGCTACCGCTGGTGGTATCAAAAATTAAACCAAGAACGCCGACAATGAAAAACACGATGCCTATGACCAATGCTACTATCCGATTAGTCGTCCAGGCTGAAGTCGAAGTTGAGCGATCTACCATGAAGAAGTGGCTCCTTTTCACGTTGAAAAACTGAGAGGTATTCAAAGAGGCTACATCTCAAACCGACTCACGACATTGTTGACACATACTTATAGCATTCATTGCAATAAAACTAGCTTTGCCAGAAAGAGAAATTGGCTTGTAGGGCCATTAGAACCGCCTGTAAGAGGAGATGTTGTTACAACGAATAGTAACACCATGAGTAAAGGATGTCGTGAGTCGGTTTGCTACATCTGTCATAACCTCACCATAAAGACGACTCCGTGGGGAAAAACGGGTACAAATGATCAGGGTCTCTGCCATTTTGACAAAGGGCGCATGTTACATGAGAATCGCCTCTAGACATCGAGCTGAAAACATTCCCTTTTCTCATGTAACATGCGTCTTCCTTCCCATTTGGTAGAGACCCTGACCAGGAGAGAAAATACATGACAGCACTCTTATAGCGACGGATGGTGCCCGGTGCATGATCATTGGCCCACAAGTCGTTTAGCCATCCATCTAAGAACTCCACCAAAAAAGATACTGACATCCAATTGCTCCCACTGTTTTTCGTCTGTAATTGTTTTTTCATCTATTTATTTATGACGTTAGCAGTATCACATATGGATGCGGTTGAGCGTGAAGAAAGGTATTGTCAACTTCTTCGCTCAAAGGAAGCATATTGCCGAGTGAACAAGATGAAAGAGAGGAGAGAGCAACTCGGGGCTGAGGATGTTCAGGAGTGAGCCCACCCATTTTCCTCTGGTGACTTCATTCCAAGTCTGGAATCGGCCCTGTCAAATGGCACGGTCTTCCCTGGCACTCAAAGGGTGTCTTCGTGGGTGGAAATGGTGGGAGAGAGGACCACATGCAGAAAGAAAGCGGTGCGCGTGGTTGGCTGATTGACATTTCCGCCTGTTCTTCTCGCGCCGTCGCGTTGGCTGAGGCGAATGTTCCGCCTGGGTGTTCACCCCTTTGTGCTGGCGGTGCTCCACGCCAGGCAGGATCTCGCGTTTTGCTGCTCCATAACTCTTCAGCTTATCGGTGATGATCACGCGCGCAACGTCGTGCACCCCTTTGAGCAGCTTGCGGAAAAATCGCTTCGCGGCCTTTTTGTGGCGCTGGCTCTGCACAAGGATATCGAGCACATTTCCGTCCTGATCCACCGCTGGCCACAGATCATGTCTCTGGCCACAGATGGTGAGGAAGACCTCATCCAGGTACCATGTGTCGCCACAGCGAGGGCGAGGACGACGCCATTCATTGGCAGAGGATTGCCCACATGTGAGGCACCATTGCCGCACCGTTTCAGAGGTCACGACGATCCCGCGCTGGGCCAGAAGTTCCTCACCCGTACCGAAAACTGAGCGGGAAGCGAAAAGAGAGCCACACAGCGTGGCTGATCATCTCAGGAGGGAAACGGAACCCTTTGTCATTGGGAGCAGTGGTGTTTGTTTTCATGGAGCTCTTTTAGCACCGTGTTCAGCTACGTTACCAAGTTGACAATACTGGGAAACCACCCCGCTTCTGCCTGGAGTGCAGGTGAAGTGCCTGGGCCAACCCACGATCGGTCCTGCTTGCCGCCTTTTTCCCACCCCCTCTCCAGGTGCGACCTGTTGTCGTCCCACCTTCCTCTGCTATGCTTGTGGTGTGTTGAGGGGACCAGCAGCGCACAGCGGACCAGCTCCGTCCTTTCCCTGCACAGGCCGACACTGCATGGGGAAGACGAAACGAAAGGAGGCAGGACAGCACACCGCATCATGCTGCAGGGAAGAACTCCTGGAAGTGGAGGCCATCACAGCACTGAAGGTCGTTGCCAGCAAGCCTCCTGCTTCTGGAACCTGCTCTCCCTGTGAGGGCAAGCAGGCGGTTCGCCTCATGCTGCTTCCACTCCTCCAGGCACACCAGGGCAGGCCGAGGAAGCTGACAGTTGCTCCCTCTCTGGGCACAGGCCTGCTGCTCCGAAGACTATGACTGGCTTGTGGACAATTACGCTTCTTGCTGTCCATGCGGCTTCTGAGCATGAAGAAGGAGGCGACGGATCGTTTCATGGGAGACACCATACGCTGCCGCCACTCGACGGAGAGGTTCTCTCTGCTCCACTACACGATGCACCACCGTCGGCCAGTGGGAAGCAGGAAGACCGTCTGCTGGCTGCTTGGGCCCTGGCCGCCGCTGCTTGATCACCGCAGGAGGAGGGCTTCCCTCAGCTGGTTCCTCCGAAGCCTCGCAGGCGTTGCACCTTCTGATACAGTATTCCTGTCGGGGCAAGGAAGAGGGAGAAAATTGGTGACAGAGGACTCGAAACCCGTCGGTTCCGGTCCGACTATTTATACATGTTTCTAGTATTTTTCCATCTTTTGGTTCTTTTGCCTTGCCGTCTCTTCCCTGAACGGGGTACCTCGTCTTTCGTTCTCAAACCGTCTCTTCTGAGATGCCTGATTGATACCTCATCTTGCATACGTCCGAAGCCTGAATGTGTCTGGTGTATCAATCTCGTGAAAGGATCTGTTTCCCACCCTCGTGTCACCCTTTGAAAAAGGCAGAAGGATCTCAAAAGAGGTCAGCTGATTCAAAGGGTGACACGAGGGTGGGAAACACTCGGGGTCACGAAGTTGGTACGTCCTACAAGAATGAGCCGTCAGTACGTACTTTTTCCTCACTCTTCTAGAACAGATATACCAAGTAGCCAGCACAATGATCGGCATCGGTGAAATCTATCGGCAGTATGCTTCGGGTGAATTGCAGGACGACGATGAAGTCGTGCTTGCGCATGCCAATGCAGAAAAAGGGTTCCAGAAGCTATCCGAACCAATGGTCAACGTTCGGGCGACCCTTATCGCTGCTGAGGAGGCGGGGATGCTCGACTCCGGCATGCGTTCTCACCTAATCGGCGTCGCCAAGGAGATGTACTTTGCTGACCGTACGTTTCCCTCCCTTCTACAAAGGGCAGTGGCCGGGGGGATGTCTCACCACCTAGCGGATGAGCTATCACGTTTCGTAGCGACGAACTACGTGGACCTTAAGAAGCAGGACGCGATCCAATTGCTGATGACGATCAGGCAGATGTCATCAACCGGCCAGGGTGCTGGGAGAAACGCAAGAACATTCGTATTCGAGCGCACCAGCTCTTTCGAGACTCTCTATGACCGCGATCGCCACGTACAGCACAACACTATGAATCTGCCGCTTGAGACGATCGGGAATTATGTGGCCCTGCATGATCCTGAGTTCGATGACCTGAACTTCAACGCTTTGAACCGCGCTGTTGTGCTTGAGTTTGCACAGATCATTGGAGCCGACGTGAGCGACGACGATATTGAGGCGGAATGTACGCGCTTTCGAAAGAGGAAAAATCTGCTCGGGCAAGCTGAGCTGTCGGCGTGGTTGAAGAGGAACCACTTAAGTGATGAAGAATTCCGCGATCTGATGGCCCAGGTAACGCTCTGCCGGCGCATCCATCGCTGGTACCTGCTCGCCATGTGGATGGATCGTTCGACGAAGCTGATCCTGGATGAACTGCGACTGCGGGGTGACTACGCGACCTGGGTTGAGAGAGCTGCAGCGCAGGAGCGCCTTTTACAGGCAGGGGAGGTAGACAGAGCGTATGCTGAGACTGCTGGGATTCCACTTGAGGAGCTAGCAGCTGAACATAGCGAGTGGATGGATTGGAAGGTCGACATAGATGTGGCTAGCTGGGCCGAGGAGGCCGGCTTTCACACTGAGGATAACCTGAGAATGGAATTCAGCCGCGCAAGGGCCGCCCGGCGAGTGCTGCTGGAAATAATCGCGGATGCAGCCAGAATACGGGATGAGCAGGATGTATTGCGACCACAAGCACCGTCGGTGAGCGGAGACAGCGATAAGCCGCCTCCCGAAAGGACATGTTGATCCAATGATTCGTATCCTGCGGCCAGTCGGCGCGCCTGATCTGATCAGTGCACGCGTATTCGATGATTCATTTGCGAGCAGCTTGTCTCCCGAACTATCAATCAAGCAGGTCGACCTTGCGGAATGGCTTGACTCGATCTTCGGACAGCAGGAACTGCAGCCTGATGACAGGACCGTGCGCGAGGCATTCAAGGCCGTGACGCGAGACTTCGACTTTCTATGCCCCAATTACCGGGGGATCCCAGTCTTACCGCTCCTGTTGTACGTGCGCAACCACAGCCGTTCGCCAATTCGATTACTGCTGATTGCACATGCCCCTGGTGCCTATGCACTCGAATGGGCGCTGCTCCTTCCCCTTTTGAGGACCGGCGATCTCATCATCGCTCCGACGCTCAGTGCATACCATGTAGTCAACTTTCTGTGTCCAGAGCTAGCTCCTTACACCCGAATCGTACCACATCCAGTGCATCCCTTGCCCGATATCCGCTCGAATCGTCGCTTGCACATCGTTAGCCTCACACGAATGCATCCCTCAAAGCTCCTGCACCGTCAGGTTGAAGCTATGGCGTTGCTCACCGGGAGAGGTGTTCGCCGGATCAGCATGCGAATCGCGGGCCCGGTCAGCGAGTCGAGCAGAGGGGATATGTCTCCCTATGCTCGCTCTCTAGCTGCAAAAATAGAGAGACTGCACTTAAAGGACGCCGTCGAACTTGTCGGTCAGATCGACGGGGAGCAGCACAAGGCGAAGTTTCTCTACGAGGCTCGGCTTCTTGTGAACCTCTCAGTGACTATCGAGGAATCATTCGGCAAGGCGATTGTCGAGGCGCTGGGCTGCGGTGTGCCTATCCTCGCGACCCGCTGGAATGGGTTACCAGAGACGGTCGGTTCAGCCGGAGCGTGCGTACCTGTCACCGCTACTGCCCTTGGCGTAGATGTATCTGCAGAGCAAATTGCTGATGCGATTCAGCGGTTGATTGAGGCTCCGTCGATGGATGAGACGTGCCAGCGAGAGGCAGCGCGATTCCATCCACAACGAGTGCGGCGCCTCTATCGCTACGAGCTGGAAGCGGCGATGGAAGACGCGAACACCCTGGGGAACAGACACGATGGGAGACCCGCTTTCGGGCAGCCTGGAGCCCCGGCAAGTGGACTGTTAAGTGCCACTGCTCCGCTGAACCTATTCTCCTGGAATGAGTTGTTCAAATTTCACCTTCAGGATGCGGCTCGACTGCGTGCGGCCTTAGCGAGTGTCCCCCATCTCGATCCATGCGAGGCAGATGAGCTGAGGTCGCTCCTTATACTAGGCACACGAGCTCCGATGGAACGCTTGATGGCTGGATTGAAGATCGGCACTCTAGGTCACCCAGTCGGTCAGGCCCGAGACCCAGGGATCGATGACACCGATTTCTTCAGCAAAGTCGGTACGGCTGCCATGTCTCGCGCAACCAGAAGTTCACGCATGGTATGCCTCGAGCTGATGGCCGTGACCGGTCGGAGCGAGCAGCTGCAGCTGGGGCTGCAGACCATGCGTGCCGACGGCGTACGATCTTGGGGCATGCGACATCTGGAGATTGAGGCCTTGAGACAGCAGGGAGAGTACCAACGCGCGTTCCAAATGATCATCGAATTAGACGAACCGGCGTTATGGGGAGAGTTGGCCGCCGACCGCCTTCGACAGCTGGCGGTCGTCTGTCGTGAATGGAATCTGCCTGGCTTTGCACTCCCTTGGCTGCGAGAGTGGCTTGAGCGCTTTCCCGACTCGCCTGACTCAGCAATGGTCTGGCTGGATCGCTGCCTCAATGCCCTTTGTGTCTCACCCAGCCTACTGACAGAGGCTCGGTTGGCATTCGATTCGGCGCGCAAGCTGCTTGGCACCTCTGTCGATCTCAGTGAGATCGAATCACGGATACACCAAGCGGAGAGGGACGGAGAGGGTGCGCCTAAGGCAAAGGACGACAGTGAGAATCGTGCAACAGTTGAGCATACCAGAATCATGTGACGCACTCTGGTCGGCTATCATCGAGAAATTCGGGGCCGTCACGAGTGTAACGATGGCCGGGCGGTCGCAGTCAACATTCATCCTGCACACGCCGGGTGGGAAGTTGGTGGCGAAACGGATGCGCTATGACCGGGACCCAGAACACTACTTCGAACTGCTGACGAGTCTTGCGGAAATGTCGTCCCGCTTTTGCCCTCGTCTGCTTGATACTGTGGCGGCCCAGAACTGCTGGTATGCGTTCTTTGAATGGATCAGCGGGGATTGTCTGCCTTTCTTACCTAGTGACGCCGACTTTATCTGGCGATCCACACTCCTACTCCTAGGAAGGATGCGGACTTGTAGCTTCTTGCCCAAATGGCCTCTTGAGTCAATTTGGCTCGATCGCTTAGCGAAGCAGATGTCAAACGATGCGGCTGCCGCCTTTATCCTAGCGTCGTTGCGCTGTTCCGTACCTGATGGGCCTCGCTTGCTGACCCACGGCGACTTCAGCCTCCAGAACTTCATCCGCAGTTCTGATGGCGTTGTATTGGTGGATTGGGAAGAGGTCGGGAGTGCGCCTCCAGGCTTCGATGCTGGTTGGATGCTAGCGCTTGCTCGCTTAGGTTATGGTCCACCGCAGAGCCACGATGAGATGGTCGACGCGTTTGTCGACGCTGGACTCTCAAAATCCAACCTCAGTTGGTTCGAGACGTTAGGCTTACTGCGACTGCTGTTTCGGGCTAGAACTCTGCCCATGACTCCTGATCATCGTTTACTGGTCTTGCCTCTGGTACAACAGACGGTGTACACACGGGCAACGGAGATGGGGTGGCAAAATGACAGCAATTCGCCGCTGTCGGCTCAGCAATCTTAGCACGTTCATACTAATGGGGCCTACTAAGTAGGCAATACTATCGCGGAGTCATCGTGGTCAAGTCTCTATATGTTGGGAGGACTCGTTATGTTCCTAGCGGCACTCAACAAGTCAACGCTGCTGAACGCTTCTGACACTCAAATGGCAGTCAATGCTGTCGCATCCCAGATCAAGCTACACGTTGCTCCATACTGGGATATGGTGCCCGCTTCTATCGTGTACTACGCAAACGAAAACCTGATTCCATCGGGTGCTGATAACCTTGTCATCTTCGATGATGCGGATCAGGCAGGCGCATATGGCTACCATCAGGAAACACCCGATGGTAAACCATATGCGCGAGTCTTCGTGCGCCCGATCCTCAACCATGGCGGCACCACGCTTTCCGGCGGCCTGAGTGTCTCTTCTACGATCTCACATGAGGTTTGCGAGTGGTTGGTGGACCGTTTCAACAACCTGTGGGCATATGGGCCTGACGGCGAGTATGCAGTTGAAATTTGTGACCCTGTCGAGAACGATAGCTATGAAATCGACGGGGTATCTGTCTCTAATTTCGTCACCAAACGCTACTTCGACCATCTGGCGCCAACTGGTACCCAGTTCGATTACCTCGGCAAGCTCACCAAGCCGTTCACCATGACCCCCGGCGGTTATCTCGTGGTTCGAAAGTCCGGAGTCGTGCAACAGGTATTTGGTGACGATTACCCAGCTTGGAGGAAGGACATGAAAAAATTTCCGGCCGCCCGAAGCTACAAGCGCCGTATGCAACATGGCTAGGCAGGAGAGCCCTCGTGACGAGTCACCCAATGTCCAGGGCGACCTGGGGAGGAGGAAATCGTTGTCGATCTCGACTCCTCCTCTTTCAGTTGCTCAAGAGGTGGCAAGCTTGTTGTCGAGCGCCGATCGAATTCAGCAGGATGCCGCGCGTCTCATTCTTCAGGCCGAAGTGTACAAGCTTGTAACCGCTCGATTCTTTTCTGAGGCACGGATCGGAGAGGGGATGCAAGTGCTTGACATTGGCAGCGGCACTGGTGATGTCAGCATACTCGTTTCGGAGCTTGTTGGCTCAACTGGATCCGTTATGGGGATCGACCGAAACGCTGTAACAGTCGAGATCGCAACTGAGCATGCCCGCAAGGCGGGCAAAGCGAACGTAATGTTTGTTCACGACGATGTGGAGTCGATGAACTTGACCGGTCGCTTCGACGCGATTGTCGGCCGTTTTGTGCTGCGAGAACTCAAGGATCCCGTACGATCGCTTCGCAAACTGTCCCATTTGCTCGCTCCCGAAGGCATCATCGCCTTCCAAGAGAAGGTTCTCGCGCTTCCGGTGACGACTTTCCCTCACCTTTCCCTGGTCGATCAAATCTGCAGCTGGATGGACGCAGTACGTCATCGCGCAGGAGTAGAGCTCGCGATGGGCGCCAAATTGCCGAGTTTCTACCTTGCTGCGGGGTTACCGTCTCCCCACCTCCGATTCGATGCACCTGTTGGCTACGGACCCGACTGGGTGGGATACGAATACTTAGTTGAAACGCTACGAGGAATGCTGCCGCTGATTTACTTGTACAGCATTGCGAGTGAGGCAGACATAGGCATCGATGACCTGACGACCAGAATGCGAACCGAGGCAGGGCCTGCTACCATGATCCTTACTCCCTGCATCGGCGCTTGGGCTGTGAGAAGGAGTCCTTAGCTTCAGAAGGTCCTCCAGACGCTAGTCACGCTGTGCCAGGAATTTTTGCTTCACCCCACGGCGCTGGGAGGAGAAATTGGTGGTCAAGCGACAGGCCGAAGAAGAGGCCAAGCGCTGGAAGCAGCGTCCGGCGTTCCCGTGTGCTGGCTACTTGGGGTTCCGGTAGCAGGCGGACAAAAACCAACGTTTAGCAGTGACGTGTATTATCAGCACTCTTTCAACTTCATTTCACCAGGTAGAATTTCGCATTATCAGCACTCCAGACCCTATAGTACCGCTGATAATGGGTATTATCCCCACACCCTCCTTAATGAGATATGCCCACTTTGAGGCAAGAAAAATCGAGTGCCAAATTAGGGTAGTGGCTCATTTGAGAAGGATAGCCCGGTCGAGATTGGAGCGATGGAGAAAGAGTAGAAGACAGGCCTCGTGCATCACCACCGACTTGGAAAAGGACAACGTCATGCGCACAAAACGGGCGAGTCGTTGGCGAAGCGTGTTGTTCCACCGCTCCACGTGGGCCGTTTCTCCTGTCTCTTTGCCCACGGCTGTGTGCTGCTCGCTCGGGATCACCGCTGAGTAGACCACCCAGAAGTCGGTGAAGCAATGTCCTGCTCGGTAGATGGATGGAATGGTCTCCCACAACCGCTGGCACGTCTTTTTACTCCGATCACCGATCGCATAAGCGACTACCTGTCGCGTCTGGCGACACAAGGCAATCCACACCCAGGAGTCGTGCGCTTTTTTGAGCACAAACGACCAGAGCTCGTCTAGTTCCAGTATCGTGGAAGTGAAATCCTTTGGGTCCGGGGCGAGCAGGGTGGTCTGTAAGGGAGGAAGGTGCGCTACTTTTTTTTGATCCAACCGGACACGGTGGTACGCGAAACCCCGAAGGTGCGCGTGAGGCCACGTAGGCTGCTTCGCTCTTGGTAGGTATGCAGAATCTCTTCGCGGCGAGTTTCTGGATAGGCATTGGGAGTCGGATTCTCGCGGCTGCGACGCCCACAGGTGTGACAGCGATACTTCTGCTTGCCGTTGGGGGCATGCCCATCGCGTATGAGAGCGTCGCTCTGACAGTGAGAGCACTGTAAAGTGATCGTCAGCATTGAAGGCTCCTCTTCTTGAGAACTGATTGATCTTCAGAGTCTACCATATCCTTCTTACTTGCGCCACTACCACCAAAGAATGTACCGAGGCAGGCAAGAGAAACCAGGTACTTCTTTCGCATGTTATAGCTGGCATTGAGGTCAACATTGTGACAGTAACCACACTTTCGGCAAAGGAAAAGCGATTGAGAACAGCGATTGGAGCGATGTTGATAGCCACAATTAAGAACACATCTGAGAGGTGTAACGGAGATCAACACGTCCAACGATGATGCCACGTTCCTTTGCTATGTAAGCCGTGAAGTCATACAGTTGAGCAAAGGTTCAGGCATGCAAACGTCGTTTGTTGTCATTCTTCTTGCTCGATATTGCTATGTGCTCCGATGTGCGTCGGATTTTCCAGGACAATGGTTGCCCCTGGGTTGGCGTATCACTTTCGTCCACCCCATTTCTGCTTCTCCTTCCCTGTATTGGCTACTTAGCACATCCGTTGGAGAAAAAGGCCCTTTGGGCTATCATCGCCAGCCTCTTTCTCGCAGTCAGATGGAACTCAGCCATTGATCCAGAAGGGGAATCATTCTCGTTCACCAGAGAAAACACTGGGTAGGGACAGCAAACCATCAGGGAAGACATGCACAGGCTTCCGGAGAGACTTGTCACAGACCTCTTCAGCCATGAGCTATCAACTGGATGGACCTGATCCACCAGCTGGATGCTCTCACATAGGGTCCCGTTTCAGGCAGCCCATTGATAGTCATGGTGCAGCCCACCCATGACCGGAAGAGCCATTACCTCGGTGCCTGCATCCTGAGAAGAAGGAACCGGTCTGAGCCGTTCAGGGATCTGTTGCGCAATCCCTTGATGGGGTCGTGCCTGGTTGAAGTAGACCACATACGCATTGAGCACGCGCTGGAGCTGCTTCTCCTGAAAGATCAGCAGATGATCCAGGCATTCCTGACGAACACTTCGCAAGAAGCGTTCACAGATGGCATTGGCTCGGGGAGCGTGAACGGGGGTTTTGAGCAGCTTGATGCCACTGGACGTCGCCACGCGAGTAAAGCAAGGCCCGAATTTGCTGTCATTATCACGAATCAAATATTTCGGCGCTTGCCCATACGGGGTCGCTTCTCGGAGTTGTTGGGCCACCCAGGCATCAGACGGCGATCGTGTCACGCCGACATGGATCCGCCTTGCGTGTCTTGAGATCGATGAGGAAGAAGGCAAAGAGCGGCCGAAAGAAAAGGTCAGTCACCTGCAAGAAGTCACAGGCCCAGATGTTAGCCGCGTGATTGCGCAGAAATGTGCTCCACTTTTGCCCTCGTGGCTGCTGTGTGCGAACGTTCCTCATGTACTTCTGAATCGTTCGCTTGCAGACATGGATGCCCAATTTCAATAATTCTCCCCGAATCCTTTCGGCAC
>WNGQ01008688.1_pt1 | contig 25963 bp, 23 predicted proteins | sample 5407661 | NCBI WGS metagenome assembly WNGQ01 (sample SAMN13153382, study PRJNA577476) | soil metagenome | isolation source: 60 cm soil or saprolite under Garry oak tree replicate 2 | place: USA:California | collected 2016-06-15 | reverse complement strand
AGAAATTGCGGGTGACGTGATGATTGTCACCTTGTCGCGGCCAGACTTTGCCGCCACTCCAAGAACGATTCCGAGCACAACGCCGGGGTTTCGTTCCACGGGAACGGCGGCGACGCAGGCCTGAACCATTTCTTCGGTGCGATCGAGGAATTTCGTTACATCGAGTCCCATGACTGCTGCCGGAACGATGCCGAAGTTGGAAAGCGCGGAATACCGGCCTCCGACGCTGGGCACGCCATGGAAGACGTGGCGGAACGTATCAGCCTCGGCTTCGGATTCGAGTTTGGAGCCCGGGTCAGTGATGGCGATAAAGCGGCTGCCGGCTTTTTCGGCACCAATGGTTTGTTTGACTCGTTCGTAGAAGTACTGCTTGAAAATGTTGGGCTCGAGTGTCGTGCCAGACTTGCTGGAGACGATGAATAGCGTCTTCGCGAGATTGATCTTTTGTTCAGCGGCTTTCACTTGGGCGGGGTCGGTTGAATCGAGCACGTGCAGACGTGGGAAGCCTTTGATCTGACCAAAGGTTTGGGCGAGGACTTCGGGGCAGAGGCTCGAACCTCCCATGCCGAGCAGGAGAATATCGCTGAAATTCTCTTTGCGAATTTCATCTGCGAGGCGCTCGAATTGGTCCTTCTTCTCAAGTTGTTTTTCGGTGATATCAAGCCAGCCCAGCCACTCCGCCTCGTCACTGTTCGTCCACAGAGAGGCATCGCGCTGCCACAGGCGGCGGACTTTGCCGGCCGCGCGCCAGTCGGTGATGGTCTCGGCAACTTGTTTGGCGAGCTGGTCGGGCAGCTTGTAAGTCTGTTGGCTGATCTTGGGCGTTGTTCCGCCCTGAGTACTCTTCTCGACGGCCGCAAGCAGCTTGTCGAACGCTTCTTCAAAGAGACGGACGCCATCGTCGGTGAGCTTGTCGGTGATGTTGTCGATTGAAATTCCAACATCCGCCAGGTCTTGCATGACTTGCTTGGCCTCATCAATCCCTTCGGTCAGAGTTTCGCGGGGCTGGCCGTGATCGCGGAAAGCGTCAAACGTCGCGGGAGGCATGGTATTGACCGTGTCGGGGCCGATCATCTCCTGCACATAAAGAATGTCAGGATACGCAGGATTCTTGGTGCTGGTGCTGGCCCAAAGCACACGCTGGGTTTGAGCACCTTTCGCGCGTAGTTGGTCCCACTGCGCGCCGGAGAAGATGTTCAGGTAGCGCTGATAGGCCAGCTTGCCGTTGGCGATGGCAACTTTGCCCAGCAGACGTTTCAGCTTCTGTTCTTCTTGCGGGTTCTTTGCCGACTTCAAACGCGCGGAGATTTCTGCATCCACGGAGTTATCAATGCGGCTGATGAAGAAGCTGGCAACGCTGGCCATTCGACTTACCTCGCTACTGTCGGCACTGAATTTTTGCAGGCCGCGGATGTAAGCTTCGGCAACGCGCTGATAGACCTCCCGCGAGAACAGCAGTGTGACGTTGATGTTGATGCCTTCGCTGATAAGTTGCTCGAACGCAGGAACGCCTTCAGCTGTGCCCGGGACTTTGATCATGACGTTGGGGCGATCCACCGCTTTCCAAAGGCGGCGCGCTTCTTCGATCGTGCCTTGAGTGTCGCGCGCGAGGTAAGGAGACACTTCGAGGCTGACGTAGCCATCTCGACGCTTGGATTCCTGATAGACCGGTCGCAAGAGGTCGGCGGCATCCTGAATGTCGCGAATGGCAATGATTTCGTAACGGGCTTTGGCATCGAGGTCGGGACGGTTTCTGAGCGACGCGAGTATGTCGGCGTAATCGGTGCTGCCAGCGATGGCTTTCTCGAAAATTGCCGGATTCGAAGTCATTCCGCGCAGGCCGTCTTCCTCGATCAGGCGTTTCAACTCGCCGCTGGTGATCAGGTCGCGGCGGATGTAGTCGAGCCAGACGGACTGGCCGAACTTGAGAAGATCTTTGAGTGGATTCGTGGCTTTCGCGGTTTCAAGAATTCCAGTGGGCTGCATATTGCACCTCGTGTAGGTCGGACACTCTGGTCTGATTCAAGGCCGTCAATGTTCCTCTGTGTACTTCTTTATGTGGGTCTGACACTTGACCTCGCTTGCGCCAAAACTTCTTTGGCGGCTTGAATTACGTGTTCAGCGGTAAATCCAAATTTCTTCATCACATCTTTCAACGGAGCCGATGCGCCGAATGTGGTCATGGCGATGGCGATGCCTTGCGGGCCGGTGTACTTTGCCCATCCGAAGGTTGATCCGGCTTCGACGGAAACGCGTGCCTTAATCTCCGGCGGGAGCACGGAATTCTTGTAAGCATCCTCTTGCTTATCGAAAATACTCGTCGAAGGCATGCTGACCACGCGTGCGCGAATGCCATCCGCGTTGAGCTGCTCGTACGCGGACACGCAGAGTGAAAGTTCGCTGCCGGTGCCGATGAGGATGAGCTCAGGCTTGCCACCTGGCGCGTCGGCTAGAACGTACCCGCCCTTTGCCACACCGGAAGCCGCCGCGTACTTTGAGCGATCAATTGTCGGCAATGCTTGGCGACTCAGAACCAGCGACACCGGTTCATGCTGCAGTTGCAGGATGACCTTCCAGGCTTCGACCACCTCGTTCGCATCGCCGGGACGCATGACGATCATGTGCGGCATGGCGCGCAGAGATGCCAGTTGTTCAACCGGCTGGTGCGTGGGGCCGTCTTCGCCGAGGCCGATGGAATCATGGGTGAGCACATAAATGGTGGGGATCTCCATGAGCGCGGCCAGCCGCATGGAAGGACGCATGTAATCGGTGAAGTTGAAGAACGTGCCACCGAAGGCGCGAAGCCGAGACAGCGCCATGCCATTCAGCGCGGCGCCCATCCCGTGTTCGCGGACACCGAAATGAAGATTGCGTCCGGCGTAGCTTCCGCCCTGGAAGTCACCCGCGCCGTTCAAGTTCGTCTTGTTTGAGGTTGCCAGGTCAGCCGATCCGCCAACCAGCCAGGGAATATTTTGCGCGACCACATTCAGCACTTTTCCGGAGCTTTCGCGGGTGGCGAAGCCCTTCGGGTCGGGCGGGAAGCTGGGAAGGTTCTTGTCCCAACCATCGGGGAGTTCGCGCCGCTGCATGCGGTTGATCTGGTCTGCGAGATCGGGGAACTGCTGGCTGTACCGCGCGAACAGATCATTCCATTTCGCAGTCAGCTCACGCCCGCGGCGGCCGATGCCGTCCTGGAAATGTTGGAGCACCCCATCGGGCACCAGGAACTTGGCGTCTTCCGGCCAGCCGTAGAACGTCTTCGCCAGTTTGACTTCGTCTTCGCCGAGTGGTTCGCCGTGGGCCGCGCTGGTGTCTTGCTTGTGAGGAGAGCCGTAGCCGATGTGGCTGTTCACGATGACTAGGGTAGGACGGTCGTTAGTATTAGCGAACTCATCGAAGGCGCCGGCTAGCGCGTCGAGGTCGTTGGCGTCGCCGACGTGAGTTACGTTCCAGCCGTAGCCACGGAAGCGCGTAGCCACATCTTCGCTGAACGACCATTCGGCGGGACCGTCGAGCGTCACCTGATTGGCGTCGTAAATCCAACAAAGGTTCGGCAGCTTGAGATGGCCGGCCAGCGAGGCGGCTTCGCTACCGACACCTTCCATCATGTCGCCGTCACCGCACATCGCGTAAATGTTGTGGCCGAAAATCTCGAAGCCAGGGCGGTTATAGTGCGCCTCAAGCCACTTGCCCGCGATGGCCATGCCCACGCTGTTGCCGATTCCCTGACCTAACGGGCCGGTCGTGGTCTCCGCGCCGGGAGTGATGCGGTACTCAGGATGTCCGGGAGTTCTGCTGCCAAGCTGACGGAACTGCTTGATGTCGTCGAGTGAAATGGCAGGCTCATCGAGAACGTCGTACTCGGAAGCCGCTTTGACTCCGGAGAGATAAAGCATCGAGTACAGCAACATAGACGCGTGCCCGTTCGAAAGTATGAACCGATCGCGGTTGGGCCAGACTGGGTTGGCCGGATCGTAACGCAGAAACTGCTGCCACAAACAATAAACCACTGGGGCCAGTCCCATGGGAGCGCCGGGGTGACCGGAGTTGGCCTTCTGCACCGCGTCAATAGACAGAGTGCGGATGGTGTTGATGCTCAGGGTGTCGAGCTGCTTGCCCGTCAGTACCGCCTGATCGCTTACGGCCATGAGGTCCTCTCCCTGGAGTACTTTGTAAAGACTGACTCTGTTAAGCTGGCCCGCCCTGCGAAGCACTCCAGTTTATCAAGTTCGAGGTATGTGCGCGGGGCTGGTACGACCTCTCGATTGTTAATGATTCATTAAGCGGGAGAATCATTCATTTGACCTGGGGTCTAGAGGTGATCTCCCCGACGCAATATGCACGAATTGTTGGTGCAGCCGATTCAGCGGCAGGTGTAAGTCGGTGGCCAGAGGCTGCGATGACAGGAGGCACTCCACACTGTTGATGAACTGCAATCACTAGCATCGCGACCGCGCGCTCGATCCGGAAGGAGTGGACTCTTTGCGGTGGCACGGATAGACTTACCTAACTCGGAAACCGCCATTCGCGTGATGCGGACACTTAGAAAGTATCTCAGTTGGTCTTTCGCATTTACATCGCTCGTGTGTCTACACGTAGCCTTCTTGAGTGCCCTGCGCACAATCCATCCGAGCGTCCCGCACCCGATTCATCAACGATACGCTCTTCTGCTTCTGCTGGTCCCTGCTGTCTTCACACTTTTCGCCGTGGTTTTCGGGATGGCTTGGTGGGCCGTGTTCAAGGGGAAGACTTCGGCAAGGGGTTGGGGCATTGCCGCCAGTCTGATAAATATTGCAGTCTCCATTTGGCCAATCTTCCTCCTACCGCGGTCTCTCTGGGGTAGTTTCTCGGTGATCTTAGTCATCGGATTAGCCGGGCTGGTTGCCTTTTCTCGCCGACTGGAGCCATCCGATTCAATAGCAACAACCCAAGAGAGCCTAGGGGTTCCGGGTGATGGAACCAATAATTTCATCAACGGGACAATACAGTTTCTAGCGTTGCTTGCATTTGTTGGGGCTTACTCCTGGTGGATCGGATGGCTAAGGACCAGGGCTATTTCAATTCCTCACTGGAGCTGGTACCCGACCGTCGTGGCCGTGCTTCTCGGCCTGGTCATCGTCGCGTTGCACGAAGGCGGTCATACGGCAGTCGGCCTGCTTCTTGGGATGAGACTGCGTGCCTTCATCATCGGACCGTTTCAATGGCGCATTTGCGATGGCAAATGGGAGTTCCAATTCGAGCCGAGACAGATCCTGACACCAGGTGGCGTTACGGGTGTCGTCCCGGCTGTCACCAATTTTCCTCGCTGGGCTCAATTGTGCGTGGTGGCCGCTGGCGTTTTTGCAAACGCATTTACAGGAGTCTTGGCGCTGTGGGCCGCATATGCGGTAGACGGCAATTCACCAGTACAGGCCGGGGGCTTTCTTGCTCTGTTCGGCGCATGGAGCTTGGTTATGTGCGTGATAAATCTGGTCCCGTTCCGGACGAAGGACAACTATTCCGATGGCGCGCAGATTTATCAGCTTTTGTCGAATGGCCCGTGGGCCGATCTCCACCGCGCCTTCTCCGTGGCTGGATCCAGCCTTGTGACTCCTCTGAGGCCAAGAAATTACGACATTGAGGCAATCAGCCGTGCGGGGCGCACTATCAACCAGGGCAGGCAGGGACTGCTTCTCCGCTTGCTCGCTTATAACCACTTCCTCGACCAGGATAGAATCCCAGAAGCTGCGGAGGCGCTCGGAGAGGCCGGATTGATCTACAACCAATCTGCTTCGGATATACCCGCTGAACTGTTTGCGGCTTTTGTCTTTGGCAGCGCTTACATCTGGCGCAATGCCAGCGCAACGCGCCAGTGGTGGACACATATGGAAGCTAAAAAGCCGACTCGCCTCAATGTGGATTACTGGATGGCCGCAAGCGCGCTTCACTGGATCGAAGGCAACCTGAAAGATGCGAACGAAGCATGGGAGAAGGCTAATGCGCTGGCGCAACAGCTTCCCCAGGTGGGTGCCTACGAGTTCGACCGCTACTGCTGCTCCCTGTTGCATAAGGCTCTCGATGAAGGCTCCGCGACCACAGGCCTTGAACCAGTAGAATCCATCTCTGACCAAATCTCGGGTTAGGGCTGATTGAAACGAAAAATTGCCATCGTCACATCTTCGCGGGCGGACTATGCGCATTTGCGCTGGCTGTTGCACGATCTTGTGCGGCATCCGGGGGTCGCGCTGCAGGTGATTGCGCTGGGGCCGCATCTTTCTCCGGCGTTTGGGCATACGGGGAAAGAGATTTCTGCCGCACGAGTCACATCGGTTGAATGCCTGCTGGATTCTGACACCGATGTGGGCATGGCCAAGACGATTGGGGTCGCAACACTTGGCCTGACGGACGCGCTCGACCGGTTGCGGCCAGATATTCTTCTGATCATTGCCGACCGGTCCGAAATGCTCGCGCCGGCGTCAGTGGCGCTGGCACTGCGGATTCCCATTGCCCATGTCGAAGGCGGCGAGGTCACGTTCGGCGCGATTGATGACGCTGTGCGCAATGCGCTGACCAAGATGAGCCACCTGCATTTTGCCTGCACCCGCAAGGCAGCGGGACGGATCGCCAGCATGGGAGAAGATCCGTGGCGGATCACGTTCAGCGGGAGCCTGTCGCTGGATCATCTTCGCAGAGAGCGTCTGCTTCCGAAGGCGCAAGTCGAGAAGAAGCTTGGGGTGAGGCTGCGGCCGGATACGGTTCTCTGTATTTACCATCCCGTCACGTTATTGAAAAACACGTTGGGTGAGGCAGAAGAAGTCCTCGCCGCGCTTAGTGGCGTCGAACGGCCGATGATCTTTATTTATCCCAACGCCGACGCTGGCTGCCGTGAGTTGATCGGGCGGGCGGAAGAATTCGCTGCGTCGCACGATTCTTCGCGCGTGCTGGTGAACCTGGACCACCGGACTTATCTCAGCTTGTTGAGCAATGTTGGCGTGCTGGTTGGGAATTCGAGCAGCGGCATCATCGAATCCACCTCGCTGGAAGTTCCTGCAGTAAATGTGGGGATTCGGCAGTTGGGGCGGGAGCACGCGGCAAACGTGATTGACGTTCCCGCAAAACGAAAAGCAATACAGGGAGCGATCAAGCGGGCTCTCGCAGTTGGTTTCCGCCGCTCGATTCACGGATTGAAGAGTCCTTACGGCAATGGTGGAGCGTCGAAGATTATTGTGGATGTGTTGATAAAGACTCCTCTTGGCGAGAAGCTGCTCTTCAAACATTCAGACCTTCAATGAAGAAGTAGAGTTGTGGAAGAGCGGCTCTTTAGAGCCGCGGTTGAGGCGTATGCAGGCGGGCCCTGAAGGGCGTTCCTCCGCGCGATTCGACGTCGCGGCCATAAATGGCCGCTCTTTCACGGTATTCCCATGAGTACGGTATTCCTATGAGCCTGCGAATTCCGCTTGCCAAGCCGGAGATCACGGATTCGGACCGCGAGGCGGTGGTGGAGGTGTTGCGCACTCCGTACCTGAGCATGGGGCCAAAAGTGCCCGAGTTCGAGCAGGCCATTTGCGATTACACCGCAAGCAAGTATGCAGTTGCGATCAATTCGGGGACGTCGGCGCTACAACTCGCAGTGCGTGCGCTCGGGCTGGAGCGTGGGGCGGAGGTCCTCCTCCCCTCGTTTGCGTTTTCTGCACTGCTGAATGTGATTTTGCAGGAAGGACTGCAGCCGAGGTTCGTTGATATTGATCCTGAGACTTACAACACCACCCCTCAGCTAATAGCGGCGGCGATCACGTCTGCCACGAGATTGATTCTGGCGGTCCACACATTTGGGTTTCCTGTGGACACGGAATCAATTCGAGAGATCGCGGATGGGCGCGGCGGTTCGCGGACGGGGCCCCATTCGACTGCGCTCAGGGCAGGTCCGCGCCACGCGATTTATCTGATCGAAGACGCGTGCGAGGCGTTGGGAGCGGAAGTGCGTGGGCGCAAAGCGGGGATGTTTGGCGAGGCGGGACTATTTGCGTTCTATCCCAATAAACAGATCACAACCGGAGAAGGCGGAGTGCTGATTACTTCTGACGAGGAGCTTGCCTCGCATGCTCGCCAATTGCGAAATCAAGGCCGGGATCCTGCGCTCGACTGGCATCAGCATGCAGAGATCGGCTTCAGTTATCGACTCTCCGACATCAACTGCGCGCTGGGAATTTCGCAGCTTTCCCGCATCGAGAAGATCATCGAGAGGCGGCAATTGCTGGCGAAGGTTTACGATCGCGAACTGGCGCACATTGGCGAGATCATTCGTCCGCCGCTGACGAGCGCCGTCGGGCGGATTAGCTGGTTCGTGTATCCGATCCGACTGGCCGCCGATTTCGATGCTAAAGACCGCGATTGGATTTGCGCATCGCTGCCGCGGAAGGGGATCGGCACAGGGCGGTACTTTGCGCCACTGCACCAGCAGCCTGTTCTAGAGGCCCACCCTTTCGCAAAGAACGCGAAAGAATGGGGCACCCAAAACAGAGGAGACACTCAGGCACAAAAATCGGATAGCCAATCGGGAGTCTCCTCAAGCCTTTATCAGACGGAGTTTGTCTCTGACCGCGTGATTGCGCTGCCATTCTTCAACGAATTGACCGAGCCAAACATTCAGGAAGTTTGCGGTGCGCTTGAGGAATCCATTCGCGAGCTGCGCCGAAAGATGTAGAGCAGGTTCCCTAGCATTGACCAGCGGCGCAACCTTCCATCGCGATAATCAATTACGATTCGCTCCTCCAGTTCGAGACCCGCCGCGAGGGCAAGGCGAATGATCTCGCGGTGCGTGAAGACGTGGCCGTAGGTGCTGATGCTGGCATCGCCCACGCTCCACTTCGCGACGACATCGCCGTTTCTTTCGTTGCGATGGAAAAGATCGTGAATCCATCTGGCGCTGGTGGGGAGAACCCCATAGGAGCGCAGGTTGTAGCGATGATTTACGTCGAGGAAAAACTTGCCCTTCGGAGAGAGCAGGCCGGAGATCGCAGAGAGTGCGCACTGCCGTTTTTCCGCGGTGGGGATGTGCCCTAGGACGTTCCAGAGGCAGGTAATGATGTCGAATCGCTCCGGAGTGAATTCTGTGGTCAAGTCCTCTGCACGGATGGGCCAGATTTCAGCGTGGTCGGAGGACCGTCCGGCCATTTCGGTGCTAGGTTCGATCAGCACCAAGCGTTTGATTCCTGATTCGGCGGTGAGGCGCAGGGTGCGTGTGCCATCTCCCGCGCCGATGTCCAGAAGAGATTGGCCGCCGGGCGTGATTCGCGAAATCACGACATTTTCGACGCTTCGCAGGTATGGCTCACGCTTGGCGCTGAGATCGGGATAGTGAGCGGCAAGACGGTCATAGGCGGCGACGGGATCGTCGAAGTGCTCGGGTTTCATTTCCCGTCAATTCTAGCCATTCCAGCTGTGGACGCGTGCTGCCGAGCATTGTCCGGACGGACAGCCGGGTTCCCCGGCACGGAAGTAACATGTTCGCCGCGCTTTTCCGGGCTAAACTCTGTTTGAGACATGAAGTTCTCGAAGGTCCAAATCGCCATTGCCGCCGGGGCTGGATTCCTGGTCCTGCTGGGGTTCTTTATCTATCTCATGTGGCTGAACGGCCAGCCCTCGATCCGCTCACCAAGGTGCCGCTTTCTATCGACTTGAATCCTTTGCGTGACCGTACGTCCGAACGCTCCGCCAATGAATTTCTGCGTGCCATGCGCGATGGCCATTGCAACGAGCAGTTAGCCGACTGGGAGAAGGATTACCGCAAGCGCTATGCGGCTTTCATCTGCGACTCCGAGGCCAAGCATCCGCTCGCGTCGTGGCGCATTGTGGATTGGGAGGACCGGCCTCCACTGCGCATTTTGCACTATAGCGGCAAGCGCCGCAATGAGGGCTCCGACTACGAAGGGTTGCTCTCCGTAACTTTGGACAGCCGCAGCGGCGAGTGGGTGGTAACGAAGTACGATTCGTTGTACTGATGGCCGTCTCGAAATTGTCACAGCGGCCGGCCGTTCTGGGTAAGGTCCTTAGGCAGGCAATGAACGGCGTGCTCCACCCGAGTTACCAAATCGTCTGTACTACCTTTGCTTGCCGAACGCGCTCATCCGCGGTCACCAGCGGGATGCCGTCGACTATGGCAGTGGATGCGATCAGCCGATCGGCAGGATCTTTGGGATAGTCTGAAGGCAGCCGAACCGCAAGAGCCACAATCTCGGGCGTCATTGGCATAACGATGACTCGGGAGATGGTTTCACGAACAAACGACTCGACGCTGCCCGAAACCAGAATACGGCGGTTTTCCGCCAGCCAAGCTAGTTCCCAAAGTGTAATGCTGGCCGCGGCAATGCCGGTTTTCTGTCTTGCCTCTCGGATCGCTTCACGGGCTTTCTTGGAGAGCCGCTTCGGATCGCTCGACATCCAGATGAGAACGTGAGTGTCGAGCAGGATCACTTGGACTCCCAATCTTCGAGTGGAGTTACCGGGCCCACGATGTCGCCGACGATTTTCACCTTGCCGGCCATGTAGCCGAAAATATCCTCGGGCGCGCTGGGCGCAGGAACCAGTTTGGCCACCGGCTTGCCATGTTTGGTGATCAAGACGGGCTCGCCACTTTGCTGAACCTGGTCCATAACGGCAAGGCAGTGGGCTTTGAATTCACCCGCTGGCATCTCTTTCACGCCTATCACCTCCGAAAACAATACTACCACGACTATGGACATATTATAATGACTATATAATTAGGAAGATGAACAATTGGCAGCGTGGTTCAGTCTCAGCAAGCGCGGAAGAGTCCTTTGCCGTTTCAAAGCGAGACGGATTTCTAGATTTTCGGCAGCGGATGGCCCCACCCTTGGCGGGTTTCCGAAGGGTGGGGTATCCAGTTTGACAGACGATGGGTTCTTACGCCGCTGCGGCGATCTTGTCCAGGATCATCGCTGCTTTACCGGCGTCCTTGACTCCAAAGAACACGACTGGCGCGTTGTTGGAGTCCAGACCGCTGTAAGCATATTCGATGTTGATGTTAGACCCGCCAAGCTGGGACGCTGCATGCGCCAACTCGCCGGGCCGGTTGGGAAGCCTGGCCTGCGCGACCTCTGCTTCGGTGTGGCTGAGGTGCTCAGCGTCCAGCACTTTCTTGGCGGCAGTGTGATTGTCCATCACTACGCGAACCACGCTATCCCGATCTGAAGGAATAGCCTGGAACGCCAGAATGTTGACTTTGTGGTCAGCCAATGCTTTGCACAGCCTCCCCAGAGTTCCGGGTTTGTTTTCCATTCGAATTGTCAGTTCTTTGGACGTGGGCATGTGGACCTCCTTTCCCAGTCCTGGGGAACGCGGGCGCGTTCCCGGGTTATCGTCAGGGTTACTTTCGATGGAATTAGCCAGCCTCAATCATACGTCCGCCGGGGTCGGCGGTTCAAGCGATAGAGGCTCATTTTTACGGACTGTTACGAAAGTGGGACCAGCTCCGTTCTTGCTAAAAGCAGAACCGAGGTTCCTCGACGCCGCTCGGGATAACAGGTATGAAGAGTTGTAGGCGAGCTACTCCGCCGCGTAGTTGGGCGCTTCTCTCGTAATCATCACGTCATGCACGTGGCTTTCGCGCAGGCCGGCACCGCTGATGCGGACGAAGCGGGTTTTCTGCAACAGCTCAGGAAGGGTCGCGCAGCCGCAATAGCCCATGCCGGATTTGAGGCCGCCGACCATCTGATAAAGAATCATCGAGACAGAACCACGATACGGGACGCGGGCTTCAATTCCTTCGGGAACCAGCTTGGCCAGGCGATTGGGATCGACCCCCATGTTCGGGACAGCGACCGAGGCTTCTCCGTCGGCGCTCTGGAAGTAACGCTCGCTGGAACCGGCAGCCATAGCGCCAAGCGACCCCATGCCACGATATGACTTGAAGGTGCGGCCTTGATAGAGAATCAGCTCGCCGGGACTTTCGTCGGTGCCGGCGAAGAGCGATCCTATCATGACCGCGCTTGCGCCCGCGGCGAGAGCTTTGGTGATGTCGCCTGAGTACTTGATTCCGCCGTCGGCAATGACGGGCACGCCGGCGTCTTTCGTGGCGCGATAAGACTCGGCGATAGCAGTGATCTGCGGCACTCCGGCGCCGGTGACTACGCGCGTGGTGCAGATCGAGCCGGGACCGATTCCGACTTTGATTGCATCGGCTCCGGCGCGGGCCAGTTCACATGCGCCGTCGAAGGTGCCGACGTTTCCTGCGATGAGATCAATTTCCGGAAATTTTGTCTTGACCGCCTTCACCGCTTCCAGAACACGCGAAGAGTGGCCGTGAGCGCTGTCTATGGCGAGCACGTCCACAAGTTCCTTGACCAGTTCTTCGGCTCGCTCCAAATAGTCGCCGGTAGCACCGATCGCCGCGCCAACACGCAGGCGGCCGTGGGAATCTTTTGCAGCGTTGGGATATTTGAGTTTCTTCTGAATGTCCTTAACCGTGATCAGGCCCTTCAGGTTATAGCTGTCGTCCACGACCAGCAGCTTTTCTACGCGATGCTTATGCAGGATCTTTTCCGCCTGTTCGAGCGTGGTGCCCACGGAAACAGTGATCAGGTTGTCCTTAGTCATCACTTTACTGATCGGAATGTCGAAACGGGTTTCGAAGCGGAGATCGCGGTTGGTCAGTATGCCTACGAGCTTTTTATTTTTGGTGATTGGGACGCCGGAGATTTTGTACTTCCGCATCACTTCGAGCGCGTCGGAGACTTTGTCATCTGGGCTCATGGTGACGGGGTCAACAATCATGCCGCTTTCCGAACGCTTGACCTTGTCCACCTCTTCCGCCTGCTGCTCGATGGTCAGGTTGCGATGAATGAATCCCAGGCCGCCTTGCTGCGCGAGCGCAATAGCCATGTGCGACTCGGTGACCGTGTCCATGGCGGCGCTGATGATGGGAATGTTCAGGCGGATGTTGCGGGTGAGCTGGGTCTGAGTGCTGGCGTTGGCCGGAACCACGTCGGAGCGGGCAGGCAGCAGCAACACGTCGTCAAAAGTGAGGGCCTCGGGAACGGGGAAATGAATCATAACTATTGGGTGAGTGACTATTGTAGAGAGGGTGAAGAACGGAGGCAAATGGCAGTTTGTGCAGGCGCTGTTTCCGGAATGACAAGGCAATCGAGAGATTTGCTGAAGGATTATGATTTTGCGCGGACATTCCCTAAGAGCCGCACTATAATGCCTCGCACTCAATGGGCAACGAAAAGGGTTTCTATACTCCGGAGTTCTATCGCGAACTCGACTCAACGCGCGAATCGGCGCGTGAGGTCCTGCCTATCATCCTTGAGTTGCTCAAGCCAGCAAGCATTGTCGATGTCGGATGCGGAGCAGGCCACTGGCTGGCGGCCGCGAGCGAACTCGGAGTGAAAGACTTCTTAGGCGTGGACGGGAGTTGGGCGCTTGAAGCTCAGATTGCTATTCCTCGCGAAAAATTGCTCGTGCATGATCTAGGGACTCCGCTAGAACTCGAGCGGAGGTTCGATCTCGCGCTCTCGCTGGAAGTGGCGGAGCACTTGCCGGCATCCCACGCGCGGACATTTGTCCAGACGCTATGTGAGGCTGCCGACCGGATCGTCTTCTCCGCAGCAATTCCTGGTCAGGGCGGGCGGCATCACGTTAACGAGCAGTGGCCTTCACATTGGGCGGGACTCTTTGAAGGCTTTGGATACGAGTGTTATGACCTGCTCCGGCCCAGGATCTGGAACAACCCGCGAGTGCTCTGGTACTACGCACAGAATTGCCTGATTTTCGCGCGGGCCGGATCTCTCACCCAATTCGGTCCGCCGGTTCATCCGCTTCCCTTGGTCCACCCGGCATTATGGTCCGCGCAGGTGTCGCGTATGAATTCTCCTGGAAAGCTTCTGGAAAGGCTGCCCAAAGCGATTTTCTCGCTGATGAGGAGGAAGCCGGAGTGAAGCTGATAGACAGGTCGGCACCGCCCTCTAACTCACCTGGCAGGGGTAATAATTCTGCTAAGCAGCGCCCGAATGCCTCCCGCCCATGACGACTCGCCAATCTTACCTATGGTCACCTGTGTGGAGCATTTTCTGATTACCAAAGTACCTGAATAGGCCTAGCAGTCATCGGAGAACTCCGGCTTCAGATGCTATCGTTTCAGGTGCCATCGTAAGTGGCTGCCGATCAACCATCCTGTAGGGCTGTGTTTGCGCCCCTAAAGCCGGGAGGCGAAAGGTTTTCAGTAATTATCCAATGTAGTGAAGAGCACGAGCCGGAGCGGACTCTGGAGGCCCAGGGCTCGCCGCTGGGCGATTGCAGGGTTCGACCTATGACGATTCGCAAAAAGATTCTCTTGTTTTCCGTCTTGGCCCTGGGCGCCTTTCTCGCCGCTGTATACCTGGTCTCCCGATTTGCCTTGCTGAATGGTTTTGCCCGCCTCGAAAACAATTACGTCCGCGAGAACATTCACCACTTGCAGAATGAGATGCAGAATGAGCAATCCCGGCTGGAGATCATGGCCCGAGACTACGCGCAGTGGGACCGGACGTACTCCTTCATGGAGACTCACGACCCGGATTATGTTCGAACCGAGCTCACCGACGACACCTTCAAAATCGTTCGAATTAATGTTTTTGCGTTGTTGGACAGTTCCGGTCGCATGGCCTTCCACAAGAATGTTGGCAATTGGGTGCTTGATGAGAGCGACTTGCGGGCGATCGCAGGCGTGCCAGACTCGGCGCAGCCAAGGCGAGTTGATAACTCGGCCATGAATGGGATTCTGGAACTGAAAGGCCGGCTTCTGCTGGTCGCGTATCAGCCGATTCTAACGAGCCGCGGGGCCGGCAGGCCGCGTGGCACTCTCGTAATGGCCCGGGAACTGGACGGAGCACTCGTTGCATCGCTCTCGAGGTCGGTCGGATCGCCTTTGTGGCTAGATACGCCGGAGCATGCGGCTGGAGCCAATTCCCAGCGAGCAAGCTGGAGCGACGGAACGAACTCAGTACGGTTCGATGGCGAGCAGTCGATGCTCGAGCATGTTCCGATCAAGGATTTCTACGGCAGCACCCGCCGTGTTCTGGTGGCCCGATTACCGCGGGAGTTGTATGCGGCAGGAAACACTGTCATGCGCTACCTTCTGGCGCTCCTGATGGTGGCTGGGGCGATCTACTGCGGAGCATTGTTCTTTTTCCTGGAAGAAGTCTTGATGGCCCGGGTAGCGACACTCAGCACTAAAGTGACGCAGGTGACGGTGAGTGGAGATTTGTCTCTGCGATTGGATCCCGGGGGGAACGATGAGTTAAGTGCGCTTGCCGGCGCTGTGAATGCCATGTTGGCCGCGATCCAGAAGGCGAAAACTGAACTACTGCAGGCGCAAGAGTCTTTGCGGTTTCATGCGGAACATGACAGCTTGACGGGGGTCCTGAACCGGCGCGCGATTCGTGACGTCCTCCGGAGGGAACTTGCCCGTTGCCGACGGGAGAGAAATACTCTCGGTGTCATCCTCGCCGATGTCGACCACTTCAAGAAGATCAACGATCACTCCGGGCATGGCGCAGGAGACGCCGTGCTGGTGTCGGTGGTGCAACGGATTTCTGCAACACTTCGTCCTTATGACATCGTGGGCCGTTACGGAGGTGAGGAATTCTTGATCATCGCCCCCGGCTGCGATCTCGAACTGACGCAGAAACTTGCCGAGAGAGTGCGCACCGCGGTTGCCGACGAACCGATTGATCTGGGAAATGAGAGTGTCAAAGTCACATTGAGCTCGGGTGTTACGCTGGGTACTTTCGAGAGCGACCCGGAGTTCCTGGTTACCGCCGCCGACGCAGCGATGTATCAAGCGAAAAGAAACGGACGCAACCGAGTTGAGACCGGCCTCGAATCCGTTGAAGTAGGCGAGGATCTGCCTGCTCCTGCGTACTGACGCGCACGCATAAATCGGTTTCAAAAGCGGACCTCCCGCATGCAGATTCTCACCATTGCAATAGCACATTTGAGTCGTCGCAGCTCGCCCTATTTACACCGGCAGCTTGATATCGTCAATGCGCCGGTGAGTTTGTCTTTTGGTTTAGGCGGGCGTATATTAATCACTGGAACTGTTGTGTAGTACCAGGATTGGCGGAGCACACCAGTGGGCGCAAGCCCACTTTTTACTTGGGCGGGTGTTTCACGGCTCGGGATTGCATCTAAGTCGCTGTTTTTATGGCAGTTGATCTAGATCATATATACGCGATCGCAGAGCGGGTGGCAGCTTCCTCCGGCCTTGAGATCGTTGAACTTGAGATGCGTGGCGGCGGCAAGGCGCGCATGCTGCGGATCTTCATCGACAAGCCGGGCGGTGTCACTCATGAGGACTGCGCCAATTTGAGCCGCGAGGTCAGTACGATCTTCGACGTCGAGGACGTGGTGCCGGGAGGATCTTATGTGCTGGAAGTTTCCTCGCCGGGGCTGGATCGCAAGCTCTCACGGCCTGTCGATTTTGAGCGCTTTCAAGGGAGCCGCGTGAAACTCACCACTAAAGATCCGGTGAATGGGAATCGGCACTTTGAAGGGCGGCTGGAACACTTTGAAGCGGGACGGTTGACGCTAGATTTGGCTGAAGCGCGAAAAAAATCCCGCCCGCAGCAACCGGCGCCTCAGAAACTTGAAATCGAACTGGCCAATGTTGAAAAAGCCAATTTGGTTCCGGAAATTTGAAAGCAGCTATTAGCTTCTAGCCTTTTTAGCCAAAAGCTAACAGCTGAAAGCTGGGTCACTGGAAACTGACTTTTATGGCAAGCGAGCTCTATAACACGATTGACGCTCTGAGCAGAGAAAAGGGAATTGATCCGCAAATTGTCGTAAGCGCGGTGGAAGACGCTATCGTTGTCGCCACGCGAAAGTATTACAAGACCCAGGAGAACCTACGCGCCCAGCTCGACAAAGACACGGGAAAGATTCGTGCGTTTGCGGTGAAGACAATCGTCGAAGCGCCTGAGCAGATCGAGGATCCGACGCTTCAAGTCACACTTGAGGACGCGCGCAAGTCCGATCCCAACGCGCAGATCGGGGGAGAGCTAGAGATTCCCAAGGTTACTGAGGGAATTCTTGGCCGGATTGCGGCGCAACTGGCGAAGCAAGTCATCTTCCAGAAGGTCCGAGAGGCAGAGCGCGACACCGTTTACAACGAGTACATCAATCGCGTGGGTGAGATCGTGAATGCGACGGTCAAGCGCATTGAAGGCCCGGATGTGATTTTTGATCTGGGGAAGGCAGAGTCGCGCATGCCCCGCAAAGAGCAGTCACGGCTGGAATCTTTTGCCATCGGCGAGCGTGTGCGGGTAGTCATCGCGCGGGTGGAAAAGGCTTCGAAGGGGCCAGCAGTGGTGGTTTCGCGCGCGGCTCCGGAGCTGGTGCAGCATCTGTTCCAGACGGAAGTGCCGGAAATCTACGATGGCACAGTGGTGATTCGTGCCATTGCACGCGAAGCCGGCGAACGCACGAAGATCGCGGTCATGTCCAAAGACAAAGAAGTAGATGCGGTCGGCGCTTGCGTGGGAATGAAGGGCATGCGCGTGCAGTCCATCATTCGCGAGCTGCGCGGCGAGAAGATTGACATCATCGAATATCACGAGGATTCGGTAACGTTCGCAGAGAAGGCGCTGCAGCCTGCGAAGGTGAGCCGCGTCACAATTGTCGACGCGGCGGACAAGCACCTGGAAGTCGTCGTGGATGACAGCCAGCTCTCGCTGGCGATCGGGAAGAAGGGACAGAACGTTCGCCTGGCCGCGAAGCTCCTGGGTTGGAAGATCGACATCAAGAGCGAAGAGGAAAAGCGCCAGGAAGTCGAAGAGCAGATGGCTCAACTGACTGGCACGGCGGCTACTCCGCTCGAGAACGTCGAAGGCTTGGGCGAAGGCTTGGTTGAGAAGCTGAAGGGGGCTGGGATTTCAACTGTAGAAGCGCTGGCTGACATGACCCCGGAACAGCTTGAGGCCATCGAAGGAATTGGCCCCAAAACGGTGGAAAAAATCAGCGTGGCAGTCAATAATTACTTCGCCGGCCTCGAAGGCGGAGAAGCGGGCGGATGAACCCACGCCTGGTGCAACAGAATCTGCCGCGGTCGAGGAAATTGATGCCCAGGCCGCGGCCGACGGCGGCGAAGTGGAAGCGGCGCCGGAACAATCCGAGGAGGCTGGCACTTCTGAGGCCGACAATCTGCCGGAAGAAGCGGCTGAGAACGCCGAGAAGAAAGAGTAGTCATCAGTATGACGCATTCAAAACTGAATCCGTGAGGTTGCTATGAAGGCTTAGCGGGACAGTCCGGAGGAACAAAGAGGCGGATGAGTAAGATTCGAATCAACGACCTGGCCAGGGAGCTGGAAGTTAAAAGCAAAGCGATTCTCGACGTGCTGGTTGAAGCCGGAGTCACGGAGAAGAAGACGCATTCCAGTTCGCTTGAGGACCACGAAGCCGAGAAGGTCCGTGCACATTTCCGGGCTTCCGGCGAGGCCCACAGTGCAGGAAAGACTGCGCGCGCCAGCCGGGTTGATACGGACGGGATCAAGACCAAGATCGACTTGTCGCACATCTCGAAGCCCGGAGATGTGCTGAAAGCCATCATCAGCAAACAGCAGGCTGCTCCTTCATCGCAACCTGTTCCTCCTGCACGCCCAGTTCCGCCGCCAGCATCGCAGGAAGTGAAACCAACCGCGCCGATTGCGAAGCCGACTTCTCCTGCACCTGCAGCGCCGGCGAGCAGCACGCCTCCACGGACAATTGCACCACCTGCGCCATCGTCACCTGCACAAACTAGGCCGGTGGTTTCGACCCCGCCGCCTTCGTCAGCTCCGCCGGTTGCAGCAGCTCCCCCGGCTGTCGTCCCGCTCGCGGCGCGTGTTCCCTCTGTACCTCCAATTTCCGCGCAAGCGAGTCCGCCCCGGCTAGCAGCGCCGGCGCCACCTCCTCGTCCGCAACCGCCTGGGCCGCGCATGATTGTTCCGCAGACTGGCCCGCGTCCGGTTTACAAAGCACCACCCAGGCCGAGTGCACCACAGCCAGGAGCGCCGATGCGCCCGGCTCCGGGTCGTCCGATCCCAGGGCAACCTATTTTCCAGCGTGCCCGACCTGCCGCGCCTGGCGTCCGTCCACCGCTCCGTCCGGGTGAACGGCGACCGATGCATCCGACCCGGCAAGGACTTGCAGGCGCTCGTCCAATGGGTGTTGGCCCAGGGCTCCCGCCACCGGGCTCGACTCGTCCTGGCAGCCGCCCGGGTGGACCGGCGCGCAGACCGGGACAGCGTTCGTTACGTTCCACGCGGAGTAAAAGAAGGCCCGATGAAGGGCTTTGTCCCTCCGCCGCGGCTTTCGCTTTCGAACGAACCGATGCCGATCACGCGCAGCATCACCATCGCCGAGGGCATCAGCGTTAAAGATCTAGCCGAAAAACTTGAGATTCGCGCGAAGGACCTCATTGCCCGGCTCCTCGCAAAAGGTGTGTTTGCCACTATTAACCAGACACTCGACGCCGAGCTGGCAGCAGAGATGGCGCGGTTCTTCGGCGCGGAAACCAGTGTGATCACCTTCGAAGAGCAGGCCGCGAAAGAAGTTGCAGAAACTGCGAAGACAGAAGAGGGCGCGGTCACCGAAGGCGTGCCGCGGCCTCCGGTGGTTACCATCATGGGACACGTGGACCACGGCAAGACCACATTGCTCGATTCCATCCGCTCAACCAATGTTGCTGGAGGAGAAGCTGGAGGAATCACGCAGCATATCGGCGCTTACAAGGTCTCGATGCAGGACAAAGACTCGCCTGCATATGGCCGTGAAATCGTGTTTCTGGATACGCCGGGTCACGAGGCCTTTACTCGCATGCGTTCGCGAGGAGCAAAGGCGACAGATATCGTGGTCTTGGTGGTTGCGGCTGACGATGGCGTGATGCCGCAGACCCTCGAAGCCATTGACCACGCACACGCCGCCGAGGTGCCAATCATCGTAGCAGTCAACAAACTTGACAAACCAGGTGCGCTGCCCGAACGCGTGAAAAAGCAACTCGCCGATCGCGGGTTGATGCCGGAAGACTGGGGCGGCAAAACAGTCTTTGTGGATGTATCGGCAAAACAGAAGACCAATCTCAATCTGTTGCTCGAAATGATTTGCCTGGTGGCCGACCTGCAGGAGTTGAAAGCCAATCCCGATCACCCGGCTACCGGGGTCGTGCTCGAAGCGAAACTGGATCGTGGACGCGGCCCGGTGGCAACTGTGCTGGTGCAGAACGGGACCCTGCGTACCAGCGACAATTTTGTCGTAGGCAACGTGTACGGGAAAGTGCGCGCGATGTTCGATGATCGCGGCGGCCAGCTTGAACAAGCGCCTCCCTCTACACCCGTAGAGATTCTAGGCATGGAAGGGCTGCCGCAGGCCGGCGACCAGTTTCTGGTGGTGGCGGACCGCGACAAGGCGCGCGGAATTTCCGACTACCGCGAACAGAAAGCGCGCGAGGCAACGCTGGCGAAGAGCTCCCGAGTTTCTCTTGAAGGCCTAGCGGAGCAAATGAAGACCGCAGGCACGAAGGAGCTGAACATCATTCTGAAGGGAGACGTCCAGGGCTCGGTCGAAGTGCTGAGCGACCTGCTCTCGAAGATGTCGAACGACCGGGTGCGGCTGAAAGTGCTGCGTTCGGGTGTGGGCGCGATCACGGAAAGCGATGTGCTCCTGGCATCAGCTTCGAACGCGATCATCATCGGATTCAATGTTCGACCTGAACGCAAGGCGCAGGAACTAGCGGAACAGGAAGAAGTAGATGTCCGCCTGCACTCGATCATTTACGAGCTGCAAGATGAAATCAAGCGCGCCATGACTGGCCTGCTCGAGCCCACAATAAAAGAAACCTACCAGGGCCGCGCCGAAGTGCTCGATACCTTCCGTATTCCGAAGGTTGGAACGGTGGCCGGATGCCGGGTTTCCGACGGGCTGATCAAACGCGACTCCGAAGTCCGGCTGCTGCGTGACAATGTCGTCGTCTTCAAGGGCAAGGTCGGCTCATTGCGGCGGTTCAAAGATGACGCCAGCCAAGTTACCAACGGCATGGAGTGTGGTATCTCCATCGCGAATTATGGAGACATCAAAGTTGGCGACGTGATTGAAGCCTTCGTGACCGAGCGCGTTGCGGCAGAAGTAATGGCGTAATCCGGCTATCAGCTCTCAGATATCAGCTCTCAGTGGTTTGCTGATGGCTGAAAGCTGATAGCTGATAGCTACATGATCGCCTTTCTCACCCTCGAACTCCGCATCGAGCACGCACAATCTCTAAAAGACAAACGGCAAGTGGTTCGCAGCCTGAAAGACCGGTTGCGCGCGCATTTCAATGTGGCCACGGCGGAATTGGATTCGAGCGGGCTTTGGAACCGCGCCACCATTGGCGTCGTCAGTGTTTCCGACTCCCGTGATTATCTGGATGGTCTGATGAAGAACGTTGAGCGCCAGGCGATGCGGATTGTGAACAATGCCGGGGCGGAGGTTACGGATTCGTTTGTGGAGTTCTTGTAGGGAGCAGGCATTGAGATCGTTGCGATGTTGAGGGTTCGCGTGAGTGGTGAGAGAACGTCAAGTACGAGGTGACGGGGCGAACGCAGTCATTCGGTTTCGCTGCGCGCTGTAACGTCGCCTCAGCACTTGCAACAAAATAACCGAGGGCACCTGGAAACACAGCTGAAGCTCCCCAATCCCGTCGGTAGTAATTGCCGTTGCGGCGGCAACACTGAATCCTACCGCGCCCGGCCGCCATAGCATCACGATTGCAAGGTTGTAAACGATGACCGCTAATACCCAAAGGGAGTACGAATTTATAGCGGAGAGTCTGGCCCGCATGAGCCGAACCGCCATCACTGTGAGGATGGCCAGGAATACGGTCTCAATCGCCAGCATCACAACAAAAGCCAATCGAAAGTAAGGTGCATCTGGCGCTCCTGGGTATTTGTCAGTTGAGAAACGGTAGATTGAGTCCACTATAAAAGATGTCCCGATTAGCGCAAGAACGGCGTTCACGGTTCCCACCGTGCGGAGCACACCGCTCGCCCACTTAGGAATCGCTGGTTTCGGATCAATCGTGTGGTCGCCTCGACAACCCGAGTGTAGGTTACCGTTTTCAGGCGGGCCAAATTACTTCGAGACAGGTCCGCTTGCGCACTAGGACTGGCTGCGGTCCGCGGGCGGCAAACTCCCGATCCTCCGCATCATTCCTTTGACAAACCCTTAACCGCAATTTCTGATATTCTCATCCGTTTTACCCAAGGGGTGTGCGTGGAGAGGCGTGGAGCAAAATACCATCGTGAGCGTTTGGGAGAAGCTTTGCGCGAAGAGATTGAAACCATCGTGGAAGGCGAGTTGGGCGATCCGCGCATCGGGCTGGTTAGCGTTACCAGCGTGGTGCTGGCAGAGGATTCGCGCTCGGCACGAGTGTTTGTTTCGCTGGACGGAGATGACGAAGAAGTTGACAGATCTCTGGAGGGGTTGACCGCGGCCGTAGGATTCATCCGTCGCGAGGTGGCGGAAAATCTGCGCCTGCGCCGCGCTCCAGAACTCTATTTTCAACTCGACCGCTCGCACAAGTACGGAGCCAGAATTGATGAGTTGTTGTCGCGCACCCTCAAGAAGGGGAGAAGCGGATAGCGTCCATCGCTCTCCGGGGCCTAGGAAAAGATGCTGACGGAAGTCTTAAAGCACATCGAAGAGCGCGATCGGTTCGTGTTGACCTCGCACGCGCGTCCCGACGGCGACGCAGTTGGTTCAGCGCTCGCGTGCTGGGAGATCCTTCGCTGCATGGGCAAGGACGTCGAAGTGGTTTTGCGCGATGGTGTTCCTCGCATCTATCACCCACTGCCTTTTGCTGACAAGGTTCTTCAGTCAGACTCCGTAAACGGCAGCTACGATGCCGCTATCATCCTGGAGTGTGACAGCATTCAGCGCACCCGGCTGGAGGGCCTGGATGGCCGGTTTCTCATTAACATTGATCATCACAAGAGCGGGCGGACATTTGCTGATGTGAACTGGATCGATCCGAAAGCTGTCGCCACTGCGGAGATGGTTTACAAGCTGGCCAGGGCGGCCGGAGTCAAGATTTCACCCGAGATTGCTACATGCCTCTACACCGCTGTGCTTACGGACACGGGCGCGTTCATGTATGAGGGAACCAGCGAGCATACTTTTGAACTGGCACGCGAGCTCGTGCTGGCCGGTGCAGATCCCGCTCATTGTGCGCGTCCCATTTACTTCGGGCATTCGACCGCCAAGATGCGACTGCTGGGCTCAGCGCTTTCAGTCTTGCAGCGCGAGGGGCCGCTGGCTTGGATCTGGGTGACCCAAGCGCAGATGGAACGTGCGAATGACAAAGAGGAAGATTGCGAGGGCTTAGTGAATTACGCGCTCTCGATTGGCGATGTAGAGGTCGCGGTTTTCTTTCGCGAGCTGCCCGGCGGACGTTTCAGAGTAAGCCTCCGCAGTAAGGGCGGGCTTGATGTCGCGCAGATCGCCGAAGAGTTTGGCGGCGGAGGCCATACCTGCGCCAGCGGCGGCTCCGTGGATGGTCCGCTGCACGCGGCAGTGGAAAGCGTGCTCGGCAAAGTGAGAGGCAACTCGTCAGTCCGTAAGATTACCTCTGTGTAACTCTGTGTCCTCCGTGGTTAAGAGAAACCGTTAAACCACAGAGGACACAGAGTTATACAGAGGAAGACCTGCACTACTTTTCATCAAATCGATTGAATAATCGTTTCCGAATCACCGATTGGCTTCTGCTGCTCGCATGCTGCAGTTTTTTCTTCTTGTGGAGACTTTCCTCCTTTGGCCTGATCGGGGCTGACGAGCCTCGTTATGCGCAGGTTGCGCGAGAAATGCTGGCGCGGCATGACTGGGTGACGCCTACTCTGGGTGGTGGCGCATGGCTGGAAAAGCCGCCGCTTTACTACTGGCAGGCAATGGTCGCATATCGGCTCTTCGGCGTGAGTGACTGGGCGGCCCGGCTGCCCTCGGTTTTCGACGCGTTCGCGCTGGTATTCGCGGTTTATTGCTTTCTCCGCTGCTTCCGCCCGGGGTTTGAACTTGACGGCGCCCTGATGGTAGCGCCTGCTGCTGGCGTGGTTGGCTATGCCCGAGCAGCTTCAATGGACATGGCGCTGGCTGCGGCGTTCACAATCGCTATGCTGGCCTGGTACGCATGGTTCGAAAAAGGAAGCCGACGGCACCTGGCGGCGTTCTATGTGTTCATGGCACTGGGCATGCTGGCCAAGGGGCCGGTTGCGCCCTTTCTTGCAGCAGTAGTCATCGTCATCTTCGCCGCGGCACAGCGGAGCATGCAGATTGCATGGAAAACGTTCTGGCCTCCGGGCATTGCGCTTTTCTGCGCCATGGGTTTCCCCTGGTATGTCCTGGCGCAACTCCGGAATCCGCAGTTCTTCCGCGTGTTTATCCTGGAGCACAATCTCGCGCGTTTCGGGACCAACCTCTATCACCATCCCGAACCGTTTTGGTACCACATCCCAGTCACGCTGCTGGGCTGGGTGCCGTGGTCCGTATTTGTGACGGCGGCGTTGGCCGTTGCGATTTGGCGATTCAGAAATCGTGATGTCGACACACTGAGTACATTCCTGGTGATCTGGCTTGCAGTAATAGTTGTCTTTTTCTCGATTTCACGATCGAAACTCCCCGGCTACATTCTCCCAGTGATGGCACCCGGAATTCTGCTGGTTGCCGAGTACGTGCGGGGGAGATTCGCGCAGAAGCCGATGCTGGCGATTGCTGGCTTACATGCTGCCCTTTCCGCGTCGCTGATCTTTTCCGCTTTGATGGTCCAATACATTTTGCTTCAGCATCGTGTCCCTCGGAATAGCGCTTCTGTAGTGCCGCTCGTGGTGGCTGTGATCTCGGCGGTGATCATTGTGCTTCTTCTCCGATCGGGATACAGAGCTTTGAGAATAGTCACCCTGGTTCCGGCGGTAATGGCTCTGGCCCTCGTGTTGCGTTTTGGGGCGCCAATCCTCGACGAAACCTTGTCCGCGCGCCCGGTGGCGAACGCATTATCGCAGTTCGATCCACATCATTTGCCGCTGGCGGTCTTTCTTGTACCGCGCGAAATGGAATTTGGACTCGAGTTCTATCGCAACCAGACATTGTCGCGTTATGAACTCGGGAAAATTCCCGACGGAGAGCATCTGGTAGTCGCTGCGCAAGGATTCCAGAAGGAGATTGCCAAGACTGTGCCGGCCAGAAGAGTGGTTTACCTGGGAGACTTTGTGGCACAGAAGGTTGAATATTTTTACGTTTCGGCGCGGTGAGAGATCGAGGCAGCGGAACGGGAAGGTGTCGATCGAATGTCCCTTCAAAGCGAGTCGAATTTCAGCATTTGTCCATAGCCGCCTAGAGCCTAGAGCCTAAAGCCCGGCTCACGTTGCCGTTCCTTGTTCCCGCAGTTTGCTTGCCGTTGTTCGCTGCTACTACACTCAGTTCTTGCCGCCAGTAATGCCGGCGGATTCCTTCAGGAGCCCGAGTGGAGATTCTTGATCTTAGACATTTTTCGTCGGCAGACCTGCGTCCTTTGCTGGAGGACGAGACCCAGGTCTGGGCGAAAAGGCTGTGCTGGGATTACAGCGGTTCCGCAGAGATGATTTTGCGCTACATGGACGCCAAATTTCTGCCGGGATATGCCGCAGTTTCGCATGGCCGCGTCTTCGGATATTCGTTCTTTGTTTACGAAAACAGTAAGGGAGTGATTGGAGACCTGTTCGTTAGTGAAGGTGGGAATGGCGCGGACCGCGACGAGGTCGAGCGGCGCCTGCTCACTCATGTGATTGAGACCTTGCAGCAGTCGCCGGGGGTCCATCGCATCGAGGCACAATTGCTGGCGCATGAAGCCGGCGCCGCTGCCCAGCCGTTCCTGGATCAGAGATTCAGCCGCCACGCGCGACTGTTCCTGACTCTACCGCTTGCGGATATGGAGGCAGGTGACAAGAAA
>WNGQ01003988.1_pt1 | contig 25977 bp, 28 predicted proteins | sample 5407661 | NCBI WGS metagenome assembly WNGQ01 (sample SAMN13153382, study PRJNA577476) | soil metagenome | isolation source: 60 cm soil or saprolite under Garry oak tree replicate 2 | place: USA:California | collected 2016-06-15 | reverse complement strand
AATCCCACCCTCTCATGATGTGGATGTCCCTGGCATCGAAGCCAGCGGCACGCAATGTATGAAAGGCTTGCCTGGCGTCTTGCAGGTCGTCAAACACACTATGGACATACTTGTGCGGAAAAGGAGCCGCGGGAAACGTCCGCTCAGAGGAGACAGACATTGGTTCATATGTATCTTGTGTCATTGTAGAGATCATTAGTAGTTACCTCCTGTTGTATTCTTCATTTCACCGGTTCATTTGTTAGCGGAGAGGATGCTCTCCTGACATAGATAAGGGTAGCATCGACTCATTGAATCTCTATTGGAAACAAATGTGAATGCTCCAATCTGGGCTTGACACTATCGGGCATCCGTACAATAATTACTCCATATTACTCCTGTTGCAACTGAAAAACGGTGTATCCGTGGAAGTGGACGGCCATATGCCTGAACTCGCTGAAAATGCACCTGTTCAAGAGCCGGTGCGGAAGAACAAGCGCAGGCGCAGAATTCTCATATTTTGTGTGGTGAGCCTGTTAAATGTGGGATTACTTGTGCTGCTTTTGACCCAATTGCTGACACCGGCGCCAAAGTCTGAGTCGGATCCGCTTGTCGGCCATGCCGCGCCGAATTTTTCGCTAGCAATGCTGCGTCCCCATAGCAGGCAGAGTGCGCTCGCACTCTCGAATTTTAAGGGCAAGCCGGTTGTCTTGAATTTCTGGGCTTCGTGGTGTGACCCATGTAAGGAGGAAGCGCCGCTTCTGGAAAGCAGCTGGAAGCATGCGCAAGCGCAGGGAAAAGATGTTGTCTTCCTGGGGATTGACTACCAGGACTCAAACAATAATGGCCTGAGCTTTTTACAGCAGTACAGCATCACCTACCCGATTGTGCTGGACGCGGATGGGTCGGCTGCCATGAAATACGGCATATCATCTTTGCCGCAAACCGTTTTCATCAATCGGAATGGGACGGTTATGAGCAGAGTGCCTCGGGAGATTACCGCCCAGGCATTATCGAGCAACCTGCAATTAATTGTATAGGGTGGTTCTGATCAAGCCAAAGAGGAAGCGATCCGGCAAGCGTGAGGTGCGAGGTGTTGGATGCACCTCGCCTGTTATCTCCTGGCTTTTTCGCACCCGGGGCTATCACCACCATCCATCCTCATCGTTGTCTTCTGGGGAGGGATGGACCGTCACATTTTCGACAAGCACGGCATCGAAAACCTCCAATAAGGCTGTGCCCAGAATGCTCTCGATGGTAAGCTCGGTATGCTCCACATCGTCTACAAGCAGCTCAGAGAACCTATCTGAACAATGGACGCGCATGTGTATCGTACACATAGCCTTTTCCCTTCCTCACTTGTAGTGAGTTCTTCTTCTAGCTGAAAATGAATTTGATAACTATTGCGCTGGCTCGTCATAACCTATAGAATAATGTTCAACACACTTCATTATCTAAGATTCCGCAAGGCCAGCCCTTGCAGAAAGTATGACATAAGCGTCTTCGGAAGGGGAATAACATCCTTAACATGTAGTTATCATTCATGAATTCATATTTATTTCTCCGTTTTTTCTGTAGAGGCAATACCTTTGGCGCCAACGTAGCGGTTTTTTGCTTTCCGCGTAGGATCCGAGGTAAGGCAGCAGAGCTTCTACCTGCACAGGACCATAAGCACGAGGTATCTAAAGAAGGAGGAGGGCATTGGCAAAAAACGACAGGAAGTTCCCTCTTAATCTTGACTTGCGCCGCGCGCGCGTAGAGCGCGGATGGTCGCAGCAAGATCTCGCCGACCTGGTCGGCACGACACCCGTCAATATCAGTCGCTGGGAAAACGGATTGACCTTTCCCATTCCCTATTCTCGCCAGCTCCTCTGTAAGGTTTTTGACAAAACGCCGGCCGAGCTTGGCTTGGTACTACCAGCGCAGGATTCCACCATAACTCCTCCTGAGCCTGACTTGGTGCCGCCACCAGCGCAGGGTTCCAGGATAGTGGACATTCCCATTGCGCGCAATCCGTTCTTCACGGGTCGCGAAGATCTGCTGGCCTTGCTCCACCAGCGGCTCTCGACCGAGAGAACGGCCGCGCTGACCCAGCCTCAGGCCCTCTATGGTCTCGGCGGGATCGGCAAAACGCGGGCAGCGGCCGAATACGCTTTTTGCTACGGCGACGACTATACCCACGTGTTCTGGATGCTGGCTGCCACCCGTGAGACCCTCGTGGCTGACTTTGTGAGACTGGCTGAACGGCTCGAGCTCCCAGAACACGAGGAGCCGGATCAACTACGGATGATTGACGCCGTCAAGCGCTGGCTGGCTTCTCACGAGGCCTGGCTGCTCATCCTGGACAATGCCGACGACCTGCCCCTGGCGCAGGAGTTCCTGCCCACCAGCCACAAAGGTTATATTCTGTTCACGACTCGCGCTCAAGCAGTTGGTGCGATAGCTGCCAGCGTTGAAGTGGAGAAACTGAGTTTAGAGGATGGCACCCTGCTGCTGTTGCGCTGGAGCAAACTCCTGGACATAGATACCCCACTCGAGCAGGCGCAGGCCACGGATCGTGCGGCGGCTCTACGCATCGTGAGGAAGATGGATGGGCTGCCGCTGGCCCTCGTCCAGGCTGGTGCGTACGTGGAGGAAACCGGCTGCACACTCTCGGATTACCTGCGCCTCTACGCGACGCACCGCAAAGAGTTGCTGGCGCGGCACAGTCGACTCATGCTCGACTATTCTGAAACGGTGGCCACCACCTGGTCGCTCTCGTTTCAGCAGATCGAGCAGCAGAGTCCCGCTGCCGCTGAGGTGCTGCGCCTCTGTGCATTTCTGGCTCCTGATGCCATCCCTGAAGAGCTGCTGGCGCGAGGTGCCACCGAACTGGGCACCGTCCTTGAGTCTGCGGCTCGCGATCCGTTCACACTCAACGAAGCCCTCGAGGTGCTGCGCCGGTACTCCCTGGTGCAACGCGATGGGAGCACCCACATGCTGAGGATCCATCGTCTCGTGCAAATCGTGCTCAGAGAGAGCATGGATGAGGAGACCCAACGCGCATGGGCAGAGCGGACGGTGCGGGCAGTCAACGCGGCCTTTCCACAGGCCGAAGAGGGCAGAGGCTCATTGCCTGTCCCCCAGACAGGGTTCCAGCAGGATTACTTGCCCCATGTCCAGGAGTGCGCTACACTCATCAAAGAGTACCAACTCCACTTCCCGGAGGCAGCGCGGCTGCTCTACCAGGCTGGAGATTTTCTGTATGTCCATGGCTTCTATCCTCAGTCCCAATCCCTCCACGAGTCCGCCCTGGTTATCCGGGAGCAGGTGCTCGGGTCTGAGCATCCCGCTGTCGCCGAAAGCCTCAACGCCCTGGCGGTACTTGCTCGTCTCGAGGGCAACTACGAGCAAGCGGAAGCGTTCCAGCGGCAGGTCCTGACCATCCGGGAAAAGGCTCTTGGACTGGACCATCCCGCGACTGGCGAAAGCCTCAATAACCTGGGCGTGCTCTACCGTACTCAGGGAAAGTATGAGCAGGCCGAGCCTCTCCTAGAGCAGGCACTCAGTATTAGCGAACGGTCGCTCGGTTCCGAACATCACGACACCTTGATAGCCTTCCTCAACCTGGCAAAGCTCTATTTAGAGCAGCGCAAGTATGTGCAGGCCGAGCCGCTGTTGAAGCAGGCACTGGCCACCAGTGAACGAGTCTTGGAGCCTGGGCACCCCCTCATTGCTCACAACCTCAATCTGCTGGCAAGGCTCTCGTATGAACAAGGAAACTTTGAGCAGGCCGAGATGCTTTGGAAGCGGGCCCTCGCTATCATTGAGAAGACGCTTGGACCGGAGCATCCCGCGACCGCTGAACGACTTAACGACCTGGCCGAACTCTCCTTTGCTCAGGGTCGCTATCCTCAAGCGCAGTCCCTATGCCAGAGGGCACTCACCATCTGTGAGAAAATACTGGGATCTGAGCATCCTGATACGATCACCGTTCGCAAGCATTTGACCAGGATCGTGAACAAAATAGAGGTGGAACAGGATGATACTGACTATCATCCTGTTCCACCTCCGCATTGAGCCAGTCAAAGCTCGTCGTTTTGATCTAACAGTCGGGCCCCGCCGAGGGGCAAGGCCAGTTGGGCTTGAAGGCAACTGACTTCGCCGACTGTCCAACCACGAAGGGAGAGCTGGCATGGTGGCTTGAAGCTGCGTTTGCCAGCGATCCCAGGCCCGTTCCCAGGGGTAAGAGCCCACTCAGAGCTGCTATCAGGGCAATGGTCGCGAGGGAATAGCGTATCCTTTTCATGGATATTCCTTTCTGTTTGCTTTTCGAGCGAGAGATGCTCGTTTCACCAATCCCTGCGCTTGCAGGGAATGTGCTCGCAACCGAATGGGCCCATATCGATCAGATCACGATAGTAAGTGTACAGGAAATTGAGCGGCAGATGAACACTATTTGGGTAACATGTACGGTATATCTGTGGGATATTTGGATACCATTGAGGGGACACTTCATTGTGGAGATTGAATGGCCAGGCTGTTAAGAAGAAAACGTCAGCTTAGGAGCTGAGAATGGAGATGTGCGAAGCAGCCGCCCAAAAGGCGTCAAGTGAAGCTACCTACCAGTGTCATCCTGAGCGAAGCGAAGGATCTGGCTTCATGGGCAGCGAGATCCTTCGCTTCGCTCAGAGCCTGCCCTCGAGCGAAGCGAAGGGATGACAGGGCGAGCCTTCCTGCCGCCCTCGGACCAACCCAGGCTCATGGGCGGCTTCACTTGACACCTATTGGGATGTGTGAAGCAGCCGACCATAGCAAGAACACCTATCTGTCCGCACAGTACCGGCGGCTGGCTTCACGTTGTGGCAAGCAGAAGGCCATGGTCGCTATCGGACAGAGCGTTCTCGTGATCATCTATGAGGTGTTGAGGGGGAAGAAGAGCTGCGAAGAATTGGGATGCAACGACTTCGAGGAACGGGAATGCAGGCTACCGATAAGCGGTTAGTTCGCCGGCTTGAGGAACCGGGCTACCAGGTGTCGTTACAGCCACCTGCCCCTTGCAGTCAGCATCTGTGAGAAAAGACCTGGGTCTGAGCATCCAGATACGATTGCCTATCACCAGCACATCGCCAGGATCGTGAGTAAAAAAGAGCCGGAGCAGGATGATGGTGGTCATCATCCTGCTCCGGCTCCGCCTCGAGCCAGTCAAAACTCATCCTTTTGATCTAGCAGTCGCTCCCCGCCGAGGGGCAAGGCGGTTTGTGAAGGAAGGCAACTGAGTGCGTCGACTGCCCAACCACGAATGAAGAACTGGCATGCCGGCTAGAAGCTGTGCTTGCCATCGATGCCAATCCTATTCCTTGGAGGAAGGACCCACACAGAGTTGCTACCAGCGCAATGGTCGCGAGGGAATAGCGTATCTTTTTCATGGATACTCCTTTTCTGCTTGCTTTTCAAGCAAGCGATATTCGTTTCAACTATCCCTGCATGTAGGGGCAGGGAATGTGCCCGCTATCGAAAAGAGCCATCTTGATCTGATCACGAAAGTAAGTGTACATGGTGTAAATCGCGGTTGTCAAGTTTTTCTCGCTGTATTTTACTACAGGCGAAATAGAGGCAAATTAACGCTGTTTAGGGGACACATTTGGATACCATTGAAGGGACATTTCTTTCCAAATGGAGATTGGATGGCTAGGCTGTTAAGAAGAAGACGTCGTGTAAAGCAGCAAAACCTCCATTGATTTATGGCAGGTGTACCTGCAAGGCGCATGGGAGGCCACCCTGCACAAATGATCGGCAAGTGTTGACCGGAGGGCAATATGTAGTCTTCTCCTACAAGAGATTGTTATTCCCGTTCGATAACGAGTCAGGGGACGGGAGCAGGGTTTCTGCCAGGAACCTTTGCGTCAGCGCGACTTCCTCAGCACAGAGCGGACAATCCTGGAGGTGGGTTTCTATGGTGGTCTGCTCGTCCTGGGACAAGAGGCCAGCACAGTAGAGGCTTAATTTCGAGCCAGGGGGGCATAGGCTGCGATAAAGATGTGAAACCAGGGATGCGTTGATATCCTTGTATTCAGCAAGCCGTCTCTGGCAGGTTTCGCAGTGCTCAAGATGCCTGCTCGCTTCTTCAGTTAAAGCCTCTCCATCGAGGGCAAACTCTAAGAGTTCCTCATCATCAGGAGCCATAGGATGTGAACAGTCCATCTTCATTGATCCTCATTTAGCTACGCGGAACTCAGCAGCATGGCACTTTGCTACTTGACCAGCAAAGGCACCTTTCCTGGTCGCGAGTAATTCTCTTTGTATCCATGATAGCTTAATTGAGGCATAAGTGCAAGTAGCGCATCAGCAGATATTTGGAGATAGTGGTTTAGGAGGGAGAAAAAGGAATGGAGCAGCAAGGTGCTGCTCATTCCTTCCCCTGGGTGGCAGGAGACGTTGGGAAGCAGCTCTCCTCCGGACTATCAACTGGCTCAAGGTTTCTGCTAGCAACTGTCAGACAGATGCTGGATAATAGGCCTGAGCAATCAGCTCTTCCCTCACCTTTTCTGAGAGCATACTCTGTGGAACGTTCAACAGCGCTCCCTGCAATATGTACAGGAGGGTGTCCGTCGCCTTTTCAGGATGGATGCGCTTAATACGTTTCCACGTCTCAACTGGCCCAATCTCTTGAAGTTGCTCTTTTGTGTAGATACCAACTTCGTTGAGCCAGTGTTCGGTCTTCGCTCCAATATTGATGAGATACGAGATCCTTGTAAGTTCGGAAGATCTCATGAGCCCTCTTTCTAGCGAGAGAAGCAGGTAGTATGGCCTCAGTTACCCAGAAATTCCGAGACGTTTGCTTCCCTCTGAAGTTATCACCGTCTTTCGTTCTCAGTACTACTGTAGTACCTGGGGCAATCTCTCCCTATTCCGTTGCAGTTGCTCGACAATAGTATATCTCATGTGATAGATTTCTTTGACATCGTCAAATTCCTTTGGGCAGCGGATGACAATTTCCCTGGGCTTGAGACCACAGAAATAGAGGAGATACGCAATTCGTCTTTCACGGGCGTCAAAGAGCAGAGACTCAATGATCTTCCATATTTTCTGGGCATCAATAGGTTTTTCTGCTGCGAGTTCTTTGGAGCAACCTGGCTCTGGTAAAGAAACTCCTCTTAATTGCAAACGCCATTGGGAACGCTGGGTATCTATCAGAATACCGTTCAGAGTTGCACGCAAGTAACGCAATGCGAGGGACAGCGTGGTGAATTCTACATGTTGATTGTGCACTGCATACCAGAAGCGCGAGAAAGTCTGAGCAATGAAATTCTCTTCTGAATCATGAAGTAGTGTCACATCACGATTTGGGTGGCTCTGTATCCAGGTCCGAATGCTCTCGCTCAAGCACTGCTGCAACAGCGACCTGGCATGATCCGTATGCTCTACGATAGCGCGACGTAAGAGTTCTACAAAGTAGCGATCATTAGCCGGCTCGTTACATCGATACCGTCTAAGCTCATCGGTACACAGGTCTGCGAGCGTCGTCAGCTTTATCTGATCGAGCGCTTCATATTTGCTGATAGGCATCGCTCTCGACCTCCCTCCCTTCAGTTCCTGCTGAAGGGTCATTCATCATGTTCACGCTCCATCATGATATGGCGTGAACACTTCACTGCTTTTAGTCTCCTGAGAAGATAGTAATGGGCCCTTCTATGGCTTCGAACAATTCTCAACTCGCATTCGCCTCGAGTTCAGGATCCAGGCAACAGTTACAGAACGCGACGAGGGTTGACCAATCCCGAAAGTAGCGTACTTCTCCGCTGGTCACATGTTGTACTTTGCCACGCCACTCCGTCTGACCGTTGCCCAGTTCCTCCAGCCAAACTCGTACCGTAAACAGTTGCGAATCGTACTGCTGTTGTTTCATATCCATCTCTGCTCTCCTTCTAACTGATGCACGAAGCTGTACAGGTGATAAACGCAAGATGTATTGTGCTCCTGGGTTGATTCATTATGAAGGACTCACTGTTCATCGTGCTGTTGTTAGTGTAGTATAAGCAGCGTTTAGTAAACGTTTAGTGGAGCGTTTTATGGAAAGCTTGATGGGTGAGGGCCATCTCCGGAAGAATATCGCCTGCCTCGAAAGCGTGAAGACTGGCAGCCATATGGGCCCTGGCTGCATCCCAGCGAGGTGGGCTGAGAGCGACAAGGGCCTCTCCCCATACCCGTTGAGCCAATCCTTCGGCAAATTTACCATCAACAGTTTGGGCATAGGCCACCGCTTCCTCTGCAAGAGCCAGCGCTTCTTCGATGTGGCCAGCCTTGAGTGCGATTTCAGCCCTGATGGGAATAAAAATATCGTCGAGGATGAGTCGCTCCTCGCCAAGGCTTCCGGCGGAGGCCTGCTGTTGTGCCATATATGCGAGAGCCTCCTGATGATGGCCAAGCCGGATCTCAGCCCACGCTCGTAAGCCGTAGCCCAGGTAAACGGCCAATTGATCGCTAGACTGTTCTCCGACGCTCACGATAGCCCGGCCCTCCTCCAATGCCTGACGCATGTCTCCACCCAGAATGTACATTATGGCAAGGCAGCAATGACACATGGCATCGGCGGCAAGATGGTGCGTTTCAAGGGCACGTTGAACTTCCTCCACTCCCGCAATATACTCCCCAGATCCAGCACGAACGATTCCCAGATAGGCGACGGTATCAATATATTCTGTCCAATTGGATGCTCGTTCTAATGCCGAAATTGCTTGAACCAGGAACTGTCTGGCCTGGCCGAAGTATCCTTGATGGATCAGGACGCGGCCAATCACACTGGAGGAGGTAGCTATCAGTTCTTCGTCACCCACCTCTTGCGCCTCTGCCAGCACTCGCCGGAAATAGCTCAGCGCCTCTCGTCGATCATTGTGATAGTAGTGCATACGGCCCATCCAATAATGGATACGAGCCAGGCTCAGTTGCCTCTCCTTATCAGTGGATTCTTCCGTATCGGACAAAGCTTTCACCAATGCTTCCGCTTCGTTGAGTTGCGCTAGATTCCGCTCAGGGGCTTCGGCAGAGATAGACATGCTGACTTTCTTCAGAATGGTATCCATGTGCTGACTGCGGTTTTGTGTGGTGGTGGGCAAGTGGGACAGGATCTCAAGCGCATCCATATAATGCTTCCTGGCCCTGCCACGGGCAAACAACCGTCGCGCTTCATCTCCAGCCGCTACACTAAAGTGGAAGGCGGGTTCAAACAGCCCTGCTGCCAACGCGTGCTGGGCCAGCTGCGCGGCTGGAGCGGCAGTTGCATGTAATGCTTCAAACACGCGGCGATGCAGCAGTCTCCGGCGTGCACCGCTCAAGGCAGCATAAGCCACCTCGCGCAATTTGTCGTGACTGAAGTCGTAGGCGTCAGAGGCACCGGCCGCTTGTTCGCGCACAATCCGCCGTTGCCATAGCTCATCCAGCCCACGTACCAGCGCGTCTTCATCGTCATTGCTGGCTCGCGCAAGAACAGAGAACGTGAACGCTCGACCGATGGTGGCTGCCAGGCTCACCACGTTACGTGCCTGTGGGGAGAGTTGCTCCAGGCGCGCTGCAATCACGGCCTGCACCGTTGGCGGCATTCTTGAACTATGCGGATCAGCATCTGATCGGCGCTCCGGTCCCTTTGATTCTCCTACGCCCATGCGCACGGTTTCCACGATGAAGAGTGGGTTGCCTTCGGTTTCCTGATAGAGGTCGGTCACCAAATCAATGGCGAGTCCCCGTTTAGCCACCTGTGATGCAAGGGACGCGGTGTCGACGGCATTCAGCGGACTGAGCATGATCTCCGTCACCTGTCTGCTGCTGCGCAAGGTGGCCAACAACGGCGCCAGTGGATGATCGAGGGTCAGTTCCTCCGGACGCGCGGTCCCGACAATGAGCAGCCGTGCTTGCGGATCGAAGCGCAACAGATAGTGTAGCCATTTGAGTGTCTCCCGGTCGCACCACTGCAGATCATCGAGCAGCAAGAGCAAGGGTTGGCGCGCTCCCAGGATAGCTCGGGCCAGGGCTTCAAACAAGCGCTGGCGCTGCCAGCCCTCCACTAGTGGACCGGGATGAGGAAGATCTGGTCTTTCCGCCAGGATATCCGGCACGAATCTCGCTACTTCCGTCAGCCAGACGTCAGCGAGTGTTCTCAAAGCCGTACGGATGCCAAGGGCACGGAGCCAGGAAGCTACGGGAGCATAGGCTAACTCCCCTTCTGCGGTATAGCAGCGTGTGCTTGCTATAGTTATTCCCTGCCGACCAAGCCGGGCAAGTAGTTCCTCCGCTAGCCGCGTCTTACCGATGCCCGCTTCCCCCGACAATACCACCAGCTGCGTTGCTCCGGCAGCCGCACTCTGCCAGGCCGCCTGTAACTGTGCCCACTCGTGCTGCCTGCCCACCAGCGGCACCTCGGCTACCAGCACCGTTGAAGGAGCTGCAAGGGGAACTGATGGCGCATCCTTCTGGAGAAGGCGCTCATATATTTCTCGGGTCGCAGCGCCTGGTTCCACTGCCAGTTCGCGCTCTAAGATGGTGGCACAGGTATGGTATGCTCGAAGGGCAGCTGCTCGCTCGCCATTGACCGCGTACAGGCGCATCAAATGGCGATAGGTCGCCTCATGTAACGGGTCATAGCGCAGCAGGCGCTGGGCGTAGCTGATGGCTGCCTGGTAGTCGCGCTCTTGTTCGAGGAGCAGGATCAACCGTTCCAGGGCTCTTAAAAATGCCTGGCGCAAGCGTTCGCGTTCTGGGAGAATCCACTCATCGTAGTTACCCGGCAGAAGGTCGCCACGATACAGTTCAACTGCTGCCTCTAATGCCTTGCGCATCTCAGTTTCGCTCCCGGCTTGCTCTGCCTGTGTTGCCTGGGCGATGGCATGTTCGAAGTCGGCTACATCCAGCGTCCATGGTGCATCGGATCGCCAGCGAAGCGTCTGCTTATCTGCATGCAGGAAGTGGTCAGCATCGGGGAGGCTGTGCCGCAATCGGTGCACCAAATTGCGCAGGTTAGTGTGAGCCTGAGCATCGGTCGAATCAGGCCAGAGCAGAAAGGCAAGATGCGCGCGGGATTGGGATATCGTGTGATGGAGCACGAGGTAGGCTAGCAAGGAATGGAGTCGTGGCCAATCAATGGTCGTCACGGGTGTATCATCAGAGACAAGCAGGAACTCACCTAGCAAAGAAATGTGCAGAGTTGGAATCATGTGGGGCCTCCTTGCATCATTTGCACGATCTAACCGGGCAAGTACAATCTAAAGGATCGATACACCTTATGAGCAATACAAAGACCATCTACAAAGTATAAAGAGCATACATTCATGTACGCTCATCTTGTACTATAATATATTACAGTGAAACTTAAATCAAGCTTCCTGTTTATGACTGGAGCAGCAAAACCGGGTGCAGAACCTGGCCCTCCAACCGTGAACCAAACATTTAATGGCAACAGGTTCTCCTCATCATTGCCTACTCTCTCTGTATATGCTAAAATCGATACTGAACTGATGCGTGCCTACTTGGCGCGAGGAGAGATGGAGGCAGCGCGCTCGGCCTTTCAACAGGCAGAAGAAGTCATGGCGAAGATCTCCAGCCCGCACAGGCGCGAGGTGTACGTCATCGTAGAGCGGGTGCAGTCCTGGCTGGCAAGTGGAGCGCTAGATCGCGCCATCCACTGGGAACAGGAACTTGCGCAGCAGGACAGTATGACTTCCCCATTGGCGCGTAAACGCCAGGATTGCGCAACATCCTCTCGAAACTAGGAGCGAGTAATTGTACCCAGGCGGTGAAGTTGGCGCGCACTCTTGGCCTGCTCCTCGATCGGCCATAAGTTGGTACCACAGCAAGCGGGACACCCAGATACTGCGAGTATCATTACGACGAGAAGTGCATGCGGCCAACGACGGTATTGGCCAGCAGTTTTTGGCCGTTGCGCCACAGAATCTTTTCGCGCACCTCCGGCTTGAACTCGATCTTTACTGCCTCAAAATCCTTCAGCCAGCGTTGGGGCGTGATGAAGGGGTAGTCGGAGCCGAAGAGGAAGCGGTCCTGCAGGCGCGTGGCCGCTTCGCGCAGCAGCGATTCGGGAATGTATTTGGGTGACCAGCCGGAGAGATCATTGAAAATGTTGGTTTTGTGCTGCATGGAGGCGATCATCTCCTCGTGCCAGGGCCAGGACGGGTGCGCGCCGATGATGGTCATGGCGGTAAAGTCGGCGGCCAGGGAGTCCAGGTAGATAGGACGGGTGTAGTCTAGCTTGATGCCCATGCCGCCGGGCGTGCCTGCCCCCAGGCCGTTGGTACCGGTATGGAAGAGCGCGGGGATGCCCAGCTCTTGAATTTTTTCCATCAACGGGTAAAACGTGGGATCATTGGGATAGAAGGCCTGGACGCCTGGATGGAACTTCGCCCCTAGCAGACCGAGGTCATTCACGGCGCGTTCAATTTCTTTGACGGCGGCTTTCCCTTTGTGCGGGTCAACGCTGGCAAAGCCGATAAATTGCTGCGGGTAGCGTTTGACGATTTCCGCGACATAGTCATTGCCCAGTGGAGGCAAACCGGTAGCTGTTTCCGCGTCCCAGGCGAGGAGCACACCGATCATATCTAGTTCCGCGTAGTCGGCGGCTACCTGCTCGATATCCTTCAGTTTGACCTCGGTGCGGAAGAAGCGCTCGGCGGCTTTGGCGTAGGGGCCGAGGGTGACCTGCATAAACTCCGTCGTCGGCAGGTGGACGTGAAAGTCGATGGCGCGTGGCATAGTGTGTTCCTCCATCCATTCTTCTAGAACCTGGTAAAACTTGGCGTTTGCATCACATGGTCGAAAAATTGACGCACGACGCGCTGATCAACGTTCTTGCCGATACGCACGAGCAGGATGTTTCCCGGCTCCATGCTAATATCGGGCTCAGTTGTTGCATGTTCTACAAAGCCCTGCGTCGCAAACAGGCGCGCAATAAGCTGGCGATAGCGATAGAGAGGTACTTTCATTCCCTCGAGATCCCAGTGCCATGACAGGCCCAACGCAAAGAGAATCATATCTTCCAGCGCATCCAATTCCAGCGCGAAAGCCAGCAATTGCTCCGCAAGTCGCATGCCTCGCCAGTGTGAACTCACCTCGATAGCTACCTCGTACACATTCTCCAGCTCTCCCCACCATTCATCACCGGGAGCCAGGGTCACCTGGCCAACGATTTCTCCGTTTGGCGTATGTGCCAGGGTGAGGGCACAATCTGGACTCTTCGCGATATTGAGCAGGAGTTCATGCTCACGTTCTGGCGTGCGGGCAAAGGCTTGCAGTCCACTATCAGCTCTGAGATGCTCAACGAGCGACGGTGGGCAAAAGTCGCGCAACAAGAGCGTTCCCTTCGGTGTCTCAAGGATCTTGCTCCGCGAGGGGGTTGCGCTGCCTTTGAGGTGCAGGAGATCAAAAATGTCTTTCATCGGCGACTGGCGCTGCGCCGTGGGAAAAGCGTGGCGTAAGGGAGGTGGTATTACCAGGTGGCGCAGGAGCGCAAGGGTCTGCTGGTTTGCATGACTGATCGCCCCGCGGCGGGACTGTGGGGGAAAGTCTTCCGGTCGATCCTCAAAGGTAGTAGGGAATTGAGCAAGGCCAGGGGTTCCTCCCAGTAGAAGTTGCTCCTCTTCCTCCCGTTCCTCGGTGGCCTGCCAGGCTGGCTGCCAGCGGGCCACCCACTGCTGCGGCAATTGTGCCGGGAGGGACTGCTCCGACATCTCGGCCCAGAGCAGACTCCAGGCACGCGGGACAATGCGATAGGGGTCATATCCTCCACCTCCCACAGCCACCCAGCGACCCTGACAATAGGTATGCGCCAGCTGGTGCGTGACTTTCATTTGCGCGGCAATCCCTCGCATCGTCAATTCCAGGTGCGCCAGGGGGTCCCAGGCATGGGTGTCGCAGCCATGCTGGCTGATAATGACATCAGGTGCAAAAGACAGGACGAGGGGAGGAAGAAGGGCATTCATCACCTCGATATAGGACTCATCTTCTGTGAAGGGTTCCAGGGGAAGATTGATGGAGTAACCGCGTCCTAAGCCACGGCCCAACTCGAGAATATCACCGCTGCCGGGGAAGAGGTAGCGACCCGTTTCATGCAACGAGACCGTCATCACGCGAGGTTCATCGTAGAACGAACGCTGTACACCATCGCCATGGTGCACGTCAAAGTCAAGATAGAGCACCTTGGCTTCATAGGAGCGCAGCACATGAGCAATGGCAACGGAAATATCGTTGTAGATGCAGAAGCCCGAGGCGCGTTCAGCCCAGGCATGATGCCATCCACCCGCGGGATGAAATACGTGGAGCGGACCTGACTTCTCTGTGCCAGCCGGACCACCTGCTGGCAAGCCCATCACAGCGCTCAACGCGACCAGCGTACCTCCAGCAATACGCGCCGCTGCCTCGTGCATGCCGGGCAAAGCCGGCGTATCCCCTTCACCAAAACCGTAACGCATAGCCAGATCATTGCGTTCTTGCTGGCCTGCCTCTGCCTCAGGTATGCTGTGGCTGCATGGGATGCTCGGCCCCAAAGTTATACTCTAGCTCGCTCTGGTCAAAGAGCAGGTAGGCCCTGGTATGATCATCTGCGTGAGACATCTGTATCCCCTTCTAACTGATAGTCTGCAAAGTGGTACTGGATCCCCGCCTCCTGTAAACGCCTGAGCAAAGGCGCAGGATGAATGGTAGTTATTTGCACGCTAGCGACACGAGGAAGGCCCTGTTTTAGAGGAACTGCTACAACGCTGGGTACCTGAATGTGCAGTTCCGCCGCCAGCATGAGCATTTTCGCCAACGGCGTAATGTCACCTGGAGGAAGCGGAAGTATTAAATGCATGCCGGGCTCAAATGCACCCGTAGCACGGGCAAGGGCCATCAAGAGGTCGCTGCGTGTCAACAACCCAACCAGAACAGGTTGTACCTCCTGCTGCGTATCCTGGGAAGAGGGTTGCGCAGCTTCATATTCCACTACAGGCAAGCAATTCAGGCCACGCTCAACCAGGACCTGCGCTGTGACCGCCACCCCGGTAGTCGGAGTTACGGTCATGGGGGCACGGTGCATAACTTCGACGACCTGCTGCTCCTGCCAGGGTCTCTCTGGTGCATTAGTAGAAGAGTCTTGCTTTCCCAACGCCACGGCCAGGTCAATATCATGCGAGCTCAACAACCCTTCGAGCAGGAAGCGTGTGCTCGGTGTAGCGTATGCTGCCTTCCCCGGTTCAACTGCCTTTACCTCTCGAACCACGGGCAAATGGTGAAATTGATGTTGCCGTAACAGGTTTGCCGCGTGGCTCAGTGTATCATCAGGGGTAACGGTGATTAACCTGGTTATCATTATTTCACGCACAATCATGTGTTATTTCCTTATATCCTATATCCAAACGATGTTTTCCATTCATATCTTAAAGAATTGAGGGGGCAGATCACAATCTCATCACTGTCAATAACCCAGGGCTTCTCACAAGAGACTTTTGAGAAGCCTGATCAATAACCTTGTAGTTCCTCCTCGTGTGTCACCCTGAGTGAAGCGAAGGGTCTCTCTCCTGGGGCACAGAGATCCTTCGCTTCACTCAGGATGACAGAGCTGGAGCCAATGTTCATAAATGGGCAGAATTGTGGGATTGATAGCCTCTTCAGCGCATGATATACTGAAAACGTGCGTCAATCCTGCTAAGCCTATAGAGCTGTCGTGCAGACGCGGCACTCGGGAGGAGGTACCATGCTGGTTCTCCAGGACATCGCAGTTACCTATCAAAACACTGTTCCAGCCGTGCAGAGCGTTTCGTTAGAGGTACCGGACAAGGCGGTAGTAGCCCTGCTTGGCGCGAATGGTGCAGGCAAAACAACCATCTTTCGAGCTATCAGCGGATTACTGAATCTCCACAAAGCCAGCATCGTACGCGGTTCTATTTCCTTCAATGGTGAGCGAATTGACCAGTTGAATGCCACTCAAATTGTCCAGCGCGGCATCGCTCAGGTTTTAGAGGGGCGCAGGCTCTTTGCCGATCTGACGGTCGACGAGAACTTGCGAACGGGGGCGCTCGCCTCGCGTGACCCTGCCGCGGTCCGGCGAGCCTATGAGCGGGTCATGGACCTGTTCCCGGTACTTCGCGAACGCCGCAAGAGTGTGGCCGGGTACCTCTCCGGTGGCGAGCAGCAGATGCTGGCTATTGGCCGGGGACTGATGGCCAGTCCAAAGCTGCTCTTGCTCGACGAACCCTCCCTGGGACTGGCACCTTTCATGGTCCAGCAGATACGCAAGATTATTAGCGAAATTTACGCCAGCGGTACGGCAGTATTGCTGGTAGAGCAGAACGCGCAGATGGCTTTGGCAGTTGCCAACTATGGGTACGTCCTGGAAACCGGCAAAGTCGTGCTGGCACAGCCTGCTGCCGAACTCTTACAGGAGGAAAGCGTACGCAAGTTCTACCTGGGACTGCATGAAGGAGGTGAGCGTAGTAATATGGGAACACTCCGCCTACGCCGGCCCGAGAGGAGGTGGTCACTATGAGTGATGTGTCCCCCCGGGTGAACACGGCTGACCAGCCCGCAGAGGGATCCCCATTACTGTCAGTTAACGGCATCTCGGTACGCTTCGCCGGTGTCAAGGCACTTACTGATGTCTCGTTCCATGTGCAGCCCGGTGAGTTGTTCGCCGTGATTGGCCCCAATGGTGCAGGCAAAACGTCGCTATTCAATGTACTCTCGCGTGTCTATCAACCCGTTGCCGGTCAGGTAACCTTCGATGGGCGCGATCTGCTGCGCTTGCAAACCTACCAGGTAGCCCGTGCCGGTATTGCCCGCACGTTTCAGAACCTGGGGCAGTTCCCCAATACAACGATTATGGATTATCTGCTGTTGGGCCGGCACACGCGGATGCGGAGCGGTATCCTCCTCGGAGGAATCTATATCGGCATGACCCGCAATGAAGAGAAAAAGAACCGGGCCTACTGCCTGCACTTGCTGGAGTTGCTTGGACTGGAACGATGGCGCAACACTCCGCTGAGAAGTTTGCCCTATGGTCTACAGAAGCGGGCTGACCTCGCCCGTGCGCTGGCCCTGGAACCCAAACTGCTGCTGCTGGACGAGCCGGTCGCGGGAATGAGCCTTGAAGAAACGGAAGATATTGCATCCGTCATTCTGGATATCAAAGAGCAGCTGGGCGTGACGCAGATTCTGGTAGAGCACGATATGGCAGTCGTCATGGGTATTGCCGACCATATCCTTGTGCTCGATTTCGGGCGAGCGATCGCCCACGGTTCGCCCTCTGAGGTACAGGCCAACCCAGATGTTATCAAAGCTTATTTAGGCGAAGAATTTGGGAGCCGAGCCCTCGACAATACGCTCTCTGAGGGACTTTAAATTCACTACGCCACGTACGTGCTGGATAAATCTGCACTCTACACGCGTCTCGCTTGTGGCTAGTGAAAGGAGGTTAAATTAATTCCAGCAGACGACAACCGGTAATACTAATATTTTGGGGATCTGGTAACTGATCACGAGTTAATCCCACCGGCAGCAGCCGCTACTATGCTGGCTAGCAGGAGGACATATGGCGTATTTTATTCAACTCGTCTTTGCCGGGATCGCCGTGGGCTGCATCTATGCGCTCATCGGACTCGGTTTTTCCATTATCTTCAAAGCTAGCGGCGTCATTAACTTCGCCCAGGGTGAGTTGCTGCTGGTGGGAGCATATATTGTCTCAGCGGGAGTGTTCGAGTGGCACATAGGCTTCTTGCCAGCGCTCTTTCTCGGCATCGCCGTCACCGTAGCGATTGGTTTACTCTTTGAGCGCTTCATCCTGCGGCGCATGGTTGGCCGCCCGGTCTTCTCCATTCTCATGATAACTATTGGACTGGATATTGTGCTGCGCACCGGTGTTATACTGAGATGGGGATCAAACCCCATTTCCCCCGGCACCCCCTTTGAGATCACCAGTGGCGTTAATTTTGGCGGCGTCCATTTTGGGGCCAGCGACATTTGGACCATCATCATCACGGTTGTACTGTGCGCAGCGCTCTACTACTTTTTTAACTTGACCAGATACGGACTGGCCATGCGTGCTACCGCGCTTGACCAGGAAGCCGCACTGGCGCTGGGCATCAATATCCGCACTGTCTACGCGCTAGCCTGGGGTATTTCCGCCGCCATCGCCACTATCGGCGGTATCTTTCTCGCCACCAAGTCCTTTACCATTGACCCCACGCTGGGCAGCACTGCGCTCCTTGCTTTCCCGGCCATCATCCTGGGAGGATTAGATTCGCTGAGCGGAGCAGTTCTGGGTGGGATCATTATCGGCCTGGCCGAAGTACTGACTGCGGGCTATGAAAGTCGCTTCGCCAACCTCCTGGGCGCGGGCTTTCACGAGATCACACCCTACCTCATCATGATACTTGTATTGCTCATCTGGCCCTACGGCATCTTCGGCACGCGAAAGGTAGAACGAATATGAGTGCTTCCTCAACAAGCAGAAGATCGCTGACCGGCGCCAGCGCTGACCCACCCCGACTACTTGGTTCCCTCTCGCGCTGGGCCTCCCTATGTATAGTCCTGATCGCGGTAGTCGCCTTCTTCCTGATCGCCAGCGAAGATTGGCTGACCATCGTCAACGATACATTGATCGCGGCCATCGCGGCCCTGTCTCTGAACGTTCTCTCCGGCTACACAGGCCAGATTTCGCTCGGTATCGCCTTTTTCATGGCCGTTGGCGCCTATACAGCGGCCTTGCTCGGAGGTGACCGGCCCACGTCTAGCAGTGATCCACTTGGTCTCGGCCTATCGTTCCTCATCTGGCTGCCAGCTGCGGGCATCGTTACCGCGCTGGTGGGCGCCCTCATCGGCCCAACGGCCTTGCGCTTGAAAGGCTTCTACCTGGGCATTGTCACGCTGGCCCTGGTCTTCATAGGGCATTATCTCTTCCTGAATGCCAGGGGCCTGACGGGTGGCCCACAAGGACGTACCTTCCCGGCTCCGGCCTTTGGCGACTTCTCGTTTGCCCAACAAAACGATTTCTTTGGCCTGGCACTCACTCCTGGCCAGGAGTATTTCCTGCTGATTCTTCCCATCCTGGTACTCTCCGCACTTTTTGTTGGCAACGTCATGCGCTCACGGGTCGGACGTGCCTTCCAGGCTGTGCGCGACAACGAAGAGGGAGCGTCCATCATGGGGGTCAACCTCTTTGAAGCCAAGATGGGAGCGTTCATTCTCTCCTCATTTCTCGCCGGTATTGCGGGTGCGCTCTTTGCCTCCTACAGCCGCTATATCGTCCCCAATTATTGGGACCTCACGCTCTCCATACAATTTGTTGCCGCCATCATCGTTGGAGGCCTCGCCAGCGTGTGGGGCTCGATCCTGGGAGCAGCTTTTGTCTTCGCGCTTCCCCTCATGCTTGATCAATTCTCCCTGCTTCCGCCAAGCAGCAGTTCGAATAGCCTTTCAGGAGGCGACCTGAATGCCCTCATCTATGGCCTCTTGATTATCGCGTTCCTACTCTTTGAGCCAGGAGGGATCGTAGGGCTGGTGCACCGCTGGCAGAAAGTTGTTCGGAAGTTCAATTCTCATGGAGGGGAAGGAGGTGAACCGGCCCAGGTGATCGATCTAGCTGCGCCCGATCGCGATGCGCAACTCAACATTGACGACCCATCACTGCCAAAAAGCGAAAGCAGGTAAGCGCTTGCCATCTTTTACACCATGTAAAGCAGTTTTGCTGCTGTTTTTTGCTCTCAGCCGAATTTATCTCGGGTATATCATGAAAGGGTGAAACACATGACCAACAAAAAGACCTTCTACGTATGCATGCTCACCCTGGTCACAGCCCTGCTAGTCCTATCCGGCTGTGCCAGTAGTAGTTCAAACGGTAACTCGAGCGGGATCAAGGCCGGTGTTGGCGTCGATGTCGCCAGCAAAACCATCACTCTTGGTATCCTGTCGCCATATTCTGGTCCAGTAGCAGACCCGGTGGGTAAACCCCTGGCGCGTGGCGTAGAAGTCTTCTTCAAGTCCATCAACGACAAGGGCGGCATCAATGGATACAAAGTAAAGTTCATTGAAAAGGACTCACAATACAACCCGCAAGTCCAGGTTACCCAATACAGCCAGATCCGTAACCAGGTGTTGATGATAGCCGACAGCCTGGGTACGCCCACCACCTTCGCCATCAAAGATCAGGCCGCTGCCGATCATATGCTGATCTCCGCCGCCACGCTATCTTCTGCCCTGGCACGTGAGAAGTACCTCATTCTCGTGGGCACCCCTTACCGGCTGCAAGTCGAGAATGCCTTTGACTATATCGTCAACAAGCTGGGCGTCAAGAGCCCGGCCGCCGGCATTATCTACCAGAACGATGATTACGGACAGGACGGACTAACTGGGTACAAGGAAGCGGTCAGTGCTTACAGCTTGCACGATGTAGGCCAGGCAACTTACGCACCCACCGATACAGACTTCACAGCACAGGTCTCGCAAATGAAAGCAGCCGGCGCCAAGTATGTCTTCCTCACCACTTTGCCAAGCGTCACAGCAAAAATCATTGCCACGGGTCATGCCCTGGGTTATGATCCGCAGTGGATTCTCCAGAGTCCAGCCTTCTCGCCCTTGTTGCTGGGCGTTCCCAGCCTGGTACCGCTGCTCTCCAAAGCCTGGGTCGTATCACAAGGGGCAACCTGGGGCGATACGAGCAAGCCTGGCATGAAACAGATGCTGGACGACGTGGCCAAATATGCTCCAGACCAGAAGCCGGATGGTTTCTTTGAATTCGGCTATACCGAATCGAAGATTACCTACGCCATCCTTAAGAAGGCCATCGAGAACAACGACCTCACCCGCGACGGTCTCTTGAAGGCTTTCGAGTCACTGAAAAACGTTGACCTCGGTGGGCTGCTGCCGACGGTGAACTACGGTACATCACCCAACGATCGCGTTCCTACCCGCGACTCGGTCGTTTATATCATTGACCCTTCGCAGCCGGAGAGTGTCAGGAGCCTGAGCGGCGATTTCACGGGAACCGCGGCAATGAAATCGCAGTTCTAAACTAAAGCGCTATAGGGTCCATTTCTAGCTCACCAGCGTTTGAGCAGGTGCGCGATTTTCCCGCGTGGGGTAAGTTCGTAGCGGATGCGATCGGGGTTGATTTCCTCAGCCTCGGCCGCCTGCTCGGCGGTGAGCACCACGTCACACGGATGCACCCTCTGCCAGATGCGCGCCGCCATCCCTGGTTCTTGCTGGCGGTAGACAAAGCGCGGGGCCAGCCTGGCCTTGCGTGCCATCAGCGCCGCCTGTTTCAAGGTGTCTTTGGCGGGCTGGTCTTCCAGGTAGGGATCCACCACCTCAAAGAGCTGTGGCACTCGTCCCACTTTGGGCTTAGCGAGATACAGAAACACCACGGGCCTTCCATAAGCATTGTCGATGGTTGCCTTTATAATTGCGTCATTGTGGTCGTCACCCGCGGTGAGCACCGCCAGCAGGGAATCCGGGATGCGTCCTTCTAAATAGGGGATGACGGCTGGTGAGCGACCCCGGATGTAATTGACGTAGGCGACGGACATCCCAGCGAGGGCAACCGAACAGCCGAAGGCCGTTGCCAGCGGCTGCGAGACGATACTGATCGACCACGCGAGCATAACCAGCAAGGTGGTGAGCACCCCCACCCAGAAATCGAGCTGCTGCCACAGGCCAACGACGCCCCTCTCAAACGACGAAGCGATGGTGGTCAGCGTTCCTTCCGGGAGTGTCCCTGCTGGAGATCGCTGCCCGTTGAATTTGAAAAGGGGAGACAAATGGTTGGGAGCGGGAGAATCAGCGAGCGCGCCGGCAGGAGCGGCTGGTGCATGCCCATTCGCATTCTGCTTATCCGCCAGGTGAACGGCGGTGGCTTGTCCTCCCCGGCGTTCGCGGTAGCGGATGATGTCCAGTCCGAGGCATGTGACGGTGAAGGCTCCCAGCAGCCCAAAGGCGTACATGTCTCCCAGGATGTCGATCTTGCCTTGCACCAGCACCAGTACAGCGATAGGAATGCCGATGGCGAAAGCAATCGACCAGTGTGGCGTCCCGCGGAACCGATTGCGCCTCAGGATAAATTCGGGGAAGAACTCCATGCGGGAGAGGGCCAGAAAAACATGGTAGGCTCCAATGATGGCGGTATTGCTGGCGAATGCCAGGATGAGACTGGCGCTGACCGCCACCTCGGTCTGCAAGAGGACATTGCCCCAGTGCCCACCCAGCAAGGAGAGCAGTTGCGTGGACAAGACGGGATCAGCCGCCTTGTCTTGTTGCAAGAGGGTCGAAAGCAACGTTAGCAAGGGGCTGGTCACCCCAATGGTGATGACGACGAGGAAGAGCGCCATGCTGATGATCTTCTTGCGGGGAGTCTTCATCGAGGGAGAGAGTTGGGAGATGCTCTCCAGGCCTGAGAAGGCCAGAAAGGCGCCGGCAAACCCGACCAGAATCGAGGGAGGGGTGAGGGACGCATGCTGAAACATCCTGGCAAAGAGAAACGGGAACTCGGAGATGGGAATATGGGTAAAGACGGTCCAGATGATCGCCAGATCACTCACAAAGGCTACGAGGGCTCCGACCAGGCTCACTTTCGCACTCTCGCTAATACCGACCCAGTTGAGGATGCCCAGGAGCACGAGTACGCTGATGGTGATCTCTAAGATAAAGGGTCCAATGGCAGGAAATACCACGCTGAAGTACTGGATGGCAGACAGGCAACTGATGGCGGCAGTGAGGAAGTAACTGACCAGGATGAACATGCCGCCGAGCGCGCCCACCCAGGAATTGATCGCCTGGGCTGCCACGCTCACGACGCCCCCACCTTCCGGGAAGCGGGCACTCACCTCGGCGTACTTGAGGGTGAGGAGCACAAACACGGACATCGTCAGCAGCACGAAAAAGCCTGCGAGATTGCCGACACGGCCATAGAGAATGCCCGGAACGTAGTAGACGGACGAGCCGATATCGGCAAAGACGACTGCCCAGCAGAGCAAAGGGCCGAGCCGACCGACGCTCTGATGCTGTCCATGGCTTGTAGACAGTAGCGATGCTTCCTGTTCCATAGCTGTACTCAACTCTCTTGTTTCGGAATGATGGTTTCTCAGCCGGTCGTTCGCTTACGTACGTGAACAGGTCATAAACGGTTCACCAAGGGCAGGGCTCCTGCCGGAATGGGTTACCTGCCCCTGAACCAATGAGAGAGCCATCGCGGTAGGGAGAACGTGCTGGCCTCGGCCAGCAACGGGACAATATACAGGGAAAGGCGTTGATCCTCAAGCAGTTGTTTCACCTCATGAGTGGCAAGCAAGACCCCCGTTCCGCGACGCACAACAAGGACGATGCCTGCACACTCCATTTCCTGGGCGAGCGCGCGGATACTGCCTACAGGGTGGCGTGTGTAGAGCTCCACCCGCTCAACAGGCACACCCGATCGTGATGCTTTGTGTTGCACGAACTCCAGGAAATCGTTCGACTGTTGGATATCTTCCCATCGTGGGCCTCTGTCTGGCCTCTGTGGAAGACGAATCAGCGACAGGACGACCAGCGTGGCGCCCAAATTTTGCGATAGCGCCAGTGTCCTGGTAATAGCAGACACGTCGATTCCATGGGTGAAAGGAAGCAGCAAACGTGTCATGATCACCATCACTTCCAGATTCCCGTTTCCCCACAGTGGGGTCAGGCCGTCAATCATTGAGATAGCGCATCTCGCCCTTGACCCTGTGGCAACAGAGTAGACCGCTCCGGGCTAATTCTTCCAGGGCACAGGCTGCAGCATCCACTTCTTTGCTCCCGATCGTTCTGCCGGGGAGAGCAAACATCTGGGCCACTTCACAAGCCGTGAAGGCCATGAGCGATCGCGGGTCCTCACTCAAAGAGCGCGTCACGGCTTCCTTGTACCAGGCCATCAGGCTCCCGAGGCGTGGTGCGTGAGGAGGGACAGCAACCATGATGGGACACGGGGCGAGTTTCAAGACACGGCGCGAGGTACTCCCGATCCCGATGAGCACACGTCGTATCCTCTGTCTCAGGAAGTTCCCGCGACTCCCGATCACGATGAAGTCCACCTGCAGCTCTCCTGCCGCCCTGACAATTTCATCCGCAGGCATTCCCACACGCTGCAGAAGCTCGACGCGTTCTGGAGCAATCCCCTGTTGCTGCGCGGCAGTACAGGCTATGCTCAGGCAACACTTTGCCTGCAGGCGTTGTTGAGTAGTAGGAAATAAAGAGTAAAAGCCCCCTATAGACTTTCCCCAGGTGGGTCGAGAGTCAAAAGGGGTAGGGATGACATGTAGCAGGATCAGTCGCAACTGCGGCGCCCATTCAAGGAGTTCGCTCGTGATACGAAGAGCATACTGTGTTGACGGGGAGAGGTCCGTATCAATCCCGAGCAAAATGCGCTTGTTCATGGCCTTAGCACCAGTGCTGGCTTCCCCACCACCGTGTTATCCGTTGCCCGTTTGAGCCAGCTGTGTAAGCCGTGACGGAGCAAAGGGTCATCATCAACGAGCAGCAATGCGATCTGGTCTCCTTATGCACGTCTTTCAGGTGTCCTGTATAGCGAGGCTCGGCCTCCCTGTGGTACACTTGGAAACAGTGAACGGTTCGGTACAGGTCGCACATGAGCGTGCTTCCTGCTGAGGAAAGTATAGCTTCGAGTGTTCCTCAGAGCATCACCCAAGAGGGTAATTGAAGTCTACCCCTTTAGTGGTAGGACAATCTCACTCGAAAGGAAGAGGACTGGTGGTCATTCGTGTCTTGATTGCTGACGATCATAGTGTCGTGCGCGAGGGACTGCGCGTGTTCCTGCAGCGTGACCCGGAATTAGCCGTAGTAGGCGCGGCGGCTGATGGAGCGGAGGCGGTCGAACTCGCGCGACAACTGCGCCCGGATGTGGTGCTAATGGATCTGCTCATGCCGGTGATGGATGGGATTGCGGCAACCGCGGCCATCCGCAGCGCTTTGCCCGAGACAGAGGTCATCGCCCTCACCAGCGTGCTAGAAAGCGCAGCCGTGGTTGGTGCGGTGAAGGCTGGGGCCATTGGGTACCTGTTCAAGGATACACAAGCCCCCGCACTGCGTCGAGCGATTAAGGCTGCCGCTGCCGGACAGGTCCAACTTTCTCCCCAGGCTTCGGCCTACCTGATGCGCGAAGTACGAGCATCTGCACCGCCGGAACCCTTGACCGAGCGTGAGATGGAGGTGCTGCGTCTGCTTGCCCAGGGGCAATCGAATAAAGAAATCGCACGCCACCTGCAGATCGTCGAAGACACAGTTAAGGTTCATGTCAAGCATATTCTAGCGAAGCTGGGTGTGCAGAGCCGCACCCAGGCCGTCCTGTGCGCGACTCGTCTTGGTCTGGTTTCCGACGAGCAGGGAAAGCAGCTCAACCCTCGCCACTAGGCCCTTGACGTCGAAGAAGCAGACCCTTTGCACGTGTCATCTTCACCGGTGTCGTGCCTGCGTGAGATGAGCAGAGGAGCGGACGATGAAGCAAATTGGACGAATTCCTTCGCCGGAAGAGAGAGCGAAGCTACATTGGAGACGCTACGTAAACGATAGTCTGCTGGCCCTAGGAGGAGGAGTTCTGGTCACCAGCTTGATCTCTGCCGGTCACCTGTACCCCAGAATTCCCACCATCTCGTTGGTCTATCTGCTCGTTGTCGTCGCCTTAGCCAGTACACGTGGGCTCTATGCCGCGAGCCTGGCTTCACTACTGGCCGTGCTCGCCTTCGACTACTTCCTCGTTCCCCCACTGTACACATTTGTTGTCTCCAAATTTGAAGATCTGCTCACGCTGTCTGTGTTCCTGGCAACAGCCGTCATAACCAGTCAGTTGGCTTCGGCGCAACGCCGAAGTGCCGAGGAAGCAAGGGGTCGAGAGCGTGAAACACGTCTCCTGTACGAACAGGCGCAAGAACTCGCAGCACTCCAGGAGCGTCAACGCCTCGCCCGTGAGTTACACGACTCGGTCTCACAGGCCCTCTACGGCATCAGTCTGTGGGCCCATACCGT
>WNGQ01004125.1_pt1 | contig 26014 bp, 21 predicted proteins | sample 5407661 | NCBI WGS metagenome assembly WNGQ01 (sample SAMN13153382, study PRJNA577476) | soil metagenome | isolation source: 60 cm soil or saprolite under Garry oak tree replicate 2 | place: USA:California | collected 2016-06-15 | reverse complement strand
GCTTCGGATCAGGCAGGCAGCCGATCAGGCCGGGATGGATCAGGCCCGCAAAGCTCACGCCGGGAACATGGCGCGACGACGTGTAGAGCCCCTTGATGTCCCAGATCGACTTCTGCGCCAGCGGGAAGTGATCGGTCAGAAAGCCGCCGCCATTCTGCTTGGAGAAGAAACCGTTGAACCCCCACAGGCTCTCCTTCAACGGGCCGACGTCGAGCAGGTCGACGACCAGGAGGTCGCCCGGCTCGGCACCCTTGACGCCGATCGGGCCGGAGAGGAAATGCACGATCGACAGGTCGATGTCGCGCACGTCGTCGGCGCAATCATCGTTCTTGATGAAGCCGCCGGTCCAGTCGTAGGTCTCTATGATGAAATCGTCGCCCGGGTTGACCCAGGCTACGATCGGAACATCGGGATGCCAGCGGTTGTGGATCATGTCGTTGTCGTAAGCCGACTTGGTAAGATCAACCTTGATCAGGGTCTCTGGCATCAAAAGCTCTCCTTTTTACGAGCGATCGCGGGATTCAGACGGACAGATATTTCGAGATCTGCGCGGCATCGACGGCCTCGCGCGCATCGTCGCGCACGATCTCGCCGTTCTCGATGACCAGCACGCGGTCGGCGATGTCGAGCGCGAAACTCAGCACCTGTTCGGACACCACGATCGACAGCCCGCGCTCGTCGCGGATGCGCTTCAAGGTGCGCGCCATGTCCTTGATGATCGACGGCTGGATGCCCTCGGTCGGCTCGTCGAGCAGCAGCACCTTGGGCTTGGTCGCGAGCGCCCGCGCAATCGCGAGCTGCTGCTGCTGGCCGCCGGACAGATTGCCGCCGCGGCGGCCCTTCATTTCCAGGAGTACGGGAAACAGCTCGTAGATGCTGCCGGGCACCTCGGATTCGCCGGAGACGACCAGGCCAGTCTCGATGTTCTCCTTCACCGTCATGGTAGAGAAGATCATGCGGCCCTGCGGCACATAGGCGAGCCCCTTCGCCACGCGCTCATAGCTCTTCAGCGGCGACAGTTCGGTGCCGTCCATGGCGACCGAGCCGCTCTTGGCCGGCAGGATCCCCATCAGCGATTTCATCAGCGTGGTCTTGCCCATGCCGTTGCGGCCCATGATCGCCACGATCTCGTTGGCCGCCACCTTGACATTGAGGCCATGCAACACTTCGCTCTGACCGTAGGCGACATGGAGATTCGAGATTGCCAGCATCGGGGGTGTCCCTATCCGTTGAGCACTGAACCACCTCGCCCCGCTTGCGGGGAGAGGTCGCGCCGAAGGCGCGGGTGAGGGGGACTCTCCAAGCGCGGCGCTCGTGGAGACTCCCCCTCACCCCAACCCTCACAGAGCGAGCTTTGCTCGTCTCGACCCCGCAAGCGGGGAGAGGGAGACGAGGCACCGCATTCGCTTCGATTGAACTTCGTCATGCTCAATGCCCCAGATAGACTTCGATGACCTTGGGGTCGTTCTTGACCCGCTCCATCGTGCCTTCCGACAGGATCTGACCCTGGTGCAGCACCGTGACCTTGTGGGCGATGTCCTCGACGAATTTCATGTCGTGCTCGATCACCAGCACCGAGCGGTCCTTGATGATGCGGTTGAGCAACTCGGCGGTCTTGGCGCGTTCGCTGACGCTCATGCCGGCGACCGGCTCGTCGAGCATCAACAGATCCGGGTTCTGGATCAGCAGCATGCCGATCTCGAGCCACTGCTTCTGGCCGTGACTGAGCTGGGCGGCGAAGACCTGCAGCCGGTCCTTCAGGAAGATCATCTCGGCGACCTCCTCGACCCGGTCGGTGACCGCGGCGTCGCGCTGGAAGGCGAGCGACCCGAACACGGTGCGGCCGCGCGGATAGGAAATCTCCAGATTCTCGAACACCGTGAGATCCTCGAAGATCGACGGCGTCTGGAACTTGCGTCCGACCCCGGTCTTGACGATCTCGTTCTCCTTCATCTTCGTGAGCTCCTTGCCACGAAACTGAATCGAACCCGAGGTCGCCTTGGTCTTTCCGCAGATCAGGTCGAGCACCGTGGTCTTGCCGGCGCCGTTCGGCCCGATGATGACGCGGATCTCGTTTTCCTCGACGTAGAAGGAGAGGTCGTTGACCGCCTTGAAGCCGTCGAAGGACACCGTGAGCGCCTCGACCGCAAGCAGGAATTCCTTGGGCTGATGACCGATGAGCATCTCTCTCTCCTCACTCTGCCGGCGCGCCGTCGGCAACCGATGAGCCGGTCCAGCCGCTGCCCGACTTGCGCGCTGCGATCAGCCGGTCGATACGCGGCTGCACGTAGTCCTGCCAGATCCCGGAAAGTCCGTTCGGGAACGCCAGCACGACCGCGATGAACAGCGCGCCGAGGCCGAACAGCCAGAGCTGCGGAAAAGTTTCCGAGAGGCTGGTCTTGGCGAAGTTCACCAGCAGCGTGCCGTAGACCGCGCCGAAGATCGACACCCGTCCGCCGACCGCCGTGTAGATCACCATCTCGATCGAGGGCACGATGCCGACAAAGGACGGCGACATGAAACCGACCTCGAGCGTGAACAGCGCGCCGCCGATCGCGGCAAATATCGCGGCCGCGCAGAACGCGAAGATCTTGAAGTTGGCGACGCTGTAGCCGGAGAAGCGGACGCGGTCCTCCTGCTCGCGCATTGCCACCAGGATGCGGCCGAGCTTGGTCAGGCGGATGAACTGCGCGATCAGGATGCAGCCGAACAGCAGGGCGACCTCGACGAAGTAGAGAATGAACTTGGCGTGGTCGGTGCGGATATCCCAGCCGTGCAGCGTGCGCAGGTCGGTGATGCCGTTGATGCCGCCGGTATAGCCCTGCTGACCGACGATCAGGATGGTGAGAATGGCGGCGATCGCCTGGGTGATGATCGCGAAGTAGACGCCGCCGACCCGCCGCTTGAACATCGCGGCACCGATGATGAAGGAGAAGAACGCCGGCACCAGCAGGATCGCGGCAAGCGTGAACGGGAAACTGAGGAACGGCTTCCAGAACATCGGCAGCTGGGTGATCTGGTTCCAGTCCATGAAATCGGGAATGCCGGGGGTCGACTGGATCTTGGTGTTCGCGACGCTCGAGGCCTCGAGCTTGAGATACATCGCCATGCAGTAGCCGCCGAGGCCGAAGAACACGCCCTGCCCGAGGCTCAGGATGCCGCCATAGCCCCAGCACAAAACGAGGCCGATCGCGACGAAGGCGTAGGTCAGGTATTTCGCGACCAGATTGAGGCGGAAGATGTCGAGCGTGAGCGGCAGGATGACGATGAGCAACAGCGCCAACGTCACGAAGCCGATCAGTTCGGAGCGATTGAAAAAGCGCGAGTTGATGATCATGACCTTGCTTTCTTGTTCTTGTCCGCCTGTGCTCAGGTGCTCAAGCGTTCATTTGCGGACCTTGAGCGCGAACAGCCCTTGCGGCCGCATCATCAGGATGGCGACGATGGTGAGCAGCGTGATCACCTTGGCCATCGAGCCGGACAGGAAGAATTCCAGCGTCGACTGGGTCTGCGAGATCGAGAAGGCGGAGGCGATGGTGCCGAAGAGAGAGGCGGCGCCGCCGAACACCACGACGAGGAAGGTGTCGACGATGTAGAGCTGGCCGGCGGTCGGTCCGGTCGAGCCGATCATGGTGAAGGCTGATCCCGCGACGCCGGCGATGCCGCAGCCAAGACCGAACGTGTAGCGGTCGACCTTCTCGGTGTTGATGCCGACCGCGCCCGCCATCACGCGATTCTGCACCACGGCGCGCACCTGCTTGCCCCAGCGCGACCGGAACAGCACGTAGGCGACAACGATGGTGATCATGAAGGTCAGCGCCATCACGAACATGCCATTGATCGGAATCTGGATGGAGTCGGTCGCCTGCCAGGCTCCCATCATCCAGTCCGGCAGCTCGACACCGACTTCACGTGCGCCGAACACCGAGCGATAGGCCTGCTGCAGGATCAGGCTCAATCCCCAGGTCGCGAGCAGTGTATCGAGCGGTCGCCGGTAGAGATGCCGTATCAGCGTCCACTCCACCAGCATGCCCAGCGAGCCTGACGCGATGAAGGCGAGGATCATCGCCACGAAGAAGTAGCCCGGGAACAGCGACGGCAGATATTGCTGAAAGGCGTTTGACGTCATCCAGGTGACGTAGGCGCCGAGGATCATGAACTCGCCATGGGCCATGTTGATGACGCCCATCTGGCCGAAGATGATGGCCAGTCCGAGCGCCATCAGCACGTACACGGAAAACAGGATCAACCCCGCAAAACCCTGCATCGCAAGAATGGCACCGAGATCGCCAATCGAATAGTCGCCGAACATGATCGCTGCTGCCCTTGCTCGTGATGGGGAAGCCCGCGCCGCGTTGAAGATTTGCGACGCGAGGAAACGTCGGCGCGGGCCGGTCGGTCCACGCCTAAGGAGTTGCTTCGGAACGCGTACCGTGCAGGCACACCGCTCCCTACTACTGGTAGCCCTTCGGGAACGGATCAGGCTCGACGAGATCAGCCGTCTCGTAGACCAGTTCGTACTGGCCGTCGGCCTTGGCTTTGCCGACACGGGTCTTCGACCAGAGATGGTGGTTTTCGTGGATACGCACGTAGCCTTCCGGCGCGCCCTTGAATTCCACGCCGGGCGAGGCGGCGGCGATCTTGTCGATGTCGAAGCTGCCGGCCTTCTCCGCGGTCAGCTTCCACAGCCAGGGGCCGAGATAGGCGGCCTGGGTCACGTCGCCGATCACGGTCTTCTCGCCCCACATCTTCTTGAACGCGGGCACGAAGGCCTTGTTGTTGGGATTGTCGAGCGACTGGAAGTACTTCATGCAGGCATAGGCGCCCGCGATGTTTTCACCGCCGATGCCGTCGATCTCGTCTTCGGTCACCGAGATCGTGAGCAGCGTCTGCTTCGACAGGTCGATGCCGGCCGCCTTCAGCTGCTTGTAGAACACCACGTTCGAGCCGCCGACGATGATCGCGTAGATGACGTCGGGTTTGGTCAGCTTGATCTTGTTGATCACCGAATTGAACTGGGTGCTGCCGAGCGGGAAATACTCCTCGCCGACGACCTTGCAGCCCTGCAGATGGCCCTCGATGTGCTTGCGGGCGATCTTGTTAGAGGTGCGCGGCCAGATGTAGTCGGAGCCGAGCAGATAGAAGCTCTTGGCGCCCTTGGTCTTGTTGACCCAGTCGAGCCCGGCGATGATCTGCTGGGTGGCTTCCTGGCCGGTATAGATGACGTTCTTGGACTGCTCGAGGCCTTCATAGAAGGTCGGGTAGTACAGCATGCCGTTGTATTGCTCGAACACCGGCAGCACCGCCTTGCGCGAGGCCGAGGTCCAGCAGCCCATCACGGCGGCACATTTGTCGTTGACCAGAAGCTTCTTGGCCTTTTCGGCGAAGGTCGGCCAGTCGCTGGCGCCGTCTTCCTGGATGAACTTGATCTTGCGGCCGAGCACGCCGCCCGAAGCGTTGATCTGCTCGATCGCGAGCTTTTCGGCTTCCACCGAGCCAGTTTCCGAAATCGCCATCGTGCCGGTCACGGAGTGGAGAATGCCGACCGTCACCTCGGTATCGGTGACCGCGAGCCCGGTCGTGTTGATCGCCGAAGTCGCGGGAACTTCCGCGAAAGACGGTCGAGGAAGCATCGTTATGGCCGGCAGCGCGGCCATCCCCATCAGGAGTTTGCGCCGAAGCGGAGACTTCAGGCCCCTATTTGTTTCATCTGACATGAGCACCCCATTTCGGGTTCGAGGACACGCTTTTTGGTCAGTGAAGGATTGCTGAATTTGTGCACTGCAGAGATACGCAAGATTGCGTATATTGCACCGCAAAATGACGACGTAGGTTCTGGCATGGGTCTTGCGAGCCATCCGGTCGGCTTCCGGCGGGTGCAGGAGTTTTAGACAGTGGCAGGGCTGCAGCGGATAGACCGCGTCAGGCGCCAATATAATCAATGGGTTGCCAACCAGACGCTGGAAGACTACGCGCTGCGTTTCACCGCAAAAAGCGCGCGGCGCTGGTCCGCCGCAAGGGTCGCCAACACCGCGCTCGGCGCGATCTCGTTCCTGGCGCTGGAAGCGATCGGCGGTACCATCACCCTGAATTACGGTGTCACCAACGCTACTGCAGCAATTCTGGTCGTCAGCGTCATCATCTTCTGCTGCGGGCTGCCGATCGCCTACCATGCCGCAAAATGCGGCATCGACATCGATCTGCTCACCCGCGGCGCAGGCTTCGGCTATATCGGCTCGACCATCACCTCGCTGATCTATGCCTCGTTCACCTTCATTTTCTTCGCGATCGAGGCGGTGATCCTGGCCTCGGCGCTGGAGATGTGCTTCGGCATTCCGCGCCCGATCGGCTATCTGGTCAGCGCCGTCGTCATCATTCCGCTGGTGACCCATGGCATCACACTGATCAGCCGCTTCCAGTTATGGACGCAACCGCTGTGGATCGTGCTCCACATCATGCCGTTCGCGGCGATCGCCTATGCCAATCCGCACTCTTTTACGACATGGACGACATTCGCCGGCGAGCATGGCGATCCCTCGGGCCATCTCGATCTTCTGCTGTTCGGCACCGCCGCGTCGGTGGTGTTCTCGCTGGTGGCGCAGATCGGCGAGCAGGTCGACTTCCTGCGCTTCCTGCCGCGTGACCGCCGCACCTCGAAGAAGGCGTGGTGGATCGCGCTGCTCAGCGCCGGGCCCGGCTGGATCGTACCCGGCTCGTTGAAGTTGCTCGCCGGCTCGTTTCTGGCCTACTTCGCGCTGATCCACGGCGTTTCCGTCGAACACGCGGCCGAGCCTGCGAACATGTATCTCGAGGCCTTTCGCTACGTGCTGTCGCAACCCGACCTTGCGCTGGCCTTGACCGGCACCTTCGTCATCCTGTCCCAGCTCAAGATCAACGTCACCAACGCCTATGCCGGCTCGATCGCGTGGTCGAATTTCTTCTCGCGCCTGACCCACAGCCATCCCGGCCGCGTGGTCTGGTTGGTCTTCAACGTGGTGGTGGCGCTGTTGTTGATGGAGATCGGCGTCTACCGGGCACTGGAACAGACGCTGGCGCTTTATTCCAACGTCGCCATCGCCTGGGTCGGCGCACTGGTCGCCGACCTCGTCATCAACAAGCCGCTCGGCCTGCGTCCGCGGCACATGGAGTTCAAGCGCGCGCATCTCTACGACGTCAACCCGGTCGGCGTCGGCGCCATGACGATCGCGACCGTGGTGTCGATCAGCGCCTTCTACGGACTGTTCGGACCGACGACAAAGGCGCTGTCGCCGTTCGTCGCGCTGATCGTCGCGTTCGCGGCCGCGCCGCTGATCGCGTATGCGACCGGCGGCAAATATTACATTGCGCGCCGGCCGGAGCGCAGCTGGCAGAACATCGAGCAGATCCAGTGTTGCATCTGCGAGCACTCATTCGAGCCCGAGGACATGACGTCGTGCCCGGCCTATGCCGGGCCGATCTGCTCGCTGTGCTGTTCGCTCGATGCGCGCTGCCACGATCTTTGCAAGCCGCATGCGCGGGTGCAGGGACAGCTGTCCGATACGCTCGGCAAGCTGCTGCCGCAGCCGATCTACGCGCGCATCAACTCGCAACTCGGCCACTATCTCGGCGTGTTCATCGTCTCCGCCGGCCTGGTGGCGCTGACGCTCGGGCTGATCTACCTGCAGACGTCGGCGGCGGCCGACCGCTTGCTGGTGTCCGACGTGCTGTGGAAGGTGTTCTTTGCGCTGACCATCATCATCGGGGTGGTCGCCTGGCTGTTCGTGCTGGCACAGCAGAGCCGGCGCGCCGCGGAGGCCGAGACCCGCCGGCAGACCACGCTTCTGATCCAGGAAATCGAGGCCCACAAGCGCACCGACGCCGAGCTGCAGCGCGCCAAGGAAGTCGCCGAATCCGCCAATCTCGCCAAGAGCCGCTACGTCGTGGGCTTGAGCCACGAGCTGCGCTCACCGCTCAATGCGATCTCAGGCTACGCGCAATTGCTGGAACAGGATGCGAGCCTGCCGACCAAGCCGCGCGACCAGGTGCGCGTGGTCCGCCGCAGCGCCGATCACCTGTCCGGCCTGATCGACGGCATCCTCGACATTTCCAAGATCGAGGCGGGCCGGCTGTATCTGTCGCGCGACGAGGTTCGCCTGAGCGAATTTCTCGATCAGCTGGTCGGCATGTTCCGCCTGCAGGCGATGGCCAAGGGCATCGATTTCGTCTTCAGGCGGCCGGCGGTGCTGCCGGTCGTCGTCTATGCCGACGAAAAGCGGCTGCGCCAGATCCTGATCAATCTGTTGTCGAACGCGATCAAATTCACCCAGATCGGCAGCGTCCACTTCGTGGTCCACTACCGGAATCCGGTGACCGAGTTCGAAATCACCGACACCGGCCCCGGGATCCAGCCTGACGACATCGAGCGCATCTTCGCGCCGTTCGAACGCGGTGCGCTCGGCGTCGAGCAGCCGCAGACCGGCACGGGCCTTGGCCTCACCATCAGCCGCCTGCTCGCCGGCGTAATGGGAGGCGACATCCAGGTCACCAGCAAGGTGGCAAGCGGCAGCACCTTCCGGGTCAAGATTTTGCTGTCGGAGGTGACCAATCCGGTGCGGATCGCGCCGGTCAACGCACCGGTCTCCGGCTATCAGGGATCGCGCAAGACCATTCTGATCACCGATGACGATCCGGTGCAGCGCGATCTCCTGCGCGAGGTGTTGACGCCGCTCGGCTTCATCCTGTTGAGCGCGCCCGATGGCCCGGCCTGCCTCGCGCTGGCGCAGCACTGCCGGCCCGATCTGTTCCTATTGGACATTACGATGCCGGGCATGGACGGATGGAAGGTCGCGGAGACGCTGCGCGCGAACGGTCATCATCAGGCCCGCATCCTGATGATCTCGGCGAGCGCGCTGGAGGCGCACGGCACGCCGCTGGCGCAGCCGTTCCACGACGGCTACCTGATGAAACCGATCGACATTCCGCGGCTCCTGGAAAGCATCCGCCAGCTCCTCAAGATCGACTGGCGCTACGATTGCGACGAAATCCCGGCGCCGCGCTGGCGGCCGGACACCGGCTCGCGTCCGCCGGTCAAGCACATCGAGGAGCTGATCGGGCTGGGCCAGCTCGGCTATGTCCGCGCGATCCAGGTCAAGCTGGACGAGATCGGTGGGGAATACCCCGAACATGCCGACTTCGTGTCGCAAATGCGTGTCCTGATCGACCGCTTCGACCTCGATCAGTACATGGCAACCCTGAAGACCCTGCATTCTTATGATCACTGAACCAAAAAAACGTGATGTCGCGCTGGTGGTCGACGACTCGCCGGAGACGCTGCGGCTGCTCACCGACGCGCTCGACAGCGCGGGGATGACGGTCATGGTTGCGCTCGACGGCGCCTCCGCCATGCGCATCATCGACCAGATCACGCCCGACATCATTCTGCTCGATGCGGTGATGCCGGGCATCGACGGCTTTGAAACCTGCCGCCGCGTCAAGCGCGAGGCCGGGCTCTCCAACGTTCCGGTCATCTTCATGACCGGGCTCGCCGACACCGAGCACATCGTGCGGGGGCTCGAGGCCGGCGGTGTCGACTACGTCACCAAGCCGATCGTGATCGAGGAGATGCTGGCGCGGATCCGCGTGCATCTGGCCAATGCGCGGCTGACGCAGAGCGCCCGTGCCGCGCTCGACGTCTCCGGGCGCTATTTGCTCGCCGTCAACCGGCAGGGCAGGATCATGTGGGCGACGCCGCAGGCGCAGAAGCTGCTGTCGGACAACATCGCGGCCGCCGGCGAGGAACTCGTGCTGCCGGAGCCGCTGCGGCAGTGGCTGGACCAGGCGCACGCGGGCAAGGGTGGATCGAAGTCACAGCCGACGGCCGTCCTCCCCAACAATCCGCAGCTGCGGCTGCATTACATGGGCAATGCCGGCCCGAACGAATTCCTGTTGCGGCTGGCCAAGGATGCCGGCACCGATCTTCCGGCGGAATTTTCCAGCGAATTCGGGTTGACCACGCGCGAGCGCGAGGTGCTGTCGTGGCTCTCCAAGGGCAAGACCAACCGCGACATCGCGCAGATCCTGGGGCTCAGCCCGCGCACCGTCGACAAACATCTGGAACAGATCTACGCCAAGCTCGGCGTCGAGAACCGCACGGCGGCGGCGGCCATCGCCAACGCCACGCGGCGGGATTCGTGAGATCAATTCGGCGGGACAATTGGCTTGGTCATGCCCGGCCCTGTGCCGGGCATCCACGTCTTGAAAGTGCCCCCGCGAGAAAAGGCATGGATGGCCGGGTCAAGCCCGGCCATGACGAACGGCATGCTTAGGCGCGAGAGCCACATCTCACCCATACACGAACGCCGCGTCGTCGAGATCGATGGCGGGGATTTCGTCCTTCTCGGTCCAGTAGTCCTGGCTGTGCTGCCATTCCGGCTTGTCGCCGCGCCTGGGCAGCAGGTGCATGTTGCGCATCATGTAGCCGGGATTGAAATTGTCCGGATCGATCCAGGACAACAGCGGCATGTTGTGATCCTCGGGCCGTAGCACGGGCGCGACTTTCCTGACGCCCTTCGTCTTCATGTGCGCCAGCAGGCGACAGACGAAATCGGCGACGAGGTCGGTACGCAAGGTCCAGCTGGCGCGGAAATAGCCGAACACCCAGGCCATGTTGGGCACGCCCGTGAACATCATGCCGCGATAGGTCACGGTGTCGGCGAAATCGAGCGGCTTGCCATCGATGGTGAACGCAATATCGCCGAGCATACAGAGATTGAAGCCGGTCGCCGTGACCACGATGTCGGCTTCGAGCACGTTGCCCGATTTCAGCAGGATGCCCTTGTCGATGAAGCGATCGATCTCGTCGGTGACGACGGAGGCCTTGCCGCTCTTGATGCCCAGAAACAGGTCGGCGTCGGGAACGAAGGCGATGCGCTGCCGCCACGGCCGGTAGCTCGGCGTGAAATGGGTTGCGACATCGTAGTCGGGGCCGAGGATGGCCGAGATCTGGCCGATCAACTCCTTCTTGACCTCTTCCGGCTCGGCGAGGCAGCGCCGCGTGAAGGCATCCTGCTCGAACAGGATCTTGCGGCGGACGATCTCGTGGATCCATTCCTCCTTCACCTGCAGCTGGCGCAGGGTCTCGGCGAGTTCGATGGCATTGCGGCCGATCCGGAAATAGGTCGGCGAGCGCTGCAGCATCGTGACATGCGCACAGTCCTCCGCGATCGAGGGGATCAGGGTCGCGGCCGTGGCACCCGAGCCGATCACGACGACCTTCTTGTCCTTCAGCGCGATGTCGTCGGGCCAAAGCTGCGGATGAACGATGCGGCCCTTGAACTTGTCCATGTCCTTCCATTCCGGCGTGTAGCCTTCGGAATGGCGATAATAGCCCTGGCACATCCAGAGGAAATTCGCGGTGAAGGTCACGGCCTCGCCGCTGTCTGTCCTGACCGCCTCGATGGTCCATAGGTTCGTCTCGCTCGACCAGTTCGCGCGTTCGATCCGGTGCCGGTAGCGGACATGTTTCGCGAGATCGTGCTCGGCGATGACATCGCCCATGTAGGACTTGATTTCCGCCGACGTCGCGATCGGTGGCCCCACCCAGGGCTTGAAGCTGTAGCCGAAGGTGTGGAGATCGCTATCGGAGCGGATGCCGGGATAGCGATGCGTCAACCAGGTGCCGCCAAAGCTCTCCTGGCTCTCCAGGATCACAAAGCTCGTATCCGGAAGCTGCTTGGTCAGATGATAGGCGCTGCCGATGCCGGAGATTCCGGCGCCGACGATCAGCACGTCGAAATGTTCGGTCGTCGCGGCCGACGCGGCGCGGACGGCGGTCATCACGTTCATTGTTGCTTCTTCCCGTCGTTCTTTGGAAATCCTCGTTTGGATCACGCTGGACTGAAACCGTCAGCATGGCAACCCACGGGCGCGCAGAGCCCAATGCCGTAGATCGACCGCCTGCGGGACTCACAGTGCCGCGCCCCATTGCCGCGCGGTCTGCAGGATCCAGTCGCGATAGAGCGTGAGCGGCGTGACTCCGGTCAAGCCGCCGCAGCCCGCGCTGCCATTCGGCCCGGTCGACCAGCTGACCACGCCGATGATGACGGGCCCGCTTTGCTGCTCTTCGAATACCGGCGCGCCGGAATCGCCGGTGCAGGCGCCGAGGCCTGCCTGGGCGCCCTGCCCGACCGGATCGACCAGGCGGATCTGCAGCGTTCCCGGCTTGCCGGTCGCGACCAGCGCGGCGGAACGGACCTTGCCGCCGCTGGCGCCATCGCCGCGGATGGTGACGCCGATGCCCGCGATGGTGAATTTGCCGCCGGGCGGAATCGGCAGCTGCGGCATGCCGAGCACCGATGGCGTCTTGTTTGCAGGCGTGGCTTCGAGCTCGAGCAGCGCGACATCCGCGGTCGCCCGATGGGCGAGCATCGTCTGCATGTTGAAGCCGGGATGAACCGCGAGCCGGGTGACCTTCTGCAAACGGGGCTTCTCGTCGGCGCCATATTCCACGATGCGGTATTCGGCGCCCGGCTGCACGCAATGCGCAACCGTCAGGACGAGTTTGGGCGCGATCAAGGCGCCGCTGCAGAAATTGCCGCGCGAGCCGACGACGGTGATGATGGAGCGGCCGACGCCATCACTTGACGCCGGCGCGCCGCCGACGATTGCATGCGCCGGCGTGGCGAGAAGCAGCGCGATGGCCGCCGTTCGGGACAGGATTTTCATCGGCGCAGCAATAGCCGTTGCCTCTTCGCTCGCCAAGCGCCGACCACTTGGACTGGTCCCCGCCAGCGCATCATGTTAGCCGTCCTTTCGGGGCGGAACGCAGAGCTCAAGGGACGTGATGGTCGAGGCGGTGATCTGGGATTTCGGCGGGGTGCTGACGACGTCGCCGTTCGAGGCGTTCGCCCGCTTCGAGCGCGAGCGCGGGCTGCCCGCCGACATCATCCGCCGCACCAACGCCGCCAACCATCTTGAAAATGCCTGGGCGAAATTCGAGCGTGCGGAAGTCGATATCGAGACCTTCGACCGGTTGTTCGCCGAGGAATCGGCGGCGCTTGGCGGCGCCGAGGTGAGGGGCAAGGATGTGCTGCCGCTGCTCTCGGGCGATCTGCGGCCCGCGATGGTCGAAGCGCTCAAGCGCATCGGCGCAAGCTTCAAGACCGGCTGCATCACCAACAACCTCCCCGCCAACGCGATCGGCAGCGCAAGCGGACGCTCGCTCTATGTCGCGGACGTGATGGCGCTGTTCGACCACATCATCGAGTCCGCCAAGATCGGCCTGCGCAAGCCGGATCCGCGCATCTACGCGATGATGGTCGAGGCGCTCGACGTCGAGCCTGAGGCCTGCGTCTATCTCGACGATCTCGGCGTCAACCTGAAGCCGGCGCGCGAGATGGGCATGACCACGATCAAGGTCGTGAGCGCAGAGCAGGCGATCGCGGAGCTCGAGGCCGCGACGGGGCTGGCGCTGCGCTAGCGCAGTATGGTTTCGATCAAATCGGTCTGTCCGCGGAGTTCACCCCAACCCTCTCCCAACGGGAGAGGGAGCGCACTTATTCCGCGGCTACCGTCCCGGCCCGCTCGGGAAACGCAGCGGCGAGCGCGGTACGGTTCGCGGCAAGCACGCCGCGCTCGGTAATGAGCCCGCTGACGAGCCGCGCCGGCGTGACGTCGAAGGCGTAGTTCGCAACCGGCGAACCGTCCGGCACGATCCGCACCGTCTCGATGCGGCCGTCGGCGGTCCGGCCGGTCATGTCGGTGACTTCCTCGGGCCCGCGCTGTTCGATCGGAATCTGGCGCACGCCGTCATCGATGCTGAAATCGATGGTCGGCGAAGGCAGCGCGACATAGAAGGGCACGCCATTGTCGTGCGCGGCAAGCGCCTTGAGATAGGTGCCGATCTTGTTGCAGACGTCGCCGTTGGCGGCGACACGATCGGTGCCGACGATCACGAGGTCGACCTGCTGGTGCTGCATCAAATGGCCGCCGGTATTGTCGGGAATCACGGTGTGGGGAACGCCATGATGGCCGAGCTCCCAAGCCGTCAGCGATGCGCCCTGGTTGCGCGGTCGAGTCTCGTCGACCCAGACATGGACCGGGTAACCCTCCTCATGCGCCAGATAAATCGGCGCGGTCGCGGTGCCCCAGTCGACGGTCGCAAGCCAGCCGGCATTGCAATGGGTCAGCACGTTGACGCGCTCGCCGCGCGCCTTGGTCGCGGTTGACCGCGGTCGGCCGCGTCGCGACCAGCATCCTGCCGGCGCGCGCGAGCCCGGCATCGGAGCTATCCTGTCGCATCGCCAACGCCATGCCGAACGACGCGGTCGCCCCAATCAGCGGCGCGCCGCGAACCAGCATGCCGCGGATCGCCTCGGCCGCGTCCTCGCATGTCCTCAGCCGGGCGATGACGAATTCGTGCGGCAGGCGGCGCTGGTCGATCGCGCCGACCGACCAGCCATCGTCCTCGAGCCAGATGCTGCGGAAATGCCGACCGTCGACCTTCATGGTTTTTCCATCCTCAACGCGGATCTCACCCGCGCAACATCCGCCCTGCGACCGCATCGAGCTTTTTCAAGAGCTCGGGATCACGCGCTTCCGGCGCCGTGATCAGCGCGGTATCGAGCGCACGGTCGGACCCGATCGGGCATGGTTCGTGCTCCCTGGGAAATTCCCTGGCCAGCCGCGCGACCAGCGCCTTGGCCTTGTCCGCGTTCGAGCTCAGCACGCGGATGATGTCCTGCACGGTGACCGCGTCATGGTCCGGATGCCAGCAATCGAAATCCGTCACCATGGCGACCGTAGCATAGCAGATTTCCGCCTCCCGGGCGAGCTTGGCTTCGGGCATGTTGGTCATGCCGATCACGGAATAACCTGACGACTTGTACGTCATGCTTTCGGCGTAGGTCGAGAATTGCGGCCCTTCCATGCAGACATAGGTGCCGCTGCGCGCGATCGCGAGGCCCTCGGCTTCGGCTGCCGCCGCGAGATGGATGCGCAGCCGCGGCGAGACCGGATGCGCCATCGAGACATGGGCGACGCAGCCCTTGCCGAAGAACGAGCTTTCGCGCTTGTGGGTGCGGTCGACGAACTGGTCGACCAGGACGAAGGTGCCGGGCGGCAAGTCTTCCTTGAAGGAGCCACAGGCCGAGAGCGAGATGAGATCGGTGACGCCGGCGCGCTTCAGCACATCGATATTGGCACGGTAGTTGATGTCGGAGGGCGACAGCCGGTGGCCCTTGTCGTGCCGCGGCAGGAACACGATCGGAAGACCCGCGATGGCGCCGCGGCGCACCGGCGCCGAAGGTTCCCCCCAGGGGCTCTCGATCGCCTCTTCCTGCGCATTTTCCAGTCCCGGCAGATCGTAGATGCCGGACCCGCCAATGATGCCAAGAACCGCTTTGGTCATGCCCACCACTCCATCGCTTCGTCGCAACGTCAGCGCACGACGACTGGAGTGCTATCGCATTTTTGGACAGGATTTGGAACAGATCGACGCTGTCATCATCCGCCAACGGGTCGCGCGAACCTGCGCCACATTTCAGCTGTCATCACCCGCGAATGACCAGGGCAACGATCCGGTTGCGAACGCTGGGGGCGTCATGGTTCGAGACGGCGCAAACGCACCTTCTCACCATGAGGATCTAATGCGCGGCAAGACTAAGCCGCGAGCTTCGCGGCGTGGGCAAAGTCCCAGTACAGCTTCCGCGCTTTCTTGTAGAACGGTCCGGGCTGCAGCGAGCGCTCGTCGATACGGATCACGGGTGCGACCTTGGCGAAATTGCCGCTCGAGAAGATTTCGTCGGCGGACAGAAAATCCGCATAGCGCAAGGTCTTCTCGACGACGGTCGCGCCGTCGCCGCGCAACAGGTCGATGACGCGCTGGCGCGTGATGCCGTTCAAGAAGGTGCCGTTGGCCGCCGGCGTATAGACCACGCCGTCCTTCGCCATGAAGACATTGGCATTGCCGAACTCCGCGACATTGCCGAGCAGGTCGAGCATCAGGCAATTGTTGAAGCCGCGCGAGGCCGCTTCGATCAGCGCGCGCGAGTTGTTCGGATAGAGGCACGCCGCCTTGGCATCGACAGGCGCGCATTCCATGGTGGGCCGGCGGAACGGCGACAGCGTGATCGCGTTGCCCGTCGTTGCCGGCATCGGCGCTTCGTAGATGCTCAGGCACCAATTGGTCGTTTCCGGATCGAACAGCACGCCGCCGCCGGCGCCATGCTGCGCCCAATACATCGGGCGGATGTAGAGCTCGGCGTTGGGAGCGAAGTGCGCGATACCTTCGCGGGCAAGCCCGAGCCAGGTCTCGGCATCGACGACCGGCTTGAGGCCGAAATTGATCGCGGACCTGTTCACCCGCGCGCAGTGGCGATCGAGGTCGGGCGTCACGCCCTCAAAGGCGCGGGAGCCATCGAACACCGTCGAACCGAGCCAGGCCGCGTGCGTGCGCGGGCCCATGATCGGCACATTGCCCTCATGCCAGGCGCCTTCAAAAAAGGTCCAGGTCTGCGAATAGCTGATGGGCTTTACGATCTCGGTCATGCGGGTGTCCAGGCCAAGGGTGGCAGAGCGGGCGCAACTATTGTCGCAATCCCCTCAAGGATTTACTTGCGGTATGCGGCGGCGAGCGGGATGGATTCGCACTTCATAGACCACAAAGGGATGCCAGTCGATATGCCCCTCGATCCCGCGGCGAAGCGCTTTCAGCGTGGCGGAAACGTTGCGGCGCTCCGGCGCGTAGACCATCCGCGGCCGGTCAAGGAGCAGGATAGAAGCCCCGCGCACCTCAGCTAGATCGTCTCCAGGCTGGCGCTCACGAGATTGCCGCACGCAAAACTCGATGTCGCTTCGAACGACCGTCGCAGCGCATCGACGGACCGCTTCAGCTCGGCCTCGCTCATGGTTTCCGAACCAGTTTCGAGTTCCCACGCCAGCCGCGACAGTCCGGTGAATCCGAAGGTTGCCGCGGAGCTCTTGATGGCGTGAGCCTCCCGCTTCGTCGCGGGACGATTGCCGCAATTCGCCGCCATGGCGCCGATCTTCTCGGACGTATCACCGAGAAAGACGTCCAGCAGCTCGACGATACCCTCCGCGCCAAGCTCGGAGACCAGCACTCGAAAGACCGACTTGTCGAACAGGGGATATTCGCTCATGCGACCATGCTTTCCTGCTGGGTGTGAGACGTCGCGCGAAGCAGCGCCGCGGCCAGTCGATCCCGCGTGACCGGTTTGGTCACGAAGTCATCCATGCCGGCGTCGATGCAGGCATCCTGGTCCTGGCTCGTTGCATTCGCGGTCACGGCGATGATGCAGACCTCGCGGGCGGGCGACGGAAGCTGACGGATCATCCGCGCAGCGGTCAGCCCGTCCATCTCCGGCATCATCATGTCCATCAGGACGAGGTCATAGGCGTTGTTCTGGACCGCGGCGACCGCCTGGGTGCCGTTCTCGACCAGATCGGGGACGTAGCCGAGTTTTTCGAGCAGTCTGCGGATCACGAACTGGTTGGTGAGATTGTCCTCCGCCACCAGGATCCTCAGCGGACGAAAATCAGGAGACAAAGGTGGCGAGAGAAAATCGGGACCGGCAACGTTCTGCGGCTGTGGCGGAGTTTGCTCAACCTGCTGGCGCGGCTCGACCCGCACCGAGAACGTGAATGTGCTGCCACGTCCGACCCTGCTTTCGACCGAGATTTCGCCGCCCATGCAGTTGACCAGACGCTTGCAGATGGCAAGACCCAATCCGGTCCCGCCAAATCGGCGCGAAATCGAACTGTCGACCTGCGAGAACTCCCTGAACAGCAATCCGATCGCATCGCTCTCTATGCCGACGCCGGAATCCGCGACCGAGAAGATCAGCTTGATGGATGCATCGCGAGCGCGCTCCGCCTTCACCGCGGCGATGACCCCGCCGGATTCGGTGAACTTGATCGCATTCCCAACCAGATTGAACAGCACCTGGCGGACCCGCGCCGGGTCGCCGACCACGACGTCCGGCACGTCCGGATCGATCGCAGCCGTCAGCGTCAGGCCCTTGGCCTTGGCGCGCGACATCAACAGATCGATCGTTGCGATGACGGAGCGATGCAGATCGAATTCCACCCGTTCGATCTCGAGCCGGTCCGCGTCGAGCTTCGAGAAGTCGAGCACGTCATTGAGGATCTGCAACAGGTAATCCGCCGACTCTCTCAAGGTGCTTGCGATCTTCTTCTGCTCGGGTGGCAAGTCCGCCGACGCCAGCAGGTCGGCAAGGCCGATCACGCCGTTCATCGGGGTGCGGATCTCATGGCTCATCATCGCGAGAAACTCGGAGCGGGCGCGGGTCCCCGCCTCCGCGGCGTCGCGCGATTGGGCGAGGCCGGACTGATAACGCACGATCAGGACGGCGACGATCCCGATGAACAGGCTGAGCAGCGCGCCAACGATCAGATTTTGGTCACGATCCCGCTGGAAGGCTGCGAAAATCTCGGCGGTTGCCTGACCGACCACGACACCCAACGGATAGTCCTTGACCTTGCGGTAGGAAATGATGCGAACGACACCATCGAGAAGGCTGCGGCCGGTGTAGAAGCCGCTGGCCTGCCGTGACAAGCTCTCCATGACGGGGCTTCCCGCGATCGATGCGCCAATCGCGCCCGGACTGCTGACGCCGCCACGTGCGCGGACGATGCCATCGAGGCCGACGAGGGTCACGACGCCGAGCCTGCCGATCTCGACCGAATCGTAGAACCTCGTGAGATATTCGGGATCGAGCGAGACGACCACGACGCCGGCGAATGATCCGTCCTGCCCGATGATGCGGCGCGTCAGCTGGATCGACCACTTGTTCGAAATGCGGCCGAAGATCGGCTTGCTGATGAAGAGGAAATCGTCCTTGCCGTCGGCATGAACGCGGAAATGTTCGCGGTCATGGAGATCGAGCCCCTTCAGACTCTGATCGAGGTTGCTGGCGACCATGAAGCCATTCCTGTCGATGATCACGACCTGGAACGAGAAATCCGTGAGGAACTGGCTGTTCTTCGACCACAGCGACATGTCGAAGTTTTGCGGATCCCTTGCGTAGGAATCGCGGACGTAGAGCAGTGTCTGGTCAGCGGCGCGGATCGACCTGATGATCTGTTCCTCGAAGGCGCGCGCATAGTTCGAACCCGTCCGCAGCGCCGCCTGCTCGGTGCGGGAACGCTCCTCCGAAATGGAGTAGAGAATCCCGGCCCAGACCAGAATGATCGCGAAAATGCCGATCAGCGCGCTGCCGAAACGCCCGACGAGGCGGGAGGCATGGTCGAGCCTCGCCGTCAGACGACCCAACGCAGCCCTTGCAGTTGAAATGACACCCGACATCGCCTCCCCCTCGCTGCAACGCATAGCGCAGGCGAGTGGACGTCGCGTAAAGCTCTATCGCTAAAATTGTCTTGAAACGTCTCGATGAGTTAGCCATGACGTTCGGTGCCGAAACGCCGGCAAAAAGTCTCGCAAAAGTCGCCGCTTCGGGCGCGCGGATGTCGTTAAGAAATCATGAACGTGGCGATCGCCCGCAAAAAGGGCCCCGGTCAACGGGGCCCTTGGCGCAGGTCATGACCGGAGGCGATCAATATTTGGAGATGATCGGGCCGCCCCAGTTGAACTTCACGTTCACCCCGGCGCGGACCATGTCGTCCGTCAGCTTGACGTCGCGGGCTGCGATATTGGCGGGCCCAAGCACGACGGGCGCGGCGAAATATTGCTTGGTGCCGAAATCGGCATGCAGATACTCCACCTTCAGAGTCACCGCACCCCACGACTCGACCAATGCCGCCCATTCACCGCCGACACCGGCAGTCCAGCCGGTTCGGGTCTGGGCAGACGTGACGGTGCCGAAAACCGGACTGGAAACAGTGACGTCGGTGCCGGCAAAGGCGGCGCCGGCAGTCCCGAAGACCATGAACCGATCGAAAGCAAAGCCGACGCGGCCGCGCAACGTATCGATCCATTTCTCGCGGGTCGAACTGGTGAAGGCGGGATCAAAAGGCAGAATGTCTGGCGCACTGCCCTTCTTGTTGGTCCAGGAAATATCGTTTTCGATGCCAAACACGAAGTTGCTGGTCTGATAGTTGCACCCGACTGTACCGCCGGCAATGCCGCCGCTGAGGTTGAAGTTGCCGGTGATGGGGGCGCCGACATTCGGCCCCGAACGAGCGGTCTGCTGGCTCTGTCCCCAGTTACCGCCGCCCACAACGCCGATATAACAGCCCGTCCAGTCGAAGAGAACCGGAGCGAACGCCGGCGCCTTCGTGTAGGGGCCCGCAGGCAGATCGGCCGCGAAAGCGGTCGTCGCCAACGCGAGAAAAGTCGTCGTTGCGACCAGGATTTTTTTCACTACGCCATCCTCACTCAACTCAAAAACCATGTCTGAATGTATCAGCGGATCGCGCGGAGGGCTGTGATGCAAGGGCAACGCTTGGTTTGACAAGTATGACCGCTTTGCGTCCCGTTTGCGGCCGGCCCGTGCCGCCAATTTGAAGCTCGTGAGCCGCAAGCGACACGTTCGGCGCAGAACTGCAAAATTAAAGCACAGACGCTGCCGCGAGGTTCGGAAAGTCTCAATGCGATTCCAGGCGCTTCCGCCGGTGCGGCGGCATCGTCGCGCGACGGAAGCAGCCATCTCTTGCCCATGTCCGCGAGCGCCCGCCGGCGGGAAGGCGTCAAAATCGTGGCAAATCGATACGATCGAGACAGGGGTGCGACGAGGCTTCACCTTGCGCGATCAGGCGACCGCGAGTTGCGCCGCACAATGACAGGTCAGCCTTCGCTCGCGGCCAGCGTGGTTCGCCACACCCACGAGATCATGATGGAGGTGAAGTTGCACGGGTTCAGCGCGCGCGGTGCGCTCCCTCTCCCCGCTCTTCTTCGCGGGGTCGAGACGAGCAAAAAGCTCGCTCTGAGAGGGGCGGGATGAGGGGCATTTCGATCCGTGAACGAACGAGCCGCGGGTTACTTCGTCATGCAGTTTCGCGTTGATAAATCGAACCACCGCCAGCCCCCACTCGTGCAACAAAGAATCGCGGCAACAACCGAGAGATGCATACGAGCCGTAAGCCGGCGCGCAAGACATCCGCGCGTCAATCATGTTCGTCTCCAAAAAAATGATTTGAGTTGAGAGTCGCGGCAAGCTCAAAAGGCCGCGTCGCAAAATGATGGGGTCGTGAAACTCGGTCGGTGGACAGGGTAACGACACTACTATAGGCTGGCAACATATTTGATGCTCGCCAGGGGCGAACAGCTTTTTCACAGCGACTTCTCAACATTCAGACTTCGCAGCCGCCGGGCCGGCCGGGGGACGGACGAACTTGGAGGCGGATGATCATGCGTCGCAAAATCCTTTGGATCATCATCGTCCTGATTGTCGTAGGCCTTGCAGTCGCCTGGAAGCCTCTGAGCCAGCTCTACGCGGCCCTGGACATCGACCTTCCCGAGTATCCGCAAACAAAGACCACGGTCTGGCTGGACCAGAAGGTGAGCAAGGAGCGACTCGGCTGGTTCTATCACGCCGACCAGGGCACGCGGACCTTCAGCATACCCTTTGAATGGTTCGTTGCTCTCGAGCAGCCCGTCATATTTCCTCTCGCGGCGCTCCCCCTCAGCGACCCGACCTATCTGAATCGGTACGGCTTCATCGTCGACACGATCGAGCCCGGCACCCCGCCGCTTCCGATCGGCTTCGCGCACGGCGGACCGGTGCTGAACGATTCCCTCGAGCCATGGTTGAACCCGCAGACCAAGAAAGAGATGACTGGCATCGGGCTGACCTGCGCGGCCTGCCATACCGGAAGCTTCACCTACAAGGGGACGACGGTCGTCATCGACGGCGGACCGGCGCTCACCAATCTCGCCAAGTTCAAGCAGGGGATCGGCGCGTCGCTGCTCCTGACGAAGCTGTTGCCCGGCCGCTTCGACCGCTTCGCGGATCGCGTGCTGGGCGCGGATGCCGGCGCTGACGCGCGAACCGCGCTGAAGACGCAGCTCGACCAGGCGCTCTCGGGGTACAAGCAGACCGGAGAGCTCGAGGCAAGTGTCGGCGGCACCGAGGAAGGTTTTGGGCGCCTCGACGCGCTGAACCGGATCGGCAACCAGGTCTTTGCGATCGATTTGAAGAATCTCAAAAACTACGCTGCCCATTCGGCGCCGGTCCATTACCCCCGGATCTGGGACGCGCCGTGGTTTACCTGGGTGCAGTACAACGGCTCCATCATGCAGCCGATGGTCCGCAACGCCGGCGAGGCGTTGGGCGTATCGGCCGAACTCAATCTCACCGACGACAAGAAAGGCTTGTTCGCGTCGAGCGTGCAGGTGAAGACGCTCTTTGAGATGGAACAGATGCTTGCCGGCAGTCAGCCGAGCGCGGCGAGTCCTTCCACGGGGCTCGCGTCGCCCAGATGGCCCAAGGAGATCCTGCCTCCGATCGACGAGAAGCTGGCGGCCGCCGGCGCAGATCTCTACGCCAAGCATTGCCAGGGCTGTCACCTGCCACCACCGGGAACGAAGGAATTCTTCGCATCCAAGCGATGGCTGCCGCCGAACGCGGCCGGCCAGCGTCTGCTCGATGTCGAGCTGATCGATGTCAAACATATCGGGACCGATCCTGAGCAGGCGGTAGGCATGGCCAACCGAAAGGTCGCGCTGCCGTCAAATCTCGGGATCAACACCGATCAATTCGGACCGGCGCTCGGCTTGCTCGTCGAGAAGACGGTCAACACCTGGTATGACGGCCAAAAGCCGCCGTTGTCGCAAGCGGACAGGGGTCGGATCAACGGCAGCCGCCCCAACGGCATCCAGGCCAAGCTCGCCTACAAGGTGCGGCCGCTCAATGGCGTGTGGGCGACGCCGCCCTATCTGCACAACGGCTCGGTTCCGACCATCGACGCGCTGCTCTCGCCCGCGAGCGAACGCCCGGCAAAATTCACTCTCGGCAACCGCGAATACGATCCCGACAAGGTCGGCTACCACACCGACGCGATTGCCAACGGCTTCGAGTTCGATACCTCGCTGCCGGGCAACTCCAATCACGGTCACGAGTTCAGCGACGAAAAGGGTGACGGCGTGATCGGGCCGAAACTGAAGCCCGAAGAGCGGAAGGCGTTGATCGAGTACATCAAGACGCTGTGAGCGGCGAACCGCGTCGTCTCAATCTGCCCACTTGGCGGCGCGTTTCTCGGCGAACGAGGCGAGGCCCTCCGAGGCTTCGCGGGTCTGGCGCCTCGCCGCATGCATGCTCACCAGGCGGGCATAGGCATCGTCATCGACGCTCATGCCGCCGAACGAGCTTTCCATCGCCAAGGCCTTGGTCTCCGCCAGCGCCTGCGGCCCGTTGGCCAGCAATTGCTCCACGACCTTGGCGCCCGATGCTTCCAGATCGGCCAGCGGCACGACCTCGTGCACGAGACCGATGCGCCGGGCCTCGTGTGCGCCGAACCGCTCGCCGGTCAGAGCATAGCGGCGGACCTGCCGCACGCCGATGGCATCGCATAGTTGCGGAATGATGATCGCAGCCGTGAGCCCCCAGCGCACTTCGGTGATCGAGAACATCGCATTGTCGGCCGCGATCACGACATCGCACGCGGAAATCACGCCGGTGCAGCCGCCGAAGCAGCCGCCATGAACCAGCGCCACCGTCGGGATCGGCAGCCGGTTCAGCCGCTGCACGGCTTCGAAGGTGGCCCGTGACACCGCCTCGTTCTCGGCCGCTGGTTTTGGCCGCACGGAATTGATCCAGTTGAGGTCGGCGCCGGCCTGAAAGTGCCTGCCATTGCCTTTCAGGACGACGACGCGAAGCAGCGGCTTGCGGCCGAGCTCGTCCATCGCGGCGAGTACGCCGCCGATCAGGCCGGCGTCATAGGCGTTGTTGACCTCCGGGCGGTTCAAGGTGACGGTTGCGACCCCGCGTTCATCGAGGCTCCACAAGACCGGATTTTCAGGCACTGGCGATTGCTCCCTTGGTTGTAAGTCTAGGCCTGGACCTTTTCCATCCAAGCCGCAACCGAATCCAGGATCTCCGTCATCACGTCACGATCGCTGCGGCCAGAGCGCGCCGGTACGTGGAAGGAATGATCGGCGCCCTCGACCGTTTGCAGCGTCGCTGCGGTGCCGAGCCTGTCGATCACGGGCTTCAGCAGGTCGGGCTCCGCCAGCCTGTCGCGCGTGCCCTGCACGAACAGCATCGGGATCCGCGCGTCGACGAGGTGGTCGGCCCGCTCGCTCGACGGTTTGCCCGAGGGGTGCAAGGGAAAGCCGAGGAAGACGAGGCCACGGGCGCCCGCCAGCGGCCGCTTCGCCTGCGCCTGTGAGGTCATGCGCGCTCCGAAAGATTTGCCGCCGGCAAACAGCGGCAGCCCCGGGCAGCACCGCGCGGCCTCCGCCACCGCGGCGCGCACCGCTGCATGGGCGACGGCTGGCGGGTCGGGCCGCTTGCCGCCCTTTTCCATATAGGGAAACTGATAGCGCAAGGTCGCAACACCGCGTTCGCCGAGCCCCTTTGCGACGTCCTCCATGAAAGGATGGGTCATGCCGGCGCCGGCGCCATGCGCAAGCACGAGGCCCGCGCGCGGCTGCGCCGGTCGGCTCAGCAGTGCTGAGACGGAGGTCGTGTCGGAAATCGTCAGTTTGAGCTGTTGCACATCACGCTGCATCCGCGTCGCGCTTTCTGGTTTTGCGGTGAACGGGGCAGCCTTTACTCCATCCGCCGATGTCCATCACTCGGAGCTCAAGGCCCGGCGTCGCTGATGGCGCGCGAACGCATGCGCAATCAGCCGATCCATCAGATCGGTTTGCGACAGTCCGCTTGCTTCCCAAAGCTTGGGATACATGCTGATCGCGGTGAAGCCGGGGAGCGTGTTCAACTCGTTCACAAATATCTCGTCGCCTTTGACGAAGAAGTCGACTCGGGCCAAGCCTTCGCAACCAAGCAGCCGAAATGCGGCGACGGCAAGCGCCTGAATGCGGCTGGCCAGCTGCGGCGGAATCTCCGCGGGAATGCAGAGAGCGGCACCGTCAGCGTCGATGTATTTCGCCTGATACGAATAGAAGCCGTGCTTGCTCGCCGGCACGATCTCGCCAAGAGCCGATGCGCGAATATGGCCCTCTGCTTCTTCCAGGACGGAACATTCGATCTCGCGGGCTCCGCTCAGGCCCAGTTCGACGAGGATCTTGTGGTCGTAACGGAACGCGAGTTTGCAGGAGGTCTCGAATTCCTCCGCGGAGCGTGCGCGCGAGACGCCGACCGATGATCCGAGATTAGCGGGCTTCACGAACACATCATCCGTGCCAAGCGCTACGACGGCTGCGGCGTAGTCGACCCCGGATGGATCGGTTAGCGTGAGGAACGGCACCACGGGAAGGCCGGCATCGCGCATCAGGCGCTTGGCGACATCCTTGTCCATCGCCACGGCAGAACCGGTCACCGCAGACCCCACGAACGGCACATCCGCCAGTTCGAGGGCTCCCTGCACCGTGCCATCCTCTCCGTTCGGCCCGTGCAGCACCGGGAACATGACGTCGAAATGCATGACCGCGCCGCCCTTTGATTCGCCGGCATCACACAGCATGAATTGGCCCTTGCCACCTGGGATCAGCCCGACTTGCGGTGCCGTGTCGGGGATCGTCAGTGCCGCAGCACCCGTTCCCGCGCCGTTGCCGGCATCGCAGACCAGCCAGCGGCCATCCCTGGATATGCCGATCAGCGACACCTCGTAGCGCTCGGGATTGAGCGCGCGAAGGATGTTGGCGGCCGATGCCCTGGAAACCTCATGCTCGGCCGAGCGTCCTCCGAACAGGAGCCCGACACTGATCTTGCGATGCTCTCCCGACATTTGTTTCACCTTGTGCGCGATGGGACTGTGACGACAGCCACTCATGTCCACTTTCCGAAGTCCGTACGATCCAGCTTCTTGCTCGACATCCCCTGCAGGCGCAAGGCTTGGATCCATGGGCGCATTCTAGAGCCAACTCCGTTCCGATTGAAATCGGAACGAAGGCCCCGGCTTTGGCGTTTGTCGCGAGGGA
>WNGQ01001297.1_pt1 | contig 26034 bp, 19 predicted proteins | sample 5407661 | NCBI WGS metagenome assembly WNGQ01 (sample SAMN13153382, study PRJNA577476) | soil metagenome | isolation source: 60 cm soil or saprolite under Garry oak tree replicate 2 | place: USA:California | collected 2016-06-15 | reverse complement strand
CAGCACGATTTGGCGGGGCCCGTTGACCTCGTGTTGGTGGCGCGCCCATCGGTCGTGGGCAAGGGGTTTGTCGAGGTCGAGACGGACTTTTTGACAACCCTGCGGAAAGCGGGATTGTTGAAGTGACTCAGAGGATCAAACGGTGAATGCGGCTCAGCACATCTTAGTGACTGGCGTGCGTCTTTATCGCTGGCTGGTTTCGCCGGCGAAAGTGTTTTTGTTCGGCCCGCTGTGCGGTTGCCGGTTTAGCCCGAGTTGTTCGGAATATGCCCTGGACTCCATCCGAACTCACGGCGCGCTGGCGGGAAGCCTGCTTGCCTTGAAACGGGTAGGGCGTTGCCATCCCTGGGGCGGCTGCGGAGCGGATCCGGTGCCGGAAACGGGAAATTGCAAGAACCAAATTGAAAATTGATAATTTCAACTTGAGAGAGACGGCTGAGGAGACTCTTTCCGCGCTCTGCTCGTGGTCTCAATGCGCGTCAACCTAAATGGATCGCACCTCGATCATCGTCATCGTCGTTTGTCTAGCGGTGTTAGTGCTTTGGTCCTACGTGCTGGTTCCGAAACTTTATCCGCCGAAGCCGTTGCCACCCGGCGCTACCAATGCGCCGGCGACCACCTTCACCGGGACCAGCCAGCCCGTGAATGCGCCGGTTGCTCCGTCCAGCCTCGAAGTGCCGCCTCCCGCGCCCAAACTTGTCGCCAGCACCAATGTCCCGGAAGAGCTGACGGAAGTGACCAATGAAAACGCGCGTTACACCTTCACTTCCTACGGTGGCGGCTTGAAGCTGATCGAGTTGCCGCGCTATCTGGAAACCGTCTCGACGCGCCGCGAAAAACTAGCCCAAACCAAACGCTTCGCTACGCTCAACACCTTCACGCTCGAGCCAACTCTGGCGCTGCTGGATGGCCAGGAGATGCAGGGCGACGGTATTTTCAAGCTGACCAAAACCGCAAGCGGCGTGCGCGCAGAAAAGACCCTCACCAACGGCCTGAGCATCATCAAGGAGTTTCAACCCAGCACCAACTATCTTTTGGCCACCACCGTGCGGCTTGAAAATCACTCCTCTCAATCCCTGACACTGCCGGCGCAGGAATGGGTCGTGGGCACGGCGACGCCCATGGGCCCGCGCGACAATGGCTTGGCGGTCGGCGTGCTCTGGTACAACGGCGCCAAAACTGAAGACATCGGCGCCAGTTTCTTCTCCTCGCACGGGTTCGCTTGCGTGCCGCGCATTCCGCCAACCGAATATCGGGGCGGCGCCAGCAACGTGGTTTGGGTGGCGGTGCACAACCAGTTTTTCACCCTCGCCGCCATGCCCGAACAGCCTGCGCAGGAGATCATAACCCGCAAAATTGAGTTGCCACGCCCGACCGGGGAAGCCGCGGCCCTGGTGGCCACCAACGCGCCCGCGCCCCAGGGCTACCAGGCAGCGCTGGTTTATCCCGCGGTCACCCTGGCGCCGAACCAGGTCTTGCAACGCCAATTAAACCTGTTCACCGGACCCAAAGAATACCGCACCCTGGCGCGCATCGCCGACCGGTTCGGCAACGACGTGGATCAGGCCATGGGGTTTGATCGCGGGCTGGGTGGCCGGTTTACCGCCTTTTTCGCGCGGTTGCTGCTGCTCTCTATGAACGGCCTACACGATCTGTTTAAGGTGGGTTACGGCTGGGTCATCATCCTGCTGACCATCCTCATCAAGGTGCTGTTTTGGCCGCTCACGCGCGCCAGCACGCGCTCGATGAAACGGATGCAGGCCCTGCAGCCGCAGATGACCGCCATCCGGGAAAAGTACAAGGATGACCCGGTGAAAATGAACAAGAAGATGATGGAGTTCATGAAGGAGCAGAAAGTCAGTCCGCTGGGGGGCTGCCTGCCGATGCTGCTTCAGATGCCTGTGTTCATTGGTCTTTACGTGATGATCCAGAGCGCCATCGAACTGCGCGGCGAGCGCTTCCTTTGGGTGGCGGACCTGACTCAGCCCGATACCCTGTTCGTCATTCCGGGCGTGGGCTTCATTCCATTCTTCGGCATTCCGGGAGTCGGTTTGCCCTTCAACCTACTGCCGCTGATCATGGGCGTGACGATGCTGTGGCAGTCCCACCTGACACCCCCATCGCCGAACATGGATCCGACGCAACAGAAGCTCATGCGCTACATGCCGCTCATGTTCATGGTGTTCCTCTACAACTTCTCGGCCGGCCTTACGCTCTACTGGACGGTGCAAAACCTCTTGAGCATCGCGCAGACCAAACTGACCAGGGCCACCGACGCCGCCGCGCCGCCGGCCAAAGGTCCGCTATTGACGCCGCCGCTAAAAAGGAGGAAATAAAACGCTAATGCCTGCCCAACCCAAACAGACCCTGGAAAAAATCCTGGACCTCCTCGGCTTCACTGCGACAGTTGAAGAACATCGAATGGAAGAAGGTCTGCTGCTCGATGTAAAAACCGAAGATTCGGGCCGGCTCATCGGGCGCCAGGGCCAGACGCTTTCCGATCTGCAGTACATCACCAACCGCCTGCTCTTTCAGCAGAACCCCTCTGCCCCAAAAGTCATGGTAGATGTCAGCGGCTATCGGGCGCAGGCGCGCGAGGCGCTGGTCAAGAAAGCAAAGGAGGCCGCCGAAAAGGTCCGGCGCTGGGGTGACGTAGTGGAATTAGAACCCTTAAGCGCGTTCGACCGGCGCATTATCCATCAGGCGCTCAAGGACGACCCGAACATCGAGACTCACAGCGTGGAAGTTGAAGGCACGGAAAAGAAGGCCATTTTGCTCCGGCCCAAGCATTGAGGAACACTCCAAGCTTCAAGCACCAAGCTTCAGGGAAACTCAAAGCATCAAGCTTCAAGAGGGGCCGAGCTTGTGGCTTGTGGCTTGTAGCTTGTGGCTTCCCTGGTGCTTGGAGTTTGGAGTTTGGAGTTTTTTCCCCCCATGATCTTCCTCCGATCTCCGGCCTCTGGCTCAGTCCTCCGCGAACAGGTACTCCAAATCCGCCTTGGACAAGCTGCTGGCGAAGCCCTCTTCCCCAAGCACCTCAGCGATCGTCTGGGCTTTGCGTTGCTGCAACTCCCAGATTTTTTCCTCCACCGTGCCCGGGGAAATCAGACGGTACGCATTGACGGTTCGAGTCTGGCCGATGCGATGGGAGCGGTCAATGGCCTGGGCTTCGACCGCCGGGTTCCACCAGGGGTCGTAGAGCACCACGTAACTGGCCGTCGTCAGATTCAAGCCGGTGCCGGCGGCGCGCAGGCTCAGCAAGAACACGGCGGCGTCGGGATCGTCCTGGAACGCGTTGAGCACTTGCTGGCGATTCCTGGTTTGGCCGGTCAGCAAGTGCGTGCGGATTTTCCGCTGGCGGCATTCCGACTCCAGCAATTCCAACATCCGCACAAATTGGCTGAAGAGCAGGACTTTTTGGCCTTCAGCCAGCAGCGAATCCAGCAACTCGACCAATGTTTCGGTTTTGCCTGAGACCGCATCGTTGCCGACCAGCTTCGGATGGCAGCAAATCTGGCGCAGCCGGGTCAACGCCGCCAGAACGTGGATCTTGCTCTTGTTGAGGCCATTCTGGGCCACCGTCTCCAGGATTTGCTGGCGGCTGCGGCGCAGTTCGGCCAGATAAAGTTTGCGCTGCCCCTCGCCGAGTTGGCAATCCCGCCGCTGCTCGATGCGCTCAGGCAAATCTTTGGCGACCTGCTTCTTCATGCGGCGCAGCAGCAGCGGGCGCAGCCGGGCCGAAAGCCGGCGACGGGCGATCCGCTGTGCCGATTCAGCATTCTCGCCCCGAGGCTCGTAGGTCTCCAGGAAATGGTCCTGGCTGCCAAGGTAGCGCGGCTGGATGAAATCAACGATGCTCCACAAATCCAGCAACCGGTTTTCCAGCGGCGTGCCGGTCAGGGCCAGGCGATGCTCGGACTTTAACCGCTTAACCGATTGCGTGGCTTGCGCGCCGGGGTTCTTGATGAATTGCGCCTCGTCCAGAATTATCGCCCGGAAGGAGAACTTCTGCAATTCCACCAGGTCGCGCCGGAGCAGAGCATAATTGGTCACGATCAAGTCGTTCTGCGGAATCTGCTTGCGCAAATTGTGCCGCGCGGCGCCGCTTTCCAGGACCAGTGCCTTCAATTGCGGCGTGAAACGATTTGCCTCCCGCTCCCAGTTGTGCAGCACTGAAGCAGGACAAATGACCAGCGACGGTTTAGGGCTTGTGCCATCGCGCTCTTTCAACCAGGCCAGCCACGCCAAGGTTTGCAGCGTCTTGCCCAAGCCCATGTCGTCAGCGAGAATTCCACCCAGTTTAGCCTGTGTCAGGTGGCAAAGGAAGTCGAAGCCATCCTTCTGATAGGGCCGCATGTCCGCCCGAACTTCGGCCGGCAGTTGCACGGCGGGAATACCATTATAGTCTCTCAGGCGCTCACGCAACGCCTTGGCCTGGGCCGAATCGCCGAACGGCTGCAAGGCCTCCTGGTCCAGATGCGCGGCTTGCTCCAGGCCGATGCGTTGCTCCGCCGCAACCAGTCCCTCGACCCCAAGGTCCGCCATAGCCTCCTGCGCCGACTGCACTGCAGCGGAATCCAGCTCGACCCAACCGGAGTCGGGCAACTTCACAAAACGGCCCGTGGCGGTTTGCAGCCGCTGCAGGTCCGCAGCCGTAAGCTTAAGCCCTTCGTGCTCCCACTCAGCCGACACGGAAAGCCAGTCAATGCCGCTGCCCTTGACCACCAGATGCGGCCGCAATTGGCGGGGCGCTAGAAAGAGCCGGTGAAACGCTGGATTCCCCAGATATTCGGCTTCCCGGGGCCGGTCGGCCCACGCCTGCGCCAGCGCGCTCAGAAATGCTTCATTCGCATCGCCAACCCATAGACCAGGCTCGGGCGTGAACCAATCCAGTCGCCGCAGCCAGAGTGTGGCGGGCTCCAGCCGCGGGTCGTCGAGAAGCTCCGGCTTGCCGGCAGGCGGTTTTTTCTGGTCGCGCAACTGCCATTCCTGGCCGGTCCAGAGCCAGACGCTCTGGTCGCGCTGACTCTTGGCCAGCAGCCGCAGGCGGACCGTTTCGTCCAGCAACTCGAAAATGAACTGCGGCGCCGCCGGATGCGCCAGGCAAAGCTGCTCCCAATCAACCTGCTCATTGGCCTGTGTCTTGCGCAAGTGCATCAGCAATCGACGGCTCAGTCTGCGCACCGGCACCGCTGGCCGGCTGGCCCAGTGCTCCAGCAATTGCGCCGGCGGCGCATTGCGCAGCAGATAAAAGGAGTGGCCGACCAGTGCCAGCGGCGGGCACCCGCTGAAGAATTGGATTTCATTGAGCGAAAAGGCGTTGCCCCCAGGCGACGTGAGCCGGTGCGTGAATACCAGTTCGCCGTCGCGGTTTTCCAGGTGCGGTGTCAACTCCGCGACCTGGCCATGAAACTCCAGTGTTTTGTACCCACCGAGCGATCTCAGTTCCAGCCGCGGCGTGTGGCCCCAGCGCGCCAGCCAGTGCAACAATTCCAAATCCGACAGCACCAGCGTTTCTTCGCTCTCTCCCCTCTCCCATCCTATGGGAGAGGGCCAGGGTGAGGGAGTCTCTTGCGTTGCCCTCCGACCTCCGACCCCCGCCAGCCAGTCAATGAACTCCCAATCCGCAGGCGCAAACTGTTCCTGTGCGTGAGCGGCGCGCGTTGTCAGTTTCATGAGGTGGCGCGCAGTCTTGAGTTTCTCCCCCGTGCGCGGGCGCAACAGGTAAAACCGGACGGCCAAGCGGCGCAGGCCTGCCTGTTGCGGGTCGGCCTGGGCCTCGCAGACGACGCGCAAGGAGGCGCGCGACGCATCCAGAGCCGCCGGCGCGCTCGGGAAAAGCCAGGCCTCCAATTGCTTGACCACTTGCCCCTCCTGCTCAGCTTGCTCGACTTTGGCAAACCGATCCAGATCGGCGTGGGCGGCGAGTTCTGTCGGCAATGAGCGCTTGGAACGCAGAAAAAGGAACGCTATTTCTTCCAGACGCCCGGCGCCTTGGGTGGCCAGCAGGCGCGGCCACCAATCGGTCGTCGGAAAATCTTTGCGCGAGAGGGACAGTTTCTCGAAGTAATCCTCCAGCAACAGCCAGGCCCGTTGTGAATCGGCGCAGACGGCAAAGTTTTTCAGCAGTTCCTCGCGCCGAGTCACAGCGTCCCTGGAATCGGCCAGTTCCCGGCGCAGGTCCGCCAGATCACCGTAGGTCTTGGAAAGCACCGTGTCATGCGCATCGTACTTGGACGCCTGCGCAGCACGCGACCCATTCCCGTTTCTTAATGACACTCTGGCCATCTTCTGATTACACCCGCCGGGCCACTATCTCGGCACACAATGACCGCTCTGGTCAATCACAAAGATGAACAATTCAGCCGCATCAGGCTGGATTCGAGAACCGGTGCGGGATGAAATGGTTGAGTCCCGCAGTCGAGCAGAAGCAGGCATGCGTGAACTTAACGTCTGGTGGACGGGGGCTGGGCACTGCCCTGTCGGCAGCCCCATCGCGCCGACACCCACAAATGCTGAAACGCTCGGATGGCGTCCTGGCAAGGTTGAGAAGGGTGTTTCACCGCGAACGATCCGCGAAGTGCAGGTCAAGAATCTTCACGTGCCGATCAGCGAAGTCGTCTCAGAACTTGATGGCGAACCTGCCGAAAACGTGTACGCCCAGGCGCCTGCCTGTGGAATCGTACTCGACGAGATCAGAGAAGTTGGACGGAAACCCGGCGATCTCACGACACCGCCGGAGCAAGCCTTGCTGTTCTCGCCGACGGAGCGTCCGAAGAAAATCCAAAACTTCAATGGCAATGAGCAGACGGGAGTCGCTCATTTAGGCTCGTCGGACAGCCCCAACTCACGCTCACATTGTTCGGGGGTTAACCAGCGGGCAGGAGATCGGTCGTCAATCCTCTGCGCGAGCTTGGCCGCGTAAACGGCGCGTCCCTCGTCCTCAGGCACCACCAGGAACGCCATTAGTTTGCGCCGTTCCTCGACCGGAAGCGCCCGCAACTCGCTCTGAATCGCCTCAGTGCTCATGCAGGCAAACTACCCTTGCCGCTGCCTGCCCGCAAGCTCTTCTTGAAAGCCAAGACGGCCAGGTCTCGTGCTCAAGCATCATCCGAAACTCGCGACCGATCTCCACCCGAGATCGGAACGTGCTCGCAGACCGGCAGTCTGGCGCCTCGCCACCGCCGCCTCCACCTGGTCCACCTCCCGCACCGCGAAGCCTGCTCGACTTTGGCAAACCGATCCAGATCGGCGTGGGCGGCGAGTTCTGTCGGCAATGAGCGCTTGGAACGCAGAAAAAGGAACGCCATTTCTTCCAGACGCCCGGCGCCCTTGGTGGCCAGCAGGCGCGCCCACCAGTCGGTCGTCGGAAAATCTTTGCGCGAGAGGGACAGTTTCTCGAAGTAATCCTCCAGCAACAGCCAGGCCCGCTGTCTTAAAATTGTAGGAAGCGACGTGAGGAGGCTCTGATTCTTGGCCAAATCGTCTGAAAATTTGAGCCTCCTCACGCCGGCTCCTACAATGGATTTGATTTTTCAAACGCGCTCTAAGGCTCGTGGTACGGAGAATTGGATTCATAGAGCTTTAGCCGGGTGCCGAAATCTTTCTTCTGCGCCTGATCCTGCAAGAGAGCGATGGCCTCCTTCTGAGTGCTGACCGCCTTGTCGAACTGGCCAGCCTCCGCGTAGGCAGCGGCCAAAGTGTCCAAGTAATCAGGTTGCTTCCGGTTTGTGGCTGCGACCGCTTTTTCCGCGAAAGCGACGGCGCTCGTCCCGTCCCGCGCCTCTGAAGTACTGCTCGTCGCCAAGAGCCATCCGAGGTTGTTCAGATCCTGAGCATTCCCCGAGTCGACTGCCTTGCGGTAACGCTCAAGCTCCTCGCGATACCATGCGCTGACTTCTGTTCTCCATTCGGGCGCTGCTTCAGATTGTGGTGGGGCTGCGCGGAGCTGCAGCAGCCGCTGAACGCCCTCAATCAGACGGAAGTCGCCTTGCCTGGGTATTTTATCGGCGCGCTGCTTCATCCCCTTATACCCGGACACAAGCAACGACTCGGCTTCCGCATACTTCTTCTGGCCGAGCAGACAGCCACCCAGCATGCTGCGGGTATTGAAGGTCCGCCAATCGTCCGGAAACTTCTTCTCGCGAATGGCCAGGCATTCGCGGGCCAGAGGTTCGGCTTCGGTGAACTTTCCCTCCTTCAGCAGCGCGGCGACGCGAGTCGCGAGCGCAGTAGCCAAAGCTGGATCATCGGCTGGAAACCGGGCGCGCAGTCTCTGTAACCAATCAAGATACAGTGCCTCGACCTCGGACTGCTTTCCTTGACGCTTGAGCACGACGGCGAGAGAGTTGAGCGCAAGCGATTCGTAATCCGGCGCCTTTATCTTAATGTTAATGGCGAGCGCCTCGCGCAACATGCTTTCGGCCTCCCCCAACTTGGCCTGGCTTTCGATCATTTGGCCGAGGTAGAGAGTCATCGCTGTGTCTAGATGCTCGGCGCCCCGCACTTTCCTGCGGATCGCCAACGCTTCTCGATACGTGGATTCGGCCTCGCCCAGCTTGTCCTGACTCCAGAGCACGAAAGCCAGATTGTGAAGCGATTGTGCTACAGACAGATGCTCGGCGCCGAGTAACCTCCTCCGCATCGCCAGAGATTCTCGATGCATGGTTTCGGCCTCCGACCACTTGCCTTTATAGCGAAGCACCTCGGCCAGGTTGTTGAGTGATTCTGCCACCAAAATGTGCTCGGCGCCCAGCAATCTCCTGCGCATCGCCAGTGCCTCTCTATCAATCCGCTCGGCCTCGTCCAGTTGGGATTCCTGCATTACTATGAGGGCGAGGTCGTTGAGTGAAACAGCGACGTCCGGGTGCTCGTTGCCCAAGAATTTCATTTGCATAGCCAATGCCTGGCGCTGAATTGTTTCGGCTTCGGGCCACTTGGCCTCGCTTTGGAGCGCATCGGCCAGGCTGGTCAGCGAGCGGGCTATGTCGGGATGTTCGTTGCCGAAAAGCGCTCGTCGCACCGCCAACGCCTCGCGGTCAATCGCTTCGGCCTCAGCCAAATCGCCACGACCTTCCAGAGCGTTCGCAAGGTCGTTGAGTGACGTGGCCACCCATTTGTTCGTCTCGCCGAAAACCAACTTTCTGAGCCGCAGGGCCTCACGGTGGATGTCTATCGCCTTCGGAAAGTCAGCTAGCTCAGAATAGGTGCTCCCGATCGTACTCCACAATTCTGCCTCCACCTCCGGCCGGTTGGTTAGGTCTGTGCCGATACGTGCGGCGGCTTTGTCCAGGATTTCCCGCAGTATGGTTGTGTCACGGCCTAAGGCGACCGACGGGCCGACTCCCTGGAGCATGTCCTCGAGGAACCGGGCCACTTCTTCACTCTTAGCAGCTTCGGTCCGGGCTTTTTGCTCTTGCGCCTCGGCTTGCAGACGCAACCGCGCTTGCTCCTGTTTGGCTGCTCTTTCCTGAAAGAACATCCAGGTGGAAATGCCCAAGCCGATCAGCAGGGAAGCGGCGACGGCAGCGGCAGCGGCGAAGGCCAGCTTGTTGCGGCGAATCAGTTTCTGAAACCGATAAACATTGCTTGGTGGACAGGCGTTTACCGGCTCCTGGTCCAGATGCCGCTGGAGGTCGGAGGCCAAACCGTTGGCGGTCTCATAGCGGCGCGCCCGATCCTTCTCCAGGCACTTCATCACGATCCAGTCCAGGTCACCGCGCACGTCACTGATGAGTTTGGGTGCGTCGGTGTGGTGGCGCTTAGCAGTGGCGGTCAGCTCCCCTTCCACCATCGTGCTCAACTTCGTCGAGGGCCGCTCGGGCTCCTTCTCCTGAATCGTCCGGCGCATCGCATCCAGACCCGCTTCCAACAGTTCCTTGCTGTCGAAGGGGGTCTTGCCCGTCAGCAACTCATACAGCAGCACCCCTAAACTGTAGATGTCGCTGCGGGTGTCAATGTCCAGGCTGGTCATGACCGTCTGCTCCGGGCTCATGTAAGCCGGGGTGCCGATGAACTGCTCGAAGGCGGTGAACAGGGTCTTGTCGGTGAGCCGGCCTTGAGTCGCTTTGGCGATGCCGAAATCAATCACTTTGGGGACGGACACTCCGTCATTGATCGTGACCAGAATATTCGACGGCTTGATGTCGCGATGAATGATCCCCTTTTGATGCGCGTGCTGAATGGCCCGGCAGACTTGCATGAACAACTCCAGCCGCTCGCGAGTGGGCAGGTTGTTATGGTCGCAGAACTCAGTGATCTTGATGCCCCGGACCAGTTCCATGACGAAATAGGGCCGGCCATTCTCAGCGGCGCCCGCGTCCAGCACCTTCGCGATGTTCGGATGGTCCATCAGCGCCAGGGCCTGGCGCTCGGCTTCGAAGCGGGCGATGACCTGTTTGGTGTCCATCCCCAGCTTGATGACCTTGAGGGCCACTCGCCGTTGGACCGGCTCATCCTGCTCGGCCATATAGACCACGCCGCAGCCGCCTTCGCCGATTTGCTGGAGGAGTTTGTAGCGGCCAATGCGGTCGCCGGGCCGTTCGCTGACAGGCGGGAAGATCCGTAGAGTATGCGAGGCCACAGGCGCCGCCGGTTCTTCGAGGAACGCGCCGGCGGCGTGGGAATTGAGCAGCGTCTCCACGCGCTGCCGCAAGGCAGCATCACCACCACAGGCCCGGTCCAGGCAAGCGGCGCGCTGCTCCGGCGGCAACGCAAGTGCGGCAGCAAAAATGGTTTCTTCTCCGTTTGGATTCATGCGCTCATCGGTCAACGTTCTCGATAAGGAGTGTTGGACTCATAGAGCTTCAGGCGTGTGGCGAAATCTGTCTTGAGCACGTTACTGTCCAAGAGGACCATGGCTTCCCTTTGAACGACGACTGCCTTGTCAAACTCACCAGATTCGGCATAGGCGGCGGCAAGCGTGTCCAACGTCATTGGATCTCGGCGGTTTGCAGCCGCAACTGCCTTCTCCGCGAAAGTTACTGCATTGCGCCCGTCTCGAATCGCTGAATCCTCGCACGTCGCGAGGAGACGGGCGAGGCCATTCAGACCTTCCACATTTTCCAGATCGGCGGCCTTGCGATATTGCTCAACCTGCTTGCGATACCAATCGTTGGCTACAGTCCTCCAACGAGCAGCCTCGTCGTTCCGGCTCGTAGCTTCGTAAAGTCGCACCAGACGTCTAATGGTTTCCTTCAGACGTGTTTTGCCTGCGTTTGGAATCATGCCTTCGTGTTTCTTCATACCCTCATACGCGGAGATCAGCAAAGCCTCGGCTTCAGTGTATTTCTGTAGCCCCAGCAGGCTTCCTCCGAGTTGGCTGCGGCTGTTGAAGGTCCGCCAGTCAGTTGGAAAAACCTTCTCGCGGATAGCAAGGCAACGACGCGCTTGCTGCTCAGCCTCTACGAACCTTCCCTCTTTCAACAGGTTAGAGGTAATTGCGGCGAGCAGGTTTGCACATGCCCCGTCTAACCCAGGCTCGCGGTAAGGAGTGTTGGTCTCATATAGCTTCAACCGGGATGCAAAGTCTTCCTTCTGATTCTGGTCCGGCAGCAAGTCGATTGCCTCTTGTTGAACGGTGGCTGCCCTTTCGAACTGGCCCGCCTCCGCGTAGGCTGCTGCCAGCGTATCCAGTATCGCGGTGTTCTTCCGCTGCGTCGCTGCGACGGCCTTCTCAGCGAACTCGACGGCACTTCGTCCATCCCGCACGGTTGCGTCCACAGAAGTCGCGAGCATCCAGGCCAATTCATTCTGGCTCGAAGCAACTCCCTGCTCGGCCCTCCCACTAACGAGTTTTTTGCTCATCTCGAGCATCTCGCGATATGTGGATTCAGCCTCGGTCAGCTTTCCTTGGACACGCAACACAACCGCCAAATTGTTGAGCGAGCTAGGGAGCTGAACTGCGTTGCCAGATTTCTTATTGATAGCCTGATTGCTAGCCACGGCCTCGCGCAGGAGCGCCTCCGCCTCACTCAGTCTGCCTTGATTCGCAAGCATCATTGCTAGATCACTTAACACTTCCGTAACTCGCGGGTGGTCGTCACCCAGTCGCTTCTTATTCTTGGCCAGCGCTTCGCGATACAGCGGTTCCGCTTCCGCCAGCCTGCCCTCTACCGTAAGCACACCGGCGAGGTTCTTGAGCGAAAATGCAGTTCCTGGATGTTCGTCTCCTTCGAGTTTCCTCCGCATGGCGAGTGACTCTCGCCAGAGCAGCTCGGCTTCCGCCAGCCTACCTTGGCCCTGAAGAAAACCCGCAAGTCCATCGAAACTACCAACCACAGAAAAATTTTCATTGCCGAGTAGCCTTTTATAGGCGGCGAGAATTTCGCGAGCTTCCGCTTCGTATTCTGCCGGGCTTTTTTTGCCTTCCACATAGAGTGTTGTCGCAAGGCAACCCTGCGAGTCGACAACCTTGGGGTGTTCGTTGCCGAAGACTTTCTTTCGTATCGTCAGCGCCTCTCGAAAGAGGACCTCAGCTTCCTCGCGTCTTCCTTGATTGTCCAGCATGGCTCCCAGCCTATGGACGGAATCGCCAACCTCCGGTGATTCGTCCCCCAGCAGCTTCCTGCGGATGGCCAGAGCCTCGCGATAGACCTTCTCAGCTTCCGCGTCTTCCCGGCCTTCGAGAACAGTTCCAAGACCATACAGCGAGCCGGCCACCTTAGGATGCTCGTTGCCAAACAGCTTCCTCCAAATGTCCAGGGCCTCGCGGTACATTTTTTCCGACTTGGCGGGCTCTCCCAGGTCCCAATAAGTCAACGCAATGATTCCCTCCAATTCCGCCCTGACCTCCGGCTGATTGGTGAAGTATTTATCAAATCGCTGCACCGTTTTTTCCAAAATCTCCTGCAACATCTTCGTGTCCCGCCCCAAGGCCACTGACGGGCCGACGCCCTTCAGCATTTCCTTTAAGAACTCTGCCACCTGGTCGCTTTTTTGGGCTTCAGTTTGCGCTTTTTGCTCTTGCGCCTCGGCCTGCAGACGCAACCGCGCTTGCTCCTGTTTGGCTGCTCTTTCTTGGAAGAACATCCAGGTTGAAATACCCAAGCCCATGAGCAGGGAGGCGGCGACGGCGGCGGCAGCGGCGAACGCCAGCTTGTTGCGCCGAACCAGTTTCTGGAACCGATAGACGTTGCTGGGCGGACAGGCGGTTACCGGCTCCTGGTCCAGATGCCGTTGGAGGTCGCTGGCCAAACCATTGGCAGTCTCATACCGGCGCGCCCGGTCTTTCTCCAGGCACTTCATCACGATCCAGTCCAGATCGCCACGCACGGAACTCAGCAGCTTTGGCGGCTCCGTATGGTGGCGTTTGGCGGTGATGGTCAGCTCGCCTTCGACCATCGTGCTCAGTTTGGTCGAGGGCCGCTCCGGCTCCTTCTCCAAAATCGTTCGGCGCATGGCGTCCAGACCCGCTTCCAACAATTCCTTGCTGTCGAAGGGGGTCTTGCCCGTCAGCAACTCATACAGCAGCACCCCTAAACTGTAGATGTCGCTGCGCGTATCAATGTCCAGGCTGGTCATCGCCGCTTGCTCCGGGCTCATATAAGCCGGGGTGCCGATGAACTGCTCGAAGGCCGTGAATAGGGTTTTGTCGGTGAGCCGGCCCTGAGTGGCTTTGGCGATGCCGAAGTCAATGACCTTTGGGACGGGCACGCCGTCATTGATCGTGACCAGGATGTTCGAAGGCTTGATGTCGCGGTGGATGATCCCCTTTTGATGCGCGTGTTGAATGGCCCGGCAGACTTGCATGAACAACTCCAGCCGCTCGCGAGTGGGCAGGTTGTTATGGTCACAGAACTCAGTGATTTTGATGCCGCGCACCAGTTCCATCACGAAATACGGACGGCCGGTCTCAGTGGCGCCACCATCCAGCACTTTGGCGATATTCGGATGGTCCATCAGCGCCAGGGCCTGGCGCTCGGCTTCGAAGCGGGCGATGACCTGTTTGGTGTCCATCCCCAGCTTGATGACCTTGAGCGCCACTCGCCGCTGCACCGGCTCATCCTGCTCGGCCATATAGACCACGCCGCAGCCGCCTTCACCGATTTGCTGGAGCAGTTTGTAGCGGCCGATGCGGTCGCCGGGCCGTTCGCTGACAGGCGGGAAGATCCGTAGAGTATGCGAGGCCACGGGCGCCGCAGGTTCTTCGAGGAACGCGTCGGCGGCGTGGGAATTGAGCAGGACTTCGACGCGATGGCGCAGGGCGCTATCGCCGCCACAGGCCTGGTCCAGGCAAGCGGCGCGCTCCTCCGGCGGCAAGGCCAGCGCGGCAGCAAAAATTGTTTCTTCGTCTTTCGGTGTATTCATGAGCCAGGCTACCTGCCTAAACAGTCACCTTTTTTAACGGGCTAACGAGTTTGCCGTATATCACATAAAGCGTAATCTGGAAAGAAATCGGATCAGGAATCTTTGGGCCTCTCGAACTCCGGACGCCTAGCTGCCGTAGCCGCCGACGTCAGTCGGCGCTGATTTCGGAGGAAGCCCCCATCGTCTCACGACACCACTGAGGATGAAAAGGTTCTCTGTCCACCATCCAGCCCTGTACCTATATGCTGTATAGGGCGTATTACCACGAACCACGTCTATTTTCGGGGTAAAAGAAGTTAGCGCCGACTGACGTCAGCGGCTACACCTTGAGGCCGTTTTCGCCGCGATGAGAAATATCCGCGCCAATAGTATCTGACGGTTTGGAAACTCCCGTCAGCAACAGGCAGAAGGCCTCTCCTACGACGACGGCGGCTCTGCCTTCAGGTCGAGTTTCTTCTCCAGTTCGCTAAGCCGTTTGAGCAGTTCGGGCAGTTGGCGAAGCGCGATGATTTGCCGCTTGGTTTGGCGATCCGGCTGGGCCGGATAACCGAACCATTTCTCGCCGTCTGGGATGTTGTCCATCACCCCGGATTGGGCGGCAATCGAAACCCGATTGCCGATTTTCAGATGCCCGGCCAGGCCCACCTGCCCGCCTAAGATGACGTAGTTGCCCAGTTTGGTGCTGCCGGCGATCCCCGCCTGGGACACAATCAGGCAATGCTCGCCTAGCGTCACGTTGTGGGCGATCTGGACCAGGTTATCGATCTTGGCGCCTTTGCCGATGATAGTCGGGCCGAGCGCGCCGCGATCAATCGTCACGTTGGCGCCAATCTCCACGTCGTCGCGAATGATAACATTGCCAATTTGCGGCACTTTCCGATGGATACCGCCATCGAGCACGTAACCGAAGCCATCGGAGCCGATGACCGAGCCGGAGTGGATGCGGACCCGATTGCCGATCTCAGTGCGCGGATAGAGAGTCACGTTGGGAAACAGGTTCACTTCTTCGCCGAGCAGGCAATCGGCGCCCAGGTGATTGGCGCCTTGTAACACTGACCTTGGGCCAATTCTCACCTTTTCGCCCAGGACGCAATAGGGCCCGACGTGGGCGGTGGGATCAATCTGCGCTGTCGCAGACAAAATCGCCGTCGGATGGATGCCGGGCGCAAAAGTCGGTTCGGGGAAAAACAGCGCAAGGACTTTGGCAAAGGCGATGCGGGAGTTGGGCACCCGAATCAAAACTTTCCGGCTGGAAGAGAACGGTCCATCAACAATAATGGCGCAGGCAGCGCTCTGATCGGCGCGCGCGAAATAGTTTTCGTTTTCGGCGAACGTGAGGTCGCCCGGCTGAGCGCGGTCTGCGGGGGCAAAACCGGTCAGGACCACAGCGGCGTCGCCGACCACCTCGCCTCCGAGATGTTTGGCTATTTGATCAGCAGTGAAAGGCATCGGACGCGTCTTGGCACTGCCACCGATACGGTTCGAGGCAGGCTCGTAGCGCAGACTGGCAGTCTGCTGTTTCGCCGAATGGTATTCGGCAGGTGGGCGGATTGCCAATCCGCGACATCCCGATGCGTCGGGACCAGTCTGCGCTACGGTGGCAGTGCCAAGATGCGCCCAAAGGCATCCTGATTGCAAGTCAGCCGTTGACTTGGAAAACGCTGGTCACTATAAAGGCGGCTCAACCTAATTCAACTCCAACTTTGAATATGGCCAAGACACTGCGCATCGGAATGATCGGTTACGGGTTTATGGGCAAGGCCCATTCCAACGCTTGGCGCCAGGCGCCTTACTTCTTCCCCTTGAAGGCCAAAATCGAGATGCACACCGTCTGCGGACGCGATCGTGCCCGGGTGGAATCTGCCCGGGGCCAACTGGGCTGGCAATACGCCGCGACCGATTGGCGGGAAGTGGTCGAATCGCCTCTGATCGACGCCGTTGACATCTGCACCTCCAACGCAACCCACACCGAAATTGCGCTGGCCGCCGCCCGCGCCGGCAAACATATCCTGTGCGAAAAGCCTTTGGCGCTCAATACTGCCGATGCGGCGAAAATGCTGGCGGCCGTGCGCAAATCCCGCGTCAAGAACATGGTCGTTTTCAATTATCGGCGCGTGCCGGCCATCGCCTTCGCCAAACAGTTGATTGAATCGGGCCAGCTCGGCCAGATCCGGCATTTCCGAGGCACTTATCTCCAGGATTGGATTTCCGACCCGAAATTTCCTATGAACTGGCGGCTGCGCAAAGAGGTGGCCGGCTCCGGCTCGCATGGCGACCTCAACGCGCACATGGTGGACACCGCCCGCTTCCTGGTCGGCGAAATTGCCGAGACCGTCGGGTTGCAGGAAACCTTCATCAAAGAGCGCCCACGCGAAGCGCAGGCCCTCGGCCTGGAAGCCGCAGCCGGAAAAGGGACTGAAAAAGTTACCGTGGACGATGCCACGGCATTTCTGGCGAAATTTGATGGAGGCAAGAATGTAGCCGAAGGCGCTTATGGCACCTTTGAAGCAACGCGCCTAGCGCCTGGACACAAGAATTACAATCGCTGGGAAATCAACGGCACCGAGGGGAGCGTCAATTTTTGTTTCGAGCGCATGAACGAGCTGGATTACTGCGACCGCCGTGACCCGGCGGACAAACCCGGCTTCAAAACCATCCTCTGCACCCAGTCAATCCATCCGTATATTAGCGCCTGGTGGCCCCCCGGCCACGTCATCGGTTACGAGCATACTTTCATCCACACGGTTTATGATTTCGTCAACGCCGTCGCCACCGATTCCGAAGTGCATCCCGACTTTCTGGATGGTGCCAGGTGCGTGGCGGTGCTCGAATCGGTCCTGGCGTCTAAGAAGGAAAACGGATGGGTCAAGGTGGCCACGGTGAAATGATTATGAAAACCATCAAAGCAGGGATCATCGGCACCGGGTTCATCGGGCCGGCGCACGTCGAAGCCGCGCGCCGGCTGGGTTTTGTCGAGATGACCGGCTTGTGCGAAGCCAACGAGGAACTGGCGAGGGCCAAAGCGGCCAAACTGTACATCCCAAAGGCCTACAGCAGCGTGGCTGAATTCCTGGCTAATAAAGAAATCGAGGTCGTCCACAACTGCACCCCCAATCATCTGCACTTCAACATTAGCAAACAAATCATTGCGGCGGGAAAACATATCATCTCCGAAAAACCCTTGGCCATGACCACCGTTGAATCCAGGGAACTGGTCAAGCTGGCCGCCAAGGCCGGCGTGGTCAATGCGATTGACTTCAATTACCGCTACTATCCGCTGGTGCAGGAGGCCAGAGCCATGGCCGCAAGCGGCAAGCTCGGCGAGGTTTTTCACGCCAACGGTTCCTACACCCAGGACTGGCTTTATTTGCAAACGGACTGGAACTGGCGTTTGGTGCCGGAGTTCAGCGGCGAATCCCGGGCCGTCGCCGACGTCGGCTCGCATTGGTGCGACTGCATCCAATTTGTCTCCGGCCGCAAGATCACCAAAGTGTTCGCCGACCTGCGCACCATTCATAAGACGCGCATGAAGCCCAAGAAGGAAGTCGAGACCTATTCCGGCAAGATGCTCCAGCCCTCCGATTACGAACCCGTGAAAATCAACACCGAAGATTACGCGACCGTGCTCTTCGAGTTCGATAGTGGCGCGGGCGGTTCTTTCAGCGTTTCGCAATGCTTTGCTGGCCGCAAGAACCGGTTGTTCTACGAATTGTCGGGCTCCAAGTGTGCCATTGCCTGGGACCAGGAGCGACCCAATGAGATGTGGATTGGCTACCGGGAAAAACCCAACGAAGTACTGATGAAAGACCCCTCGCTGCTCAGCGAACGGGCGCGCGCTTACGCCCATTATCCGGGCGGCCATCCCGAGGCCTATCCCGACGGCCTGAAGAATTTTCTGTTGCAGGTCTATTCCTACGTCGGCGGTGCCAGCAAAGAAATAGACTTCAGCACTTTCCAGGACGGCCATAACGAACTGGCAATATGCGACGCCGTGATGGCCAGCGCCAAATCCAGGAAGTGGGAGAACGTAAATTACTAGCCAGAGCGCCCCAACAACTCGCGCACTTTGCCGGCAATGTCGCCTGTGCGCATCAGGCTTTCGCCGACCAAAACGGCCTGCACGCCACAGTCGGCCAATTGCTGCACATCGGCGCGAGTATTGATGCCGCTCTCCGCGACCAAGAGCGGCGCGTGACCCGTCGCAAATGACCGGGAACGCAGTCGCGCGGCCAGATGCTGGGTGGTCGCCAGATCCACCTTGAATGTGTTCAGGTCACGATTGTTGACGCCTAGCAGCTTTGCTCCGGCAGCCAGCGCACGCTCCAACTCAACGTCATCATGGACCTCAACTAAGGCTGCCAATCCTGCGTCCGTCGCCAACACTTGAAGATGCTTCAACTGCTCATCGCTCAAGATAGCGACGATGAGCAGAATGGCGTCGGCCCCGCAGTCAATTGCTTCCAGGATTTGTCGTTCGTCAATAATAAAGTCCTTCCGCAGGAGCGGCAGCTTTATCCCCTGCCGGATTTGCTTGAGGTGCTCCAGCGAACCTTGAAAGAATTTTTCATCCGTCAGCACAGACAAACAGCTCGCGCCGGCCGCTTCGTACTCCCTGGCGATGCGGACAGGATCGAAATCCGGGCAAATCACGCCCGCAGACGGAGAAGCCTTTTTGACCTCGGCAATCAGCGCAACCGGACCCGCCTTGGGCTGACATAACGCCGCCGCGAAATCCCTTATTTCGCCCCGAGCCTGGAGGGCCCGGTGTAATTCCGGAGCCGCCACTCTTTGCTGAGGAAAGCGCGCAACTTCGCGCCTTTTTTCTTCAACAATAGTATCGAGAATTGTCACGATTTCTCGGCGTTGTCCGCCCCTCAAACTGTTTTTGCGTTTTGCCTCTTTCGCCCGGGCGAACATAGACCACCTGTAATGGATCGATGCTGTTAACTCCAGCCCTTCTACTCCTCGTCGTCCTTGATCCCCTGCATCCGCTTGCTCGGACAGCCGGCCCGCAGCCAGCCGTTGACGAACGGGTCCAGGTCGCCGTCCATCACGGCTGGCACGTTGCTGGTTTCGACACCGGTACGCAGGTCTTTGACCATGCGGTACGGTTGGAAAACATAACTGCGTATCTGGTTGCCCCAGGAGATGCTCCCTTTGTCGCCGTAGAAGCGCTCCATTTGGGCTTTCTGCTCATCCAGGCGCTGCGCGTAAATTTTGGAGAGCAGCATTTTCATCGCGGTGGCGCGGTTCTGATGTTGCGAGCGCTGGCTCTGCGAGGCGGCCACCAGTCCGGTAGGAAGGTGGGTAATACGCACCGCAGTCTCGACCTTGTTCACGTTCTGGCCGCCTTTGCCGCCGGCACGGTAGGTGTCAACTTTGAGTTCGTTTGGCGGGATTATAATCTCCGAGGACGTTTCCTCGATTTCCGCAATCACGTCCACGCTGGCGAAGCTGGTGTGCCGCCGCTTGTTCGAATCGAACGGCGAGATACGCACCAGCCGATGCACGCCGCGCTCGGCCTTGCAGTAGCCGTAAGCGTACTCGCCGGTGACGACCATGGTGGCGCTCTTGAGGCCGGCGGTTTCCCCAGGCAACACGTCGGTGACCTCCACCTTCCACCCGCGCGCTTCGACCCAGCGTTGGTACATGCGCATGAGCATGCTGGCCCAATCGCAGGATTCGGTGCCGCCGGCGCCGGCGTTAATGCTGATAATGCAATTGCTCTTGTCATGCGGGCCGCTCAAAAAAACTTTTAACTCGAGCGAATCGAGTTCTTTGAAAAAGCCCGACAGGTCGCGCTCCAGTTCCTGCTGGATCTTGGTTTGGGCTGGTTCCGGTTCGGCTTCACCCAACTCGACCATGACCTGAAAATCCTCCAACTGCCTTTCCGCTTTGAGCAATGGCTCGGTCCTGGTACGGAGGGAGTTGGCCTCCTCGATGAGTTGTTGCGCCTGCTCGCGATTGTTCCAGAAATTGTCAGCCGCCATCAAAGCATTGATCTCGCCCAGGCGTCTTTGGGCAGCGGGCACATCAAAGAAACCTCCGCAGATGGGTCAATTTATCGGCGGCGGTGGACAACTCGGCTGTAATCGTGTCAAACATTAGGCGCAATGTAAGTCGCCGGGAGGCTGCTTGCAAGTCAAGGGTGTCAACCCAAATCCTCGCCTAAGAAAAGGATTCAAACCGCGGAATACACGGAATACGCGGAAAAATGGAACACTTCCGCGTATTTCGCGTATTCCGCGGTTCTCTCGCCTTTCTTTTTTGGCGACGTGTTTGAATCCTCAACATTTTGCGCCGTCTTGTCGGGGGCAGCCGCCCTTAGGCGAGGATTTGGGGTCAATGTCAAGGGTCTATAGGGTCTATTGTGGGGCGTAGCCAAGCGAAGGAATCAGCCGGATTGGTTATGTTGCCCCTTTTTTAATGGTTCATGGCCGTGTCCTGGGGACATCGGCTCGTTTCCCTTTTGCTCGCAGCCGTCGGCGCACTTCCATCGCGAGGAGGACCGCCAGAACGAGTAACAAAATCAGGTAAAACGGCCATGAACTGTTTCCAGCCGTTTGCTGAGCGACGCCAACCGGCCAGGCATTGGAGGTTAAAGGATCGGGCGCTTCGATCACAGGTATCCAGGAGGGCTTAACGGGTGCGGGATTAGTTTGGTTCGTTCCTGGCTTCATTCCCGCAGAGGAGGAGGTTGTGCTCGCCGATGAAGCGGATGGGGCTCCGTGCAGGGTGGTTGGCTGCACTTTCTCCGCCTGCGCCGAAGCAGGAGCGGCGGTCGGCTGGACTCTGCCGAGGTTCAGGGAGGCAGGCGCGTTTTGGCCACCTGTCCCAACTGCGCTGGCCTGTGCTGGACTGGGGATTGTAGCGGAGGATTTCACTGAGGGCAGAAAGAAAGCTGCTACAGCGGGTGATTGGTCATTCTTGCGCTTTAGACTCAGGTTGTTGGGCTCCTCCACGTGGCCGTCCGAGAAGAGCAAATTGCCCTTAAACCGGTGCATCTCATGTGTCCAGCGAAGGTATTGGTTGGGGCCGAGTTGCAGAAGTGACGCGGCCGGCAGCCAATCGTTGGTGATGTTTCTGTCTCCTGCGAGTATCGAGTTGGCCTGCGCCAGGTCCGCGTTTGCGCCGACAAAGTAACTGAGGTTGTCGTTTCTAAAGGTCGCGAAGCTGGCCGCCGGCAAACGACTATCAGCCGGGCAGATCACAACCCTGGGGGTGACTAATTCGCTGGACAAGGCTTGAAAATGGCGAAAGGCAAAATAAAATTCACCACTGAGTTGAAAAGCGGCTTGAACCAATTCCATCGAACCACCTGCGTTGGTGGAAATTTGCATAGGAAATCTGCCGTTGTGATCGTGGGCGAAACTGTGGAACGCCAGTCCAGCCTGCCTCAGATTACTCACGCATTGGATTCGTTGGGCCCGTGCCTTGCCCTGACTGAGCACGGGCAAGAGGAGCGCAGCCAGCACTCCGATAATCGCCATGACGCACAGCAGTTCAATCAGGGTGAACGCCCGGAATATCCCAGCGGGTCGAACAGGTTTCATGCCTTGCGAGGACATTTGGCGATCAGTCATGGAATTAGAAGCCGGTTCGTGGACAGGCCCGTTTGAATCAGGAGTGCCCCTAAACGGGTGCTGGCGACCCCCTGCACGGAACCGTCCGCCAGGGCGACATTTCCCTGGAGAACATGCCGCGTGCTACTCCAGCCAACTGACTGATTCGTTCCCAGCTCCAAAAGACCGCGCTTTACCGCAACGCCGCCGATAATGAGGTTGGCATCCCCCGAAAGCAGTCCTTGAGGGTTCGTGTCCTCAGCCTCCGCGCCAACGAAGTAGCTGAGGTGCGAATTGTTGAAGGTCTGGAAGGAATTGGCATTCGTTCGGCCAGCGTCCGCGGGGCAGAGCAGCACTTTAGGCGTGCTCAACTCATTGGACATGACTTGGAAATGGACCGACGCAATCCCCCTTTCGACCCATTCCATAGCGCCGCCGTTGATGATGGAAACCCGCGTCGGGTATTTGCCGCCGTTGTCCAGCGCCCAGGTCCGAAAGGCCAGGCCGATCTGTTTCAGATTGCACGTGCAGCATATTCGGGACCGCCTGGCTCCCTGTCTTGCCACAGCAGGCACAACAAGCGCCGCCAAAATGCCAAGGCAGGCGATGACGATGAGCAGTTCGATAACTGTGAAGGCCTCGGCGCGGCTGGTTCGAGACAGTCTCATATTCGGTTTCTCGATCTGTCTGATTGCCTCTAGCATCATCAATGCCAGCGCCGTTTATGCGGGAAATTGGCCCTCTTCTGTCAGTCAGGGGCGTGATTTTCACGCAGAATGCGTGATCCTCACGCATTCCAACTTGAACTCGGGACAGCAACTACGCACCCTTGCGTCGGATGAAGTTCGCCATCTGCAACGAGATTTTTCAGGGCTGGAAGTTGGAAAACACGCTGGCCCACGCCGCGCAGCTAGGCTACTCAGGGGTTGAAATCGCTCCGTTCACCATCGCCAATTCGGTGACCGAAATCTCAGCAAACGAGCGGCAAAGAATTCGCCAGACGGCGGCGCGCAGCGGCATCGAAATCGCCGGCATCCATTGGGTGCTGGTGAAACCCGAAGGGCTTTACCTGAATCATCCCGAGCCGGACATCCGCGAGCGGACGGCGAAGTATTTGTGCGAGTTGGTAGATTTTTGCGCGGACCTGGGCGGCAAGATGATGGTGGTCGGCTCGCCCAAGCAACGCGATGCGCTGCCGGGGGTTTCAGCCCACAATGCCTGGGAATGGGCCACCGCGACTTTCCGCAATCCGGTCAAGCGCGCGGAAGACCGCGGTGTGACCATCTGTTTTGAGCCGCTGGCGCCGGTGGAAACGAATTTTATCAACACCGCGGCGGCGGCGATTGAGTTCGTGCAGCAATTCCGCTCGCCGAACTTCAAGATCATCCTCGACGTGAAGGCGATGTGCTCGGAGACAAAACCCATCCTGCAAATCATCCGCGAGTCGTGGCCGCACTTTGCCCATTTCCATGCCAACGATAAAAATCTGAAAGGACCCGGCTTCGGCGAAGTGGACTTTCAACCCATTGCCTCAGTCTTGAAGGACGTTGGCTACGACGGCTTTGTTTCAGTGGAGGTCTTCAACTTCGACGAGGGCGCGGTGGCGATCGCGACCAAGAGCCTGGCGTACCTGAAGAGCGCCTTCGCAAACGCGGCGCCTTTGCGAGACAAGGCAGTGGGAACCGAAAATTAAGAATTGAAGATTTCAAATTGCAGTCCATCCCGAGAACCATTTCGGTCATTGTCCCGACGCTCAACGAAGCGGAGTCGCTGACCGAGACTGTGCGGCGCGCCCAGGCGGTCGCCGAAGTGTGCGAGGTCATTGTCGTGGATGGCGGCAGCCGCGACCGGACTTGCGAAATGGCCGCCCAGCTCGGGTGCCGGCTGTTATGCAGTCCACCCAGCCGTGGCGGACAAATGCGGCGCGGCGCGGCGGAGGCCAGAGGCGAGGTGGTCCTGCTTTTGCATGCCGACACCTGGCTGCCGGTGGACGCCGGAAAGGCGCTGCTGGACCGCCTGTGCGATTCGTCCGTCGTGGCCGGCGGCTTCTGGAAGGTCTTCCGGGACGGCGGCCCCTTGTTGCTCGGCTCGCGGCTCAAATGCGCCGTGCGGCTTTACCTTGGAAGGCGCGTCCTGGGCGACCAGGCGATGTTCGTTCGGCGCGACGTTTTAGAGGACGCCGGCGGTGTCCCTGACCTGCCGCTGATGGAGGACTTCGAGTTGTGCCGTCGGTTGCGAAAGATCGGCAGACTGGTTTTGGCCGACGCGACCGTCAGCACGTCCGCGCGCCGGTTTGCCAAACTGGGGGTGTTGCGCACGTATTGGCGAATGTGGTGGGTGACGACCCGCTATCGGCTGGGCGCCGCGCCACAGGATTTGCGGCGCCTTTACGAGAGGGAATGAGCCTGGAACACTACTGGCCCCAGCTCAAGGAACGGTCGGCACAGCGTTGATCTCCACTTCCGTACTCCGGCCAATGATCGCCTTGCCGGAGATGCGCGAATTAACCAGCGGCAATAGCGTTGGTGGAGCAGAGGGGAGTTGGGACCGGCCCCCTGTCGCGCCGAGGTTGCTGGTGACTTGCCCGAAGGCGGCCGCATTAGTCATCGCTGTCAGGCTGCCTGTAAAGACCACGCTTTGATTCAAGGTGCGATTGGTCCCGGTCACGCGAAAGGAGTAAATCTGACCCGGCTCGCCGGCAGCGTCGAACGCGATGGCGCTGGTTGGTCCAAGCCTCCCCTGGGAGGATTCCCCGACAGCGATCTGCTGCGCCTCGGCTGAACGCAGCCTCGGCCTGGCCCCGGCCAGTTGAACGGAGCCGGTATAGATCGAGCCATCCGCATCAACGATACGCAGTTGTTGGGCAGTCTGTTCCACTTCAAACGAACTCAAAACAGGTTGCGCCGCTTGAGACTTGCCCGCCGACGCGGTAGTTGTGGAGGGTAACTCGACCCTGGTGAAACGGCGGCCCCCTGAAGTGCCGGGTTCTCTTGTCTCTTTCAGCTTATCCGCGTAGAAGCGCAGAATGTTGTCCGATGCGGTCGGTACAGGCGCAACCGAAGGGGACAAGCCGGCAGCAACAGGCGATTTGAGCGCAAGCTCAACTTCGCCTGTGTTCGAGCCCGGCCGGTTCAAGAATTGATCGGCCGGCTGTGGTTTAGCCGCAGCGGCCAACGTTGCGTCCGAGGCCAATGAGGGCCGAGTATTGGTCTGCACGCGCGCGGCGGGAGCCTCCGCGGCGATAGACGACGAAGCCTGAGCCGGCGGAAGATCTCGCAAGGCAGACGCGCTGTCAGCCACAACGTACTCACCTTCGAAATGAATCCCCCGCGAAGCTGCAGCGCCGGCGATCATGGTCGAGGGGGCCGGGTCGGTGTCTTTGGCCTTAGTCAGGCCCTCGTTCGCAACGGGTCGCGCGGCAGACGGGACTGTTGGTTGCGGACTCATTACGTCCGCCGTCCGGCGCACCGCCAGCTCGTGTTTGTCGAGGCTGGCTCTGGATTTGTTTCGGGTCAAGGTCGGCAACCAGAGCGACGCAAGCGCCAGGACGACTATCAGAGCGGCGCCCCAAACGACTCTTGGACGGAGTCGCACAAACAGTTCGAACATCCAGCGCCGCTGCTGCTGGTCCTTCGCAAACTGCCGCGTGACCTGGCCCTGCAAGAGCCGTCGCGTGGCCGGGTGCAGATCAAACGGGCCACCGGTTTCATCGCGGCGCTTTTTCGCCCAGGCCCGCAACAATTTTTCAATGTGGCGTTCCGATTCCATTGTTATCTCACCTGGAAGTTAGACGGAAAAGCCGCGGATTTCTCCCCCGAAAAGACCCTCCGCGCGATAACTTCGAGTCGATCCAGGCATTTGCTCAAGCGGGAACTGACCGTCTTGGGGTTCAATGCAAGCGAGCGGCTGAGTTCGTCATAACTCAAATCGCCGAAATAGCGCAGTTCGATGATTTGGCGGCACGGATCGCTCAATTGGTCCAATGCTTGTCTGACCAGCCCGACTTGTTCAGCACTCATCAGAGTGACATCAGGCGTCGGCGCGGGGCTGGCCGGATCGAGCGTCAGACCGTTCTCCCGGTCTTCGGCTTGCAAGGAAACAGGGGCTTGGCCACCGCCGCGTTTGGCGGCCTGCTGGCGCTGGCGATAATCACGCGCTTTATTGG
>WNGQ01001296.1_pt1 | contig 26036 bp, 20 predicted proteins | sample 5407661 | NCBI WGS metagenome assembly WNGQ01 (sample SAMN13153382, study PRJNA577476) | soil metagenome | isolation source: 60 cm soil or saprolite under Garry oak tree replicate 2 | place: USA:California | collected 2016-06-15 | reverse complement strand
ACCTCTCGCATGACGCCCGCTGCGGTATTCCTAACAGACACCTGCGCACTCGGTATCACCGCGCCGGAGGGGTCCGTGATTGTGCCGGAGAGCGTCGCTCCGGACACCTGCGCATAGCCTTGAGCAGCAAAGAGACTGAGAGTCCAAAAAACGGCTACCGAGAGAACAACACCACTTCTTTTCCGAAGAAATCTAGCTAGCATGTGTGCCTCCGACGACGAAGGTGGGTATCCCCGCACCCCATGGGTATGCCCGCGCTAATATACCTAAGCAAAAACAAAGTCAAGCCAAATCGGAGTTGGCCGGACGTGGAAGCTGAGGTCACTGGTCCGGCTGAAATTCCAACGAGCTGCACGAGAGCTCGGCTACGGGTCGCATCTTCGGTTCTCGGTGGGGCTTTTCGGTGGCGGCGAGACGGGGGTATAGTAGGGCTATCGCGAAGCGGTTCCCAAAGGCTCATCTTCTAATCGTCGAGGGAAACCTCGAGTGCGGAGGTTCGTCGAAGGAGGAATCTCCGAAACGGAGTTCACCATGGCGCAAATAACCCTGAATGTGAACGGCAAGTCCCGGAGCGTGGACAGCGATCCCACTACTCCGCTTCTTTACGTTCTCCGGGACGACCTCGAATTGAAAGGTCCGAGGTTCGGCTGCGGGCTTTCGCAATGCGGAGCCTGCACGGTGATTATCGACGGCAATACCGTCCGTTCGTGCAGCTACCCCGTGAGCTCGGCCAAGAATAAGCAAATCACCACGCTGGAGGGTTTGGGCACGGTCGCTCGCCCTCATGTCCTGCAAACGGCATTCATTGAGGAGCAGGCGGCGCAGTGCGGCTACTGCATGAATGGCATGATCATGAGCGCCAAGGTCCTGCTGGACAAGAACCCCCACCCGAGCGACGACGATATCAAGCGGGCGCTTGAAGGCAATCTCTGCCGCTGCGGCAGTCACCTGCGCGTCGTCCGCGCGGTGAAGCGGGCCGCAGCATCTGTATAAAGATGCCGCGCTGAAGGCCGGGTGCTAAGGCGTACACCCGCTACGTTTAAACCTTCGGGCGACAGGTTAAGGGCTGTGCGACACAGGGCGATTTCGAAGAAGAAGGAGAGCAGAAATGGAAACCAGCACAATCTCCCGCAGAGAGCTTCTGAAAGGAACCGGGGCGCTGGTCGTGAGCTTCAGTTTGTTTGGGCCTGCGGCTCGCGCCCTAGCGCAAGCGGCAGCCGGCGGCGGCGAACCAGAGGCGAGTTCGCTCGATTCCTGGCTGGCCATCGCGCAGGACGGAACCGTGACGGTTTTTACCAGCAAGGTGGAGCTTGGGACGGGGACGGAAACGGCGCTGGCGCAGATCGTCGCGGAAGAACTGGACGTGCCCTTCAGCCGGATTCACATGGAGGCGGGGGACACGTCGAAGAGCGTGGACCAGGCCGTCACGGCGGCCAGCAGAACCCTCGAGCGGGCGGGACCACAGTTGCGGCAAGCCGCGGCGGTGGCGAGGCGCGAGCTTTTACGGTTGGCGTCCGAGCGGCTAAATACTCCCGCTGAACAGCTCACTGTGAATGACGGGGTGATCAGCGCGAATGGCGATTCCGCGCGAAAGATTTCTTACAACGATCTCCTCGGCGATAAGCGCTTCAACGTGAAGATGGAGGCCAGCGGAACCGGCTGGGACCTGAAGATTTCTCCTGATGTGCCGGTAAAGAATGTAAAGGACTACAAAATCGTGGGAACGTCGGTGAAGCGCACCGACCTGCCGGGAAAGTTCACCGGCGAATTCACCTACGCGCAGGACGTGCGGGTTCCCGGGATGCTGCATGGCCGCGTGGTGCGTCCTGCGGTGGTGAATTCGAAACCGGTGAACGTGGACGAAACTTCGATCAAGCAGATCGCCGGAGTCGTGAAGGTCGTACAGGAGGGGAATTTCGTGGGGGTGGTCGCTCAGACAGAATGGGCGGCGATTCAGGCGGCGAAGGCGCTGAAAGTAACGTGGTCAGCACCGAGCGCGAGTCTACCCGCCACTCGCGAAGAGCTCTATGCATATTTGAAAAATACGAAGAGCTTCAACGATCAAGTGACTGTCAATAAAGGCAATGCGGAAGCGTCCCTCTCCCAAGCCAGCAAGAAATACGAGGCGACCTACCGCTGGCCCTTCCAGTTGCATGGCATGCTGGCCCCATCCTGCGCAGTTGCCGATGTTCGCGGCGATTCCGTGACTGTTTGGTCGGGAACGCAAGGGCCTTTCCGGACGAGGAAATCCTTGTCCGACATGCTGCGCATCCCGGAAAAGAACATTCGCGTGATCTTTCGAGAAGAGTCGGGGTGTTACGGCCGGCTCAGTCCTGATGATGCCCCTCTGGATGCCGCACTTCTTTCGCGGGCGGTAGGCAAGCCGGTGCGAGTGCAATGGACTCGCGCCGACGAGCATGGCTGGGAGCCGAAAGGACCGGCACAGCTTATAACCGTACGTGCCGGGGTGGATGCGCAGGGCAATATCGTGGCGTGGGATTATATGGAGCGCGGCTTCCCTTGGAGCGAATCGGCGGGAAATCCGCTGCTCGCCGCGCGGCAAATCGGGATGAAAAGCGTGAGTCCGGGTCAAAGCAATGGAACAGCGGGCGGCGGGGAAGCGTACGAATTTGAGAACCAGCGGATTATCGCCGCGCTCATTCCGTGGTCGCAGGATACTCCGACGCCATTACGCACGAGCAATCTTCGCGCGCCGGGAGACTTGGCGCGCACGTTTGCGAGCGAAACCTTCCTAGACGAGATCGCCGCGGACCTGCGCGTCGATCCGGTTCAATTTCGGCTTCGATACCTGAAAAACAATAAGCGCGTCACTGAAGCACTGGTCGCCGCCACGCAGGCCGCGCAATGGAAAGAACACGTCTCGCACTCGGCGCCGACTTCGGGCTCCAAAGCGATGGGCAGGGGAGTTTCCGTCTCCGGCCGGGACGGCACCATTACGGCAGCGGTAGCGGAGGTCGAGGTGGATAAGTCCAGCGGCGAGGTCAGTGTCAAGCGCGTTACACTGGCCCACGATTGCGGGTTGATTGTGAATCCTGACGGCCTGCGGAACCAGATCGAGGGCAATGTCATTCAAGGAGTGAGCCGCACCTTGCTCGAAGAAGTTCGCTTCGATGCCAAGGGTGTGAAAAACCTCGATTGGGTGAGCTATCCCATCGTTGCCTTCCGCCGCGTGCCCGATGTTCAGATGGTCCTGCTGAACCGCAAAGAAATGCCCGCGCTTGGGGGCGGTGAACCGTCCACCGTGCCGGTGCCGGCGGCTATCGCCAATGCGGTCTACGATGCGATCGGGGTTCGCATGCGCGAGGTGCCGATCACTCCTCAGAAGATACAGAGTTCGCTGAAATCGAAGTTGTCGGAGCAAGGCGCCTGAATTCGGGAAGCGCCGGCCACTAAAAAGAATTTCAGGGCTTTTTAGAGCGCCGAGGTCCGGCGAAAAGTCGGAGAGACCCTCGCGAAGGCAGCCGGGGCGCCGAGAGCGCATCGAGGTCCGGTCCGTCGCCTTGCTAGCCGGCGAAAACGAGGAGAGATCCCTCGCTCACGTTGTTCGCTCGGGATGACGATGCTGGTCGCATCGTCAGCTGCGGCGGGTGGATTTTCGGCTGCGCCGCTTGGCGCGCACGGGATTTATGGGGGCATCGCCAATCAGCTCGGCCGACATGAGGCTTGTGACGAAGAGCTTGCGGCCGTGATCGTGGAAATCGATAGCGGTGCGCTCGGCATCCGATTCGGTCACGATGCCCAGGCCGTACTGCTGGTGTTTGATTTGCTGTCCAGTGGAAAGAATCTGCACTTTGCCTCCTTGAGCCGTTTGCCTCTTCCAGGACTTTGTTTCCCGCGGACTTTGTCAAGCGGCAACGCTCATCCTGTTGGTGAGGTTGGCCGCGGGGCGCGGGAGGAGGTTGGGGCCCGTCCCCGAACGGGCCCCGTATGGGTTAGAGGCCTACAACGTTCTCCGCCTGCAAGCCCTTGGGGCCCTTGCGGACTTCGAACTCCACAGCCTGGCCCTCATTCAGACTACGGTATCCATCTGCCTGAATGGCCGAGTAATGCACGAAGACATCCTCACCGGTTTGACGCTGGATAAAACCATAGCCCTTGCTGGCGTTGAACCACTTCACAGTTCCTTGTTCCTTCACTTCTTTCGTCCTTTTCTTTCTTCAATGAGCTGTTTGCCGACCCTCGCCTTTTCCAACCGAAATTCGGTTGGCGCCTCTAACCCGCACAAAAATGGGCTGCAAGTTTGTTCCTGCAGCCCTCTGAACGAGTCAAAAGGAATGTCAAGAGCAACAAACGCAAAGACAGTCTAGCACAATTTCGGGTCTTTGTCGACGGCGATGAACCGAACAGTTAATCCCTAAATAATTTATTCTACGAGACTTGCTCTAGCTTTCCAGTGCCTTGTTCAGGACGAGACGATCCTTGGCTTCCATCAAAACCGTGGCTTCCATCAAAACCTTCGAGGAGTGCATGTGACGCCCAGGAGTGCACGCATCCACTTTCATCGCTCTGGTAAAATCGGCAGCTTGCAGTTGTACCTTTGGCGAGTCGCGTGTGGCATCGGAATAAGAGATATGCGAACTTGGCACCGCCTTATTTTTCTTTTATTGGTCTTTGTGGCGACCCGAAGCGGCACAGTGTTTCAGGTGGAAGCGCGCCGCCTGCCTGACGAGGACGATGCCAGCACCGCTAAGACTGCCGATTTGCCGACAGGCATGCGTATCAGTCCAACCGCAGCCCCTGGAGCTCGCTTTTCGCCTCTGAATCCGGACCTGCCCGGCTGGCCCCAATTTACAGTTGGCCAGGCTGTGAGCACAGCAGCCAGCCCGGATGGCAAGACCCTTCTGATTCTCACCAGCGGCTACAACATCCGGTATGACTCGAGCGGAAATCTGGCTCCGCAGGAGTCGAATGAGTACGTGTTCGTTTATGACATTACGACCCAGCCACCCCGGAAGGTACAGGTCCTGCAGGTGCCGCTTGCCTTCAATGGCTTGTCGTGGAACCCCAATGGGAACGAATTTTACGTTTCGGGGGGCGAGCAGGATGTCGTACACGTTTTTACGCGGCGAGATGCTATGTGGCAGGAAGCCAGCACGCCGGTGCAGCTGGGACATACGGCGGGTCTCGGGTTAGGGGTTACGCCCGAAATCGCCGGAATCGGCGTGAACGCGACGGGTACCCAATTGATTGCGGCCAATTACGAAAATGATTCGATCAGCATTTTCGATATCAAATCGCGTGCGAACACTGCCGAACTCGATCTGAGGCCGGGGAAGAGCGATTCTTCGAAAAAGGGCATAGCCGGCGGCGAATACCCTTTCTGGGTGGTCGTCAAGGGCAATGAGAAAGCTTACATCTCCAGCATCCGCGACCGCGAGATCGTGGTCGTGGCGCTGAAGCCGGGAGCGAGCAACGCGGCGCAGGTGGTGGGGCGAATCGCCGTGCGCGGGACGCCTAACAAAATGATCCTCAACCGCAGTGGCTCGCGACTTTATGTCGCCTGTGATAACAGCGACTCGGTCGCCATCGTGGATACGGACAGCGACCGGCTGATTTCGCAGTTTCCGGTTACTGCGCCCAAGGATATATTCCTGAACCCGCGGGGATTCAAGGGAAGCAATCCGAATGCTTTGGCGCTTTCTCCTGACGAGCGCACGCTATACGTCACCGAGGGCGGAACGAATGCCTTGGCCGTGATCAAGCTGAACAAGGATGCCGGGCGAATCGCCGGCCTGATCCCCACTGGCTGGTATCCCAATTCCGTTAGCGTCAGCCGTGATGGCCGCTGGCTGTACGTCGTGAACGGCAAGAGCCCCGAAGGAGCGAATCCGGCGGGCTGCGGCTATACGCCGTCGGCTGCGGCATGCCACGCAAGGAATGCCTTCATTTTTCAGCGCAGCCGAGCCGGCTTGCTCAGTCTGCCTGTGCCGTCAGAGAAAGGCCTCCGCGCTTTGACCGAGCAGGTGGCGCAAAATGATCACTTCCGCGCCGTGGGGGCCAAAGACCGGGCCATCGTCCAATTCCTGCGCGGCAAGATTCATCACGTTGTCTACATCATCAAGGAAAACCGTAGCTATGACCAGGTGCTTGGCGATTTGGAACGCGGCAATGGCGATCCTGCACTCACCTTGTTTCCCGAGCCCCTATCGCCAAACCATCATGAGCTGGCGCGCCGCTTTGTGACGCTCGACAATTTTTACGCCAGCGGGGAAGTGAGCGGGGATGGCTGGAACTGGAGCACTGCGGCGCGAGCAACCGATTCAGTCGAGAAGACGCTTCCGGTGCAATATGCCGACCATGGGCTCAACTATACGTACGAAGGCGTAGAGCGCAATATCAACACGGGCATTGCGTCGCTGTCCGAGCGCCGGCGGGCGAATCCGCTGACGCCGGGCGACGACGATCTCCTGCCGGGCACGGCTAACGTCAGCGCGCCGGATGCCGCGGATGACGACGAGAATTCCGCAGGCGCGGGCTATCTCTGGGACGGCGCCATTCGGGCCAAGCTCAGCCTGCGGAATTACGGCTTCTTCATCGATCTCGTGCGCTACCGACTGCGGGATGACACTCCCGTGCACCTGCCGGCGATTCGCGACCCGCGCGCCGAAGGAACCGCCGTCACATTTGCCGCGAATGCGGATCTCGCTCCGTTCACAGACCCCTATTATCGCGGCTTCGATCTGAGCCTTCCGGATTACTGGCGGTTCAAGGAATGGGAGCATGAGTTTGACGATTACGTGCGCAATGGCAATTTGCCCGCCCTCGAGCTCGTGCGCCTGGGCGGCGATCACTTTGGAGATTTCGCGCGCGCAATTGACGGCGTCAATACGGTTGAGACGCAGATGGCCGACAATGACTATGCGCTCGGCCTCGTGGTCGAGAAGATCGCCCGCAGCCCTTATCGGAACGACACGCTTGTTTTCGTGGTCGAAGATGATGCGCAGGATGGCCCGGATCACGTGGACGCGCATCGGAGTCTGGCCTTTGTCGTGGGACCTTATGTGCGCCAGCGCGCTCTGGTGTCCGAACGCTACACTTCGGTGCATGTGCTGAGGACGATAGAAGACGTGCTGGGGATCGAGCCTTTAGGCCTGAACGACAGCTCGGTCGAACCAATGACCGCTGTGTTCGACCGTATGCTGCAGCCATGGGATTACCGGGCCATCGTGCCGGCCGCGCTCAGGACCACGGAGCTACCTTTGCCCGCGACGACGGCGTTCAGCCCTGCGGAAGATCGCGCCTATGTGCAGCCGCGGCATGATGTGGCTTACTGGGCGGCCCAGACCGAAGGCATGGATTTTTCCGCCGAAGATCGGCTGGATACGCCGCGCTTCAACCGCATTCTGTGGGCCGGGCTGATGGGCGAAGCCGCGCCTTTTCCGGAAAATCCCCAGGCTAAAAATCTCCGGCGCCACCGCGGGCGTGTGCTGCGTCGCTTTACGCGCCGCAAAGATTCTCGCCGTGGCACCGAAGCGGATCCAGGATGAAAAGCAGGATTCCTAAACCAGTTCGCGGAGGCGGATGAAGCGCTCGCCGCGAATCCGCTTGGCGCGCTTGTTTTCGTACATGAGCGCATCGGCGCGGCCGATCTGTTGCTCGAGCTCATGGGGGCCGGCGACATCCACGACGCCCAAGCTGACCGAAAGGGCGTAGAAGCGCCTGGAATTCTCATTACTTCTATCGATCAGATGAAACAGACGTTTGCGAACCAGAAGGTTGCCTGTCTCGGCGCTCTGCGAGAGCAGAACGCAGAATTCGTCGCCGCCGAGGCGCCCGATGATGTCGGAGTCCCGAAAGCACTCCTGCAGAAGCCTGGCGATTTGCTGGAGGGCGTAATCGCCTTCGCGATGGCCAAAGTTGTCATTGATATATTTCAGATTATCTACGTCGATGAAAATCAGTGTAGAGCGCACGCCTTGGCGCGAAGTCAATTTCAGGCGCTGCTCCGCCAGGCTGATGAAGCCGCGGCGATTGTGCAGGCCGGTCAGTTCGTCCATAAGGGAGAGGCTGCGCAGGTGCAACTGGGCTTGCTGCCGGGCAATCGCAAACGACAGCGCTCGCGCAAGCTGGCCCGGATTAAGTTCGGACTTGACGAGAAAATCTTGAGCACCGAGCTGGAGAGCTCGAGCGGCAAGGGAATCGTCGGCCGCTCCGCTGAGCGCTATGAATGGCACGCTCGGAGCAGTACGTTGGGCTTCGACCAAAATGTCCAAACCCTGGGCGTCGGGCAGCGATAGAGCGAGAAGGGCCACATCCGGCCGGCCATTCTGCAGATGACGCTTGGCCTGGCGAAGCTTATAGGCGCGGTGCAGGCGAAACTTGGCGGCGCCTCCCGCGCGTAGCATCCGCGTCAGGCGGCGCGCGTCAATGGGATCCCCTTCGACCAAGAGTATTTGAATCGGCTGGCTGGGCATCGCGTCTCCACTTGCGAGGATTTTCCACCTGCTTCAAATGAATAAGCATCTGAAACTGGTTTTTGTGGCGAGCGGAAGGAAGGTGTAGCGTGTGGGTGCGGCAGGGTCAAGAGCGGCGGTGCATGATTGCGGTCGATATCTAACTGGTTTTCCACCGTTTTTCCTTGTGTTTTTCCACCGGTTTTTCCACAACGCGGGCGAGGATGACGTTGGCTCGCCATGGATGGCGTGCAATCCTTGAGGCGATTCAAGGCTTCAGTTGAAGAGGATTAGGACCGCTCGTCCATCACTTTGTAGGATCGCTTGTCGTAGCCCATGTAGACTTGGCGGGGGCGGGCGATCTTCTGTTCTGGATCGAGCAACATCTCTTCCCACTGCGCGATCCAACCGCTGGTTCGCGGAATGGCGAACAGTACCGGGAACATGGTGACCGGGAAGCCCATGGATTGGTAGATCAACCCGGTATAGAAATCGACATTAGGATAAAGCTTGCGGCTGACGAAATAGTCGTCCTGCAGGGCGATGCGCTCGACCTCCAGGGCGATATCAAGCAGCGGATTGCGTCCCATGACGTCGAACACGTCGTCGGCAATGCCCTTGATGATGCGGGCACGCGGATCATAGTTCTTATAGATTCGGTGGCCAAAGCCCATTAGACGCTTCTCGCCGGATTTGACGCGCTTGATATAGGAAGGCACGTTAGCGATAGAGCCGATATCCATAAGCATGCGCAGAACTTCTTCATTGGCGCCGCCATGCAAGGGGCCATATAGGGCGGCGGTGGCGGCAGCACAGGCGGAATAGGGGTCGACGTGCGAACTGCCCACATTGCGCATGGCGTTGGCGGAGCAGTTTTGCTCGTGATCGGCGTGAAGAATGAAAAGAACATCGAGAGCGTGCTCGAGCGTTGGATTGGGCCTGTATTTTAATTCCGTGGTCTTGAAGAGCATATTGAGGAAATTGCCGGGATAGCTCAGCTCGTTATCGGGATAGGCAAAGGGCATCCCGAGACTATGGCGATAGGCGAACGCGGCGAGCGTGGGCATTTTGCCGATCAGACGATAGGTTTGCTTGCGGCGGGACTCCGCATCGAAGATATGGCGCGCGTCAGGGTAGAAAGTGGAGAGCGCCGCGATGGTGGAAATGAGCATGCCCATGGGGTGGGCATCGTAATGAAAGCCGTCGAGAAATTTCTTGATGCTCTCGTGAATGAAGGTGTGATGGGTGACGTGGTAGGTCCACTCCTCTAATTGTTTGCGGGTGGGAAGTTCGCTAAAAATAATTAAATAGGCGGTCTCAAGATAAGTGCTTCGTTCGGCCAACTCCTCGATCGGATATCCGCGATAGCGCAGGATGCCATTATCCCCATCAATGAAGGTGATCTTGCTTCTACACAGCGCGGTATTATTGAAGGCGGGATCGTAACTCATCATGCCGAGATCGTTCTGGTTCAGTTTGATCTGGCGGAGGTCGAGAGCGCGAATCGTATCGTCGGTGATGGGAATTTCATAGGTTTTGCCCGTACGATTGTCGGTAATGGTGAGCGAGTCCCGGCTCATTCGGTTGGCCTCTCGAAGGGTCGATTGGGTTGCAGGCTCGACTGGATTCATTTTCTCTGCCTCAGTTTAAGGCATCAGGGCAGTGCGTCAATGTACACCAACTCGCGCCGCCGCGGAATAGAGTCATGAGCGGCTGAATGGGCGCAGCCTGCGTGCACAACATTCGGCGAACCCCTCCTATGGCTAGACCAACTGCCCGGGCCTTCAAATGGCGGATTGCCTCGGGATGGCCGCACAAGCGGTTCGCAAAAACTAGCGGCGGTCTGCGGCGGCATGGCGCACGTCGTGACCTTCGACCATGTAGATGACGTCCTCGGCGATATTGGTGGCGTGATCGGCGACTCGTTCCAAATTCTTGGCGACAAGGATCAGCTCAAACGCCTGAAAGACTACGGCGGAATCGCCCATCATGTAGCTCAACAACTCGCGAAAGATTTGATCGCGGAGGTTATCTACCTGGTCATCACGAACGAGTATAGAGCGGGCCAGGGTGAGGTCGCGACGAACGACAGCGTTCAAGCTATCGCGAACCATTCCTTCGGCAAGTTCGCTCATGCGGGGCAGATCGACGTAGGGCTTGACGCGGGGATGCCGCAGGATGCGCTGTGAGGACTGGGCGATATTGACGGCCTGATCGCCGATGCGCTCCAGATCGTTATTGATCCGCGAAATGGCCAGGACGAAGCGCAGGTCGGCAGCCATGAGTTGATGGAGGGCAAGCAACTGCATGACCCGGTCGTCGATTTCCATCTGCAGCTCATTGATGGCCGGCTCTTCCTCGAGGATCACCTCGGCGAGGGAGGCGTCGCCATCCAGCACCGAATGGATGGCCTGGTGGACCGCGCGTTCGGCGAGGCTGCCCATCCAGAGGAGCCTCTCCTTTAGGCCGTTCAGTTCGATCTCGAAATGTCGTTCCATTGTTCGCGCCTCTTAAGATCCCGCCTGTTCTGAGGTGCCGCCAAACGTCATCCGAAACGGCCGGTGATGTAAGCCTCGGTGCGCGGGTCAGAAGGTGTGGTGAAGAGCTGCGGCGTCGGACTGAACTCGATCAACTCACCATTGAGCAGGAAGGCGGAGGCGTCACTGACGCGCGCGGCCTGTTGCATATTGTGGGTCACGATGACCAAGGTGCAGTTCTGCTTCAAATGGAAGAGCAATTCCTCGATTTTGGCGGTATTGACCGGATCGAGGGCAGAGCACGGTTCATCCAGGAGGAGCATTTCGGGATCCACCGCCAGAGCGCGCGCGATACACAGCCGCTGCTGCTGTCCGCCGGAGAGGGCGTAGGCCGATTTGTGTAACTGATCTTTGACCTCGTCCCACACCGCCGCACGCCGCAAGCTATGTTCCACGGCGTCGGCTAAACGGCCGCGCTGGGCTGCGGGAAGACCATTGATCCGCAGTCCGTAGGCGACGTTTTCAAAGATGGACTTTGGAAAGGGATTAGGTCTTTGAAAGACCATGCCGATGCGGCGGCGCAGGCGCGTGACGTCTTGCGCGAATACGTCTTCCCCATCGAGGAGGATCTCGCCTTCGAGGCGGGTGCCACGCACAGTCTCGTGCATGCGGTTGAAAGTGCGGATCAAGGTAGATTTGCCGCAGCCCGAAGGGCCAATGAGGGCAGTGATGCGATTGGCGGCGATGTGCAGGTTGACACCGTGCAAGGCGCGCAGCTTGCCGTAGTAAAAATCAAGATTGCGGACTTGCATCCGCAGGGGTACCTCAAGGGCGATCTGCGAACCGCTGGGTACCGGCGGTTTCAGGACAGTTTCCATGGCTCCCGTCACCGAACTCTCTGACGAGTCCGTCCTATTGTAAGCAGGTTTTGCTGAACTCTGCGCCATATCTATGGCCTTTGTGGCGAAGTTCCCCGTGAGAGCAGGGTTCTGACGACAATATTGGTGATGAGCACCAGGCCGAGCAAGACCAAGCCTGCAGCCCACGCCTGCCGGTGCCAGTCCTCGTAAGGTCCGACGGCGTAGGTAAAGATCATAACAGGCAACGAGGCGATGGGCTGGCCCCAACCAGGGCTCCAATAGCGGTTACCGAAGGCCGTGAAAAGCAGGGGCGCAGTTTCGCCGGCCACGCGGGCAAGGGCCAGCAAAGCGGCGGTCAGGATACCGCGCGAAGCTGCCGGCACAACGACGCTGGAGATGGTGCGCCATTTGCTAGCGCCCAAAGCCATGGCCCCTTCTCGCATCGCACGCGGAACGGCGTGCAGGAACTCCTCAGTGCTGCGGAGCACGATCGGAATCATCATCACGCCCAGGGCAAAGCCCCCTGCCACAGCGGAAAAGTGATGCACCGGCATGACGGCCACGGCGTAGGCAAAAATACCGATCACAATGGAGGGCACGCCATTCAATAGATCTGCGGTGTAGCGCACAACAAAAGGCACGACCCGGCCGCCGAATTCGGCGAGATAAACGCCGCCCAGCAGTCCGACGGGAACGCCAAAAAGCGCCGCCAACAATAAAAGCTTGCCGGAACCGACGATGGCGTTGGCCATGCCACCGCCTGCTTCTCCGACGGGCTTAGGCAGCTTGGTGAAGAAGTCCCAGTTCACGTCTTTACCGCCGTGATAGAGGAGATATCCGAGAATAAAGAAGAGCACCGAGACGGCCACGAGCGCGCAAAGGCCGGTCAAACTAAGCATCAGCACGTTAACCGACTTGCGCCAAAACATGCGCAGGCTCATGTGTGTACCACGCTGCCACGACTGGTGGTCAAGAAAATTAGCAGGCGGGCCAGACCGTTGAGCACGAAGGTCAGGAAAAAGAGCACCAGTCCCAGCTCGATCAGGGCGCTCAAGTAGAGATTGCCAGTGGCCTCACTGAATTCATTTGCGAGGACGGCGGCAATGGAATAACCCGGCCCAAAGAGCGATGCGGAAATGCGTGGATTATTTCCGATGACCATGGTCACAGCCATGGTTTCGCCGAGAGCGCGCGCAAGAGCCAGAAAAATAGAACCGATTATTCCCGTACGGGCGTAGGGAACGACGGCCTTCCAGGTGGCTTCCCAGCGCGTAGCGCCCAGCGCCAAGGCAGCTTCGCGCTGGTCGCCGGGGACGGCGAGCAAAACCTCGCGCGAAACAGAAATGATGAAGGGCACGATCATGACGGCGAGCACCAGGCCAGCCGTCAAGAGTCCAATGCCGTATGCCGGGCCTTGAAACAGGGGCGTAAATCCCAGCATGCGCTTCAATGCAGGCTGAATCTCCGTGCGCATGAGCGGTACCAGAATGAATATTCCGAGGAGGCCATAAATGACGCTGGGAACGGCGGCGAGCAGGTCGATCAGGAAGGTGAGATTATCGGAAAGGCGGCGGGGCGCCAGTTCTGCGAGAAAGATCGCCGCGCCGAGTCCGATGGGAACGGCAATTAATAGACCGAGCGCCGAAGTGACCATCGTGCCATAAACAAAGGGCAGCGCTCCAAACTGGTTAAATACCGGATCCCAAACCCCGCTCCACAAAAAGGTTAGGCCAAAACGATGCCTGGCCTCAGCTGAATTGATCCAGAGCTGATCGACAAGCATCACCGTCAACAACACCGTCGAAAGGGCAAAGACTAGGGTGACCAGCCGGGCGATTTCGTCGCCGCTACGGAGGCGGCGAATGAGCGCACGCGGGCCCCAGGAGAGGCCCGCGGCGTCGACGGTGGTGTGCGCAGTTGCCATTTCATGCGGCTGACGCTACTGAATCATGGCGACAGCCTTTTGCTCCTTGGCAATGACTTCCTTGGGCAGTTGGGCATAGGCCAGACCTTCGCACAATTGTTGGCCGCTGGTCATCATCCAGCCAAGGAAGTCCTTGATGGCGGCCTTTTTTGCAGCATCCTGAATTTGTGCGGGAATCAACAGCCAAGTGAAACTAGAGATCGGATAAGCCGCTTTTCCGGAAGCATTGGTGATGGAGACACGGAAATCGTCGGGCATGGAAGTAGCCGCACCGGCCGCGGCGGCGGAGACGCTGACCAGACTGGGCTTTACGAATTCACCGGTGGCGTTTTTTACCGAGCCGTAGGGAATATTGTTTTGTACGGCATAGATCAATTCGACGTAACCGATCGAGTCGGGCGTTTGCTTGATCAGACCGGCGACGCCCTCGTTACCCTTGCCGCCCAAGCCGACGGGCCAGTTGACTGAAGTGTCCTTGCCGACCTTGGTGCGCCACTCGTCGCTTACTTTCGAGAGATAGTCCGTCCAGATATAGGTCGTGCCGCTGCCATCGGAACGGTGGACCACCACGATATCTTCGGCAGGAAGCTTCACGCCCGGGTTAGGTCCGGCGATGGCAGGATCATTCCACTTGGTGACCTTGCCAAGAAAAATTCCGGCCAGCACCTCCGGCGTAAACTTCAGCTCAGCGGTAACGCCCGGAATATTGTAAGTAGGCACGGCGCCGCCAAGGACCGTGGGGAAGTGCAGGATTTTGAAGCCGGCCTGCTTGAGTTGGTCGTCCGTCATTGGGCCGTCCGAAGCTCCGAAATCGACGGTACGATCGAGAAGCTGGCGGATTCCACCGCCGGATCCGATAGACTGGTAATTGATCTGAACGCCAGGATGTAATTTGTGATATTCGTCGAACCATTTGGAATAGATGGGGTAAGGAAACGTCGCACCCGCCGCATTGATATTTTGAGCCCAAGCGGGCGCCGCAGCCAATAGCGCCAATAAAGCGAAGCCGAGAATCTTACGCATGCTCATAATCTTGTCCTTTCGAGAATGTTGTCTCTCACTGCGTGTTACGGGACCGTTACGCGTTTGTTACGGACATGTGAATTCGGTCTCTCCTTGGGAGCACGGATAAGAAATAGCCGGTGGCGGTCAATCCAGGTTCAATCCGGCGTAAATTTTGCATGACGGCATCAAATTCGCCGCTGGGCGCAAGTCGGTCGCAGAATGGCTCACGACCAGCGGTAATCGTGTTCTGCTCGAATTGCGGATCTAGCGCTCCAGGTTAGGGGCACCACCCGGCAGCGTGTAACGCAGGTTGAGGAAAACCATGTTCAAGAGAGCCTGCTGGGGTGAGCCGACGGCTACCGACCATGGGTTCCTCGTGAGATAGGAATACTGCCCCATCAAGTTCAACGCGCCGTACCGGGCATCTTTCCACATGGTTTGGTTGAAGCCCAAGGTGCCTTCCTGAATGGTGCGGTTCTGAGATGCAGGTGATCCGACGAATCCGTAGCCTACAGGTTTTCCAGTGGTATCGATGATGACGTCCTGGAGAACGTAGATGCCGCCATAGTAGCCGTAGAAGAACGCATTACCTTTAGTGTATTCAAAGCCGCTTACGGTCGAAGCGGTATGAATCGGGGAGGGGCTGCCGTCAGTCCGGACGACCAAATCCGGAACCTGGCCGAAGATGTAACGCCCACCTCCATCGCTATAGAAATTGTTGGTAAGCAAGCGGAAGCCCTTGAATAGCTGCACATTGAGATTGAGGAAACCTCCGGCACCTGTTGCGGAGTACTTCGTCGTATTGGTGGGATTCCAGAGCTTGAACTGTCTTTCCAGTCCGCCGACCTCAAAGTGGACTCTGCTTACCGGATCGAGCGCGAGTTTGACGATTACGTCTGGAGCAACGTTGGGGACGTTCAGAGTAGTCTGGCCGTTATTGAATTCAGTGTTCGCCGCAGTTACAGAATAGGGATTGTTGGGAAGGGCAGCAAGGGCGGCGGGAAGCGTAATCGCTGGGGCACCTGCGGAGCCTCCTACATACTGCTCGGGAGCATCGAGAGCAACTGCAAGCGCGATTTTGGGCGAAGCGTGATACACAAGCCGAAGTTCGGGAATACGGCCCCAAACCAAACCTGCCTGGTAGTTTACGTCTATGTCCTGCGAATAAAAGAGATCGCCGGGCAGAGGTGAAATGCCGTTGCGGCCGGGAGTGATCAAGCTCCAGGTTTGGCCGCCGAGCACTTCCCACGCGCCCTTGCGGACGTCTGCCCAGTACAACCGGGAACGGAGGGTGTTGCTATTGCTGCTCACGGCCACGTTTCCGGGATTGTTGCCGAGGAAGTCGGACTCCATATAGCCAATCACGTGAGCGCCCTTAACCATAGCGTCAACGCGGAAGCCAATGCGGGAGTTCTGCATACTGAAGCGGAATTCGCTGAGGTTATTCTGAAATACGGTCCCGTAGGGAATGCCGGCAAAGTTCGTTCCAATTCCACTACCGCCAGTATGGCTGCGCCATACGCCGGTGAAATCCATGAAGCCTACGGGCGTGATGTACGCAGTGCCAACACGAAGCTGAAGTGGCGACTCCGGAGGGGCATTATTAGCCTGAGGAGTTGCCGGAGGAGCCGCAGGTGGTGCGGCGGCAACTGTTGCCGAAGCCGGCACTGCGCTGGCGGCGCCAACCGGACTAGAGCTGTTCGCCGCACTGGCAGGCGTAGCGGTCGGAGACGACGATAAGGCTTCTCGCCCGCTGCTGGACGCCTTCAACTGCTCTTCAAGCGCTTGGACCCTATCTTGCTGCTGCCTGATGAGTTCGCTCTGTAGTTGTAATTGCTCGCGGAGCTCCTGGATTTCCAAGTCCAGGCTGGATTTTGCCGGCTCGGCGCTGGCATCTGGCTTGCCGGTTGGTTCGGTTGACGTCTTGCTATCGGGCGCGGCAGTGGATTTTGCGTCCGATGAACGGTTATTTGCCCCGCCGCCTGCGGCCGCCGAAGCTGGCAAGGTGCAAAGCGCGAGAGCTAGGATACACCCCAAGAATAAACGCATTCGTTCCTCCGTTAAGATTTGAGCGCCAGGTCGGCCTGGAAAGCTAACGTGAAGGCTCCGATTGCGCAGAAGACCCGACATGCGCAAATTGACCCCGCCCAAAAGCTAGCCGGCAGAGATAATCTGTTTGTAACGGAAATGTTAATTCTAGGTTACAACGCGCAACGGCCTGCGGATCCTGTGGAAAACAAAGGGCCAGCACCAGGGGAGCGCCGGCCCCGAGGGGTAATTGGTTTTGAGCGTAAGGCCCTGTGGGACTTGGGTAGGGCGGGGTATCGCTGCGGCGGCGAGAGTCACCCGCGCTCGAGACAAGCTAGGCGATATAAGTTACGGCGGAGTGACGAGCAGGTGAATTCTGCGAAATGTAACTCAAGAGGCAACGGGTACGCTGAAGTGAAAGCGCGATCCCTCTCCTACTGCGCTCTCCACCCAGAGGCGTCCGCCATGTGCTTCCATGATATGACGGGCGATGGAGAGGCCCAGGCCGGTGCCACCGGCCTCGCGGGAACGCGCGGCATCTACCCGGTAGAAGCGTTCAAAAATCCGTTCTTGCTCCGCTTGTGGGATTCCGATGCCGGTATCGGCAACGGTGACCACAACACGGCCATCGGAGCACGAGGCGGAAACGTCGATTTTTCCACCGGCGGGCGTATATTGCAGGGCATTATCGAGGAGGTTTTGCAACACCTCCTGAAGGCTATGGGCATCTCCACGCACAGGCGGCAATCCCTCCGGCAGGCGAACGTTGAGCGCGAGTTGTTTGGGGACGGCTTTCAACTGAGCCGTCTCGACGCAGGACTCGACGAGTTGAGAGACAGAAACGGGGCGGAATTCGAGCTTTAACTGCCCGGCCTCGATGCGCGAGAGCTTCAGCAAATCTTCGGTCAAGCGGGCGAGACGGGTGGCGTGCTCGCGGATGATCTCCACGAAGCGCCGGCGATTGACCGGGTCCTCCAGTGCGCCGCCCAAAAGCGTTTCGGCGAAACCTTGAATGGCGGTCAAAGGCGTGCGGAATTCATGGGAGACATTGGCCACGAAATCCTGCCGCACGCGTTCCAGCCGGCGCAAGTCGGTGATCTCGTGCAGGACGAGAACGGCCCCCTTATGGCTCAAGGCCTGCACGGGCGCAGCCGTCACAGCGAAGCTTCGCGGCCGCACCGTGCCCACGGCGATCTCGCTAGTCACCTGCTCCTGACCGCTCAGGGCCAGCTTGATGGCCGACAGCAGGTCCGATTGGCGCGCCACTTCGAGCAGGGGACGGCCTTCGATCTCGCCAACGTCGTCCAATCCGAGAATTCGGGAAAATGCACGATTGGAAAAGAGGATGCGTTCATCGCCGCTGATCACCGCCACGCCTTCGATCATGCTTCCCAGGATCGCCGCGGAGCGGTTGCGCTCGTCCGTCAACACGCCGATGCTGGCGTTCAAGCGGGCGGCGGTTTCATTGAGCGCACGGGCGAATTCTTCGAGAGCATCGCCAGCCCGTGAGGTGTGCACAGGCCGAAAATCGCCTGCGGCCATGCGGGCGGCAAAATCCTTGAGGCCGCGGACTCGCCGTGCGGTGCTGCGGAAATCCAGCAGTGAAACGGCGATGGCGGAAGCCAATAAAATCAGGAATGCGGCCCACGCAGGGCGGCGCATGGAGGAGAATTGCCGGTCCACATCGGGCAGGGGAAGGGCCAGAAGGAGAACGTGTGCTCTCGAGTTTGCTGGCAGGCTGGCTGAAGCCGGCGACGGAGTCGCAGAAAAGGAAACGGCGTAGTAGAGAACGTCGCGACGGAGCGGGTCGCTATAGCGTACGGAGCGCCCCTCGCCGGTTGAGAGGGCTTGCTGGATTTCAGGGTCCTTGATGCCCGCCTTGGAGTCGGGGGCGGAGTCCGCCAAGACCTGGCCGTTGCTTCCCATGAGAGCTGCTCGCGCACCGCTTGTGGCGATCTCCGCAATCCAGCGATGGAGCGCCAATGGATCGTTGAGATCGAGCTGATGCGAGCGCGCGATACGGGCCAGCGCGGCGAGTTCGTCGAATCCCGCTTCCTGCGCCTGCCTTCGAATGACGCGCCAAGTGTATAGATCTCCAGCCGCCAGAACGATAAACACCAGGGTGAAGAGGGCTAGAACGGATCGCGAAAAGAGATTCAAGCGCAGTAACTCCCCGCGAGAACCGGTGAGACTAACTCGGCCGGCCCGCTACCGATTCAAACAAGTAACCGGCACCACGCACAGTTTTCAAATGAACCGGATTTTCCGGATCCGTTTCGATTTTTTCCCGCAATCGCCGAATGTAAACATCCACGCTGCGCGGGGTAACGAAGCGGTCGGTGCCCCATACCGCATCGAGCAACTGATCGCGTGTAAACACCCGATTGGGACGAGCTGCGAGATAGTAAATCAGACGAAACTCGAGGGTGCTGAGCGTGAGCAGTTTGCCGGCTCGCGTGACACGATAGGAAGAGGGATCGATCAATAGCCGGCCCACTTCGATTGCGCGCTCGACTTCGCCTGCGGGCTCGGCGCGCCGGAGCAGGGCTTTGACTCGCGCAGCCAATTCGCGGGGGCTAAAGGGTTTGGTCACGTAATCATCCGCGCCCATTTCGAGCCCAATGACGCGATCGGCCTCTTCTCCGCGCGCCGTGAGCATCAGGATAGGCAAGCGGTTGAGCGCCGCGTCACGCCGGATCTCCTTACAGACCTCCAGCCCGGGCATTTTGGGCAGCATGAGGTCGAGAATCACAAGGTCGGGCGTGCTCTTGCGCAACGAGGCCAATGCGGCTGAGCCATCGGCGACGGACGTAACCTCGAAGCCTTCATTCGCCAGGTTATAGCGCACCAACTCGACGATATCCCGGTCATCTTCAATGATGAGGATCCGCTTCAAATTTCTGCCTCCGTATCACGCCCTCAGGGAAAGCTATCTTATATGCTAACCCAGGTTAATCCAGGGCGCAGATTGCGAGCGACGCGTGGCCGGTTAACGTCTCAAAGGATATTGAAGGCGTGTTACAAGCTTGTGAATGCGCGCACGAACGAGGGATGCCACGTGACGTTGGGGGCGGTTTCCGGATCTGCGAAAGACCGCATTTGCCCCGGCTACAAAATGCGTTGACTACCGCACTTAAGAGACACTATCGTTATGTCGGGCCATCCAGTTTTTTCTCTCTTTCAGTAATTTGCCTCTAAGCCAGGAGGCACCATCGGATGGCAATCCGCTGGCCGGAGACTCATCGATGTCGGAAATCTCAGCCGCAAAGCCCGGCTATCCGAACGCCGGCAGCGAAACCAGCGGCGCCCTAATCTCCTCTGGCTTTGGCTCCAATCCCTGGGTGCAGCTTGTCTTTGGAGTGGTGTGCATGGCTATGGTGGCCAATCTCCAGTATGGGTGGACGATCTTCGTCAATCCTATCGACGCGCGCTATCACTGGGGCAAAGCTGCGATTCAGGTGGCATTTACCTTGTTCATTCTCCTGGAGACGTGGCTTGTGCCTTTCGAGGCTTACCTCGCCGATCGTTTCGGCCCCCGTCCGCTCGTCATGGTAGGGGCGTTTCTGATTGCGCTGTGCTGGATTATTTATTCGCGCGCCGCAACCCTTGGCGTGCTCTACGTCGGGGCGGCCATCGGCGGCATCGGAACAGGCCTGGTGTATGGAACGTGCATCGGTAATGCGGTGAAGTGGTTCGAGAAGCGGCGCGGTCTGGCCGCCGGGTTAACGGCGGCGGGATTCGGCGCCGGCGCGGCACTAACAATCGTGCCGCTGACGAGGTCGCTAAGCTCGAGCGGATATCAGGCGACGTTTTTCAAATTTGCACTGATTCAGGGAGGCGTGGTCCTGGTTGCCGCGCTCGCGCTCAAGAAGCCTCCGAAGGGGGCAGCAGTGCGGCAATTGAATCCTCGTCTGCTGCAAACGCAGGTCGACAGCAGGCCGATGCAAACACTGCGGAGCGGGCTTTTCTGGATCATGTATGCGGCATTTGTGCTGGTTGCGGCGAGCGGGTTGATGGTGACCGCGCAACTTGCGCCGATTGCCACGGGCTTCAAAATCGATAAAGTTCCTGTCGCGCTGCTCGGGTTTACAATTCCGGCGCTTACGTTTGCGCTCTCCGTCAATAACGTGATGAACGGCATTGGCAGGCCCGTTTTTGGCTGGTTATCCGACCTCATCGGGCGCGAATCGATGCTCTTTTTGACGTTTCTGGCGGAGGGATTTGCGGTCCTGGCGCTGGCGAAGTACGGCAGCAACCCGGTGAGCTTTGTGATCGTGGCGGCGCTTACATTTCTGGTGTGGGGCGATATCTACAGCATTTTTCCGGCGCTCACCTCGGATCACTTCGGCAGAGAATACGCGACCACGAACTATGCGCTTCTGTATACGGCCAAGGGTTGCGCGGCGCTCTTTGTGCCTCTGGGCAGCGTGATCGCGCTGCGCACGGGAAGCTGGTTCACCACGCTATTAGTGGCGGCTATAGCTGATATTGCCGCCGCGTTTCTGATGATTGGAATCGTGCGTCCTATGCGCCTGCGCGAAGTGCGGAGGCGGGAGGCCACGGCGTTGTCACCGGCAGATTGAGTTCTTCAGCAATAATAAGGGTCGAACTAAGAAGTGAAAAGGCCGCTCGCGATGCGAGCGGCCTTTTGATTTTAGCGGTCGCGGCCGGCGCTATTACTGATCGATCTCCCTGCGGAAGGGGATGACGCCGGGGATCAGCCACTTCTGCCACATTTGGTCGATCTTGTTCTGGAAGTAGTCGAAATCCTCCTCGATAAAGTGGGCGAAACGCCCCTGCCTGAGCAGGTAATCACGCACGGGAAGCCGCTTATAGCGGCCCTCGGCGATTTCCTTCGTCTTGCCGTAAAGCCTGAGCACGCCATTTTCGATTTCATAGAGCGGCCAGACGCCCGTGGTGACCGCCAGTTCGCCTAACTCATGCGAAATCATGGGGTCGTAGTCCCAGCCTTTGGGGCAGGGATCGAGAGAATGGATGAATGTGGGGCCGCCGATAGAAAGGGCCTTACGCACGCAGTTCATCGCTTGCAAGCCGTAGGACATGTCGACGGTTGCGATGTACTTGCACTCGGGATGCCCGGCGGCCAGCATGCCGGCCATATTCTTCTTCCAGCGATGGTGCAGGATGCGCTTCACCGTGCCTGGCGGACTAAAGGTGGTGTTTGCCCCGTAAGGCGTGCTGCCGGAAAGCTGGATATCGGTGTTGGCGTAGCTTTCGTTGTCATACATCAAGATGAGCAGGTTGTAATCGGGATGCGTGAGCGTGGCAGAGATGGCCGCAAGGCCCATATCCGCGCCGCCACCATCGCCGCAGAAGGCGATAACGTTGATGGGCTCCTTCTTCATCTTGCCCTTACGCATCAGCGCCTTCAGACCCATCGCCGTGCCAAGGGCTGCCGAGCCGCTGCTCCCGAGCTGGGTATGCATCCAGGGAATGACCCAGGAGGTGCTGTAGTACGTCGTGTTCGCGACGTACATGCATCCAGTACTGCCCAGGATGATCGACCTGGGGCCTGCGGCCTTGGCCATCATCTTCATCACCAGGGCGGACTCGCAGCCCTGGCAGGTGCGATGGCCCGAGGTGAAGAACTCCTCGAGCGGAATCTTCTTTTGTCCCTTGAATGGCTCCAGCTTGGGAAGCGGATAATCTATCGTTGCCATCGCTTGTAACCTCCTCGCCGGTTGAGCGGCGAAAATCCTATTCGCGAACTCCGATCCAGTGCGTCAAAGGCTGCGGCTTTCCTGCCGCCGCGTCGTACACGATTCCCGTGATCTTCTCTACATCCGGCACCAAAACCTCGCGCCCGCCCAGGCCGCAAATAAAGCCCACCAGCGGCGGTCGTTTGGCACTCGCATACAAGGCCGCGCGAACCTCCGTGGCCAGTACGCCGCTTGAATACGGCGAGCCTAGAGAGAAATCGCGATCGATCACGCCGACAGCGTTGAAACGCGACAGGCACTGAGCCAATTCCTCGGCGGCAAAAGGCCGGAACCAACGAACACGAACCAGGCCGACCTTCTTACCTTCCTGGCGCATCTTGCGGATGGCTACCTTGCACGGCGTGGAGAGCGTGCCCATTCCTACGAGGACGACGTCGGCATCGTCGGTCATGTATTCCTCGAAAAACGGATTGCCGTAACCGCGGCCGATGATGCGCTCGTAGTCTTTATAGGCTTCGCGAATCACGCCCATCGAGCGGTCCATGGCGGCAGCGGTCTGGCGACGAATCTCCATCAGCCAGTCCTCGTTCGCTTGCGGCGCCACGGTAATGGGGTTATCGGGATGCAGAAGCAAATCGCCGCGATCATAGCGGGGAAGGAAGGCGTTCACTTTCTCCTGCGCCGGAATCTTTACCAGTGCCTGGGAATGCGTTAGGAAGGCGCCGTCGCAACTGATGGCGCACGGCAGAAAGATGCGCCGATCTTCCGCGACGCGATAGGCGATGAGCGCGGTGTCGAGAGCTTCCTGCGCGTTATCTACCCAAACTAGCTGCCAACCCAGGTCGCGGACCGCGAGCGCGTCATTGTGCTCCACGCCAAAGGCGCCGGGATCATCGAGCGCGCGATTGCCGACCATGACGACCATGGGAACGCGGAGGGCTGGCGTGACGGTGAGGCATTCGAAGGCGTACATCCAGCCGACGCCACTGCTGCCGCAGAATACGCGGGCACCGACGGTGGATGCGTGCTTGACAATTTCGAACTGCGAATGCTCGCCTTCCGCAACGACGTATTCGCAATCCATCTCTCCGTTGGAGATGAGCTGAGCGATGTACTGAATCACCGTGTCGTAGGGACGGATCGGATAGCCGGTGATCACGTCCACGTCGGCCAATTTACAGGCGACGGCGATGGCCTCGCTGCCGGTGATCAGTGCAGTCTTTTCAGTTCCCTTAGGGGCTTCGGCTACTGCTGTCGGTGTCATGAAAGATTCTCCTGGCCGTGCTCAGTCTCCCTCGGCGGCTGCAAGCGCCTCGGGGACCTGCTCTTCATATTGACCGCGATATCGGAATCCGTGAGAACGTACTGGGTGGTGCTCGATCGTATCCTTCAACCAAGCGATATAGCCATCTTTGTCTTTGCGCCACATTTCCCACTGGCTGGCATTATCGCTGAAGCCGATTTCGTTAACCATGGTGACGCAATTCGCTACGGGGCAGACAGCTTCGCATACGCCGCAGCCGCAGCAGGAGTCCATGTTCGCGTCGTAGAAGCCCTCGGGGGTTACGTCGAAACAAGAGTCGGGGCACTGCAACCAGCAGAGGGTGCACTTGATACAGGTGTCGAAGTTAAGCACGGGCCGCATGGTGCGCGTAGAGAACTTCTTGAAGGTGGCGTTACGCTCGGGCTGGAATCCGCCGGTCTTGCCCGTAACAGGATCCGTCATAGTATGGCCCTGAGCTATGGAAGGAATACTGATGCCGTCGCGCATCTCCGTCCACTTCAGTAGCTCGAACTCGTAGGGCTTTTCAGGATTGCCTTGATTGGGTTTGACGGTGACGCTGGTAAGCCGGTCGTAGGAACGCTGCGCCGACGTCGCTTTCAGGGGGTTCTCGCCGTCATCCAGGATCATCTGTTTCAAGGATTCAATGGAAAATAGCTCCGGCAAAACGCGGGCGATAGCGCCAAGCACGCGCACATCAGTGTGGTCGTCCTTGAAAACCCAGAGTCCGGAGAAGCTGGGAATGCCTTTCACAATCGCGAGTTTATAGGGTGTCTCCTTGCGGTGGCACATGGCGATCAATTTTTCGGGCTCTTCGCGCGAGGTGACGATGAGCGTGCCGTTGGGCTTGAGGAGGCGGTTGATAGGTTGCAAACCGTACCAGGCCCACGACTCCACGCCCTTGCACATGGTGTCGTCCAGGTTGATGGTGATATCGACCTCTTTGGGCTCGTACTTCGCCATTCCTTCTTCGAGCGTGATGTCATCGGTAGCCACGATGGCGAAGGCTTTGGCAGGGATTCCGTTGCGTTCCGGGCTATCCCCGTAGCGCCCGAACGAAATGCCGGGCTTGCCTTCGCGATGCGCGGCCAAAACGATGGCACGGCTAATGTGCTTGGCCAAAGTCTTCTGAAAGATTCCGCGATAAACGATCTCGACTGCGAACAAACGGCCCATGGGATTACCTCCCTCGCCATTACATTTGATCTAAAACGATACCCTCAACCTCATCGATATGCTGCCGCATGGCCTTTTCAGCTGCCCGTACATCATGTCTGCGAATTGCGTCCGAAATTCGGCGATGACCCACGAAAGACTTTTGCAGCCGGCCTTCCAGCTGGAGCGAGCGCTCGCGCGATTCCCGCAACAGGTCCATAAAGGCGTCCAGGACCTTCAGGACCACGCTATTCCTGGCTGCCCGAGCTATGGCGTAGTGGAATTCCGAATCCTCTTCGATAGCCAACTCACCCTGGTCCACCTTTTCCTTCTGGCGACGCAGGATATCTTCCATATAGGCCAGTTCCTCGTCCGAGGCATTCTGGGCGGCACGCCCCGCCAGAGTCGGTTCGATCATGCGCCGAAACTCGAGGAGATCGCCGATGAGTTCGCGCTGGCGGAACAACACGGTAGCCAGCGGATTGATCAAGGATTTGGCCGACGGGTCACAAACGACAGTGCCCTCGCCCTGGCGAGGCTCGACAAGTCCCATTAGCTCCAGGGTGCGGATCGCGTCGCGTAGAGAGCCGCGGCTGACTTGCAACATTTCCGCCAGTTCACGCTCGGGCGGCAATTTTTCACCGGGTTTAATCAGGCCGTCGCGGATCATCCGCTGCAGCTGCTGAGCGGCCTGTTCATAGACTTTCGTTCTCCGGACGGCTTCGAATTCAGGCTTGGTTAAGGGCACGCGCTTTCGGCCTTGCTGTGGTCCAATGATTGGACCATTGGACAACCAGGATAGATCCCTTGTCAAGAGTTTTCTTTGATTAAAACCCAGGGCTGTGGAAGCGCTGGCTTCGTGCGCGGGATAAGCGCATGGTGCCTGGAGTTTGTGGCAAGTGCATGCCCAAGTTCATCCGGAGAGTCACGATTAGCGCAAGTACTAACCAAAAGCTGATCGGAGGTACCTGTTCCTCGATTGTACATTTGACCAGTGGCTCTTGCGCCGCCATGGACTGTAGCTTCTTACCAGCTCCTGTCGGACTTTCTGCGTCGTTACTACCGGAGGCACCATGCTTGACCTCTTCGCCTTTAGGGAATTTCGAGAAGGGCTGGCCATGATGCGAGATGGCGAAGCGGAAAAGGCTATGGCGTTACTGCGCCAGGCCTCTGAGCGCGACCCCGAAAATCCTTACTACCTTTCTTACTA
>WNGQ01003412.1_pt1 | contig 26060 bp, 27 predicted proteins | sample 5407661 | NCBI WGS metagenome assembly WNGQ01 (sample SAMN13153382, study PRJNA577476) | soil metagenome | isolation source: 60 cm soil or saprolite under Garry oak tree replicate 2 | place: USA:California | collected 2016-06-15 | reverse complement strand
GGTGATCTATGTCGCCGGCTGCTATGGCGTCTTCGCGCTGGAAGAATTACTCCGTCTGCTGGGGACGGCTCCCCACGAAAGTCTCCTGCCTGCTGCGAGGACGCCTTGTAGAGATACCTCACTGTATTGTCCACTGTCGCCGTCAGCCTACTCTGTTAGGAGGAACAATGTTGTCCTTTATTTCTCGACTCCGATGGCGAACCCGTGCCATCCCCGCACTTACCGTCGCTATTTTGTTCACCCTTGTAGCTTTTCCCGCGCTTGTTGCCTATGCTGCCACGGTACATCTCAGTACTGATCCTTTCACACAGGCTACTTGTGCAGCCTCAACCCTCACAAACCATCATACCGAAGTGGAGCCGGACACGTACTCGAATGGTTCGACCATTGTCGCCACTTTCCAGGTGGGACGTATTTCTGATGGAGGCAGTTGCGCCACTGGCTTTGCTACGTCGACGAATAATGGAGCATCGTGGACAAGTGGCCTCCTCCCGGGGATCACTAAATACGTAGGTGGAGGCCCTAATGATCGCGCCACTGATCCTTCAGTAGCCTTTGACGCCAGGCATAACGTGTGGCTTATTTCATCGTTAACGCTTTTGGAGGCAGGTGGCGTTCACGGCAATAGCGTGGTGACCAGCCGTTCAACCGATGGTGGTCTCACGTGGAGTAATCCCTTCACGACAGCTACTGGGAGCGATCTGGATAAGAACTGGATTGCTTGTGACAATACGGCGACAAGTCCCTTCTACGGTCACTGCTATACGGAATGGGATAATCATGGAGCCGGCAACCTTCTCCAAATGAGCACCTCTTCCGATGGTGGTCAAACCTGGGGTGCCCCAAAGACCAACAATACCGGAGTCATCGGGGGACAACCCGTGGTGCGCCCAGATGGCACCGTGATTGTGCTGATTGATAACGCCAACGAGACCGCTGTAGGTGCCTTTAATTCCACCAATGGCGGAGCCAGTTGGAGTGCGGTCACCACCATTGCCACGATCAGGCATCATACCGTGGCAGGGAATCTGCGGGAGGGCCCGCTCCCCTCAGCCGAGATTGATGGCGCAGGGACGGTCTATGTTACCTGGTCTGACTGTCGCTTTCGCCGTAGTTGTAAAAAAAATGATCTTGTCATCAGTCATTCGCTCAATAGCACCGGTACCTCCTGGTCTTCCGTAAGTCGGGTACCGATTGATGCGACCAACAGTGGCATTGATCATTTCATTCCTGGCCTGGCCGTCAATAAGGCGACCTCAGGGAGTACAGCTCAGCTTGGTTTGACCTATTACTTCTTCCCATCTGGCAGCACACAACTGAGTGTTGGCTTCATTTCCTCGACAAACGCGGGGAGTACCTGGAGTGCGCCACAGACCATCATCAGTGGGATGCCTACTGGTTGGACAGCGACTACAACCCAGGGCCGCATGGTTGGCGATTATATCTCCACTTCGTATGATGCGAATGGGAAAGCACATGGCGTCTTCGCAACCGCCACCGCCCCAACCAGTGGCACGAACTGCTCAGACGTACTCGACAATTGTCGTGAACCGATAGATACCTTCAGCACGGGCCTGGCAGCTAGTGGTAGCGTCTCCTCGGCTGGTAATCCCGTCTTATTCGGCGGAGGTGGCGGGAACGGTAATAATTTGTGGAACGTGATGCTTAATAATGGGAGGAAGCACCGCGACTAGCATAGTCGTTTGAGCAAAGCACGATGACTCTATGCTGTCGACGATTGCGTTGAAAACAGGAAGAGGGCGTTGCAGATACACGCAACGCCCTCGTTTTTAAGATGACAGGACATAGTTATACTTGATGTTCAATGAGGCTCATCCATTCAGGAGTTTTTCAACAGTCTGAAGCTGTTCTCTGCCGTAGGCGGAGAAAGAAACATGTACCCATTGCTTACCTTACCACTTATGCCTTATGATACAGATTAGTAAGTCTTGATACACCATAGTGCTATGAGGAAACAAACAAATGGCGACGACTGCGCAAGAACAGCAAACGACAAAGACGACGCTTCCACCGGGTCCTCCCCGGTTACCCTACGTTGGCAACCTGCTCTCGTTGAGACAAGACCCGCTTGGCTTTATGCAACAACTGCAACGCACATATGGCAACATGGCAACGATATATATGGGGAAGAACCCTGCCGTGCTGCTGTTCCGCCCGGAACATGTGCGCTACGTGCTGGTAGAGCACCCGCGCGATTTTACCAACCGCGGCGTATTCCAGGGGAATAGCGATGGGGGTGGCGGCGGCGGTTTTGGGAACGAGGGGTTGCTGACCATCGATGGCGAAAAGCATCGCCAGCAGCGCCACGCGCTACAACCGGCCTTTCATAAAAAACGTGTCGATGGCTATGCCGCGATCATGGACCAATACACACAGGAACTGCTCAAGACGTGGCAGCCAGGTGATAAGGTCGACATGTCACGCGCCATGCAGGCGTTGACGCTCAGGATTGTGAGCAAATGCCTCTTCAGCATCGACCTATCATCCCAGCTTGGCCCTCTTAGCGACGCCTTTGATGGCGTGATTGGCAGCTCAACAAGCATAGCCGAAGATCTCCTGAATATTCGCATTGATAACCCGGTTACCGGCTATGGCAAGCGTATGGCCGCCATACGCCAGTTAAATATGCTGATCTATACACTGATTGCTCAGCGCCGTGACGATGACCGCGATCACGGTGACGTTCTTTCCATGCTCATGTCGGCAGAGAGCGGGGAAGAGCCGGGTACGAAACTGACCGATAAACAGATTCACGATCACATCCTGACCTTCCTCGCGGCAGGTCACGAAACGACCGCCATTACCCTCGTCTGGACGTTTTACCTGCTCTCCCAATATCCGCAGGTACGTATCAAATTGCAGGACGAGATCCGCTCAGTGCTTGCCGGTCGCGCGCCAACCCTTGATGACCTTGCAAAACTTCCCTATCTCGATTGGGTACTGAACGAATCGATGCGTCTTTACCCACCTGCATGGTTGCAGATGCGCTTCGTCGCCAGAGAGACCGATCTGGATGGAGTGCGCCTGCCGGTCGGCACCCTGCTCATTTTGAGCCAGTGGGTCGTGCATCGCCTACCCGAAATCTGGCAAGACGCGGATACCTTCCGACCCGAGCGCTGGGATCCAGCAAACAAGCAGCAGATTCCCCAGGGAGCATACTTTCCCTTTGGCGGTGGCCCACGCACCTGCATCGGGATGCCGCTCGCGCAGCTGGAGGCCAGGATTATTCTCGCCAGTATTCTCCAGAACTACACGCCACAGCCCGCTCCAGGCTATACACCCGGGTTTCAGCCGGTAATTACCCTGCGCCCGAAGCAGCATTTACAGGTTACCCTGACGCCGTCCTCCTCCAGCGACTCGGACGCTCAATGGAGGCAGCTTGTAAGCTTAAACGAAAGAGCTGTTCAGGAAGGCTCGGACCGCCAGGGATGCAGAAATGCACTGATGGGGCTGTTCGGGTTAGCGAAGAATTAATTTACCAGCAGACATTGGAATCTTGCACCTTTTTTTGTAACTTTCTATTGCGATATATCGTAAATTGGAATAGAAAGATATATCGCATTGTTTAATCAGGCAAATGCGATATATCGCAAATGTTTCTCTCAATTGAAAGGAGATCAAGAACAATGTTTGGTGGATTTAACAGGCGACCCGGCGATACCCCCGAGGAAGCGAACTGGGAAGGCTGGACGCCCCCCTGGTTGTCCCGTGAGGGAGAGGGCCCACGCGGCCCATTTGGTCCCGGACGTGGATTTGGCGGCCCACGCGGTTGGCGAGGCCCACGCGGTCCCTTCGGCCGAGGTTTTGGTGGCCCGGGAGGTTTCTTTGGCCCGGGGTTTGGCCGGGGTCATCACGGCCCCTTCGGCCGAGGTTTTGGTCCAGGACAGCACTGGGGCGTACCCGATGAGTTTCTAGCGTTGCGCGCTGAGGCCGCAGAGGTAGCCCGGCTCTTCGCTATCGCCAGCAGGGGCGCCATTGAGAACAAGGAGCGCCTATCACGACTGCGCGCATTGCTGGATTACTCGCGCAAAGAACTCTCTGACATGATCTACGGATCAGCTCAGCAGGGTCAGGCAACCAGCGAGGGTGGGAGCGCCAGTAGCCCCACGGATATCGGACAGGCGTAATCTCAGTCTTCGCTATCAGCGGTGTAGGGCGCGAGAAATCGCGCTCTATATTTTTTTTGCTTGTCTCCGGCTCGACAGCTTTGTCAGGCGCTGCTGGAAGTAGCTTCGCCAATCTTCAGCTAGAGCTTCCACCTCAACCGCGCGTTGCAACGCATCTAAATTGCCCTTATCCCGTGCGTAGAGCCGCGTGATATCCGAGACTTTGACCCTGTGCTCGTCACGCTCGATGAGCGTGATAGCATCTCCCGTCGCCACCTCACCCTCCTCCAGGACTGCGAGGTAAAAGCCGGTAAAGCCACTCGCGAGGAAACGTTTGATGATGTCATCACGGCCGAACTTGATGCCCAGCTTGTAGCATGGCACCCTTGGCTGAGTCACCATCACCTCGGCAGAACCCATCCTGAAGCGGTCACCAATATGGACCGTGTCATCCAGCAGCCCCTTAACGGTGACATTTTCCCCGAACATTGCCCAGGGAAGCTCCATATCGGGAAACTCCTCCCGCCAGAAATGGTAGTACTCGGCTGGATAGGCGTAGATTGCTTTATCCGGGCCGCCGTGAACGGTCAGATCAGCCAGCCTCGCCTTCCCTTTTCTTGGGGAGGCGCTGGCGCTCGACCTTGTAAACACCGAGATTCTCGTGCGGGGAAAACGGTTTGAATTTCTCTCCACGCCCGAAGATGCTGCCCGGTGGTGGCGTGAGGCCAGTATTCACCATCCTGATAGAGACCGGGTGCAAGGGGAGGAAGAGACGACACGCTGGAGTCCAGAATTGCTGGAGGCGCTCAAACATTTACGAACTGTTTTGCGCCGCCTGTTTATAGAGCTCCTCGAGCAGCGGCCAGTTCCGACAGGCGAATTGGAGGAGCTGAACCGGGTGCTGGCGTTGGGATACCGCACCCTGGAGATGGGGCCGGGCAGCCAGTTGATCCCCGTCTATCAGACCACCGAGCCCCGCAGTGGAGCGATCCTGTTGCCTATAGCGTTATCTGCGCTGCATCTGATTAGTGAGAGCGAGCGAAACCGCCTGCACAAATGCAGCAACGACCGTTGTATCGCCCTCTTTTACGATACCACCAGGAGCGCGACTCGTCACTGGTGCAGCCCGGAGTGTATGAACCGAGCCAGGTCGATCCGGCAATACCAGCGCACGAAAGGGATAAACTGATGGACGCCGGTTACCCATGCTGCTGTTGTCGGTATCCCTCAGCCGCAGCAAGCCTGTGCCAGGGAGGTGTTTCCTCTTTCAGAAATGACTTTTAACGCGAAATCATCCGGTCAGCCGTAGGAGCCGATTTATCGCGCTCACCGCCGATTTATCGGCCTCGGGAGATGGTCCGATCTCCAGATGAACAAGTTGAAAAAGCATGGTGAACAGGTCGCTCAGGTCCCAGTCTCTATTTGCCCAACCAGCGTGTGACCTACCGTTGTCACAAGATCCTCTATCTCCGAGGTATTGGCTTCAGGTGGAAACATGAGGATAAGACGGTGGACGCCAAGTGCCGCGAAGCGCTCTGCTATCTCCCGGTTAACCGGCCCAAGCGGAGTAACACTGATCTCCAGCTCACCCAGTTCTGCCGGACGGGGATAGCGCTTCTGAGCCTCGCGCAGCTCAGTGAGAGCCCGGGCGGTCCACTCCAGGTCGAGATTGAAGCCATACCAGCCGTTGGCGCTGGTTACAGCGCGACGATAAGCGGCTGGCGAATGCCCACCTACTACGATCGGCACTGCCCGCTGCGGTTGAGGGTGAGACTGGATGCCTGAGAACGAGATATACTTACCGGAATAGGCCGGTTTCTCCTCATACCAGAGCGCACGTATGGCTGCCAGGTACTCATCGGTTCGTTCCCCCCGCTCCTCGTACGGTATTCCCAGCGCGCGAAACTCCGCTTCTACATAGCCCACTCCTATCCCCAGGATCAGCCGGCTGCTGGAGAGCACATCCAGTGTTGCCAGTTCTTTCGCTACCGTCACCGGATTGCGCTGCGGCAGGATAAGAATCCCTGTCCCCAGCAGAGCCCTGCTGGTATGTGCAGCAAGAAACGTAAGGGCGACAATCGGATCCAGCACACGGTCTTCAGGTGCCAGCCGCGAAGAGCGAATACGCGGGTCCGGCACAACTACATGCTCACCCGTCCACAGCGATTCAAACCCGGCCGCTTCAGCAGCCCTGGCCACGTTCGCCGCACCCTCCGGGTAGCTACACGCGTACAAATTGATAGGAAATATGCCAAACGCAAGCGGTTTACTCATCGATGTTTACTCCTTTCGGTAGTCTTTAATCCATGTTATCACTTGTTAACTTAAAAGCAAAAAGATTATGAATTGCTTGTAAGAAGGTGCAGGCAATTAGGGAGAGGTTGGCTGAGTTGGTGGGCATGTTACGTATGTAGAAACATTGTTTAACAGCCTCTTCATAAAAGGTATAGCGACTTGAGGCAAGAGAGCTTATTTATATGATCACCCTTCACCTACTTAGCAAAACGCCTCAGCTAGCTCACTTTGCGTCCATCCTTTGAGATGCCGTGTACGTCTTAACTGCTCATTGGGAACGTTTTCTTCGAAGGACATGACCGGCCACTCCTGAGCATCTGCTCTTCGTGTTGCTTTTCCTCAACCATATTGACGATATACAAAGCACTGAAAGGAACAGGCAGCAAAAGTGCCTTTCGGTCTGCTCACCGCAAAAAAATAGATAGGATCCAATCGTATGGTTAGGAGCAGGACACCAACGTGTTCTTCGATCCACTTCGACCTGGTATTACCTCAACAAAGTATACAAGAATATGAGGAAAAGGACAAGAAGAGCTCAACTTGTCAAATAAAGTCTAGAAATCATCGAAGCTAATCCTGGAAAAGCCGGTGTTTTCTGGCACAGTTGTGACAGAGAGACTGCTCCTCCACTGCTTGATACCAGCGGGGTACCAACCACAGCTGCATTGCAATACCTGCGAGCGAGTTTGAATGGTGTCATCCTGGATACCCTGCGGGTGTATGCGCGGCCAAGAGAAACGTCGTTGCCAGAGCCAGGGGAAGCGGGAGAACCATACGTGGAAGACTCTTCTAAAAGCAGTGAGGTATGGGAGGTTCTCCAAACGCTGCTTCCGGACAGGCGAGAAAAGCGCTTAGCCTACTTGCTGTTCCACTGTGGTCTGAATCCCAGAGAGATTGTGCGTTTCTGCCCACAGGAGTGGAGCGATGTCGATGAAATTTATCGGTCGCAGTGCAACATGATGCGGCGATTACTCAGCAATGCGGATTACCTGGATTGGCGCGTGAGCCAACAATTCCGCAGTTTCGGATAACGCTTTTGGACATTATCTTTTGCATCTACTACGTGAATCCCTTGCCTGGAAGTCAATCTTGTGATATATAGCCATTGTACAATATACCTCGATCCGTTGAAACTATGCCTAAGGATAAATAGTATTATGAAGTGGATACGTGCATACATTCCCAACGTACCTTGTATTTTTTAAGCCTTGTACCTGAAAGACTTTGTTTGCGAATGACAGCTACAGTGCATTGAGAATGGCGGTCTCTTCGTGGTATAGTAGGGTTGACCCTCGCGGTCAACCTTGGGAGTAGGGCGCGGGCCAAGCTGATTAAGTTGGTGCGGATAGGCGATCCCTCGTGGTCGCCCTGCTTGGGTCCGGAACCTTATTTGACATACGCATGCATATTCGGCATGAAAGGGGGAGACTAATGCACTGGCAGTTCACTCCGTACGTGTTCCCGGTGGCTGCCTCGGCAATCATATCGGCCGCGCTTGCACTCACCGCATGGTACCGTCGCCAGGCGCCCGGTGCGATAGCCTTCTGTTTGCTCATGCTGGCGGTGGCTGAATACTCGTTGGGGTACGTCTTAGAACTGGCTCACTTTGATTTGCCGACCATACTATTTTGGGATAACCTTGAGTGGGTTGGGGCTACCCTGGCGCCCCTGCTGTGGCTGATCTTTGTGCTGCAATACACCGGTCGAGGGAGCTGGTTGACGCCTCGCATCATTGCCATCCTGGCCATTGTGCCCCTCGTCACAATCCTGCTCGTCTGGACCAATCAGTATCACCACCTGGTCCAGTACAACCTCCACATTGACAGGAGCGGTTCATTCGCGGCGCTTTCTTTGACGCGTGGCGTGTGGTACTGGGTCGATGTCGCCTATTCTTACGTGTTACTCTTGATAGGCGCCTTCCTTATCTTCCTGCTGATACTGACGCTGATACGTCCGACGCATCTCTATCTGGGACAGGCCAGCGCTCTGTTGATTGCTGTGGTGGCTCCCTGGGTGGGCAATGCTTTATACACCTTTGGCTGGAGCCCCTTTCCTAAGCTGGATCTCACCCCTTTCGCTTTTACTATCACCGGCCTGGCTATGGCTTCAAGTCTCTTTCTCTTCCGGCTGTTAGACATCATCCCCATGGCACGCGAGGAAGTCTTCGAAAGCATGAGCGATGCTGTGATTGTCGTGGACGAGCAGAACCGTATCGTGGACATCAACCCGGCCGCGCAACGTCTTGCTTACCGCGTAGCTTCACACAGAGCTTCAAAGGCAGTCGGAGGACTGTTCATCAAGGTATTCGCCGCCTGGCCCGAACTGTTGGAGCACTCACGCCATGTGACCGAAGCAGATGCAGAGATTGCCCTGGGTGAAGCTGAAGCGCTGCGCTACTTCAACCTGCGTATCTCCCCTTTGTATCGACGCATGGGAGACCTCGCTGTCGCTGGTCGCCTGATGGTGCTGACTGATATCACCGAGCACAAGCTGGCAGAAAGGGTGCTCAGAGCTAGCGAAGAGCGCTTCCGCCACATTTTTGAGGAAGCCCCCATTGGTATGGCGGTCGTGGGACTCGACGGCAGGCTGCTGCAAGTGAATAAAGCCTTCTGTGAGATGTTAGGCTATGACGAAGAAGAGTTGACCACCTGCACGCTCTCGTCTCTCACCCACCCCGACGATGTCGCAAACGACGGGCATCTTTTGGAGCAGGTCCTCGAAGAAACCAATAGCAGCCATAAAGTCGAGAAACGCTACCTCAAGAAGAACCGTGAAACGCTGTGGGCTGATCTGACCACGACGATCCTTCACAATCAAGACGGACATGCGCTCTATGGCCTGGTGATGCTCGAGAATATCATCGAGCGCAAGCGAGCAAAACTGCTCGAGGAGGAACGGCACCACGTCGCCTATGAACTGCATGATGGGCTGGCACAGGTTGCCACTAGCGCTCATCAGCATTTGCAAGCCTTTGCCAGTCGTTATCGCCCGCACTCGCCTAGAGCCCGCCAGGAACTCGAGCGAGCGCTCGAACTGGCCCAACTCTCGGTGCGAGAGGCGCGTCGGCTGATTGCCGGACTGCGTCCCACCGCCCTGGACGACTTTGGCCTGGCGACGGCACTGCGCCTGCAAGTGGAGGCGCAGCGCACTCATGGCGGGAAGATCAGCTATGAAGAGACGCTGGGGACGATGCGTCTGCCGGCGCACATCGAAACGACGCTCTTCGGGGTAGCGCAGGAGGCGCTGACCAATGTGCGTAAGCACGCGGGTACCACACGCGCCCACCTGGCGCTGGAGCGCCACGAGGGGACGATCCGCCTGGCAGTGCAGGACTGGGGCTATGGCTTCCAGCCGCATGCCGAGCTGCAGGAGACGAGTTCGGGTGAGCATGTGGGGCTGCGCGAAATGCGGGAGCGCGTCGAACTGGTTGGGGGACACTTTTCGATTGCCAGTCAACCCGGTGCTGGCACCCTGGTCGTAGCCGAGGTGCCGCTGCCATCATCGAAGGGGGGGGACAACTTCCATGAACACTGATCTCTTATCCTGGCTCAAAGGCAAACCTACGCGGCTGGTCATCGCAGATGACCATGAGCTGGCCAGGGCAGGCCTGCGTGCCATGCTCACCGGCACGCCAATCCGGAGTACCTCTTTGAGGCGCTCAAGGCAGGAGCGGCAGGCTATGTGCTCAAAGATGTCTCCCAACGCGAACTGATCAGCGCCGTGCAGAAGGTTCTGCATGGGGAGTCGATCTTGAACCAGGAACTTATGGCCCGTTTGCTCCAGCGGCTGGCGAGGGAGACGCCAGGCCAGGAGGACCTGCCCCCCTGGCGGCTCTCTCCCCGCGAGCGCGAAGTGCTGGAACTGCTGACAAAGGGGCAGACCAACCGGGAGATTGCGCGCAAGTTGACGGTGAGTGTGAGCACCGTCAAAATCCATGTGGAGCACATCCTGGCCAAGCTGGGGGTTTCCGACCGCACGCAGGCGGCTGTGCGTGCCATCGAGACGGGCCTCGTCAGTACAACATCCATGGAGTGAAACCATCTGTTTCGCTGCCTCCGCGCCGCTCGTTTGGTGAAAAAATAGGCCACCTAGCCGATGTCAAAGGCCTCCAACGTATCCTATACTTAGCACATCTGTGGTGCAAATCCTGCGATGTATATGGAGACGAGCAGAGGAGGTCAGACCAGATGCAGGCGTTCAAGATAAACGATCCAACTAGTACAAATATCGAAGACTTTACGCAGTTGATTGTTGATCTGTTAAGTTTCGGTCAGACCCTGTGCAAAAAAACGCACGGTATCGGTGAGCGCCTCTGCCGTGAAGTGGTGCGCGCCACCCAGGGAAAAGCCAGGCTTCTCCTCCCTTTTCAAGACTCATCAAAAGGACGACGCTTTCCCTTCTCAGTCAGTTTTCCGGTTCAGTTCCGTCAACGCATCTACGGTAGATTGGAGATTGCCCCCGACTCGGCGCATCCAGGCTCTCCTGCAATTCCTCTGCCTGTGGCTCAGGTTATAGCCCACACATGTGGCTCGCTCTTGTATACCCTCGAGCTGTCAGCTTTCGTCGATGGACAGTGCCAACGACTTGATAGCCAGGTCAGCGGGCATTTGACCAGGCGTGAGCAGGAAGTCCTGGAACTGATCTGTCGTGGAAACGACCAGCAGGCAATCGCCACGCAGTTACACATCTCGCCAGCAACAGTAGACACGCATCGCAAGCGCATCTGCGAGAAATTAGGTGTGCATTGTGAACGGGATATTCCCCTGGCGGCGTATCAAACTAGCCTTTTCTCTATCCTCGCATGAACCAGGTGCTAACTCAAGCATATCACCCTTTGGGAGAGATCGTGCAGAATTACTATACCGCAAGGGAAGCTATCAAAAAGCTAGGCATCCCTAAAAGTACATTCTATGACCTTGTGAAAGCGAACGAGATACCCAGTATCACTGTGCCCTCAAGAAGGCAGGTCTTCTACCCTAAGCAAAGGATTGATGAATTAGCGGAGGAAAGAGCTAGGTTAGTCGGTGAGGTAGAACAAACGCCTGAAAGGTTCGTCTTTGTGCTTCCTCAACGAGATGACCTGGAGCAACTGGTGGACATTGAGCGCATGTATTTTCACGAATCAATTATTGTCTCGCCAGAAGAGCAGCAGGAACAATTGAGCTACAATCCTGAAGTAATTCATGTCCTCAAGGATACTAAAACAAACACTGTCGTCGGTGGTGTCTCGCTCAGCCCCTTAAAACCGGATGTGTTAGAAAAACTTATCAGGCTAGAGATCGACGAAGCCCAGGTCAAGCCAACTGACTATCTCCCATATACGGCAGATGCACCGCTCGACTGCTACGTTATTGATTTCGTCGTCAGACCGGGTCCGAATGCAACATATTATGGCAGTAAGCTCTTGCAAGCAACTCTTGATTATTTCATAGAGCTATTGAACCGTGGAGTGGTTATCCGCTCTATTTACGCCTCGGTAATCTCAACATTTGGTGAGCGACTGGTAAAAGACCTTCATTTCACACTTATTCAGAGCGATTGGGCGAGAGAACATGAGGCTTTTAGACACTCCTATGTTCTGGATTTGGAGAACGTAGAAAGCAAAACCAGGTTCATTCAGAAATATGTGAGACAGAGACGGAATCTTGAGAGAAAGAAGAAAGCGGCGCAGAAACCGGATTCAAGTATGATTGTAGAACTCGATTTTCCACCGCCACTCGCTGCCGTCGACGGCGTTCCACCACTCAAGCAGCGTACCGACCTCGCCTCCCGGTAAGATTACAAGGTTACCCAGGTCTGCTGCCGTTGGCCAGCGATCCTCCCGCCGCACCTGTGCTCCATCCAACCACAGGCGAGTCATCGGGAAGCGTGGGCCGGAGCGGATCAGGCTCTCGCCCGTCGCGACGACTCGGCCGCCCGCGGTTCGGACCGTCACCTCCAACGTCGGGGGGGCGGCATGTATCCAGAGCACATCAGTCGGATTGAGTCGCCCGCGGGCGAAGGGCACCCCGGTTGCGCCAGCTTCCGGATACCACAGGTCCCATAGGACCGTCTCGCTTTCAGGTAAAACTTCATGGATATGACTATTCATCGGTTTCCCTCCTTGCTATAAGTCCAACTTGAAAGATGGATTATTGTCCTGCAGAATTCCTCCGGTTACATGTACTTTACCGGGCCCTGCCGAAATTCACCGGATCTCCACCTTTTCTTTACTGAGTTGCCACTCCTCCCATCTATACTTTCGCTGATCTCGGCTATTCTACTGCGATTGCTTACCTCAACATCCGCTGTGAGATAGGCTATCGTCCATCTGGGATCTGCACCCCGAGCATATTTATCTGATAGAGAACTATTTAAAACAGAGTTCAGAAAGGAGCTAAATTATGAGGCGTTTCATTATCATAGCCTCTATCCTCGTCATTCTGGTCGCTGGCCTGGCCATTTCTTCAATCACAAAGGCTTTTGCAGCAGACCCGGGAACACAGGGGCAGCCGAGTCAAAGTTGCCAGCAGGTCTTTCCTTCAGGGACGTTCACTCCTCAGGGGTTCAATACCAGCGGCTTCAATCACGCGACAACCGTCTATGCTGGCAGTCAGCCGCAGAACTCGAACAACCCCAAAAGTGTGTCTCAGTATGACGTAGCCTGCTTCCAGACTTCCCAGCATTAGCATGAGTCTGCTCGTTTGCCTTGCCTGGTCTCCACTTCAATGAAGGTGTCTATATCAGGCAAGAGCATCGATCGTTTCGCAGGTACAGGATGGCTCCGTGAGGCAGGTATTCTTCATACCTGCCTCACGCGCTGTAACAGACCACACAAGCAGAGTCCCACTGCCTCCTCTTCCGATCAAAAAGTATGTCCGCTACATGTGAAACAACTGAAACAACTGAAACAACTGAAACAAAAAAATTGGTAAGATCCCAGCGGTTTCATCTCAATGACTGAAATGTAGGGCCGCCCCACCCGTCTCTGTCATCCTGAGCGCAGCGAAGGATCTCTCGCTGGGCAGAGCGCAGATCCTGAGCGCAGCGAAGGATGACAGCAGTGCTGAAGTTCACGTCTCTGGGGCTTACCCTGCCCTGGAGGTGCGATGCCAACCGCCTTTCCCTACTTCGTCTACAGAGACGCCGCTGCGGCAACCCCAGGCTGTTACTTCGCGGAAGTCACCCGTTCGGGTGATCTGTCCCGCCCATCCAGTAGTAATGCCCCTGCTCGGAGTGCCCCCAGCGGGGATTACCAGCCACATCCTCTCCAATCACGACCTCGATGTAATTGAGAACGGTGCCAGGAGGGTAGCTGGCGATGAGGACGGATTGGCTGTTAGGCGCAGATCGAACATTCAACCCTTGAGCAGCCGTAACTTTGCACGTTTTCGGCTGCGGAGGCGTGACCGGTGGTATAAAGAGTACCTCCCCAGGGCGAATGAGGTTAGGATCATTGCCGATCACCTGCTTGTTGGCGTCATAGATTCTTTGCCATTGGTTGGCATCGCCATAGGCCTGTTGTGCTATCGAGGAGAGCGTATCTCCTGGTTGCACAGTGTAGTTTGAACCAGGGGTAGCTTGAGCCATTTGATTCTCCTTGTCTGTTCTTAAGATCAGCCTTCGGTTTAGCATCCGAGCAAGGGAATAGAATCGAACGAGAAGAGCGCCTACTCTACTACCGGGTATCTTTCCGTTGACTACGTTGGCATGTGTCTATTCGATTTACTGCCCTTAAGTAGCAGAGGTTGTGCCTATCGTTACCATATCATGGAGTCAAGGCGTTTGTAAAGGTCACTTTCTGGATAAGCTTGACGTTACGAAACGCGGCGTGCTATGTTCAGGGAGAAGATTAAAACCATCCAGGAGAGGATTTGACTCATGCAAAATAAAGATACGACTCCAGCAACAGCGCAAACGTCTACCCAACATCCGGCACGAGAGCGGGTCGGGCTGGCCATATATGGAACAGATTCAGCAGAGACGTTGTCTGCCATTGCAGCGGCCGAAGCTGCCGGTGTGCGACAGGTCTGGATGACCCAGAGTACACCGGCGCCGGACACCTTGACCATCTTTGCCGCGGCAGCTATGCGCACTACTAGCACGCGCTTAGGAACTGCCATCATACCCACCTATCCGCGCCATCCCCTGGCCCTGGCGCAGCAGGCGCTGGCACTGGGCGACCTTGCCCCCGGTCGACTGCGACTGGGGATCGGGCCGAGCCATCGCCCAACCATCGAAGGAGTTTACGGCATCACCATGGCAGCCCCACTGAAGCACCTGCGCGAGTATGTAGCGGTGCTGCGAGCGGCCTTGTGGGAAGGCAAGGTTGATTACCACGGTCGCTTCTACACGGTCAAGACGACGCTGCCGCGCACACCACGCACTCCTATCCTCATCTCGGCTCTGCGCGAGGGGGCATTCCAGCTGGCAGGAGAGATTGCTGACGGCGCCATCTCCTGGATGTGCCCCATCCCCTATCTGCTCGAGAGGGCACTCCCGGCATTGCGTGCAGGGGCAGGCAAAACTGGGCGCCCGGTACCTCCGCTGGTGGCCCATATCCCGGTAGCGCTGGGCCAGGATCGCCAGGCGGTGCTGACGGCGGCGCGGCGACGAATCGGCAATTACGGGCGTCTGCCATTCTACGCTAGCATGTTCGCCGACGCGGGCTTTCCCGTTTCCCCTGATGGCACGATGTCCGATGCCCTCGTTGACAGCCTGGTCGTCTCCGGTGACGAAGCAGTCATCGCAGATCGTCTCACTGATCTCCTGGCAATGGGCCTGGATGAGTTACTCATCATGCCCATCCCATTGGCGGACCCCGCTGGCGAGCCGTACCAGCTCGCGAGACTGATCGGGCAACTCTAAATTTCTTGCATTGACTACCCCTTAAACAGGAGAAACCTATGAGTTCTAATCGTGCTGTCGTTGTTGATCCAGCCGCACCCGGACGCCTTGTCATCCATGAAGTCGATTACCCCTCGGCTGCACCCTCTGAGGCGCTTGTTCGTGTCAAAGCCATATCCCTCAATCGGGGCGAAGTTCGCACGGCATCCAATGCTGAGGCCGGCTTGAGGCCAGGATGGGACCTGGCGGGAATAGTTGAAAAGGAGGCAGCGGATGGTTCTGGACCACGCACCGGCTCTAGAGTTGTTGGCATGCTTAACCCTGGCGCCTGGGCGGAGGTGGTGGCAGTGCCAACGAGTATACTGGCTGAAATACCAGAGTCCGTCTCATTTGCCCAGGCCGCCACACTGCCAATCGCTGGCTTGACCGCCCTGTGGGCGCTCGAACATGGCGGCTTGTTGCTCGATCGCCTCGTCTTGATCACCGGTGCATCAGGTGGCGTAGGTCATTTTGCCTGTCAACTTGCCAGGCAGGCGGGAGCGCGGATCATCGGCGTTGTTCGACAGCCGGGCAACGCAGCGGCAGCCAGAGAAGCAGGGGCACACGAGGTGGTCGTCAGTGCAGACCTCTCCGAAGCCCGTGAGTTCGGCCCATATGATCTGATTCTGGAATCGGTTGGCGGTCGGTCGCTCGCAAACGCCCTTACCATGCTCGCACAAGGTGGAGTCTGCGTCAACTTTGGATCCTCTGGCTCCTCTGAAGTTCCCTTCGACTCCAGGCGCTTCTTTTTGACGGGGGGAGCAAGTCTCTACGGCTTCATAATCTTCTACGAACTCACACGCAAATCCTCTGCCCAGGATCTCGGGCACTTAGCTCGCATGATTGCAGATGGTCGACTCCGCCCACGGATCGACGTAGAAGCTCCCTGGACCCAGATCGGTGAGGTAGCGCAGCAGCTAATGGATCGCCGCTTTATCGGAAAAGCCGTATTACACGTTTCGAGTTAGAGGGTCGGCCCTTTGAGAAGGGAAGCAAGGAAGTAAACACCCGTTCTGGTTAAGCCTCAACTAGATGAGCCAGCGACATCCAGGTATACACGACCGCAGCTGCCATCGACTTCGATTGTTTGTCCGTCTTGAATGAAATGCAGCGCGCCGGGTACATTGATAACGGCGGGGATACCATATTCTCTGGCCACAATAGCCCCGTGCGAGAGCTGCCCGCCGACTTCAAGGACGAGACCGCTAACGAGAGGGAAAACAGGCGTCCAGCCAGGATCGGTACCCTGTGTGACGAGTATGTCTCCTGTAGAGAGCCTGCTGGCCTCACTGAGGTTCCAGACAAGACGGGCCACACCGCGTACGCGGCCAGTGCTGGCAGGCAAGCCCTGCAGGAATGTACCGGTTGGCTCAGGGTCAGGTAGAGGGATGCCGCCTGGCCCAAGCGCTGAAGGCGCAGTGATAGTGTGCCAGTAGTCGAAAGCGGCGCGGCGTGCTAAGACGACCGTGGCAAGGTCTTTCCCAGGCTCAGGCGCATTGCTCTCGCTCATAATGTCGTCAATTTCGTAGAGCGTCAGGAAGAAGATGTCATCGGGGGATTCGAGCCAGCCCCTCTCCGTCCAGCGCCGGCCAAGTTCAACAAGGAGTAGCCGCATCGGGTAGAGGTACTTCGCCACGTAGGAGCGGTTATTGTCGCGCATGCGTATCCTTTTCTGAGCCTGGCTGAGCAGCCAGCGGAAGATTCTGCGCCTGATGGGGTTGAGCTGGGCTGCAATCTGAGCCGTCATCTCCTCGCGTTCTTGTTGACGGTGATGCTCAGCCTTGATCGGACTTAAGGACTCATCTGCGCGCAGGTAGCTCGCGATCAGTTCAATAACCTGCGCGGGTGCCTCGGCCCAGCGGGGATTGTGCAGCTCCGCATCATTTGGACAGCGATACCCGTGGCGCTGGATAAACGCCTGCAATTCAGCCATGAAAGGCTGCGCCTCTTGCCGCTCTTGCAACAGGGCAAGCGCTTCCACGGCAGGATGACTTTGCACGAAATCGTCAAGGTGGGAGGCGCGCAGTGTTTGTGCCATGCTCCAGAGCGCTGGCCCTACCTCGGCGGTGTAGACACCGGAGAGCGCCTGGACAAGCATAGTAGCCTGTCCCTGCTTGCCTGTCCACTTGCTTACACGACGATCGAGGAAGTAAAAGGCAACGGCAGCGAGTACCGCTGTCACAAACACTGACCTCATGGCTTTGCCGCGCTCGATCCAGAGCGGTATCCAGCGTCTCCAGAGGGCGCGATCATCGAGTCGCTGCATATCCTGTTGTTGAAACTGGTCAACCCACTGATTAACCTCCATAAAAAGCTTTTCCCCGCTCACGTTGGGCACCTTCTGCTCTTTCTGTTTGGGCGTCTTTGGCTGCTGTCTGGCCTGCGACATACCAATACGAGCCATAGAGGGGAGGCGACGCAGCAACCGGAAAAAATGGAAGCTTTCATCGGATTTGCGCAAACCACGCCCACTACTCCCCCAGGTAGTATCGATAAAGCTGGTGGGAATGCCTGCTTCCACAGCGCTGTGTATGGCCACTCCCTCATTCACATACACACGACCGTAGAAGCGCTGGAATTTGGGTAAAGGGGGAGCATCTGCGGAACGTTCTGCCTTTGTCGGCATCCTCCCGAGCAGAAAAAAGGTCGGCCACAGGGTCGCGCTCAACGGGGTAATTGGATCGGGAAAATTCTCGCCGAGATTCGTGCGCGTCCAGAGATCGTAGGGTTGGGTTGGCGGCTCTGACTGCTGGTCCCAGCTATCGTCACCAGGAACAGGCAGTTCCTCATACTGCATATGGTTGTCCTTTTTTGTAGAAAGCCAGAGTCAGCTCAAGCCCGGTTAAACAGGCTCTACTGCTCGGCCTCCGAACGTTGTTGTTTTGTCTTCTCGTTAGATGAACCGGCGTATGCGAGCGTAAGAATGGCCCAGCCCACGGTTTCAGCGGCCTCCGTACCTGAAAGGTCAAGATACTCCTTGAAGGCGCGGATCATTGCTGACGAAGTGAGCAGCAGAACCATGCGCACAAGTCGCACCCGGTCCTGTTCATCAAAGAGAGATAAAACGGGCGCAAGCGCCTCCTCGGTCATTCTGAGACGTAATGGTATCGATTCCTTACGCACCTCGCTCGCAAGCTCGCTGACCGATGCCATGCGAAAAGCGTCACTGAGTCCCTCGGAACTGATATACATTTGACGTACTAATGAGACAAGTTCTTGCGGGCTCTGCGGTGGCTTCATAGCGGCAAGGCCAGCCTTGCGCACCACATAGTCGCCCAACCCTTGCACAAGATCCTGCTTTGTACGGAAATAGCGATAGACCGTGGGTACCGAGACGCCCGCTTCGCGTGCCACATCGGGGATCGACCAGGTTACCGCGCCGTTGGCCATCGTCCTGATCAAGCCCTCCATGATAAGGTCGCGCGTTCGTTCCGTGTGCTCCTGCCGGAGTTGACTCCGATAAGTTTTTCGCTCTTTCATGATATGAATCATATCAAAATAATACGAATCATATCAAGGTTTTCACAACAGTATTTAAAAGTGGAAATCGGGGATATATTGTCGTGACGGTGTACAAAATTCATCATCCCACAACAGGTAGACCCAACATATAACTTATGGGTTTCTCTTAATGTATTGTTGGGCATCAAAGAGAAGTCTACAGTATAATAGGCATATAACGTCTACCTGACAGGAGTTAGGACAGAAAGGAGCGGTGCTATCCCTTCACTTTACATAACTAATACCATGTTCATGTGTGGTCGCCTTGATTTCACAGCGACCACAGCTTTACTATTAGATTGTAGTTTGGCAGGAGCAGGCTAAAGCATCTAGCCCGATCTTCTGCCTTCAGAATTGAGGAGAACAATGTATAGAGGTCAAACTGGTATGTGGGCCTGGATGTTACACCGCATTACAGGCATAGGTGTATTGCTGTTTCTGATCGTCCATATCGTGGACATTTCGCTCCTGGGTTTCGGTCCCACCGTTTATAACGAAGGCATCGCGTTGTTCGGTACCACCGTTGTACGCGTTGTTTCCCTGGCGTTGATCGGAGCCCTCTTATATCATGCATTTAATGGTATCCGTATTATGCTGGTTGACTTCGTGCCAATGGCTGTGCGCTATCAGAGAATCTTGTTTTGGACGGCGATGATCCTGACCATTGTATGCTTCCTTCCTATGGCATATTTTGTGATTGCGCCGATCTTTGGTGTGAATGCAGGCAATACGGCCTCAGGTGTGTAGTGTTCATATGAGTTCCCCCGGTGGGACTCTCTCGAGAGGAGAACTGTAATGCGTATTTCTACAGGATATGGTAGCCGCCCTGTATCTGGTGGATTTGAAACCTTTACCTGGTATTTCATGCGTATCTCGGCTATTGGACTCGTCTTTCTCGCCATTATTCACCTGATTCTGAATCATGTGACGACCGACGTTGCTTGTACCAGTTATCAGCTGGTCGCGATACGTTATGCCAACCCTTACTGGCGCGTCTACGACTGGCTCTTGTTGACCCTTGCGCTTTTGCACGGTATGAATGGCCTCCGTGTGGTCATTGATGACTATGTACAATCCACTGCATGGCGTATCCGCCTGGTATCTCTGCTGGCATTCTTGACGTTAGCCCTCTTTATGGTGGGCACCGTTACTCTGATTACGTTCCAGCCCGTTGCCGGTAGCCTCGGTCCTCACTGCTTGAAATAGGTGGGTACGGGTCTTTCAACAGCAGGGTTTTTTGTGGTGGTGTGGATGTGTCAGCCTCAGGTCGCTACGTCTACACCACCACCAATACAAAACTGCGCAGAGCTCAGCCCGGATTTTGCCCTCTTTTTCACCTTTCTTACCACTATGAGATCAGCCTTCCTGAGATTGCATCACTTTCCAACAAGACGAGCTACGACTGGAGCAAATGCCTCTACGCTGTCTTCAAACACGGAGATGTACGAGATACCATATCTCTCACGCCTTTCCTGTAAGTCCTCACTCATCTGGTCCGGTGTACCGAAAAGACAATGTGGCATTGTGAACATTTGCTCCTCCGTCGCCTTGAATCGCCCTGCAAGCTGTTGTGCTGCCTGGTTTCGATTTTCTGTGACGACGACAGCATAGACGATGATGTTCAACTCTAGGGCATTGAATCTCTCACCTGCCACCTGGCGAATCCACTCTATCTTCTGTGTCGTTGCTGCTGGTGTCGTATCTGTTACATCCAGGCCACTTCCGTCGCCTAATGCTTTGGCGCCAAGGCTGACAATGGTGGCTTCTCTTGCCGCGAGCGACAACATCTGCTTCCCGGCACCACCAACAAGAAGAGGTGGGTGAGGCTGCTGAACTGGCTTGGGGAAGCCGCTCAGGTTGTTAATCGTGTAGTAGTTCCCGGAGAAGGTTGCTGGTTCCTCAGCGAATAACCTCTTGACAATCTGGATCGCCTCTTCCAGGCGACGAACGCGAACGATTGCTGGGTCATATGAAATACCGCACTGCTCGTACTCCAAACGATCATATCCGGCACCGAGACCAATCTCGAACCGCCCACCTGTGAGGACGTCGAGCGTGGCCGCTTCCTTGGCAAGCATCACAGGATGTCGAAAGTCATTGTTAAATACGTAACTTCCCACTCGTAGTGAGCTCGTTGATTCAGCCGCTGCGAGGATTGCAGGAACGGGAGCGAGTTGTTCTGCTGGATGATCTGGCACTAACAGCGTTGAGTAGCCTGACTGTTCTATCCTCCTTGCCCTGGCTACCCACTCTTCCTTGGATGTTGCATGGTAAGCAATCACGCCAAAACGGAATGGTCGAAGTGTCGTCATGGATATCTCTCACCTTGTTGTCTTCTGCACAGGTTGATAGAAGACGACCCCACTGCGGAAGCGCTTCATCAACTGTCCCTGACCGAAGAGGTACTCCAGGTGTGCGATAGTCTCACTGACTGCCGCTCTTCGCTGGAAGGGGGGTAAGCGTTGCCAGCCGTCTGCCGAGCCATGCCATGGGAGACGGCTCGCCACGTTATAGGCCGTTCGCTCCTCGTCGGCCAGCATCATCAACATCGCTTGAAGGCGTCGCTCGTGGTGCTGCAAGAGGGCATCGACGCGTCCAGGGAGATCATGGAATGGAGCGCCGTGCCCCGGCAGAATGGTCTTCACGGGAAGATCGCGGACGAGCTGGAGCGAACTCAGATAATCACCCAGCGGGTTGCCAAAGCTCTGGGTGTGCAGCCCGATGTGCGGGCTGATGCGCTCCAGCACGTGATCACTGGAAACCAGCACCTGGGCCTGTGGCTCGTAGAGACAAATGAGCCCGGCCGAGTGTCCAGGCGTCCAGACCACCTCGAAGTGATAAGGGGACCATGCGAGCAGTTCGCCTCCTTCGAGGACTGTGTCCGGCTGGCGTTTTCCGACACGGGCCACCATGAGCAGCGATCCCTCGCTCATCGCCACTAACTCATCCGGTGGCACGCCATTGACCCGCAGCCATGCCTCCATCTCCTCAATCAGCGTTCGCGTGTATTCGTAGCGCGCTCCGACGTGGATCGCCTCGAGCCGGTGCATTGACAGGCGGGCTCCTGATTCCGCGACCAGGCGCTCGGCCAGGCCAAAGTGGTCCGGGTGAATGTGCGTGACGATGATCTCCCGGATATCGCCGGTCTTTGCCCCAAGGGTCTGTAATTCAGCAACCAGCGCCGCGTACGCTTCCGGCGTATCCCAGCCGCAATCAACCAGCCTCACCCCATCCTCACCAATCACTCCGTACACATTCACTGTGCCGAGTGGGTTTTCCGGCAGCGGAACAGGTAAACGGTATAACCCCGGTATGATTTGGTGTGGCATCTCGATAGTGTTACCCTTCGTCTATCAACACACACTGCATTACTTATGATGATCGCCTATGTCATTCTACCACCTACACGGTTTGCATGCGTTCCTGCTTCATCGCCTGATCCAGGCTGGCTCGTGTTTTTCAGCGAAGGCAGAAATCCTTTATATTGCGCTAATTGAAGGGTCCCCTCTTTCACTGGCAGGGGTTTTTGAAACAAACGATACTTGCTTTTTGTTTCACTTGTTTCATTTGTTTCACTTGTTTCACTTGTATCGTATGAAACATGCAAGCGTGGTCAAAGGTGATTCATATGATCGTTTAACGACAGATGGTATTACACCAATACTCATTAAAGGCGTTGCCGTCAATTTTCGTGACAAGGCGTGTGGGAATCCCATCGCTGTCGGGAATCTCATACAGCCAGCTCTCTCTTGTTTCCAGTTTGAGGGGTACGGTTTCCATCTCAACGCCCTCGTGCCAACCTGAGGCAATAGCACATGCCAAGGGATCGTGTTGAAAGTTGATGATATCCCTGGGCAGCCCTGGACAGGTTTCACCGTAGGTTTGTTCGTTCTGCTCACTCCTGGCGCAGAGTTCCGCTTGCAGAACGATGAGTTGGCCTAAGCGACCTGCCTGGGCAAGTCTTGGAAGATACGCCCGTCTTAAGGCAGTCTGACAGGTGACCGTTACAGGGACGAGCGTTGGGTTGGCATGTTCCAGGACATAGTGCGCCGAGTGAATGTCAACCTGGATGTTGTAGTCCATCTCATTGCTCCACTGCGGATACTCAGCAGGGATGTCAAACACATAGCCGCCCATGAGAAACAGGTCGGTTTGCTTCAGAATGCCAGGATATGCTTTTTCCAACAACATCAAGTTGGTATATGGCCCAATCGCGACGATGACTGCACCTTGCTCGATACTGCGTTTGAGGAGTGATACAGCCTTGTCGGGCGAACCTGGCCGAGGCGTAATGGGTTCCGGCCAGTTTTCTTCGTCAGGAGGATACCCCAGTTCGTAGCGGTAATAGCCTCCAGAAACATCGGCCCCGGCTGCACATGGAATATCGGTCCGCTCCACCAGGCTCAGGACGTATTGCACATAGCCTGCCCGTCTGCCTTGTTGGTCGGACACGGTGGTCACGCCCGTGATTTGGAGGTCGGGCCACTTCAAAAGCATCGCGAGCGCGCACACATCGTCCATATCGCCGCCAATGTCGGTATCAAGATGGATTTTCGTCATTGAAGTTGCCCTGGCCATCCGCCGCCCGCGCAGCGAATCCTACACGAACAGTGGCACCATACCGAGCCGGGAAGCCAGCTCCTGCATCTGTTCGTCTGTTGGACCCGCTGACCCTTCTTGCCAGCGGCTGGCGGCATCGAGTACTTTGGGAAGCAGTTGAATATCTCCAACCGTGTTCAAGAAGATACCCGGCCGCTTCAACACCCAGTGTACTGCCAGGTCGATATCCTGCTGATCCTCCAACGGCTCATACCACGTGGTATGAGTGTGTTCGTGGCCCATCCATGGCTTGTAAGCGATCGACTTGATCGTCTGTACAGCCACATTGCGCTGCTGGCAGGTCGAAAGCAGGGCATTGAAGTTCTCAGCATAGTAGGAATTTTGCATGGTGATGTAGTTGTAGGGCAGCAGGACCGAGTCAAAATCGAAGCGTTCAAGGCTGCGCCGGTGCGTGGCAGCAATCTGCGTGCCGTGCCCGGTGACCCCGACCGCTCGTATCAAACCCTGCTTTTTGGCATCGATGGCTGCATCGATGGCGCCGCCAGGGCTCAACGCTGTGTCCCACTCAATGGGGTCAACGAGGTTATGCAGCTGCCACAGGTCCACGTAATCAATGCCCATGCGCTTCAGGGAGCGGTGCAGTTCCTCTTTTGCCTCCTCTGCTGTACGGGCACCAGTTTTCGTTGCTACAAAGAACTGCGAGCGGTCCTGGGCAAGCCATGGGGCGATGCGCAGTTCTGCATCTCCGTAGCTTGCCGCGCAGTCTATGTGATTGACCCCATAGCGCTGCAGCACCTCCAACGTGCGGTCTGCCTCCTTCTGTGTGACTCTGCCGAGAGAAGCGGCTCCAAAAATAGCGCGTGTGCTCATGTGACCGGTACGGCCAAATGGTTGTGTCGCGATCGACATCACTTTCCTCCTGTTTTTACTCGAACATTGTCCCTGGACAAAAAAGTAGGTCTGAGCTCAACATTGGGTTCAATGTTGTCACGTTTCAAGATTCGTAAAGGTAACGAATCTTTGTGCAGTTCCATATTACCATCCCACTCAAACTCAAGCATGTGATATGATGACGGGTGTAAACTGAACGAGGCTTGCTCAGTCGAGCCGGAGCAGTCAAGCACCTCTCAATGTCATGTCGTGTGAGCAAATCAAGGAGGACCTGTTCATGTCCATCTTTCCTACTATCAAAAAGAGTATCACCCATGGCGAAATCAATGGTTTTTGCGATGCAAGGTTCGAGCGGGTTGCCGAAGAGTTTGAGCGCAATTTCCAACAACGCGGCGAGGTCGGAGCATCCGTCTGCATCACCCTGGAGGGCGAAACGATGGTGGACATGTGGGGAGGGCTCGCCAATCCCGCTACCAATGAACCGTGGGTGAAGGACACCTTGACACTTGTATGGTCAGCAACCAAGGGAGCGACCGCCCTGTGCGCCCATATGCTGGCATCACGCGGTCTACTCGACCTCGATGCGCCGGTGACGCGCTACTGGCCGGAGTTTGGCCAGGCTGGCAAAGAGTCAATACCGGTGAAAATGTTGCTCAACCACCAGGCAGGCCTCCCAGCGCTGCGCCAACCCTTGCCTGAAAAAGCCTTTTACGACTGGGATTTCATGGTTAAGGCTCTGGAGAAAGAGGAGCCTTTTTGGAAACCAGGTAGTATGCATGGGTATCATGGCTTTACGTTCGGTTGGTTGGTCGGGGAGGTCGTGCGCAGGGTATCCGGCAAGTCACTGGGCACATTCTTCCGCGAGGAAGTGGCTGAGCCGCTGGGCCTCGATTTTTGGATTGGCCTGCCGGAAGCGCAGGAAAACCGCGTAGCTCCCATCATCCCGGCCGATCCACCTGACCCGAATGGCCCTATTTCCCCCATGTTTGCGGCATTGGCAGACCCCACCTCCCTGCAAACACTGGTACTATTTAATACCGGCGGCCATATGATACCGGGTCCAGATGGTGTGTTCGGCTATAACTTGTGGGCCGCTCGTGCCGCCGAAATCGGCGCGGCCGGTGGCATATCGAATGCCAGGGCGCTGGCCGGAATGTATGCTCCACTCGCTAATGGGGGCAGTCTGAAAGGTGTCAGCCTGGTGAGCTGGGACACTTTGGCGCGCATGGGAGCGGTCTCCTCGGCGAGCGGCTTTGATATGGTGGTGATGTTTCCCAGCCGGTTCTCGCTCGGCTACGTGAAATCAACGGACAACCGGCGTGAACCTGCCTCTACCATAAACGATAGCATGATTCTTTCAGAAGAGGCCTTCGGACATCCGGGCTTCGGAGGAGCGCTTGGATTTGCCGACCCGGCGAAAGGCATGTCCTTCGGGTACGCAATGAATAGAATGGGTCAGGGCAACGGCATCAATGAGAGAGGCCAGAGCCTGGTGGACGCCGTGTACCTTTCCCTGGGCTATACCTCCAATGCATCCGGTGCCTGGCTCAAAGCGTAGGGGTTATGGAGGTGGGGGCGCAATGATGGAGATGAACAAAATAAACGAGGGATCTGACTGTAGGGGCGCAATTCATTGCGCCCTCGTCCCAGGCCGCTTCATGGGGTCCAGGGCGCAATGAATTGCGCCCCATAGGCGTCAAGTTAAGCCGGGCTCCCAGGTAGCCAGCAAGCGGTAGGAGGTACTCAAACGAGTGGAACGCTTGGGGATGGAACAGCCGCCCCGCACACTCTGGACCATCAGGCCAAGCGCCCGGCCCAAAG
>WNGQ01002102.1_pt1 | contig 26071 bp, 21 predicted proteins | sample 5407661 | NCBI WGS metagenome assembly WNGQ01 (sample SAMN13153382, study PRJNA577476) | soil metagenome | isolation source: 60 cm soil or saprolite under Garry oak tree replicate 2 | place: USA:California | collected 2016-06-15 | reverse complement strand
ATCAGCGAGTCCTTGAGCACGAGCGGGGGCGTGTCGAGCTCAAGATCGGGCTGGTCGAGGAGGTTCTTCTCCCAGACGGTCCGGCCGGTCTCCTTGTCGCTCGCGATGATGCGCCCGTCCTTGCCGGTGGTCGAGATCACCAGGTTGTTCCAGAAGGCGACGCCGCGATGCCGCCCGGCCTTCTCCTGGCTCGGGTCCATTTTCCAGACGATGTTGCCGCGGGAACCGGAGCGCACGTCGATCTTGTAGACCACGCCCCAGCCGTCGATGATGTACATGAATCCATCCTCGACCAGCGGGGTCGCTTCGATCGCCTCGTTGCCCGAGGTTCCGCCGAGCGCGACCGCGAACAGGAGCCGCATGTTCTTGACGTTCGACTTGTTGATGCTGTCGAGCGAAGAGAAGCGCTGCGAATTGTAGTCGTGGTGAATCATGAGCCAGTTGCGCGGCTCGGGATTGATAAGCCGCTCATAGGTCACGTCGGCGGCGCGCGCCAGCGATGTGCCCGCGAGCAGCACACACGCCGATGCGGTGAGAATGCCGGTGAATGTCGTCGTTGTCATTTTGGTCTCCGTTTGTAACATCAATCGCCTCTCCCGCCTGCAGTGAGGGAGAGGGAGAAAGTGTCACAGTCCGAACACGTAGAGCACGGTTGCGTTCGATTGATTCCGCAGATCCGGGGTCGCATTCTTGCGGGCCAAGGAGTTGCTGATCTGCCCCGACGGCCGCACGCAGCACAGCCCTGACGAGATGGCGATGTACTGCTTGCCGTTGACCGCATAGGTCATGGGCGGGACGTTGAAGCCGGAGCCCATATTGATCCGCCACAACTCGTCGAGGGTCTGGTCGTCCAAGGCCACGATCGTGCCGTCAAGCAGCGCGGTCATGACGAGCCCGCCGGCCGTGGTCAGCACGCCGGACGAGTTCGGATAGGGGAACTCGACGCGCTTCTTCAACTCGCCGGACGCCGGGTCGATCATGGTCAGCGAGCTGGTGACCGGCCCGCCCGGGCCCCCGCTGCCGCCGCCGAATCTGCCCTTCACGTGCGCGCTGGTGTCGACCGTGAGGCTGGAGCAGCCCTCGTAGGCGGGCACGTAGAGATAACCGGTCCGGCGGCTGTATGACACCGGCCAGAAATTCGTGCCGCCCGCAATGCTCGGGCAGATCCTGCGCGAGGCCTTGTCGGCAATCGTTCCAGCGCCTTCATTGTAGACTTGGACCTCCCGGTTCGGATCATACTCGACCGGCTTGCCGGTCTTCGGATCGATGCCTTTGGTCCAGGTCACGTCCTTCACGTGCTGGATCGCTTTGAGGAACTGGCCGCTGAGGCGATCGAAGGTGTAGGTGAAGCCGTTGCGTCCGGCGTGCGAGACGACCTTGCGGTCCTCGCCGTTCACCTTGGTGTCGATGAGGACGTGCGCGCCGGTCTCGTCGTAGTCGCGGTTGTCGTTCGGCGTATATTGGTGCCACCAGGTGATCTTGCCGGTCGCCGCGTCGAAGGCGATTGCGCTCGATGTGTAGAGATTGTCACCCGGGCGGAAGGACGAATCGTAGGCCGGGACCGGATTGCCCGAGCCCCAATAGGTCAGGTTGGCGGCCGGATCATAGGCGCCGGTGCCGTAGAAGGCGCCGCCGCCGGTCTGCCAGGCATTGACCCTGTCCTTCCAGGTCTCGCTCCCGGGCTCGCCCGGCGCCGGGATCGAGTAGGTCTTCCACCGCATGTCGCCGGTCTTGGGATCGAGCGCCGCCAGCCAGCTGCGCAGTCCGCGGTCGCCACCGGAACCGCCGACCAGAATCTCATCCTTGAGCGCGAGCGGAGCCGCGGTCAGCTCCAGGTCCGCCTGGTCGAGCAGGTTCTTGTCCCAGACGATCTGGCCGGTCTCCTTGTCGGTCGCGATGATCCGGGTGTCGTAGCCGGTGACCGAGATGACGAGATTGTTCCACAACGCGACGCCGCGATTGCGGTCCTGCTTCTCGAGTTTCGGGTCCATCTTCCAAAGAATTTTCCCGGCCGTGCCCGACCGCACGTCGATCTTGTAGACGACGCCCCAGCTGTCGACCGTGTACATGAAGCCATCGTCGACAAGCGGAGTTGCTTCGAGGCTTTCACCCGCCGACTTTCCGCCCAGCGAGACGGCGAACAGGAGCTTGAGATTCTTGACGTTCGACTTGTTGATGATCTCCAGCGGCGAATGGCGCTGCGCGCTGTAGTCGCGATGATGAGTGAGCCAGTTCTGCGGCTCGGGATTGAGCAGCCGTTCATAGGTCACATCGGCCGCGCACACGGGCGAAGCGCCGGCGATGAGCGTGCCGACAAGTGCAGCAAGGGCGCCCGCAGACTTCGCGAATTTGCCGGTCGTGGCTGTCCATTTCATCGTTGCCTCCCTTTTTTTGCAGTCACAGCCCGAACACGAAGATCATCGTGGCGGACTTTCCGAGGTGTCTCATTTCAGGCGTGGTGGCGAGCCTGCCCATCGAGTTGCGGGTGAGGCCGGTGGCGACGGCGATGTATTGCCTGCCGTCCACCGAATAAGTCATGGGCGGGGCGTTGATTCCGGTGCCGACGTTGAAGCTCCACAGCTCTTCGAGCGTCTCGTCGTCGAGCGCCACGACCGTGCCTTCGATCAGCGCGGTCACGATGATGCCGCCCCTGGTCGCGAGCGCGCCGCTTGTGTTCGCATAAGGCATGGTCTTGCGCTGTTTGACTTCGCCGGTCGCGGGATCGACGACCGCAATGCCGCTGGAGAGACGGCCATCGTAGCCGAAATCCCCGCCGTCGAATTTGCCGCGCACGTGGCGGGTCTGGTCGCGGGTGATGCTGGTGCAGCCTTCAAGCTCGGGGATGTAGACGAGCCTGGTCTTTTGGCTGTAGGCCGCCGACCAGAAATTGTTTCCGCCCGGCACCCCTGGGCACACGCCGCTGCTCTTTGCCCCGGTCAGGATCTTCGCGATCGGCTCGGCATAGGTCTGCAGGTCCTTGCCCGGATCGTAGTCGATCGGCTTGCCGGTCTTGGGGTCGATCCCCTTGGTCCAGGTCACCTTCGACACATACTGGGCGGCCTTGAGGAACTGGCCGTTGAGGCGATCGAAGGTGTAGTGGAAGCCGTTGCGGGCGGCGTGGGCGAGAATCTTGCGGTCCTCGCCGTTCACTTTGGCGTCGATGAGGATGTGGGTGCCGGTCTCGTCGTAGTCCATCGAGTCGTTGGGCGTGTACTGGTGATGCCACTTGATCTTTCCGGTCGCCGCATCGATGGCGAGCGCGCTGTTGGTGTAGAGGTTGTCGCCGGGCCGATAGGACGAGTCGTATTTCGGCGAAGGATTGCCCGCGCCCCAATAGGTGACGTTGGTGTCGGGATCATAGGAGCCGGTGACGTAGAAGGCGCCGCCGCCGGTCTGCCAGGCGTTGCTCCGGTCCTTCCAGGTCTCGCTGCCGGGCTCGCCCGGCGCGGGAACGGAATAGGTTTTCCACTTGAGATCGCCGGTCCTGGGATCGAGCGCCACGATCCAGTCGCGCACGCCCCCGTCGCCGCCCGAGGCACCGACGATGATCTCGTCCTTGAGCGCGAGCGGCGCTGCGTTGAGGTTGACGTCCGGCTGGTCGCGCAGATTCTTGTCCCAGACGACCTTGCCGCTCTCCTTGTCGGTTGCGATCACGCGGCCGTCGCGGCCGGTGACCGAGATGATGAGATTGCCCCACAGCGCGACGCCCCGGTTGCGCTCGATCGTCTCCTGGGCGGGGTCCATCTTCCAGACGATGTCGCCGCGCGTCCCGGACCGAACGTCGATCTTGTAGACCACGCCCCAGGCGTCGGTCATGTACATGAATCCGTCGTCGACCAGCGGCGTCGCCACCAGATTCTCGTTGCCGGCCTTCCCCCCGAGCGCGACTGAGAAGGCAAATTTGAGAGTCCTGACATTCGACTTGTTGATCGCCTCGAGCGCCGAGAAGCGATGCGAGCTGTAGTCATGATGGTTCATGAGCCAATTGCGCGGCTCGGGATTGCGCAACCGCTCATAGGTCACATCCGCCGCGCGCGCCGTCGCTGTGATCGCGAGCAGCGCGCAAGCGAACGCCGCCAGTGCGTTTGCGGGTTTCGTCGCCCGATGACGGTCGGATTTGGTTGTCGTTTTCATTGTTGTCTCCCTGCAACGGTCATGCTCGATCACACCGGCTTCTCTCCCAGAATGGTCACGCGCCGCATGAGGCGCCGCTCGATCGGGCTGAAATCCGTGCGGGCGTGCAGCGCGCAGCGGTTATCCCAGACCAGAAGATCGCCGGGCCGCCAGACATGCTCGTAGATGAACTCGGGCTTCTCCTGGTGATCGAACAACAGGTTGAGAAGCTCCTCGCTCTCCTCGCTCGACATCCCCTCGATCCGCACCGTCATCAGGCGATTGACATAGAGCGCCTGGCGGCCGGTCACGGGATGGGTCCGAACCACCGGATGCGCAAAGGAGGGCACGCCCTCGGCGAGCGTTGTGCCGCGCTTGGTGGCGGAGGCATCGTAATCATAGGCGTTGAGCGCGCGGCGGCCCTCGATTCGCCGCTTCACCCTCTCCGGCAAGGTCTCATAGGCCTTGTAGGCGTTGGCGAACAGCGTATTGCCGCCCGTGCTCGGGACTTCGATGGCGTAGAGCATCGAGGCCCGGGCCGGCCGCTCCTGATGGCACTGGTCGGAATGGAACTGCATCTCCCCGTCGGGCAATGCGCCGATCGGCTTGCCGTCCTCGCGGATGTTGGAGATCAGCATCACCGCCGGATGGCTGCGAACGAACTGCTTGGTATGGATCGTCGCCAGCGGACCGAACCGCTCCGCGAACCGCACCTGATCCGCCTCGCTCAAGTCCTGATCGCGCAGCAGGACCACGAGGTGGTCGTGCCAGGCGGCGAGGATTTGCCCGAAGCGATCGTCGTCGAGCGGCGCACGCAAATCGACGCCAAGGATCTCGGCGCCCAAGGCGGGAGACAGCATTCGCACGCCGACGATCGACGATGCGGATGTCATGGCCAAGGGAGGAGAAAGCGCCCCCGTATTCATTGACATCCGCTCCGACCCTTCGCCGCTCGTTCAATGCCAAACCCGCTTGCCTTGGGCCGATTATAGGCCCCGCCATGACGAAGAGCTACAAGCCAGCCAGGGCCGGCATCACGTGGCGCGCGAACAACTCGATCGAATGCAGCGTTTCGGCGAATGAGAGATCGCCGAAGGCGAATTGGCCGACACAATAATTGCTGCCTGTTTCCGCCAACTGCTGGCGCAGGAAGGTTGCCACGGTCGCGGGCGAGCCGGCGATGCCTTGGCCGACTTCGGCGAGCCCGTCGAAGGTCGGCGGGCGCGGATGGGCATTGCGCCGGCCATGCAGGCGATGGAGATGAGTGAAGCTCTGATGCCATTTCGGATAGGCGCGCCGGGCGATCGCGAGCGCAGGCGCATCGGCGTCCGCGACCACGATGAAGCGGCCGAGTCCCATCAGCGGCAGCGGCGCCTCGCCCCAGGCCTCGCGCCACGAAGCGCGGAAGCAGTCGAAGGCGGCGCAGGTCGCGGGAACCGGGTCGAGGCTGACCACGCGCAAGCCCTGGCGCGCCGCCCGTTGCGCGCTTTCGGGCGCATGGACGCCATACCAGATCGGCGGGTGTGGCTTTTGCCGGGGCTCGAGCTCCATCAGCGTCCGCTCGGTCAATCCCTTGCGGATGAGTTCGATTGCCTCCGCATAGACTTGCTGCGCCTCCTCGGGCTTCTGCCCGTAATAGATCAGCTCGGCCGGCACCGCGCCGCGGCCGAAGCCGAGCTCCAGCCGCCCGCCGCTCATCTGATCGAGCATGCAGATTTCCTCGATCATCCGCAGCGGATGATAGAGCGGCAGCGCGTAGACCAGCGGGCCGAAGCGAAGCCGCTGCGTGCGTTGCGCGACCGCGGAGAGAAAGACGCTCGGGCTCGGCGCCAGACCGAGCGGCGTCGAATGGTGCTCGGCGATGTGATAGCCATAGAAGCCGAGGCGGTCATAGGCCTCGATGATGTCGAGACGGGACTCGTAATAATCGCCGAGCGGCAGATCATTGCGATCGAGGTGATCGAAAACGCCGAATTGCATCCGGATGACTCGTTCGCCGCGCCGCAGCCCACCGACCTTGCCCGTCCGCTGCCGAACGTGCCCTCGTTACTCGTCGGTGACGTCGATCCACACTCCGCCCGGGTCGGCGATCTGGAACTTGCCCCCGGCCTCCCTGGCGAGGAAAGCCTTGCGCGCGTCGGCCTCCTTGCTGCCGCCGAGCCGCATCGGGGTGACATAGGGGTTCATGCCCGAGGTCACCTCGACGTGCTTCTTGAACTCGTCGATGTTCTCGACCTTGAAGCCGATATGGTCGGGGCCGGGGCGCTTGATGCCCATGTCCGCGAAGATCGAGATCGACCATGGCAGGATCGCGAGCGTCACCCGGCCGTCGGTCAGGTGATGGCCGGGGGCTCCATTCCCCTTGTTCACGGGCTTGAGCTCGAACACATACTGATAGAAGTCGGCGCATCGTTCCGCGTTCATGGTGCGAAGCGCGAACTTCGAGAGATAACGGTCCTGGCTCCAGCCTTGCGCGGCCTGCTCGGCGTAGACGCCGACAAGCTTCTCGCTCTCGTCCTTCCGCGCGAGGTCGAAGACGTTGCCGTCGGGATCGTGGGCGCTGTAATTGGCGAACGGGCGCGTCGAAGGGCGCTTGACGATGTTGGCCTGGGGAAACTTGTTGCGCGCGCGTTCGAGCACCATCTCGATGTCGTCGACCACCAATCCGAAATGATCGAGCCCGCCGACATAGCCGTCGCGCAGCGGATTGATGTTCAACCCGACATAGCCGTCACCCACGGTCACCGCGTTCAACGGCCGGCTGACCTTGCCGGAGCGCTTGAGACCGAAAAACGCCTCGTAGAAATTGGCCAGCATCGGGTAGATCGGGCTGACCATGGCCATGTGGTTGATCTTCGCGAACATTGGGGCTCCTCGATCGCCTTTGTGGCCGATTGTCGCTCAAAGCGAAGCATTGCATGGCCTTCGACTTCTTGCCAATAGCGTCAGGCAGCGGCCCGACACCACGATCGATTGAAAGCCACGGGACGTCGCGACGCGCCCGGCTGTCACGCCAGCAGGAACTGAAGGACGCGGGCTGGCAAAGCCCCGCGGCCTTGCGATCGACGGGGCTTTGCCACGCTTTGCTAGGGCTGGAGCGAGCCCGCGTAGGCGGCGAGCGAGATCATGTCGTCCCAGGTCAATTTGGCGACGACCTGCCGCATCAGCTGGGCAGCGCTGCCAGTGCGCGCGCCGTTCTGGATGTCATTGAGCTGGCGGACGAAGTACAGGAGATCACGGTTTGCGATCGGTGGCACCTCGCCGATGCCTTTGAGGCCCGGGCCGTGACAGATGGCGCAAGGAATCGTCTTGCCGCCGCCGCCGGTCGTGGCCAGCGCCTCGCCTTTCTTGATCGCGCCGGGGGGCACGTGATGCTCGAAACCGGTCCGCGGATTGCGGGCTTCTGCTCCATGCTTGTCCTGCGGCAAGGTGATGATGCGCACGCCGATCGGCTCCGTGCCGGCGCCGGCGCCTTCGGTGACGAAACGCATGGCGCCCTCGCCGACAAAGCTCTTCGGCACCATGGCGCTTTCAGTCACCTTGACATAACCGGGCCGCGGGGAGCGGGCGGCAAAGTAGGCAGCGGCTTCCTTCGCATCCTCGTCCTTGAGCGCGGCCGCGATCGAGGCCATGGCCCCCGTTCGCGGGCCGACCCGGCCGCCGTTCGCGAACTCTTTCAACTGGCGGACGATGTAGTTGGCCGGGAGACCCGCGACCCCGGCGGATTCGGGGTGACCGTCGCCGGTTGTCAGATGGCAGAGCGAGCAGGCGCGCGGATCCGGCCGGGTCCCCGTCGCCACGGGCTTCGGCAGCGGCGCATGGTCGCCCGGGAACCAGTCCGGCGGAGCAAAGGGGTTGTTGACCTCGACTTCGTTGTATTTCTTGTCGCTGCCAGGCACCGTGATGACCTTGTTGGCATCACGCTGCGGCTGCCCTGGAGGAGCGACCGGATAGGCCCATGGCGGATTCTCCAACGCGATCGCAATCGAGGGAGACAGAGCAAGCACCAAAGCGCAGACCAATTTCCTCATGGAGTCCTCCCGAATTTTTCGTGCCCCGAGGCACCAAGGCCAAGCATATAAACCTTGCGATGGCCGGACAAGCGCCAAGGTGGGCTCGTGCCGAGGTGGGCTGGGAGACGACTTATGCCCGGTTGGGGCGCACAACCCTGGCGCCGGCCGCCGGCCCGGTCCCGTGACTTGACGCTCGCGCGCCAGGTTGGCTAGCTGGCCAGGCAAGCACCAGGAGGGAGCCTCGGCATGCGCGTCATTCGATCACGAGCGGTCCGCAGCGCGCTTGCCGTCATGGCATCGCTCGCCGCAGGCACGATCGAGACGAGGCCGGCCGCCGCCCAGGCCGATTTCTACAGGGGCAAGAGCATCGAGCTCATCATCAGCACCGGCGTCGGCGGCGGGCTCGACTCGAACGCGCGCTTGGTGGCACGCCATCTCGCCAACCACCTCCCCGGCCAGCCGAGCATCGTGCCGAAGAACATGCCGGGCGCGGGCCACATCAGGGCGGCCAACTACGTCTTCAGCCAGGCGCCGAAGGACGGCACCACGATCGCCACTTTCATTCCGATCTTCGTCATGGCGCAGGTGCTCGAGCGCAGCCGAAGCATCCAGTTCAACCCGGCCAACTTCCAGTGGCTCGCCTCGACCTCGTCGAGCAACTCGACGGTCTATGTGTGGCACGCTTCGGGCGTGACCTCGGTCGCGGACGCGATGAAGCGCCAGGTGCTCATGGGCGGGACCGGAATAGGCTCCTACACGATCATCTATCCGACCGTCATGAACAGCGTTATCGGGACGAAATTCAAGCTCGTCACCGGCTATCAGAGCACGGCCGAGATCGGGCTCGCCATGGAGCGCGGCGAGATCGAGGGCCGCGCCGGCAACAATTTCAACAGCCTCAAGGCTGAGAACGGGGAGTGGCTGCGAACCGGCAAGATCAACCTGATCGCCCAGGTCGGCCTCGAGCGCGATCCGGAATTCCCGAACGTGCCCCTCATCACCGATTTCGCGAAGACCGAGGGGGAGCGCGAGATTCTGCGGTTCTTCTCGACCGACGTGGTGATCGGCCGTCCATTCGTGACCTCGCCGGGCGTGCCCGCAGAGCGGATGGCGATCCTGCGCCGGGCCTTCGACGAGATGATGAAGGATCGCGCCTTTCTTGACGATGCCAGCAAGGCCGGGCTCGACGTCGGGCCGGTCGCGGGGGAGAAAATCCAGAAGATCGTCGCCGACCTCGTCAACACGCCGGCCGACATCGTCGCCAGTGCCAAGCTCGCGATGGAGCCGAAGGACGTGATCGAGCGCGGAAGATGAAGAAGCTGCATCTCACCATCGCCACCGAAGACTACGATCATTTCCGTGATTTCCGCGAGGGCACGGTGCGGGCGGAAGGCATCGAGCACACCTGGCTGATGCCTGAGCTGCACGAAATATTCGCGCGGTTCACCTTCAACCGCGAATGGGACGTGTCCGAGCTCTCGTTCGCGAAATTCTCGACCCAGGTGACGCGCAAGTCGCCCGACATCATCGGTCTTCCGATCGTCTGCTCGCGCCACTTCCGGTTCTCCGCCTTCTACGTTAACAAGAACAGCAAGATCAAAACGCCATCGGACCTCAAGGGAAAGAAAGTCGGCTCGCCCGAATGGGCGCACACCGCGGCTGTGTATATGCGCGGCTGGCTCAACGACGAGCACGGCGTGAAGCTCGAGGGCGTCCACTGGTACCAGGCCGGCACCAACGAGCCGGGGAGGACGGAGAAGGTCGAGCTCACGTTGCCGAAAGGCGTCAAGCTCACCCGCGTCGAAGACAAGTCGCTGAGCGAAATGCTCGCAAGCGGCGAGATCGACTGCGCGCTGGTCGCGCGCCCGCCGGACTGTTTCGTACAGGGCCGGCCGGATGTGGCTCGCCTCTTTCCGAATTATCTGGAGCTCGAAGAGCAATATTATGCGCGGACCAAAATCTGGCCGATCATGCACATCATCGCGATCAAGAAGCAGGTCCTCGACCAATGGCCATGGGTCGCGGGCAGTCTCTACAACGCCTTCCTCGAATCCAAGAATCGCGCTGTCGCCCGCCTCATCGAGCCGAGCGTGTCGCGCTATCCGCTGCCCTGGCTGACGACCTATGCGCGGCGGATGCGGGACATGTTCGGCGGCGATCCGTTCCCGTTCGGGATCGAGGCGAACCGGGCGACCTTCGAGCAATTCCTGCGCTATACCCACGAGCAGGGCATCGCCCATCGCCGCGCCGAGGTCGAGGAGATCTTCCCGAAGGGAATGCTGGTCGAGGTGCATACGTAAAGCTGCTGCCGCCATGGCCTCAGAGGCTGCGGCGGGGCCCACACACCTCTCCGCGAGCGACATCATGGCGCGCGAGCACAGCTTTTTCCGCGCGCAATCTTCCACTAACATCGATTGCCGACGATCGGCGCAATGCTCCAAGCGACAGCGCCAAATCGAGGACGGAATATGCCGATGTGGTCCAGCCTGCCGCGTGCCATCGCCGCCGTTGCCGCGCTCCTTGCCGCAAGCTCCGCGCAGGCCCAGGACGCGGTCGCGCAGTTCTACAAGGGCAAGCAGATCAACCTCTTCATCGGCACCACGCCGGGCGGCGGGTACGACACCTATGCGCGGCTGCTTGCCCGCCGTTTCGGCAGCTACGTTCCCGGCAAACCAACGATCGTGGCACAGAACATGCCGGGCGCCGGCAGCAACAAGCTCGCCGGCTACATGTACTCGGTAGCGCCGAAGGACGGCACCGCGATCGGCGCAATCTTCTCCGGCGCGATCCTGCAGCCGCTGATCGGCGACCTGCCGACCCAGCACGACCCGAGCAGGTTCATCTATCTCGGCAACGCCAATGTCGAAGTGTTCATCTGTCTCGCCCGCGCCGACGCGCCGGTCAAGACGTTCAAGGACATGTTCGTCCAGGAGCTCATCATCGGCGCCACCAACGAGGGCGGCGCGACCCGCGACTTCCCGGCCATGCTCGCCAACGTGCTGGGGACCAAGCTGCGCCTCGTCACCGGTTATGCCGGCTCGAACGAGATCATTCTCGCGATCGAGCGCAATGAAGTGCAGGGCATTTGCGGCATCGGCTGGTCAAGCATTATCGCCCAGCATCCGCAGTGGCTGAGCAACGGTTTTGCCAGAATTCTTGCCCAGCTCGCGAGCAAAGGGCATCCGGCGATGGACAAGATGGGCATCCCGCTCGCGTTCGACTATGCGAAGACCGAGGACGACCGCAAGGTCATGGATCTGTTCTACAGCCAGCTCACGTTCGGCCGCCCCTATGTCCTGCCCCCCGGCGTTCCCGCCGACCGGGTCGCGGCCCTGCGCAAGGCCTTCATGGCCGCCTTGCAGGACAAGGAGACGCTGGCCGAGGCCGAGAAGATGAAGCTCGACGTCGATGCGCTCGCGGGCGAGGAAGTGCAGGCCGCGGTCGCCAAGGCCTATGCGATGCCGGCGACCATCGTCGAGCGGGTGAAGCAGGCGCTGGTCTACCGGCCGCGGTGAGCGGTGGTTGGCAGATCGATACCGCCTGCCAGCCCGTCGCCCGTAGGTTGGGTCGAGTTCTTCACGAGACCCAACATCGCGAACAGCCGCGGCCTGCGATTTGCGGCTCGCTTCACTCGAACCGCCAGCGTAACGACCTTGCCTCACTCCTCTCGATTGCGCTCTCGCGTGACTTGCTCCAGGGCAGACTTGTCGTGTCAAGGTAGTATGCACAAAAGAGACTGAGGGAAATCAATGCTTCTCGTTTCGAATGCGGGAAAGTGGGTACAATGTTTCGCGCATGCCTGTCACATTGCGGCTCACCGTCTCCCGTAGTACGTTCCTGCCATGATCAGGTCTTGGCGTAATGCCGCGACCCGCAGGGTCTGGGAGAGCGAGAGACCGAACCAGTTCCGCGGACTCGACTTCGATGCTGCTGTCGATCTCCTGCTCGCGCTGAACGTCGCGACTACGTTGCAAGACCTCAGTCCGCTCAGGAGGATCGGGCTTCATAAGCTCAAAGGTGAGCGTAGGCGGCAATGGGCGATGACCGTGGACGCGCGGTGGCGCATTTGTTTCGAATTCCGCAAGGGCGATGCCTACGATGTCGAAATCGTCGATTATCACAGAGGATAGGACCATGGCTCCTATTGCACATCCCGGCCGCTTTTTGAAACGCGAGCTCTCTGCACGCGGGCTGAGCGCCAATCGCCTTGCGCTCGACCTCGGCGTGCCATCGGGTCGCATCACCGACATCCTCAGCGGCCGCCGCGCCATCACCGCCGACACCGCGGTGCGGCTCGGCCGTTATTTCGGCAACAGCGCACAGTTCTGGCTCGACCTGCAGGGCCAGCACGACATCGCGGTCATCGAGCGCGAGCGCGGTAAGGAAATCACCCGGCGGGTGCGGCCGGCGGATGCGGCGTGAGCAAGTCCTCGACTACGGTCCGGTCCGGCCGATGCCTTTCAAAAATAGATGAACTGTCCTTCCGGAGCGAGTTGCTGGATCAGGTCGAACTCGTCCCGATTGGCGGTCAGGACCGGCAGTCCCGCCCTGGCCGCCGTCAGATAGATGAGGGCGTCATTGAGGCATTCCTTGCGCTGGTGCCTTTGGAAGCCCTGGATGCGTGTCAGGATGCCAGCCGTCACGCCGGCTTCGATCCAAATCTGCGCATCAGGATTCAAGAGGCGTGTGGACGCGATGCTGTCGAAGAGCTCTGCATAGTGGTTGCGCATGGCCGGCCAGCCAGGCAATGCCGGATCGGCATTGGCGATGCCGGTCGCAAGTTCGCCCAGGCACACCAAACAATGAAACAGGAGCGCGCGTTCGACGAGCATCTGCGCGTCAACCGGCAGCGTTCCGGCCGCGGCCATGATGTAGACATTGGTGTCGAGCACGAGCAGAGCACGGCCGGACGAGGCGAAATCGGCGGCGCTGATCAGTTCGCCGCGGGACCGCGGTTTCAGCTGCGCTCGCCGTCTTTGCGGCTTGCGGCGGCGAAGCGCGTCACGGAGATCAATACTCAAGAGTGTGGGTCTCGCCGAGCCGCGCGCGCGTTCGCTTCAGAAACGCCGCCACCGGATCCGGTTGGGCAAGCGTTGCGAGCGCCAAGATGCCAAGCTCGGTCGGCGAAGTGAGGCCGGTCTCCCGCCGCGCCGCCTCGACCAGAGCGGGCGGCGCGCGAAAGCTCACATGCTCGGTCTTGTCCCCGTCCAACAGGCCGGCCCGACGCGCCTCCTCTAAAGTCGCAGCGGCCCCTGGCGCCAGAGGCGGGCTGCTGCCCGGCGCCGGCTTGGGCGCCCCTCGCGCGGCGGTCCTTCTACGTTTCGCCCCCATTGACCGTATCGCCCTGTTCGTCGTCATCTCGGCCCTTCCTTCAATATGTGTGCAAAATATGCTTTCGTGTCACACAATGCAATGGCCGCTCTGCGTCGCCGGCGCGAACGCACGGGTCAAGGTTTTCGAGGGCGCTCGCCCGGGAACTCATCGTCGGGCAGCGACGCTCACACTCCCAACTGGCGGCGCTGGCGGGCGTCCTGCCCTGAATTTCCTGATATCCGGCTTTCAAAGTGTTGGGCGCGGCAGGGATCGAACCTGCGACCCCCACCGCTGCCTGCGCCTAGTGAGCCATCAGCACCGGAACAAGCGCCTCGTGCATGAGATTGTAGGTCACTCCGCCCAGCAGCCATTCGCGCGGCGCCTTGGGTGCCGCCCAGTCGCCGAGTTCGCAGCCTCACAGTAGGCCCTGGCACCGATACCGTCGTTGATCGCCGTCAAGATTTGATGCCGGGCAAAGACCGGAGCGACAGCCGACGCCTCATCTCGGCGGCGGCAGCAGCAGCTCATCCTTGAGCTTCACGATCTGCCTGACGCCGTCAGCATCCACGATTTCGACACTCGCCAGTCCTCCACCCCCGTTTTCCAGGTAGATTTCACGCGGCTTGTAGATCATGTGATCCAGCCCCTCGAGGGCGATTTCCACGATGTCGTCGTTTGGGTCGTAGGTGATGCCCAGCAACGGCAGCCATTCCGCCTGCACTTGGTCACCGAGGTCGAGCGAAGCGACCTCGACTTCCGCCACCTTCGCCTCCAGGAGCTTCGAGACGGCGTCAAAAAACGGGCGCCACTCTGCCTTCTCGAGTTTTCGTGTCGTCATAACAACCTCCTCTGATCGACTGCCTAGCCAGGGCTCGTTCGCTGCCTCCGCGCGCCAGTCATGGTCACACATCAGCCAGAACACGCCACCGAGCGCCGTGATCGCTGTGGCGAGCGCGAAGTTCCAGACCGGAGGACCACGACGATCGAAATCCCCCGCTCGGCGCAAGAATGACGGCATGCCCTAGACGAGGCGGACATGGAAGCCATGACGACCGTCAATTTTTGAATTTTTCCGAGCGCGGCCGCCCGCGACGTCGAACGATGCGCCGGCCGCATCGCGGTAACAGCTATTCAGACTGCGCGAGGCGTGGACAGCAAACTCATTTATTGCGGAAAACCTAGGATTTTCTGCGGATATGGTGGGCGCGACAGGGATCGAACCTGTGACCCCTACCATGTCAAGGTAGTGCTCTTCCGCTGAGCTACGCGCCCGGACCGCACCGGCTACGGGCCTTCGTCATATCGGCTCGGCGCGGGTGAGGCAAGGCGCGGCTCGCGCCTCCGCGCAAGGTGGACCGCAAGGTTGGGTCGAGTTCTTCACGAGACAATCGTGAATGCCAGTAGCCATGTTGGGTCTCGCCAGGGCTCGACCCAACCTACCTAGCGTGCGAGGTCACGCGGCGAGCAGTTTCTGCACCTCGTTGACCAGCTCGCGCAGGTGCACCGGCTTCGAGAGCACTTTGGCGTTCTTGGGCGCGGCCGAATCGGAGTTGAGGGCGACCGCGGCAAAGCCGGTGATGAACATGATCTTGATGTCAGGATCGAGCTCGGAGGCGCGGCGGGCAAGCTCAATCCCGTCCATCTCAGGCATGACGATATCGGTGAGCAGAAGCTCGAATGGCTCCTCGCGCAATCGGTGATAGGCCGAGAGGCCGTTGTCGTAGGAGATCACCTCGAAGCCCGCGCCCTGCAGCGCCTTGACCAGGAAGCGGCGCATATCGGTGTCGTCTTCGGCCAGCAGAATTTTTGCCAACTTTTGGCTTGTCGATGGCCGACTTGTCATGGCAGGCGCCCCCTCATGGTCCTTCGCCTCCCATAAGCCGGATGCGGGGTAAACAACGGGTGAACTGCGCGGAAGTTCTTGGCATCCATCGTCATGGCCATGGACAATAGCCCGTTTGGGGGCATAGTGGTGTTCAAAATGGTCGTGCCGGGAGGCCGGTCTCAGCCGCCAGACAAGGCGACACATTCCATGCCAGAAATGCCATGCCGGAAATGAAGGACGAACTCGATCCTCCCTTCGAGATCATCGAGCCGGTCGAATGGCGCGGACCGATCATCTTCAACTCGCCTCATAGTGGCAGCGTCTATCCGCGCGAATTCCTCCTGGCTTCGCGGCTCGACGTGGCAACGCTGCGCCGCTCCGAGGATTCCTTCGTCGACGAGCTGGCGCTGGGCGTCGTGCGCGGCGGCTACCCGCTGATGCGGGCCCACTTCCCGCGCTGCTATGTCGATGTGAACCGCGAGCCCTACGAGCTCGACCCGCGCATGTTCGACGGCCGGCTCCCCTCTTTCGCCAATACCCGCTCGATGCGGGTGGCGGGCGGGCTCGGCACGGTCGCCCGCGTGGTCGGCGATTCGCAGGAGATTTATGGCCAGCGCATCCCGGTCGATGACGCAATCCGGCGGATCGAAGGCCTCTACAAGCCCTATCACCGGGCGCTGCGGCGGCTGTTCACGCACGTGCACCGGGATTTCGGGACCGCCGTCCTGATCGACTGCCATTCCATGCCGTCGACCGCGGGCGCCAAGGACGAGCGCCCGCGCGCGGACGTGGTGCTGGGCGACCGTTATGGCACCAGTTGCGTCGCGGTGGTGGCGGAGACGGTCGAAGCGACGCTGCGGGCCCGTGGCTACGTGGTCAGCCGCAACAAGCCTTACGCCGGCGGCTTCATCACCGAGCACTACGGCAACCCGGCGGTGGGGCTGCACGCGATCCAGCTCGAAATCAATCGTGCGCTCTACATGGACGAAAGGCGATTTGAACGCTCGGCTTCATTCCCCGCCCTCGCTGCCGATCTCGAACTGCTCGCCGGCCGCCTGGCCGACATCCCGATTCAGGAGCTTCATCCCTACCGCGCAGCTGCTGAGTAAATCGTGCGCACGCCTAAGATAGCGCCAGCCAAGAGACCTGGCGCGCACTCAACAAAGAAAAAGGGGCCGCCTGCGGAGGCAAGCGGCCCAAGTCTAGGGAGGAAACGCCCAAGGAGGGCAGCGGTAACGCGAGGCGCTACCGCACCGCAGCAATATGCCACCGCAGCGCACAAAAAGCAAGGGGTGCTGACCTATCTTTCCCACCCATATGCTAATGATTCAGAAATAATAAGCAATTCCAATATCTTGGCCAGCACATGAGATGATCCACCAGCACAGCCAGCGGAGGCCCTTTGGGTAACGTTCCGCCGCCCAGGGGGTGAACGAGGGCAGGTATGACAGCCATCGACTTTTCAGCCTTTGTGGATGAACTGGCAGCGATCTCGGGCGAGACCATCCTGCCGTTCTTCCGCACCGCGCTGAGTATTGAGAACAAGGGTGACGAGGGCAGCTTCGACCCGGTCACCGCCGCCGACCACGCCGCCGAAACGGCGATGCGGGCGCTCATCCGCCGCTCCTTTCCGGATCACGGTATCGTCGGCGAGGAATACGGCGAGGAGCGCGCCGATGCCGAATATGTGTGGGTGCTGGACCCGATCGACGGCACCAAATCCTTCATCTCCGGCATGCCCGCCTGGGGCACGCTGATCGCACTGACCCGCTTCGGCGAGCCGGTCTTCGGCATGATGAACCAGCCTTTCATCGGCGAGCGCTTCAGCGGCGACGGCGGCGCCGCGCAGTACCGCGGGCCGGCCGGCAAGCGCGACTTGCGCGCGCGCCCATGCGCCCGATTGTCCGAAGCGGTGCTCTTCACCACCAGTCCACTTTTGATGACCAGCGCGGATCGCGATTCCTTCGCAAGGGTCGAGCATTCCGTGCGGCTCTCGCGCTACGGTGGCGACTGCTACGCCTATTGCATGCTGGCGGCCGGTCACGTCGACCTCGTGATCGAGACCGAGCTCAAGCCCTACGACGTGCTCCCGCTTGTTCCGATCATCGCCGGAGCCGGCGGTGTGATCACCACCTGGGAGAACGGCTCGCCCTATGCCGGCGGCCGCATCATCGCAGCCGGCGACCGCCGCGTGCACGCGGCCGCGATGGAATTGCTCGCAAGTCGGAAATCAGAAGTCAGAAATCAGAAATCAGAAATCTGACTTCTGACTTCAGACTTCCGAGTTCCGATTCCCGCTCAGAACATCGTTGTGCCCGGCACGAAGGCATCGAAGGCCGCCAGCACCTGCATGCGATAGCGGTCCTGCTCCATCAGCAATTCGTGGCGGGCGCCGGGTACGATGAGATGCGAGCCAGCCCGCAATCGAACGGCGAAAGCATCGATTGCGGGCGTCGAGACGATCTGGTCCCCGCCCGCGGCGACGATCAGGATCGGCTGCCGGATCTTTGCAGGATAGCTCGGCTCACGGATTTGGCGCATGACCTTGAAGGCCGAATCGGCCCAGGCGACCGTCGGCCAAGCAATCGCGAGCTTGGGCTCGGCTTCCAGCACTGCAATATTGCGGGCATAGCGGACCGGATCGGAGGTGAGCAGATTGCCGATGAAGGGCCGCTGCATCATCACCGAGGCGTCGCCGCCGGGGACATAGGAGCTGCCAAGGCCAAGGAGGCGCATCGTCTTCACGCCGATGCGGGTCGGGGCGGATCTGCGCATCCCCGGGAGTGCAATCATCGGCGCCAGCAGCACCATGCGGTCGAACCAGCGGTGGCCCTGATAGGCCGCGCGAAGGAGCACTGTTGCGCCCATCGAATGGGCGAGCGCGAAGAGCGGCGGCGGACAATCCGGCAGCACGATCTCTTGAATGAAGGTCACGAGATCGATGTCGTAATCGGAAAAATTGCGCACATGGCCCTTGCGCGGGTTGCGCAGCCCGCGGTCCGAGAGGCCCTGACCGCGCCAGTCGAGCATCGCCACGGCGAAGCCGCGCGCGCGCAGATCGCGCACGGTCTCAAAATATTTCTCGATGAACTCCGCGCGCCCTGGAAACAGGCAAACCGTGCCCCGGCGCCCCGGCGGCGGCTCCCAACGCGCAAACCGCAACGACACACCGTCCGGGGTCTTCAGCGTTCCCGTGACCACGCCTTCGGGCACCGGATTGGCAGGAATGGAAACGAGGGTCATGGGCTGGAATGAGGCCGGCGGCGGGGGAGCACCGCCTTATAGCAGCACCCAGGAGCGGCTCAATGAGACCAATGGGAAGGAGCTGATTTCAGCGTCAGGACAGGCACTTAGGACCCCTTGCAGAGCTCCTGAGGGGTTCCCATATCGCGGATGCGCAGGCCCTGTGGGCTGCGCAGGAAGCCATAGGTCCGGCCCCAGCGGGCGGACCACCCGCATTTCGCTCAATGGAGGAATATGCCATGCGAACTTTCGATCTTGCTCCCCTCTATCGTTCGACCGTCGGTTTCGACCGGCTGTTCTCGCTCCTCGATCGGGTTTCTGGGTTCGACGGCAATACGCCCGGCTACCCGCCCTACAACATCGAGCGCACCGGCGAGAACGCCTATCGGATCAGCGTAGCCGTCGCTGGGTTCTCCGAAAATGATCTCTCGATCGAGACCAAGGAGAACACGCTGACCATCCGCGGCGAGAAACAGGCGAAGACCGATGAAAACCAGGGCGAGACGCTCTACCAGGGCATCGCCGCCCGTGCGTTCGAGCGCGTGTTCCAGCTGGCCGACCATGTCGAGGTCCGCGGCGCGAAGCTCGAGAACGGGCTCCTGCACGTCGACCTCGTCCGCGAGGTCCCCGAGGCCATGAAGCCGCGCCAGATCAAGATCGGCAATGGCTCGGCCAAGGTGGTCGAGTCGAAAGCCGCCTGAGGCGGTCTCGATCTGTCCGATCGGAGGGAGCGCCCCGGCTTTCCGGGGCGCTTTCATTTTGCGCGTGGCAGCAACTTACTCCAACGGGGCAACCGGAACGAGCTTCATCTCCGCGGGGTTGGGCGGCGTGTTCTCTTTGCTTGCCTGTGGCGGAGCAGCTTGCGTTTGCACTGGCGGTTGCGCGGCCGGTCCTGACTGCGCGGCTGGACTGCCGCTCGAGGCCACCTGGGGCCGCGGGCGCGGCATCGGCGTCCGCTGCGCCTGCGGAGCAACCACATGGGGCGGCGTGACCGCAGCCGGCACGACGGCCGTCGGCGCGTTGGCAAGCCGCGCATTCGGCACTGGGCGCGGCGGCACAGGCGGCAGCCCGCCGTCGAACCCTGCGCCAGGGCCGGAGATGGCCGGGGGCGGCGCATCGGGAGGCGGAATGGAGGCCGGGGGCACCGGGAGGATGCGCGGATCATAGGGCGAGGCGAGCCAGGGGCCGTAGCTGCGCATCGCCAGCACTGGGGTGACGGTGAGGATTTCTCCAGACCTGGCATCGACCACGACCCGTAGTTGCCGACCACTGCGATCGCTGGCGGCGAGCATGTAGGTCGGGCCCCGGCGCACCGGCCGGCTCAACGGCGCAAGGCCATTGGCGCGCACGATCCGCACGATCTCGTAAGGCGGTAGTCCCGGGTCATAGTAGCGTGGACCGACATAGATCGCCTGCGCCTCAGCCGCGCCCGCGCCAACAAGCGCCAACAAGCCGGCTAAGATTGCGATTCGTGGCTTCAAGACACGTCTCCCTGCCGCGATGGTTTGAAGCCGAGCCCGCGGCTCGGGGCTCGCGCCGTTCCATCGCCCCCATGACAGCCAACGATAGCTGCGATTGGGGCGGAGCTTGGGCGGCAGCGTGGCATCACGCCGGACCCGTCAATATTTGCCGGTTACCGTCGCGAGGAAATGCTCGACCTCGCCCGGCTTGGTGGCAAAGGAGGTCACGAGGCGCACGAGTCCGTGATCCTGGGCAAGCGAATTCCCTTTCGGGAGGCTCCCGGTCATCCACGGATAAAAGCTCGCGCCCGCCGCCAGCAGCCGTTCGCGGATGCGTTGTGGCAAGGCGACAAAGACCTCGTTGGCATCGACCGTCCACACCGGCTGGTAGCCCGCGGCAGCGAGCCCCTCGCCCAGCCGATCGGCCATGGCATTGGCGTGGCGCGCAAGCTTGAGCCAGAGATCGTCGGCAAGATAGGCCTCCATCTGCGCGGCAATGAAGCGATGCTTGGAAAGAAGATGGCCGCCGCGTTTGCGCCGCTCGGACATGCCCGCGCCGCGCGCCGGATCGAAGAACACCAGCGCCTCGGCGGCGAGCGCACCGCCTTTTGTGGCGCCGAAGGATAGCGCATCGACACCTGCTTTCCAGGTCGCGTCCGCGGGTGATACGTTCATGCGAACGAGCGCATTGCCGAGGCGCGCTCCATCGGCGTGCACGTGAAGCCCGTGCGCATGCGCGATGTCGGCGAGCCGCCGGATCTCGTCCGACCGATAGGTCGTTCCTGCCTCCGTCGCTTGCGAGATCGACAGCACTGCCGGGCTGACGTGGTGTGGGCCGCCCCATTGCCCATCCACGAGCGCAGTCTCAAGCGTCTTGGCTGCGATCTTGCCGGCTTCTCCCGCCAGGCCCACGAGCTTGATGCCGCTGCCAAAAAACTCGGGCGCCCCGCATTCATCGGTCGCGATATGTGACTCGGCATGGCACAGCACGGCGCCCCAGGGCGGCGTGAGATGGGCCAGCGCGAGCGCATTCGCAGCCGTTCCGGTCGGCACCAGAAAGACAGCGACGTCGCGCTCGAAGATTTCTGCAAACCGCCGCTCGACACGCTTCGTCCAATCGTCGTTGCCGTAGGCGAGCGCCGATCCTTCATTTGCCCGCGCAAGAGCGGCAAGAATTTCCGGCGCCACGGCCGCCGCGTTGTCGCTGGCGAAGTTCATGTGGCTTCATAGACGTGACGGATCAGGGCGTCGATCGAGATCGCGCCGGGGCCGACCGACATCAGCACCATGAGGATCGCGATCCAGTAGACATGCGTGGTCCACAACGCATCGGGCATCACGTAAACCGCCATCAGCACAGTCATGATGACGAGTCCCAGGGCGGCAAAGCGCGTGGCAAAGCCGACGACGAGGCAGATAGGCAACACGAAGTCGGCATAGGCGAAAAGATATGTCGCGACTGTCGGCGGCATCGGCAAATTCGCATACTGAGTCTGGAACAGCTGGAACGTCGCCTCCTTGATCTCGGACGGCAGCACGACCGAAAAACTGACATCGCGGCCGATCCAATTGAAGGGGGTGACCTGGCCCTCGATCATCGCCTGTCCGGAGAGAAAGAAGACCCGGGCGATGACCAAACGCAGCCCGAGCGCGATCAGCGCATAGGGGATGACGGCGCAGAGCGCCACCAGCTTGGCGATGATGAGAGCGATCATCGAACCCGAACGCCCGGCCGGACGTGGGGCGAATTCGGTGGTCGAAGCCGGCATCGGATCCTCCTGAGGGGACAATGCCCATCGGCGCCGGCGGTGCGGCGATTGAGCGATACCGCCGTGGCCTCACGTTCCCCCACCGCCCCAGGGCGGTAATTCACTTGTCGCGGCTGGCTTTGCGGTGCGGTTTGAGCTTTTTTGGGTGGCCCCCGTGGAAATCAAACATAGCGGCGAATTTAGCGTTAGGCGAACCCTTGTCACCGTGGCTAGAATTTGGCATGGTGAGTTAGGACAGTATTGCTGTCACAATGGCGATCCGCCCCCGCTGCCTCGCCGGTTGGGGCCCGGCCGAGCGGAAGGTGGTCGAGGAGCGGTGCGCTTGCGCATCGCGGGACGCCAAGCACGAGCGGTCACGCGCTCGCGCCGGAAAGTGGCGCGCGAAAAGGCCGCCCATGACCCAGAGCGGCGGTTCGCCCGCGGGCCCCAGCGCCGACCGGCGCTGTGGGGTGGCGGGTGCGCCGGCAGGCCGATCATGATCGGGGTGGGTGCCGATGTGAGACGCGAGGTTGCCATGAGGGCGACATGGAACGGCGAAATGGGAGCTGAACGCAACGCTTCGTTGACGGAGCGTGGCGTCAAAGATGCCTCCATTCCGCGCGTTGCCGAGGGCGCCGATCCCGGGTTGCCGGCGGCGCAGGGGCTCTACGATCCAGCGCTCGACAAGGATTCCTGCGGCGTCGGCTTCATCGCCAACATCAAAGGCCGCAAATCGCACCGGATCATCGAGGACGCGCTCGCGATCGTCTGCAATCTTGAGCATCGGGGCGCGGTCGGCGCCGATCCGAGGGCGGGCGACGGAGCCGGCATCCTGGTGCAGGTGCCGCACAAGTTCTTCGCCAAGAAGACAGCAGCGGACGGCTTCACTTTGCCCAAGCCCGGCGAATACGCCGTCGGCGCGCTGTTCATGCCGCGCGATCCGGATTGGCGGCAGGTGATCCGCGACATCTATGCCGAGATGATCAGACGCGAGGGCATGACCATCCTCGGCTGGCGCAATGTCCCGACCGACAACTCGACGCTCGGCGAATCGGTGAAGCCGACCGAGCCAGTGCACCTGCAGGTGTTCATCGGTCGGGGCAGGAAGATCAAGACCGAAGACGAGTTCGAGCGCCGGCTCTACATTCTGCGGAAAGCGATCTCGCACAGCATCTATACGCGCCGCGAGCGACGCCTGTCCGGCTATTACCCGGTGTCGATCTCGTGCCGCACCGTCGTCTATAAGGGAATGTTCCTCGCCGATCAGTTGGGGACCTATTATCCCGACCTGCACGACCCTGACTTCGAGAGCGCACTCGCGCTCGTCCACCAACGCTTCTCGACCAATACCTTCCCGGCCTGGTCGCTGGCCCATCCCTACCGGATGATCGCGCACAACGGCGAGATCAACACGCTGCGCGGCAACAACAACTGGATGGCGGCGCGCCAGGCATCGGTGTCGTCGAAGCTCTACGGCGACGACATCGGCAAGCTCTGGCCGGTCTCCTACGAGGGCCAGTCGGACACCGCCTGTTTCGACAACGCGCTCGAGTTTCTTGTGCAGGGCGGCTACCCGCTCGCGCACGCGATGATGATGATGATCCCCGAGGCCTGGGCGGGCAATCCGCTCATGGACGAGGAGCGGCGAGCCTTCTACGAGTACAATGCCGCGCTGATGGAGCCATGGGACGGGCCGGCGGCCATCGCCTTCACCAACGGCCGGCAGATCGGCGCGACCCTCGACCGCAACGGGCTTCGCCCCGCGCGCTATTTCGTCACCCGCGACGAGCGCATCATCATGGCCTCCGAGATGGGCGTGCTGCCCATTGCGGAAAGAGACATCGTGCAGAAGTGGCGCCTGCAGCCGGGCAAGATGCTGCTCGTCGACCTCGACCAGGGCCGCCTCATTCCCGACGAGGAGCTCAAGGCGTCGTTGGCCAGGAGCCACCCCTACCAGGAATGGCTCGAACGCACCCAGATCGTGCTCGAAGACCTGCCGCCGGCGCCGGGGGAGGCGCCGCTTTCGAACCTTTCGCTGCTCGATCGTCAGCAGGCCTTCGGCTATACCCAGGAGGACTTGCGCATCCTGATGTCGCCGATGGCGACCCAGGGCGAGGAGGCGGTCGGCTCGATGGGCAACGACACGCCGATCTCGGCGCTCTCCGACAAGCCGAAGCTGCTCTTCACCTATTTCAAGCAGAACTTCGCACAGGTGACCAATCCGCCGATCGACCCGATCCGCGAGGAGCTGGTCATGAGTCTGGTCTCGATCATCGGGCCGCGGCCGAACCTGTTCGACCTCGAGGGCCTCTCGCGCAGCAAGCGCCTCGAAGCGCGCCAGCCCATCCTCACCAATGCGGATCTCGAAAAGATCCGCTCGATCTCGGAAGTGGGCGACGGCCATTTCAAGTCGCGCTTCCTCGATACCACTTGGCCGGCAGAGCATGGCGCCGCCGGCTTGAAGGAAGCGCTCGATGCGCTCTGCGCCCGCGCCGAGTCGGCCGTCCGCGAGGGCATCAACATCATCATCCTGTCGGACCGCCGCGCTGGCGCCGAAAACATTCCGATTCCATCGCTGCTCGCCTGCGCCGCCGTGCACCATCACCTGATTCGGCAAGGCCTGCGGACGTCGGTGGGGCTGGTCGTCGAGTCCGGCGAACCGCGCGAGGTGCACCACTTCTGCTGCCTTGCCGGCTATGGCGCCGAGGCGATCAATCCTTATCTCGCCTTCGAGACACTCATCGCGATGCGGGACGAGCTGCCGCAAAAGATCGACGAGAAGGAGGTCGTCAAGCGCTACATCAAGTCGATCGACAAGGGCATCCTCAAGGTGATGTCCAAGATGGGCATTTCCACCTACCAATCCTATTGCGGCGCGCAAATCTTCGATGCGGTCGGCCTCAAGTCGGATTTCGTCGCCGAATATTTCACCGGCACTGCGACCCGCATCGAGGGCGTCGGCCTCCTGCAGATTGCCGAGGAATGCGTCCGGCGCCATCGCGATGCCTTCGGCGATGCGCCGATCTATCGCAATGCGCTCGACGTCGGCGGCGAGTACCAGTTCCGCGTCCGCGGCGAGGATCACGTGTGGACTGCGCAGACGGTCGGCGCGCTCCAGCACGCCGTGCGCGGCAACTCGCTCGACCAGTTCAAGGCCTACGCCAAGGTCTCGAACGAGCAGTCCGAACGGCTCCTCACCATCCGCGGCCTGTTCCGCATCAAGAGCGCGGAGGAGGACGGCCGCAAGCCGGTGCCGCTCGATGAGGTCGAGCCGGCGAAGAGCATCGTGCGTCGTTTTGCGACCGGCGCCATGTCGTTCGGCTCGATCTCGCGCGAGGCGCATACCACGCTGGCCATCGCCATGAACCGGATCGGCGGCAAGTCGAACACCGGCGAAGGCGGCGAGGAGGCGGATCGCTTCAAGCCGTTGCCGAACGGCGACTCCATGCGCTCGGCGATCAAGCAGGTGGCTTCGGGCCGCTTCGGCGTGACGACCGAGTACCTCGTCAACTCCGACATGATGCAGATCAAGATGGCGCAGGGCGCCAAGCCCGGCGAGGGCGGCCAGCTGCCGGGCCACAAGGTCGATAAGATCATTGCCAAGGTGCGCCACTCGACGCCCGGCGTCGGCCTCATTTCGCCGCCACCGCACCACGACATCTATTCGATCGAGGATCTGGCGCAGCTCATCTTCGACCTCAAGAACGTCAATCCCGAGGGCTTGGTGTCGGTGAAGCTCGTCTCCGAGGTCGGCGTAGGAACGGTCGCCGCCGGTGTTTCCAAGGCGCGCGCGGACCATGTCACCATCGCGGGCTTCGAGGGCGGCACCGGCGCCTCGCCGCTGACCTCGATCAAGCATGCGGGCTCCCCTTGGGAGATCGGCCTCGCCGAAACCCATCAGACCTTGGTGGCCAACCGGCTGCGCGGGCGCATCTCGGTGCAGGTCGACGGCGGCATCCGCACCGGCCGCGATGTCGTGGTGGGCGCGATGCTCGGCGCCGACGAGTTCGGCTTCTCGACCGCGCCGCTGATCGCGGCCGGCTGCATCATGATGCGCAAGTGTCACCTCAACACCTGCCCGGTCGGGGTGGCGACCCAGGACCCGGTGCTGCGCAAGCGCTTCGTCGGCCAACCCGAGCACGTCATCAACTTCTTCTTCTTCGTCGCCGAAGAGGCGCGCGAGCTGATGGCGGCGATGGGATTCCGCACCTTTGCCGAGATGATCGGGCAGATGCAGATGCTCGACAAGTGTCAGGTCGTCGAGCACTGGAAGGCGAAGGGGCTCGATTTCTCGAAGCTCTTCCACAAGCCGGATGCGCCTCCTGGCGTGAACATCCACAAATGCGAGCCGCAGGA
>WNGQ01001288.1_pt1 | contig 26110 bp, 25 predicted proteins | sample 5407661 | NCBI WGS metagenome assembly WNGQ01 (sample SAMN13153382, study PRJNA577476) | soil metagenome | isolation source: 60 cm soil or saprolite under Garry oak tree replicate 2 | place: USA:California | collected 2016-06-15 | reverse complement strand
GGCGCTCCAGGCGGCCCTGAGGTCTGCCAGGAATGCCTTCAGCTCCGCGTCTGACTCCCGGATGTCCTCAGCCTGACCCCGGGATCCGCCACCGGATCAGCCTGCTGCGCACGCGTGAACTCCCCGACGGCCGCCGGCCGGTCAGCCAGCGCGCCCGGGTCCTGTACCCGCCGGATCCGGGCGAGGCCGGCTGGATCGGCTCCCTGCAGCCCGACCGCCTCGCCGAACAGCACACCCTGCACGAGCTGACGGCGTCACCCGACCTCGCCCGGGCGTGGACGCCCGGCAGGCGCTGCAGGCGGTGACGCTGCTCGCCCGCGGGTCGGCCGACGACCCGCACGCCGAAGAACTGCTCCGCCACGCCCTGCCCGGCGCCGCCGATCTCATCACCGGCATGCAGGCGCCCGTGGAAACACTGACGATCATCTTCAACGCGATCCCGCATCCGACAGTCATCCTGGCCCCCGCCGCCGCTGCCCTGTGCCAGCGCATCCTGAACCTCCTGCCCGCCAGCACCGAGCCAGCAGTCCGGGCGTACTGGCTGCACAACCTGGGCATCCGGCTCGCCGGGCTGGGCCGCCTGGCTGAGGCCCTGACAGCCGATAAGGAAGCTGTCACGATCCGCCGGGAGCTGGCCGCCGCCAGCCCGGACCGCTACCGCCCCGACCTCGCCCGCTCGCTAAATAGCCTCGGCGTCTCGTTCTGGGAGCTGGGCCGCCCGGCCGGGGCCCTGCCGGTCACCGAGGAAGCCGTCGCCATTTTCCGGGCGCTGGCCGGCCGCCAGCCCGGATCGCTACCGCCCCGACCTCGCCGCATCGCTGGACAACCTCGGCATCTGGTTCTGGGAGCTGGGCCGCCCGGCCGGGGCCCTGCCGGTCACCGAGGAAGCCGTCGCGATCCGCCGGGAGCTGGCCGCCGCCAGCCCGGACCGCTACCGCCCCGACCTCGCCCGCTAGCATCAGCTCGTGCGCGGATCCGGCGGCACTCCTGAGCACCAGCGCCAGCGCGGGGTCGTCCACGATGTCGGCCAGCGGGCTGAAGATCTCGGCGTGCGCTGCTGCCTTGCAGTCCCACTCAGACTTGCCTAGAAGGTAGGAAGCTCGCTCCGCGCTGTCCTGCAAGGCTCTCAGATGCAGCGTGGTCATCTGTGCGCAGGCAGTGCGCGTGGCCGTTACCAATGCCTGGATCATTCCCTCCATCGGTCTTCCTAACTGGTGGCGGTCCTACTCGCTCCATGACTATGCGGGCGAGTGCGACGCGTGAGCTGATGTTGAGCTTGCGGAATATCTGGCGCATGTGGAACGCCACGGTGTTGACACTGACGTACATCCGGCCGGCGACTTGCTGGTTGTTCAGTCCCTGGGCGACGAGTTCGGATGTGGCGTGTTCGGCTCGAGTCAGGCTTTCCCAGCCGGTAACGGGCCTGTCGGCTGACTGGGTCCAGTGGCGCCGCCGCACGCCGAGCTTGCGGAGCCGACGCCGGATGCGGGCCATGTCGAGGGCCGCGTCGGCCAGCTGGTATCCGTGGAGGGCCTGGCTGAGGTAATGGACGGCCTGCTGCTGGTCTCCCTGCCTGGCGTGCAGGACGCCGAGGTCCTCTGCAGCGGAGGCCTTGGCCCACGGGTCGGTGTGCTGTGCGGCGGCCTGGGCCAGGCGGACTGGATCCTGGCCCAGAAGGCCCAGGCCGTGGGCCGCAGCGGCGGTGACGGCGGGGAATGCGGCGTTGTCGCGGGCGAGGGCGTCCGCGGCGCGTGCGGCGCGGGAGGCCAGGTGGTCGTCCCCCGCGGCCAGGGCGGTGCGCACCAGCCAGGGCGAGGCGGCGGGTTCACCGAAGAGGAGCGCGCGGTGGGTTAGGAGATCGGCGCACAGCTGGTGGATGCGGCCGATCGCGGCGGCCGGGCCGTCGCGGGCTTCGGCGATCTGGGTTTCGGCCAGGGCGGTTTCGGGGCGGGCATAGATGCCTGCAAAATGCGGCATCCGGGCGGTACAGCTTGCGATGTGCTGTTCTGCGGCCGCGAGGTCACCGCGGCGCAGGGCGATCACACCGAGAACACAATGCGCAGCCGAGATATACCCGTGCGCCGTCAGCGAAGAGGCGACGGCCAGCGCCGCCTCGCCTTCGGCGGCAGCCTCGCTCAGCCGGCCCTTCGCCAGGTATATGCGCGCGCGCAGGATGGACAGCACCGCCTGTGAGGGGATGCCGTGCAGCGTCTGGTTGTCTGCGGCTCGCAGGATTTTCTCCGCCTCGTCAAGCTGACGCAGGTCGACAAGGCAGGCTGCGAGCGCGAGCAGCGGCTGGAAGTGGCGGGCATCGGGTGAGAGTCCCGTGCCCTCGCGGGCAGCCTCACGGAGAAGCGCGAGCGCCTCACTGATCTGGCCCTTGTGCCAGTTGATCACGGCGCGGGTGACCAGAGCGGCCGCAATGACGTGATGGCCGTGCTCATCCCGGGCCGCGAGGACGGTATCGGCGATACGGCCTGCGGCCTCGTCACGCAATCCGGCAAGAGCCTGCAGCTGAGCGGTCATCGCCTGGTCACGTAGCTCGTGAGGTAGCTGCGGCTGGGCCAGTACCGTGTCGGCTTCGGCGCGGGCGCCGTTTGCCTGCCCGCTGGCGCACAGAATCGAGGACAGGGCGCAGCGCAACCGGGCCTCGACGATGGCCGGCAGCGGCTGGGCTAGCGCGTCATCGACGATCCGGGCGGCCTGTTCTAGCTGGCCGGCGGCGGCGAGGGCCTCGGCGGCGGTCACCGAGCGGGACAGCGCGTTCGGATCGGCCGGACGCGTCAGTTCTAGCGCACGCAGCGCCAGGGCGGCTGCGGTTCGCGGAGACGAATGCAGCATCCGTGCCGCCGCTATGTCTAGTCCGGCCAGCGACGCAGGGTCGCTTTGATGCGCCGCCTGGAGCAGGTGGCCGGCGGCTCGGCCGGCCGATTCCCCGCGGTTCAACAGGATCTCTCCGTATTGGCGGTGCAGCGCCTTGCGGGCCGGGCGTGGGAGCATGTCGCTAACAGCGCGGTGCAACAGCTCGTGCCGGAACGAGAAGGTGTCTTCGCCCGCGGTCATTATCTCCGCGCCCATCGCCTCCTCGATCGCGGGCAGTAGGGCGGCCGGGGTTTCACCGAGGAGCTCGGCCGCGTCCTCCAGCCGGAATGAGGGACCCAGCACGGTCGACGTCACGAGCAGGTGCCGGGCGCGCTTGCTGAGACCGTCGAGCCTGCGCTGGGCGGCACGGTGAATCCGCCGCGGTAGCTGAGCGGATGTCAGCGTGGCGTATCCGTCGGTGACCCGGACGGCATTGTCATCGCGCAGGCCGCGGATCAGCTCGGTGAGTAGCGCCGGGTTTCCAGCGGCGCCGGAGGCCAGCGCCAGCAGGTTCTCATGCGGCGGAGCGCCGAACGCATTCGTGAGCATGTCCGCCACCGCAGCATCGCTGAGGGGGGTCAGGTTGATACGCGTGGCACCATCACTCTCCAGGGCGCTAAAAAGGTATCCGGCGTCTTGCTGGCCGGCGTGAGAGCGGGCAAGGAGCCAGGCGACCGGGTACCGCTTCAGCTCCTGCGACAGTGTCCGCAGCGCTGCCAGCGTGGCCGGGCTTGCCCAGTGCAGGTCGTCGAGGCTCACCAGGACAGGAGCAGACGTAGCCCGCTGTTCCAGGTGAGCCCGCACCTGGCCGATCCACCACATCGGCGTCTCCGGCAGATCATGATGGCCTTGCCCGTCCGTGAGCCTGCCGAACATTTCGTGCAAGGCCGCGCGCAGCACGAAGAACGGGATCGCCTGGCCCAGTTGGTCTGCTGCTCCTGCCGCCAGCGAGAAACCCTGGCAGGCTGCCTCGCGGGCGGACTCGCCGAGCAGCAGGGACTTGCCTATCCCCGGCTCCCCCTGCAGGAGCACCACGCCGCCAAGCCCTCGCTGGGCACGTCGCAGGAGGTCACGGACTATCTGCTGCTCCGCATCACGCCCGCGTATAACTTTGGCGCCCACAAGCTCCGTGGGCGACGCGGCCAGCACGGTCATGCGGCTCCTGCCATGTAGCGTGCGGGGGCCGCATGTCGTCCGGATCCCGGAGGTGTATCCAGAGCCGGGCCGGGCTTGGAGCCCGGGTCCCCGAACGCCTCACGGACCGCCATGCAGGCCCAGCGCATCCGGATGACCGCCGTCTCGGGATGGTCGCCAAACTCCTGCGCCACCAGCTCAGTGCAGCCGGGGGCACCGAAGGCACTGATGGCTGCGGCAACGGCCCGCCGGACCTGCTCGGCGTCAGGCTCATCGGAACGCTGCAAAGCCGATACGAACAGCGCATCGGCATAGCAGGCGCGGTAGCTGAGGTAGCGCATCACCGGCCACATCGTGACCCTCCTCGGCAGGCGATCACATCTCTGCGATTGTCACCTCGGGAAGGCCATGCTCGAATCCGCCAGGTGCGCAATCCATGTGGCCAGTGGCAGCCTGGCGGCTCGCTGGCCAGCCGACCGGGTTAGCGCGGCGAGAAGGTGTCCGGGTCGCTGGGCAGGACGCGGTGGAGCTGGCCGCGGGAGCTGATGCCGAGCTTGGTGAAGACCTTGCTCAGGTGGTACTGGACGGTGCGCGCGCTGATGAACAGCCGCGCGCCGATCTCCGGGTTGGACTGGCCGTCGCGGGCCAGCCGCGCGACTTGCACCTCTTGGGCGGTCAGCGGTTCGCTGACCTGGCCGTGCAGCATGCGGGCGCGCTGGACGGTGCGCTTGCGGGCCGTCTCACCGGTGGCCATCAGCTCGCGCCGGGCCCGCTCGGCAAATCCCTCCATGCCCATCTCGTCGAGCATCTGGCGGGCGGTGCGCAGCTGCTCTCGCGCTTCACCGCGGCGGCGCTCACGGCGCAGCCACTCGCCGTAGAGCAGATGCGCGCGGGCCAGCTCGGGACGGCGCTGCGTACGGCCGAGCCGGCCGATCGCTTCGCGATAGTAGCCCCCCGCGGCTTCTCCCTCATTCAGGAGCGCGCGCCCCCCCGCCTCGATCCCCAGCGCGTACTCGGTTCCGCTGGCCCGTGCCCATTCGGTCAGCCGGTCCAGTGCATCGCTGGCCGTGCGCGTGCTCCCGGTGCGTACGGCAGCCTCGATCAGCTCGGGCAACGCCCACACGGAGACATCCACGTGCCTGTGCTCGCTGGCCTGCCGGGCCGCCGCCAGTGCCTCGTGGTGGCGGCTGAGGCCGTTGTAGAGGACTGCCGCCACCCAGTGCGCCCACGTCACCGCGACTCCCTGCCCTGCGGCTGTGGCCTCTTCAATGGTGGATTGGATCAGCGGGGTGGCGTCGGCTTCCCTGCCCCGGAACGAAGCCAGCATCATGGCGGCGAAGGGCGCGATGCGAGACCCGGTCGCCTCACAGACCGCATCGGCCTCCGCGATCGCCGAAGTGGCGGCCGCAAAGTCACCACTCCACACGGCGTCCTGGGCCATGCGGTTCAGCAGGAACGGAAGTTGGCGGAGCGCGCCCATGTCACGGGCAAGCTGGACCTGCCTCACCGTCACGCGCCAGCCATCGTTGACCCACAGACGGTTGTCCGCATCCCTGGCAATCCAGCCCCACCGGAGCACCTCTTCTGCGGGGATGTCGGCGTCGGCAAAGGCGTTCGCAGCCTGCCGCAATGTCGGTGCGGCGGCGGCCAGGCCGTCGGTGATCAGCAGCGCAAGACCGTCGAGCAGCAGGTCGGCTGGACGCGGCGGGTGTGCAGGCGGGGGGAGGGCCCGGGCGGCGCGGGAAACCTCCAGCAGGTCGCCGGCGCCCGCCAGATGCCCGGCGAACATCGCTGCGTGCCACGCCTCCAGGTAGGTCTCGCGCGCCAGGTCGAGGTTGAGCGACTCGAGGCGCTTGGCCGCCTTCAGCAGCAGCGGGGGAGCGTCACTACCCAGGCCCTGCGCAAACGCGATCTGCCCGCGCAGCAAGTCCACCCGGGCACTTTGGAACTCATCCAGCGGCCCGGCCTCCGCCGTGGCCAGCAGCTCGAGAGCCTTGTCAAAGGCGCCGGCTTGCAGGTTGGCCTGCGCGGCAGCCAGCGGGCGCTCGGCGCGGCGCGCCGGATCGGCCGTCAGCGCCACTGCAAGCTCCCAGAACGCCGCGGCGGCGGCCAGCCCGCCGCGGGCCTGTGCCCGGCCGGCCGAGCGTTCTAGCTCCGCCGCGACCTCCTCATCCGGCCCGGCCGCGGCCTGGGCCCGGTGCCAGGCCCGGCGATCCGGATCAGCCTGCGGATCGGTGGCCTCCGCCAGCGCCTGGTGCATCTGCTGTCTCTCCGAGGGCGACGCCGACCGGTAGGCGGCCGAGCGCACCAGCGGATGCCGGAACCGCACCCGGGTGCCGAACTCCACCAGCCCCGCCTCGGCAACCGGTACCGCCGCCTGAACCGGAAGCCCCAGCCGGCGAGCCGCCCGCCACACCAGCACCAGATCCCCTGTAAGATCGGCCGCCGCCAGCTGCACCAACCGCCGGGTCTGGGTCGGCAAGGCATCCAGTTGCCCCCGGAAACTCTCCTCGATCCGGCCCCACAACGGCGGCGTGCCGGGTAGCCCGAACCCGCCCGCCAGCTGCCCCGGCGTTGCCGCGCGCGGCAACTCCAGCAGCGCCAAAGGATTGCCCCGCGTCTCGGCCACGATCTGGTCCCGCACCCGCGCATCCAGCGAACCCGTGAGCGCCGAGTCCAGCAGTGCCCGCGCGTCCTCCTCCTGCAGGCCTTCCACCAAGAGCTCCGGCAGCCCGGCCAGCTCCTCGCCCGGGCTCCGCGCCGCGAACACCAGCCCCACCGGGTCGGCCGACAGCCGGCGCGCCACGAACCCCAGCACCTGCGCCGAAGCCCGGTCCAGCCACTGCACGTCGTCCACCAGGCAGATCAGCGGCCGCTCCCCGGCCACCTCCGACAGCAGGCCCAGCACGGCCAGGCCCACCAAGAACCGGTCCGGCGCCGGCCCCGCGCTGACGCCGAACGCGATCCGCAGCGCATCACGCTGCGGCACCGGCAGTCCCTCCAGATGATCCAGCATCGGCGCGCACAGCTGATGCAAGCCGGCGAAGGCCAGCTCCATCTCCGACTGCACACCCACCACCCGCACCACCTGGCACTTGGCCGCCCGGTCGGCCAGATAGTCCAACAGGGCCGTCTTTCCCACTCCCGATTCGCCGCGCAGCACCAGCACCCGGCTCTCACCCGCACGTACAGCATCGATGAGCTGGTCAAGCAGGCCGCATTCGCCGCGCCGGTCCGTCAGCCTTGACGCGCGTCCCCGCAGCCGGGCAGTTTTAGCCATCAGAACCGGTAGTGCGCTGCATCGATGAGACTTGCCGATCGGCTACCGGTACTGGCAACATGATGATACGCAGCGGCCGCAGGTACGACGCGCTGACATGATTTCTGGTCCGGCGATAGCACCCTGGGCATGTTGCTTGGCGCCTCCCGATCGGCCCGGCAGCGCACAGGAAGCCGCTACTGGGTCAGCGTAACGGACAGCCGTAGTCGAGGCTATGGCCGGAATGTGCCAGTCTGGCAGTTTCTCAAGATCCCTTAGGCGGCGATCGACCTGTCCCACCGGGGAGGTGACAGGCAGTTCGGGCCCAACACTGCGCGACAATCGCAGGGCCGGAAACGTCCCGTGCTATTTCGCGATTGAACTAACCGGCTTGGTCGTGTGGTGATCTGACTCAACCACTCACACTGGTAATGCCTTGAGGAGGCGCCATGAGTTATGCCCGGCAGATGCTGGACGCCAGCCCCGCTACTTCCCGTGTCGATGTCCCTGTGCTCGCCGCGGCTATCGATGCTCTCGGCGATTGCGCTCAAGCCTGCGCCGCCGACGCCGACGGTGACTTGAGCGAGCACAACGTAACCGAGATGATCACGTGCATCCGGCTCTGTTTGAACTGCGCTGATGTTTGCACAGCCACGGCCGCTGTGATCAGCCGCCCGGCAGGGTACGTCGCCAGCGTCAGCAAACCGCTGCTGGAGGCCTGTGTGGCCATCTGCAGGTCATGTGGCGACGAGTGCGAACGGCATGCCGATATGCATGCCCACTGCCGGGTCTGTGCCGAGGCCTGCCGACGCTGCGAGCAGGCCTGCCGGGAGCTGCTGAGGGCCCTCTGACAGGGAACAGTCGGCCGAAACGGGTTCTCATCAGCAGATCTTTGGGCGCGCGGCCGCCGCGCCGCATTCGGCCTCAACGGGAAGCGACGGCCCTGCATGTTTCGTCGGAAGAGGTCGCCAGAACGTAGGCCAAGTGGCTGCTGTGGCCCGGCGAGCGCGTCGGCGCGCCGACTGCCCTGCAAGTAGGTGTGGCAGACGGACCTGCGCTACTAGAACCAAGCGTGATCCAAATCATGTATCGGTATCGTCGTCGACTAGATGGACCGCCGCTTCTTCCGCGGCCGCCCCGCCACCGTCGATTCCCTCGTCCCGAGCGAGAAGGTCGTCACGAGCGACAAGGGAGGCCTCGTCGTCTTCAACGGCTCCCTCGTCCTCGGTCACAAGCCGGCCCGCCCGGGGATCGGGACCCTGGGCGCGCACGAGCCTGCCGATGTCCTCTTCCGTTGCGTTCTCGTCCCCGCCGATGTCCGCCGGCTGCTCGTCATCGAGGTCGAAGGCGACGTCCGGCTCCTCCTCGGCAAGGTGTTGATCGAGAGATTCGCCTGCCTGGGATTCAGCGGCCGTGGTGCCGAACCTGATCCCCGCCGACCATCGGTCCGGGGTGACGGCCCCGCGGTCCAGCGGATCGTCCCCGGGAGCGCCGTCCAGGGTGTCAGATGCGTCGAGGACCTCATAGTCCTCGAGATCGGCCGACTCGTGACGTCGTTCGTCTGGCATATCTCGGCTCCTCTCCGGCCACAGCCGGTCACAGGGGCGGTCCCCATGGCCGGGCGGCCGGTATCGGCGCGCCGGCCACCTGCTGGCGGACCAGCTCCCAGAATGCCCGGACCTTCGCCCTTACCGGCTCGGTTTTCATCCCGAGCACCTTGTACACGAGCCCGGCATCATTGGGCAGTCGGCTCGCGCCCGTCACGCAGTCCATGCTGCTGTCGGCACCGGGAACGACGTGCTCGAAGAGCTGCCCGGCAACCCGCGCCGAGGTGACGAGGGTGACGTTCGCCAAGACGTCGAACTTCCCCATCGCTCCGGCGTGACGTACCGGATGCCGCCACGGCTCGGCCACGAGCTTCTCGGTGAACAACGGGGTCCCGTCCGGCCGGCTCACCGTCAGCGTCGAGGAGTAGAGGTCGAATTCGAAGAGTTCCCCGCCGCCGTGGTACTTGCGGCCCGGCTGCAGCAGTTCGGCGCTGAGCAACGTGGCGCTCTCGGCCACTGTGGCCTGGGTGCGCGTGATGAACCGCGAGTGCCGGTGCGGGATCACCGGGCCGGGCAGGAGTTCCAGGTAGGCGTTCTCGGCCAGCGCGAGCCGCTGTGACTGGGCGGCGAAGTTGGCGTCCATCTGGTGGATCTTCGTTGCCGACTGGGTCGTGACATGCGCCATGGCGTCGGCGCCAACCGTGATGGAGACGTCCAGGCGGTCACCCTGAACCACGCAGCCCGACGTCGTGATGATGTATACGCACGGCAGCCCAGGCATATTCTCGTCCCAGTACAGGGCCTGCTGCGCAAGCAGGGGCGCCTTCCGGTGCAGATGCGCCAGCACCGACCGGTTCCCCCGGCGGGCGAAGGACATGTCCAGAACGCCGTGCTTGCCGGGCGCTCCGCTGGGCATCTGCTTCGGCTCGTCCCGATAAGGAGCGAGCTCGGGAGCGTCGAGCATCTCTTATCCCCGAGCCCACACCATGTCGAAGAGCACGTTGCGCATGATTAGGGCCACGACGTCCGCGATTCCCTCACCAGTGAGGCAGTTGGTGAAGACGAAGGGTTTGTCCCCTCGCATGAACCTCGAATCGGTGTCCATCACCTCGAGGCTGGCATGGACGTAGGGCGCGAGGTCGGTCTTGTTGATGACGAGGATGTCCGACTGCGAGATCCCGGGCCCGTTCTTCCTGGGGATCTTGTCCCCGGCCGCGACGTCGATCACGTAGATGAAGAAATCGACGAGCGCGGGGCTGAAGGTCAGCGTGAGGTTGTCACCACCGCTCTCGATCAGCACCACGTCGCTGTCCGGGAACCGCTCCTCCATCTCCTCGACCGCGGCGAGGTTCATGCTTGGATCCTCGCGGACCGCTGTATGCGGGCAGGCACCGGTCTCGACGCCCACAATCCGGTCCCCGGCCAGCACGCCCTTGAGGGTGCGCTGGACGTGCTTGGCATCTTCGCTCGTCACGACGTCGTTGGTGATGATCAGGACCTGCAGGCTCATGTCGATCAGTTGCGGGGTGATGGCCTCGACCAGCGCGGTCTTGCCCGAGCCGACCGGGCCGCCGACGCCGATACGGGTCGTCTTCTTCACGTCATCACCTTCAGTTCATGAACAGGCGAACGTGCGACCGGACATGAATCGCCGCGAGGATGTCGGCCATCGGAGCGAAGCTGGCCATGTCGGATAGCGACGCCTGGCGGACAGCCGCATAGTCGTCCTCGGCCGTTCCGGCAATCGCGTAGAGGATCGCCTGGACCTGATGGTGATCGATCCGCATCAGGCGCAGCGCAGCGCTCAGCGTCGCCATCGCAACGCCGTACTGGTGGACGGCGAAGGCGTCGGTTTCCGGCGAGCCAAGCTCGGCGAACAGGACGCCCAGGCCGGCGGGATAAGTGCCCGGCGCGATGCCCTCCCGTACCCGGTCGAGCCAGAGACCGAGAAGAGGCGCCCGCACGGCCGAAGCGCCTACTTCGGCGAGCTTGCGTCCCATCCGGACCGTCATCGTCCGGGTCTCCTCACCGAGTTTCCTTTCGAAGACGGCCCGGTCGGCCCGGACGATGCGCTCGATGTCCGGCTCGCGCGCGGCGCGGTGGGCCTCAAGCAGCGCGATGCCGTCCGACGTCGCCGCCCGGCGGGCCGAGGTGAGCACGAACTCGCTCAGCGTCACGGCATCCCGTACCACACCCTGCTGAACGGCCGACTCCAGGGCGTTGGAGAACGAGAAGGACCCGATCGGCAGCAGGGAATCACCGAACTGGAGAACGCGCATCACGCGGGCGATGCTCACGCCGTGTCTCCACCGTGGAGATGTCCCTCCGCGGCTCCGAACAGCCGGCGAGCCTCGTGTGGCGCCAGGTAGGGAATGACTTCTGCCCCGGGCACGAACGCGTAGGTGACGCCCTCGAAGGAATGGGTCTTCATCACCGACGCCATCACCGCCCGGGCCACGGTCAGCGGGACGTAAACTCGCCGGCCCTTGACCACCGCTGGCCAGTGCTGATTGCCCAGCGCGTGCCCAAGCTCCACGCACCGGGCCATCGCCACCTCCCGCGGCCCGTCAAAGAGTGCGCTGAGGTCGATGATCAGCACCTCCTTGAGGTGGACGCGCGCGACGATCGCAGTGCGGCGCGCCTCGTCCCAGGCCAAGATGTCGCCGTCACGGAGCTGCGTCCCGCGATCCAGGGAGATCGCGACCTCCACCCCGCCGCCGGTCGCCTTCCGCAGCCGGCTCTTCTGTGCCTCCGCCTGGTCGAGATGAAGTACGTTGACCCGGGCGCCCGCCAGCAGGTCAGGCCAGCCGTCCTCGGTGGCGCGGCCCACGATGGCATCCACCCGCACGAACGGCTCGCCGGGGAGGCCGACCTCGCTGATCGCCATGACTGCCCCCGGGGTTAACTGAAGAAGTACAGCCGGTTGAGGCTGATCGACTTGGCCGGGGGCACCGTCGCGTGCACGCCGTCGGCCGTCACGGCGAACGTCTCGGGGTCGACCTCGATCACCGGCAGGGCATTGTTGCGCACCAGATCGCGCTTGGTGATGGTCCGCGTGCGCTCTACGGGCCTGACCTGCCGCTGGAGCTGGAGCCGCCCGGCCACGCCGGCCTCGCAGGCGGCCGCGGAGACGAAGCTGACGCAGGTCTTGGCCAGGGCCGAGCCGAACGCGCCGAACATCGGGCGGTAGCAGACCGGCTCAGCGGTGGTCACAGACGCGTTCGGGTCGCCCATCAGCGCCCAGTTGACCAGCCCGCCCTTGATCACCAGCTTCGGCTTGGCCCCGAAGAACGCCGGGTCCCACAACACGAGGTCGGCCAGCTTGCCCGGCTCGACCGAGCCGATCACGCGGGCCGTCCCGGCGGCGACCGCCGGGTTGATCGTGATCTTCGCGACATACCGCAGAACGCGGAAGTTGTCGTGGCCCGCGGCGTCCTCGGGCAGCTTGCCGCGGGCCTTCTTCATCGCGTCCGCGGTCTGGATGACGCGCAGCCAGTTCTCCCCGACTCGCCCCATCGCCTGTGAATCGCTGGAGAACATGGAGATGGCGCCCAGGTCGTGCAGGACGTTCTCGGCCGCGATGGTCTCCGCGCGAACCCGGCTCTCGGTGAACGCCACATCGGAGGGAACCCGCGGGTTCAGGTTGTGCACGACCATGATCATGTCGAATAGCTCGCCCTGCGTGTTGACACCGAACGGCAGCGTGGGGTTGGTGGAGCTGGGCAGCACGTTGTCCTCGCCGGTGACCTTGAGGATGTCGGGAGCATGGCCGCCGCCGGCGCCCTCGCTGTGGAACGTGTGGATCGTGCGGCCGTCGAAGGCGGCGATCGTGTCCTCGACGAAGCCCGCCTCGTTCAGGGTGTCGGTGTGGATGCTCACCTGCACGTCCATGCTGTCCGCGACGGACAGCGCGGCGCGGATCGCGGCCGGGGCCGCTCCCCAGTCCTCATGGATCTTGAACCCGGCCGCGCCGGCGAGGATCTGCTCGACGAGGGCGGCCTCGCCGGCCGAGCTGCCCTTGGCGAGGATTCCGTAGTTGACCGGCAGGCCCTCGATCGAGCGGAGCATCATCTCGATGTTCCACGGACCCGAGGTGACCGTGGTGCCGTTCGACCCGTCGGTAGGCCCGATGCCGCCCCCGAAGAACGTCGTGACGCCGTTGCTCAGCGCGGCGTACGCCTGCTGCGGCGCGACGTAGTGGACGTGGGTGTCGATGCCCCCGCCGGTGAGGATGAGCTGCTCACCCGAGATGGCATCGGTGGCCGGACCGACGTCGAGACCGGGCGTCACCCCGTCCATCGTGCCGGAGTTGCCCGCCTTGCCGACGCCGACGATCACGCCGTCCTTGATGCCGACGTCGGCCTTGACCACCCCGAGCACGGCATCCAGCACGGTCACGTTCGTGATCACCAGGTCGAGCGCACCGCCCCCGCTGGTGAGCTGGTTGTTGACGCCCATTCCGTCGCGGAGCGTCTTCCCGCCGCCGTAGATCGCCTCGTCGCCGAGGACTCGCAGGTCCCGCTCGACCTCGATGTACAGGTCGGTGTCACCCAGGCGGATCTTGTCGCCGACAGTCGGGCCGAACAGCCCGGCGTACTCCTGCCGCGAGATCTCCGTCATCGCCTCGCGCTCCTTCCGGAAGCCCGCGCTCCTTCGGTCCGGCCATCGGATTTGAACCCGTATTCCGCGGCCAGGCGAACGGCGCGGGTGGCACGGGGCCGGTAGCTGCCGTCGACCGGGGCCCAGCCGTCGACCAGGTTGTTGAACCCGTGCACCCGGCGTTTCCCGCCGAAGGGCACCAGGCTCACTTCCCTTTCATCGCCGGGCTCGAAGCGCACCGCGGTGCCCGCCGGGATGTCGAGCCGGCGGCCGAACGCCTGCTCCCTGTCGAACTCCAGGGCCCGGTTGACCTCGAAGAAGTGGTAGTGGGAGGCGACCTGGACCGGCCGGTCGCCGGTATTGCGCACCGTCAGCTTCCGCCGCGGGCGCCCTGCGTTGATCTCGATGGGATCAGTGGCGAGGATGTAGCCGCCCACGGGAGTACGCACGTCAGTCTCTCCTTCGTCTCACGGGAGCGGGTCACTGAATGGGCGAGTGGACGGTGATGAGCCGGCTCCCGTCGTCGAAGACCGCCTCGAGCTGAACCCGGGGGACCATGTCCGGTACCCCCTCCATCACGTCGGCGCGGGTGAGGACCTTGCTGGTCAGTGTCATCACCTCTTCGAGTGTCTTGCCCGCGCGAGCGGCATCCAGCGCCGCGGCCGAGATCACCGCGACCGCTTCCGGGTGGTTGAGCTTGAGCCCCTGCTCTTTCCGCCTGAGCGCCACCTCGGCGAGCATGTAGATGAGCAGCTTGTCGAGTTCTCGCGGTGTCAGGTGCATGACCGTGCCTCCTGGCCTACTGCTGGCGAGAGCTCCGGGGGCGCGCTGGATCGCCCCCCGGAGCCCTGGATCAGAATCCCGCCAGGCCCTGCGGGCTGTTGTAGGGAATATCCGCGCTGGTGATTTCGTCCAGCGAAGCGTCCGGCTGAACGGCGTAACCGATCAGCTTCGAGGCATTCCCGTAGATCTGGTAGAGATAGGCGTCGTCGGGCGACAGCCAGCTATCGCTCGGACCGCTGGTAACGACTCCATCGAGCCCCCTGAAGGTGCCATCTCCGGGAACCTTGGGGCACGCGAGATCCTTCGCGATGGAGAGGATGTTGCCGTCGATGCGATAGCTGGTGAGATAGCCGTAACCGAAGATCGTGGCGAACACCAACCGGTCATCCGAGGTGATTGACAGCCAGCAAAGTTCAGCGGGCTTGCCTGGGCTCGTGTCGATCGGCGCGATCGGGCCGATGTCGAGGTTGCCGTCCTCGTCGATCCTGCCCAGGGCCAGCCCGTCGCCGACGGCGTAGCCGAGGACGAAGCAATCGGGCCGGTGACGCAGGAACTGCACGTTCCACGGCGAGCCGCCGCCGCCGTCCTGGAACTTCGGCTCGCCAAGCACGCCGTAGGCGCCCACCGGGAACACGATCAGGCCGACGGGGTCGGGCAAATTCGAGGCGATCGAGTGGGGGGCGCCGTTCTTCTCGATCCAGATAATCGGCGTGCCGTCCGGGTTCGCTTTGGCCGGCTCGTCGAACGTGGTCCCGACGACGAGGAACTTCTCGTCGGCCGTGAACGCGGCCATCGTGGCCACACGGTTGGGCCAGTCCATCGTGTTCACCGTGTACCGCTCCGGGCGCGCGGTCAGCTTGCCTTCCTCGTCGACCGACATCAGCCGCAGATGGTCAGGGCCGAACGCGTGCAGCACGAAAAGCGTGCTGTGCGACGGGGAATACGCCAGCGCCTTGGCGGTGCCGCTCGGTCCGTTCACGATGTTCCCGGTCCGCTTGGCGTCCAGCAGCGTGAGCTTGCCGTCTGCGCCCACGGCGAAGCTGGACACGGAATTGTCGCCGCCGTTGGTGGTAAACAGGAACCGCCGGTCCGGCGTGAGGATGACGCTAAACGCGCCCTCGAAGGCGTTCGGCGCGCTGGCCTGGCCGCTGACCGGCTTGAAGACCCCGGAGCCCGCTCCGCCTGTGAAGACGCGTTCTACCTCGGTAATCGTGCCGTCCGGGGCCCGGAGATAGTGGATGACGCAGTTCCGGATCTCGTTCGTCTGCATGAACAGGTGCCCGCCGGGGTGCATCTCACCCTGCGGCGCCTGCATCGACATGGATGGCTGGTTCGTCATCGTCGGCATGGACGGTTGGCTCGGCGTACTCATCTTTCCGTGTCCCTTTCTGTTTGCTCGTTCGGCTTACTGATCTGTTCCGGATTCCGTTCCGCGGATAAGGGCGGTCCCGTCCGGCTCAGGCTGGCCAGCCCGGCCATGTCGACGGTGCACGTCACGCCGTGCGCCTTGACGAACACCATGAGGACGGTGCCGCACGTCCGGCAGCGGACGACGGTGCCAGGGGCCCGCATGTAGACGAGCAGCTCTGCCACCGGGCGGATGGCGCCGCACGTGCCGCAGGTGCTGCTTGCGACGGTCATATCGGTGCCGAAGACGTCGATCAGCATGCCGCCGATCGCGTTGCCGTCGAGTGCGTCCATCAGCGTCCTCCTGTCGCCCCGAACCGCTCGGTCTTCACCCGGTCCGGCGGATAGCCGAGTCCCACCAGCCCGGCCGCGGCGGTCTCGACGAAACTGGTGGGCCCGCAGATGAAGGCCAGCGGGCTAGCCGTGGCGGGCCAGGCGACCTGCGCGAGCAGGGCCACGTCGACCCGGCCCGCGTGGCCGGTCCAGCCGGGCGGCTGGCTGCGGGTCAGCGTGTAGGTCACCTCCGCGCCGTCGTGGTGCTGGTCGAGTTCGGCGCGGTAGATCACGTCGGGCAGCGTGCGGGAGGAGTACAGCAGGCGGGCCGGGACGGCGCTGCCGGCGCGGCTGCGGTGCCGCAGGATGGACCGCAGCGGGACGATGCCCGACCCGCCGGCCAGCAGCGTCAGCGGGCTGCCGTCGCCGTGCTCCCACACGAAGTAGCCGCCGATCGGGCCGCGCAGCTCCAGCTCGTCCCCGGTCCGGAGCTCCTCGGTGAGGTACGGCGAGACCTCGCCATCATCAAGCCGCTCCACCGTGATCGCCAGCGGCTCACCCGGCGCCGAGGCGATGGAGTACGACCGCTCCGCGATGTAGCCGTCCTCGGCGGTCAGCCGCACGTCCAGGTGCTGCCCGGCGCGGTGGCCCGGCCAGTCCGGCGGCTCCAGCCCGATGGTGCAGACCGCGGCCGTCTCCCGGGTGACGGCGGTGACGGTGGCGGCCTGCCAGCTCAGTCGCCCGCGTAGCGCTGTTCTCGCCATGGGTCCCCATACATGTGATAGCCGTAGGTCTCCCAGAAGCCCGGCTCGTCGGTGTCACGCAGCTCCAGGCCCCGGACCCACTTGGCGCTCTTCCAGAAGTACAGGTGCGGCACCAGCAGCCGGGCTGGGCCGCCGTGCTCGGGTTCGAGGGGGGCGCCGTCGTAGTCGAAGGCCACCCACGCCTTGCCGCCGGTGACGTCCTCGATCGGCAGGTTCGTGGTGTAGCCGCCGTCGCAGAACGCCAGCACATACGGGGCGTCATGCTCGACCTGATCGAGCAGCGTGTCCACCGGCACGCCCCGCCACACGGTGTCCAGCTTTGACCACTTCGTCACGCAGTGGATGTCGCGGGTGACTTCCTCGCCCGGCACCGCCCGGAATTCCTGCCATGTCCAGGACTTCTTGGTCTCGCCGCCTTGCGTGATCGAGAACGTCCATTTCCCCAGCGGCGTGTGCGGCGTCGGGCCGGCCGACAACACCGGGAAGCCTTCGGTTATGTATTGACCCGGCGGCAGGCGTCCCGCCTCTCCAGCCGAGGCGCGGCGCAGGCCGCGGAAACCACGCGAGACAGAGCTCATCGCCAGTCGGCTCCTCTCCGCCCGCCGTCCTGCGGGATGGATCGAGCTTCGCCGCGTCTCCGGCAGCGCACACCGTCGCAGGTGCTAGTTCCGCACTTGCAGACCTGACGCTTAGAGGACTACCTGATCTGATGGTGTGCGGCGGGGGAGGGCGAGCTAGTCACCGGCGTGGTAACGCCGGTGGGCAGACGGGGTGCGAGCCTTCCAGACCGTCCCGTCCTGGGTGTCGCGCAGCTCGATCCCGATCCGGTCCAGCCGGTCCCGGATTGCGTCCGCGGCCGCGAAGTCTCCTCGCTGCCGCGCCGCCGTGCGTTCGCTGAGCAGTGTCTCGATCTCGTCCGGCTCAAGCTCGGCCCCGGCCATCGGCGCGTCGAGGTCCCCGGGGCCGAGGTCGAGAAGGCCGACTGAGAGCAACGCCTCCGTGGCCGCAACCAGAACCGCAAGGTCGCGGGCGGACAGCTCCGGATCGCGGGACAACTGCGTCAGGACGGCGAGCGCCTGGGGGGTGTTGAGGTCGGCCGAGACGGCCTCATCGAGCCGGCCAAGATAGTTCAGTCCCGCGCCGGTGAGCTGGTCAGCCGCCACGGCATACGTGAGCGGACGCCCGCCTGCCGGGATGCGCGCGCGGATGCGTTCCAGCAGCCTGCGATGGGCGGCCCGCGCCCCCTCCAGGCCGTCCCAGGTGAACTCCATCTGGTTGCGATAGCGGGAACCCAGCAGCAGGTACCGGTAGGTCAGCGGGTGGAAGCCATGGTGCCTGACGTCGGCAAGCAGGAGTGTGCCGCCCCTGGACTTGGACATCTTCGCGTGGCGGAGGTTGACGAACTCGTTGTGCACCCAGAACGGCACCCACGGCCCGCCCAGGTACGCCTCGCTCTGCGCGATCTCGTTGGTGTGATGCACCGGAATGTGATCGACGCCCCCGGTATGGATGTCGAAGCGCCCGCCGAGGTACTTCATGCTCATCACCGAGCACTCCAGATGCCACCCGGGCGCCCCCTTCCCCCACGGCGAGTCCCACTCCATCAGCCGCCGCGCATCGTGCGGCGACGCGCGCCACAGCGCGAAGTCGGCCGGATGGCGCTTCCCCGGAACCGGCGCGACGCGCGCCCCCTCCCGCAGCCCCCCAAGGTCGAGCCGGGCGAGCTTCCCGTAGTCCGGCACCTTGGCCGTGTCGAAGTACAGTCCCGACTCAAGCTCATAGGCGTAGCCCTTGTCCTCAAGCACCCGCGCGAAGGCGATCATGTCCCCGATATGCGCGGTCGCCCTCGCCCACACCGACGGCGGGCGGACGCGTAGCTCGTCCAGGTCGCGCATGAAGACGCCGGCGTAGTAGGCGGCGATATCCCAGACCGTGCGATGCTCCCGCTCCGAGGCCAGTTCGAGCTTGTCTTCGCCCGCGTCCATATCCGACGTGAGGTGGCCGACGTCGGTGATGCTGACGACCTGGACCACCTCGTACGCCTTCCACTCCAGCACCCGCCGCAGCGTGCCGGCGAAGACGTAGGCGCGCAGGTTGCCGACGTGCTGGTAGGCGTAGACCGTCGGACCGCATGTGTACATGCGCACCGACCCCGGCGCAATCGGAACGAAATCCTGAAGCCTCCCGCCGAGCGTGTTGAACACGCGCAGCGGCGCACCGGCGGCGCGTCGCATCTCACTGTCTCCTTCACCGGGCCTCACGGCAGCCTCACCGCCCCGGACGCCTCGTCGCTTCCCGCAAGCTGACCGGGTCCAAGCGCCGCGAGAGTCCGATACGGACCCATCCATCTTGACGGTGCGCGCTGCTGCGGGCGTAGCGATGCTCGGCCGTGTGCCAGATCGGTCTGCTGGATCATGCGCCATCCCAGGCCACAGGTCTTCCCCCTGCCAAGGAGTTCCCACATGCCTATGACCGAGCCTGCGTACTTCACCGCGTTCAAGAACTTTCAGTTCACCCGGACGCCCTCCGGCGTGCTAACGCTCAGGTTCCATACCGACGGGGGTCCGCGACGTTCACAGGGCAGATGCACACCGACTTCCCCCGTGCCCTGTACGAGATCGGGGAGGACCGGGAGAACCAGGTGCTGGTGCTGACCGGCACCGGAGACCGGTTCATGACCGACATCGACGGGGCGAGCCTGGGAGACATCACCAAGCCCGCGCAGTGGGACCGCACCATCGCCGAGGGGCGCCGGGTGATGCAGCGGCTGGTCGACCTGGAGATGCCGATCGTGGCCGCGATGAATGCGGTCGCGGAGGTGCTTCCCCTGGAACAGGTGCTGCCACGCGCCCAGGAGCTGGCCGAGGCACTGGCCGCCGGTCACAGCTGCTGACCCGGTACCTGGCCATCACCGTGCGCCAGCGCATCAGCCGCCGGATGGCCGAAGCCACCCAGCTCGGCATGGCGCTGGAAGGCCTTACCGCGGCCAACCTCCCCCACCAGCGCTGAGAGCAGCCTTTCCCACGACAGCACACGAGGAGAGAAGCGGGCTATGAGCGGACCTGCGGCGGAGAATATGCACGACGTGATCGTGATCGGGACGGGGCCGATTGGGCAGACCGCCGCCGAGCGGGCGCGCGGCGAGGCTGAGCGTGGCGGCGGTGGAGCGGGAGCTGGTCGGGGGAGTGCTCGTACTGGGCGTGCATCCCGAGCAAGGCGATGCTGCGGCCGGTGATGGCGGTCGCCGATGCCCGCCGGGTCGCCGGGGGCGCGGCAGGCGGTCACCGGCCCGGTGGATGCCCCGGCGGTATTCAGGCGTCGCGACGGCCACGTGACGGACTGGCACGATGACGTCACCGTCACCGGGGTGCGCCCCGGCGGCAGCGGGCCGGTCACCGTGACCCTGGAAGGCGGCGGCGAGGTGCAAGCCGACGAGGTACTGTTCGCCGCCGGCCGGCAGCCGAACACCGCCGACATCGGCCTGGACATCGCCGGCCTGGAACCCGGGTCCTGGCTGGAGGTCGACGACACCTGCATGGTCCGCGCCCTGCAAGACGGCTGGCTGTACGCCCTCGGCGACATCAACCACCACGACCTGCTCACCCACCAGGGCAAATACCAGGCCCGCATCGCCGCCTCCGCGATCGCCGCCCGCGCCGCCGGGCAGCCCATCGACACCGCCCCGTGGGGCCCCCACGCCGTCACGGCCGACTCTCGCGCGGTCCCGCAGGTGTTCTCCTGCGACCCCCCGGCCGCCGAGGTCGGGCTGACCGCCGACCAGGCCGAACGCGCCGGGCACCGCATCCGCGTGATCGACGTCGACCCCGGCGCCACGGTGATCGGCGCGAACCTGTACGCCGACGGCTACCCCGGCCGCGCCCGCATGGTCGTCGACGAAGACCACGGCTACCTGCTCGGCGTCACCTTCGTCGGCCCCGGCGTCGCGGTTTGCGACGGTCCTGGGTAACTCTGACCGACACGATCTTCGCGGGGTGTCCGGGGCCGCCGCGCCGATGGGCCGCGGACAGCTGCACGAGGCCGGGCGGGCAGGCACCAGCGTCACAGGCCCGCGCGGGAGCCGGGTGGCGGCGCTGGCCACCACCGCGTAGCCGCTCTGCGGGTAGCGCAGCCTGGACGGTGACGGCGGGAGACGCGACGGCGACGTTACAGGCCGAGTTGTTCGAGCGCGACCAGGTAGGCCTCGCTGTAGGTGGGGTACTGGGCGACCTGGTCCAGGAGGGTGCCGATGGGGATCCGGGCGCGGATCGCCAGGGCGGCCTGGTGGATCCATTCGCTGGCCAGCGGCGCGACGGCCCATGCGCCGACCAGGACGCCGCGGTCGCGGTCGGCGAGCAGCCCGAGGGCCCCGCGCGGGTCGCGCTCGTAGGTCCATGACCGGTCTGCCGAGTCGGCGACGCTGATCTCGGCCGTGGCGGTGCTGATGCCGCGGGAGGCCGCCTGGGCGGCGGTCAGGCCGACGGCGGCGATCTCGGGGTCGGCGAACACCACCCGGGGGATTCCCTCATAGGAGGCGCCGTGGTCGCGGCCCAGGATGTTGTCGGCGACGACCCGGCCCTGGTATTTGGCGACGTGGGTGAACAGGGCGACGCCGGTGACGTCCCCGACCGCCCACACGCCCGGCCCGGCCCGGCACCGGTCGTCGACGGCGACCCCGCCGCGCCCGGTCAGCGTCACTCCCGCGGTATCCAGCCCGAGCCCCGTAGTTCTCGGGCCACGGCCGGCGCCGAGGATCACCACGTCGGTCTCCACCTGGCTGCCGTCATCCAGCGTCACCACCGTCATCTCGCCGGCCTTGCGGGCGCTGACGGGGGTGACCCCGGTGCGGACGGTGACACCCTCGGCGGAAAGCGCCTGCCCGGCCAGCTCGCCGACGCGCGGGTCCTCGCGATCGACGAGCCGGTCCGCCCGCTGGACAATAGTCACCTGCGCGCCCATCCCTGAATAGAACTGGCCGAGCTCGACGCCGACCGCGCTGCCGCCGATCAGCAGCACCCGGGATGGGATGTCACGCACGTTGGTGGCTTCCCGGTTGGTCCACACCGTCACCTGATCCAGGCCGTCAATCGCCGGGCGCAGCGGCTGCGACCCGGTGGCGATCACGACGTGATCGGCTTCCAGCAGCTGCCCGCCGGCCTCGACCTGCCCGGGCCCGGCCAGCCGGGCGGCGTCCTTGATGACCGTGGCCCCGGCCTGCTCGTAGCCTTTGACCTGGGCGGAGTCGTCGAGGTGGCGGACCATGAAGTCCCGGTAATCGCGCAGCCCCGCCCAGTCCAGCGCGGGGGTGGCCACCCCGGCGGCCCGGCCCGCCTCCGCCCGCACCTCGGGGCCGCGCAGCAGCGTCTTGGACGGGATGCACGCCCAGTAGGAGCACTCGCCTCCGATCAGCTCCCGCTCGACGACCGCCACCCGCCGTCCGGCGGCGAGCAGCCGCCCCGCGGCGGTGTCCCCGCCACACCCCATCCCGATGATGATCACGTCGAACCTGTCCACTCGCGCCTCCTGATGTGACTTAACGAGCTAAGGGCCGCCTGCCGGTGCGCGTGGCGGCCCCAGCGTCTCCGGAGCCGTGGCCCGCCGCGCCGCCGGGCGCATGCCCGGTCCCGGCCGCGCGAAACGCCCTGGTCAGGGCCCGCGGCGGTAGCGCAACCCGTGCGCCGAGTCTCGCCGCAATGCCCAGCGGCGCACACCGTCAAGGCAGGTAGTTATGTCGGCCCGGCCTGGGGCCGGGACCGGACCGCGGGCGGTGCGGGCCCAGGCGGGGCGCCAGCCCAGGTAGCCGAAGGCCACCTGATCCCGTCAATGAGCTGCCGCTTGCTCTGCCCGGTCCGCGGCCAGCCGCTCGTCACCACCAACCCCGGCATCAGCCAGTTCACCGAGGCCGGCAGCGGTGACTCACCCGGCCTGATCGCCATCTACCCCCACGCAGGCCACCTCGTACTCGGCGGCACCGCCGAGCCCGGACGCCGGGACCGGGAACCCTCCGCGCAGACCGCTGAGGCCATCCTCGCCCGCTGCATCGCCCTCGAACCCCGGCTCCGCACGGCCGAGATCATCGAGCACCGGGCGGGCCTTCGCCCCATGCGCCACGAGGTCCGCCTCGAGGAGCAGAAGGGCACGAGCTGTGCACGGCTGATCCGCAACCACGGCCACGGCGGGCCCGGCGTCAGCCTCGCCTGGGCTGCGCCGGCGAGGTCGCCACCTTGATCGGACACGCCCGCATAACGCCACCGGGCCCGGCCGGATTTGACCAGGTTTCCGCGAGGGCGCGGCAGTGGCCACGGCCGTGGCGAGATCCGGCTGCCCTGGCGTGCCGATTAAGTTACGTCACGGGAACTGTCCTGGCCGGTCGACCGCATGCGGGCAGGCCCGCGTGCCGTGCGGAGAAGGCGCCAGCGGCGTCAGTGGTTCGCGGCGGGGGAGTATGAGGGCGGCGATGAGGGCGGCGATGAGGGCGGCGAGCCAGCCGGCGCCGGCGGGGAGGAGGTTGATCACGATGATCCAGCCGGGTCCTTCGACGCCGCGGATGGCGGCGATCACGCTGGGCAGGATGTAGAGGCCGGGCAGCCCGAAGATCAGGAAGATCCAGAAGAGGTAGCTGTGGGCTAAGGCGTTCATGGCGTTGCCTCCATTTACCGGGATGTCACCTGGGCTGGCCTGGTCGTTGCGCGATTTCGGGGGCGGGGATCCGGGCTGGAGCCTGCGCCGGGCGGCGCGTCCCGGCCTGGGCAGCGGCCCGGATCGCGTCGGCGGCGCTGTGAAGGGAAACTCAGCGCTGCCAGCCGGGCCGCTGACCGGTCGGCGCCGGCATGGGCTCGTGCGGTGCCGGCCGTTCCGGCGTCGTGTTGTGCGCCGGTCAGGCCGGTGGTCCGTTCGCCTGCTGAGGCGGCCGCTGCCAGGTCGATGGCGCCGTCGAGGCCGGCGGCGCGGGCTCGTTCCGCGTCGGCCGGTTTTTGTTCCTCGCCGCGGGCGCGGCCCTCGGCGGCGGCTTGCCGGGTGAGCCTGTCGATCATTTCGCCGGGCAGGCTGGTCGCCGCTTCCAGCACCATGGCCAGTTCGCCGGCGCCGGGTTCGGGCCGGCCTGCTGCGCGGGCGCCGGCCTGGAGCCGGTCGATGATCTGCCGCCCGCGCCGCCCGGCCTGCTGGTCGCTGTCTGGGCCGGGCCCGGGTTCCGGCGTGCTGCCGGCCGCGAGATCGGCTGCCGGACCGGCGTCCTGGGTGGTGCCGGCGATGGCAGCTGCCAGGGCGTGGCGAGCGGGCGCGGGGTCGCCGACGCGGGTGCCGGGGAGTAGCCGAAGAAGGGCGCCGTCTTGTGCATCGCGTCGAGCGGGGCCGTGCCGTCGGCCCTGAAACCGTCATACCGTGCCATGGCGTACGGGTGCAGGACGCGGAGCCGGTCCTCGCATTTGCGCATGGCGGATGCGGCGGCGGGATCGGTGCCGGCGCGGCTGGCCGCGCTGGCCCACGCGCGGCCGGCCTGGGCCAGGCCGGCCCCGGCCAGCCACTGCGGGTCATGCGCAGGCGCCCAGCTGAGCCGGGCTTCATGGGCGATGAGGCATTCCTGTTCGTCCAGGATCTGGGTGGCGCGCTTGTCGTTGCCGGCGGCTTCCCTCGCGTTATGCAGTGCCCTGCGTTGCAGGACGACCTGGGCCGTCGCTCCGGTGAGCGAGGCGACCTCGGCGACCCGCCGCGAGCCGTGGCTGAGTGCTTCTTCCAGCGGATTGGCGTGCTGGCCGGGTTCCATGTGCTGCTCCTCCTCTTCAGAATCCGCAGTTGCGGTGCGATCACCGCGCCGGGCCGCGCCGTCCGGGTGGTGCCGGCCCACGTCGTGACCGTGTCACGGGACGGGCGGCTCCGGGCCGGGCAGGCGCGGGCTGTGGATGACGGCGGGTGCGCGGCGGGCTGGGGAAAGCTTCGGCTGCCACGCGAGTCGCCGCCGTGGGCCGCTCGCGGTACTCAAAGAACTGCATGCCGGTTCCGTCTGCTGCGGCGTGCAGTTGTTCCGCCGCCCGCCGGGCCGCGGCGGCCTGGGCGGCGTGCTGCTGGGACTGGCGGAGTTCGGCGACGGCGTCGGCGAGCGCGGCCAGGCGGGCGACTAGCGCGACCTGGGCCAGGGTGTGGTCGTGGCAGACGAGCGCGGTGGCAGACAGCAGCCGGGCGGCCCGGCGCAGGCTGCTGCCCGCGGGGGTCGGCCGCGGGATTCTCCCGTAGGGGGCGCGGGCGGCGCGGTCGTAAGCGGCGGCGGCCTGGCGGATCACCCGGCTGCCCAGCGCGGCGGCGGCGACGTGCAAGGTGTCCCCGGCTGCCCAGGCGGCATCGGCCGCTGATGCCGGGTCACCGGCCGCTGCTAGCTGGCGGATCTGCGCGGTCGCGTCGCTGGCGGCGCGGGCGGCGTGATCCCAGATCGCCGCGCGTTCCGCTGGGGTGAGCCGGGCATTCCGCATTGCGCCGCCGTCCGGGGCGCCGCTCCAGCGGCGGCGGAGCTTGGGCAGGGTCAGGTCGGCGGCGAGCTTCCCGCCGCCGTACCAGACCGGCCCGCCCGCACTCGTCGTGTCATCGGCCAGGGCGACGGAATACCCGGTGACCTCGTCCGGGTTCCGGGTGCTGAACCGCGGGCGGACCTGCACGCCGGCTTGCCGGAGGCGGGCGAAGAAGTCCTGCTCGCTGGCGGCGGCCGCGGCGGCGGTGCTGACCTCGCGGCGGAGCGTGACGCGGGGGGCTTCGCGCCAGCCGCGGCGGCGGGTCTTCTCGTTCTCCGCCCGGGTGGGCCGGGCCGCCGCGGTCCGGTCTCCGGACGCGGTGCGGCGCAGCCCGAACCTGTCCTCGGCGGCGAGGCAGGCCTCCCGCACCCGGTAGTAGTCGTTCGACAGGCGGGGCTGCCGGCCGTCCTGGCGGGCCAGGGTGGCGACGATGTGAATGTGATCCCCGGCGTGCCGGATGGCGACCCAGCGGACCGCGTCGTCCTCCTCCCCCCGAGGCGCCAGGCCCGTGCGGTGCATGACCTCGCCGGCTACGTGCGCCCACTCATCGTCGCTGAGCATCCGGTCACCCGGAGCGGCCCGCGCCACGCAGTGCCAGACCGGCCGGGCCGGGGCCCTTTCTCCGAGCGCGGCGAGGGTCTGCTGCAGCAGCCCGTTCAGCTGCCGGAAATCGCGCCGCCCGCCGGGCCGTAGCGGTGGTTCGAGCTCGGCCGGGTGCCGCCACCCGGCGACGATGTGCGGGTCGGTGTGCTCCTCGTGCCTGCCGGGTCCGTACAGGTAGTAGATGAGCCCGGCGGGGCGCACTCCGCGGAGCACCTTTCCGATCACGGAAGCCTTCCGCAGTTCCTCCGCGGCGGCGTCCAGGCGGCGCGCTCTCCGAGTGCTCTCCGCCGCGTAGGGGAGAAGGTCCCCGGAACGCTGCCCGGTGGCGTTCAGCTTCGCCACCGCCTGGTTCAGGTTCACCCCGGCCCGCCGGACCAGGCC
>WNGQ01002239.1_pt1 | contig 26116 bp, 21 predicted proteins | sample 5407661 | NCBI WGS metagenome assembly WNGQ01 (sample SAMN13153382, study PRJNA577476) | soil metagenome | isolation source: 60 cm soil or saprolite under Garry oak tree replicate 2 | place: USA:California | collected 2016-06-15 | reverse complement strand
CTACGGTACCCCGCCCGAGGCGCGGCGGAGACTAGGACGCTGGCACGAGGCTGGTGCCAACTTCCCGACCCTTCTCCTCCGGCCGGACCTCACACCGGATGAGCGCGCGCTGGTGCTCGAGACTTTCCGCCCGATGCTACGGTCCGCCTAGGAGCGTTCCGATGTCAGAGGTCGGCCGCGCGACGATGAAGTTCAATCAAGCGCGGCTCGAGTACCTGAGCGCGCGAATGGAGGCCGACATGGCAATCCGGGCGCTCATGCTCGCCCCACGAGTTTGAGGAACTGCTGTGTCCTGGCCTCGCGCGGGCGCTCCAGGATCTCTTCGGGCGTGCCTTCCTCGATGATGCGGCCGTCGGCCATGAACACGATGCGATCGGCCACCTCGCGCGCGAAGCGCAGCTCGTGGGTGACCACGATCATGGTCGTGCCCCCCTCCGCGAGGCGGCGGATCACCGAAAGCACCTCGGAGACCAGCTCGGGATCGAGGGCCGAGGTGGGCTCGTCGAAGAGCATGACCCGGGGCGAGATGGCCAGCGCCCGGGCGATGGCCACGCGCTGCTGCTGGCCGCCCGAGAGCCGCGAGGGCAGGTGGTCGGCGTGGTAGGCCAGGCCCACGCTGGACAGTAGCGTGATGGCCCGCGCCCGCGCCACGTCGGGCCGCTCCCCGTGCACGCGCACCGGCGCCTCGCAGATGTTCTCGAGCGCGGTCAGGTGCTCGAACAGGTTGAATTGCTGGAAGACCATCCCGATGCGGGCCCGCGCGCGCTCCCGCGCCACGTGGCGCGAGGGACGGAGCGCGCCGCCGTTCACGCGCTCATAGCCGATGTGATGTCCGTCCACGGTGATCTCCCCGCGGTCCATCGGCTCCAGATGCGCGATCATCCGCAGCAGCGTGCTCTTGCCCGAGCCGCTCGGCCCCATGATGGTGACCACGTCGCCGCGATGCACGGTGAAATCAATGCCCTGGAGGATGGCGCGGTGCCCGTACGACTTCCAGACGCCGGCGCAACGGACGAAGGGCCCGGCGTGGTCCGTCGCCGCGCGCGCGGCCTGGGCTCCGACCAGCTCGACGAGGTCGACGCGCGCGGTCGCGGACGGGTCGGCGGCTCCCGCGGAGGCGGCCACCGACGCGGGCCTCGTCTCCGGCTCGGACTGACGAAAGCGGAACCCGAAGAAGCGGCCGAGCGCGTTATCGCGCCGCGGTCGCCGCCCCCGGTCCACGTCGGGGCTCACCCGCCGCTCGAGCAGGAACTGGACACCCGCGATCAGGGTGGTGACGGCCAGGTACATCAGCCCGGCCGCCGCGAAGACCGGGAAGAACTTGAAATTCTGGGCCACGATCTGCTGGCTCCGTAGTGTCAGCTCGTTCACCGCAATCACCGAGGCCAGCGAGGTCCCCTTCAGCACGCTGATCGCGTCGTTGCCGACGGCAGGCAGGATGGCGCGCATCGCCTGGGGCAAGACGATCCGACGCAGCGTGAGAAGGGGACCCATACCGAGGGAGGCCGCGGCCAGGGTCTGATTCCGGCTGACCGAGAGGATGCCCCCCCGGATGATCTCCCCCGCGAAGGCCGCCTCGTTGAGCGAGAACCCGATGATCGCGGTGGTGATCGCGGGCATCACGATGCCGATCAACGGCAGCGCGTCGAACAGGAAGACGAGCTGGAGCAGCACTGGCGTGCCCCGGAACAGCCAGACGTACGCCCACGCCAGCGCCGAGAACAGCCGGTAGGGGGACAGACGCATCAGCGCGATCAGCAGGCCGATGGTCAGCCCGCCCACCATCGAGGCGACGAAGATCCGGAGCGTGAGCCACAGCCCTTCCAGCAGGAAGGGTAGCGTCAGGTACTGGAGGAACGCCTCCATCGCCGACGGGCCGACGCTCGGGCTGCCGCTCTCGCCCGCCCCTAGCGGCCGACCTCGACGGGAATGGCCAGCGAGGGGTCCATCCCGTTCTTCTGCAGCAGCGCCTTCTGGGTGCCGTTCTCCTGCAGCGCGGTGATAGCCTCCTTGACCGCGTTGACCAGCTCCTCGTTGCCCTTCTTCACCGCGACGCCGATCTTGATGTTGGTGCGGAAGGAGAAGGCGCGCTCGAACTTGTCGGGGTTGCTCTTCACCACCTGGTCCACCAGCACGAGGTCGTACATGGAGATGTCGGCCCGATCGTTCTCGATCGCCCGTGAGGTGGCCGGCGCGTTCGGATAGGGCGTGATCTGGATGGCCGGCTTGCCCGCGGCCACGCACTTGGTGCTCGCGTCCTGGAAGCCCTTGTCTTCCACCGTGCCCAGGATGGGTGCGGCCCGCGTGCCGCACGCGTCGTCGATGCTCTTGATGCCCTTCGGATTGCCCTTCTTCACGATGCCCGCGGTGCCGGTGGTGGCGTAGATGACGAAGTCGGCCGCCTGGGCCCGCGCCGGCGTGTAGTAGATGTTCGACCAGATGAGCTGGATCTGCCCGGCCTGGAGCGTCGGAACCAGCGTGCCGAAATCGAGTCCGACCAGCTCGTACTTGAGCCCGAGGCACTTCATCGCCGCGTCGATCATGTCCGGATCTTGGCCGACGATCTTGCTCGGGTTGTTCGGATCCCGGTACATGATCGGAGGCAGCGTCGGGTCGAGCCCCACCTTGAGGGTCTTGCCGGCCAGCCCCGGATACTTGGTGGCCACCTTGTCGGGCTCGCATGCCGCCTGTGCCGGCTGCGCCCCGAAGCCTAGTATCGTCGCCGCCACCAGCCCCACCACGACCGCCCCACTCCGGTACCTCATTCCCGAGCCTCCATTCCTCACGAGAAGCGGTGCACTGCATTCCCGGACGCTAGGCGCCCGTGTGGCTCCGATGGCGCAAGAGATGCCGCCCGCGCCCGAGCTGACCCACGAATTGTCCGTCGCGCGCGATGACCTCGCCCCGCGCCAGGGTCAGCACGAGCAGCCCTTGGAGCGCGAAGCCGTTGAACGGGTCGTAGCCCGCGCGCGAGTGCAGCCGCCGCTCGTCCACTATCCCGGCGCGGGCCGGATCGAACAGGACGAGGTCGGCATCGCTGCCCACCGCGATCGTGCCCTTCTGCGGGTAGAGCCCGAAGATGCGGGCGGGATTGGTCGAGAAAGCGGCCACGAAGGTCTGCAGCGGAATCCGCCCCCGGCTCACGCCTTCCGAGTAGATCACCGGCATTTCGGTCTCGAGCCCGGGCACGCCATACGGCACCTTGGTGAAGTCCTGGGCTCCCGCCGCCTTCTGCTCGACCGTCCACGAGGTGTTGTCGCTGCCGATGGCCTGGATGTCGCCCGCGCGCAGTCCGTCCCACAGCGCGGCCTGATCCCGCGCGGTGCGGAGCGGCGGGGCGCCCACGAACTTGGCTGCCTCGGTGCCCCCGATCTCGTAGCGCTCCTCGGTCAAGGCCAGGTAGATCGGGCGCGTCTCCGCCCACACCCGCAGCCCCCGCCGGCGGGCCGCGCTCACCGCCTCGAGCGCGTCGGCGCAGGAGAGATGCACGATGTAGATCTCGGCGTCGACCAGCGCCGCGTAGTCGATGGCGCGCCGGGTGGCCTCCGCCTCCGCGAGCGTGGGGCGGCTCTGCGCGTAGTAGCGCGGGTCGTGCCGGCCCGCGGCCAAGAGAGTACGCGTGCAGTGGTCGAGCATGTCGCCGTTCTCGGCGTGGACGTTCACCACCGCCCCCGCCTTCCGCGCCGCGTCGAGGACCCGGACGAGCGCGTCGTCTCCGATGCCGAACTCGTTGATCATGAAAACTTTGAGGCTCGGATAGCCGATGTCGACGAGCCGCGGGATCTCGGCCAGCGTCCCCTCGCTCCCGTCGCTGACGATGACGTGGAAGCCATAGTCGATGTGGGCGCGGCCCGCTGCCTTGGCCTTCCAGGCCTCCACTGCCGAGGTGAGCGTCTGGCCTCGCGCCTGCCAGGCGTAGTCGCAGATGGTGGTCACGCCGCCGCAGGCCGCCGCCATCGTGCCCGACTCGAAGTCGTCGACGCTCCGCACGCCGCCCACCTCCGCGTCGAGATGCGTGTGCACGTCCACGCCGCCCGGCAGGACCAGCAGCCCCGTCGCGTCGATCTCCCGCCGGCCCGGAGCCAGGGATGGCTCGATCGCGGCGATGCGGCCGCCGTCGACTCCGACGTCGGCCCGGACGGAGTCGGCGGCGGTGACGACGGTTCCCCCGCGCACCACCAGCTCGTGATTCACGACGGCTCCGCAAACCCGTAGAGCTGCGCGCTCGAGGATGATCCGCGAGCGCGGGAAGGTCGACTCGGTGTGCGGATAGTCCGATCCCCAGAGGAGCAGGCCGACGCCGATGAGCGCGCGGTCGCGGATACCCATGGCGTCTTCCTGGAAGCTCAGGAAGACGTTGCGATGGAAGAAGTCGCTGGGAAGCGCGTCCCCTTGGTAGCGATGCCAGTGGGCGCGCCGAGCCCGCTGCGTGTAGGTGTAGTCGAGCCGATCGAGGAAGTAGGGCGCCCAGGCAATCTCGTGCTCGGCCGAACCCACGCGCAGGCGCGGGTGGCGCTCGAACACCCCTTCCAGGATGAGATGGCCCAGGGCCACGCGAACCCAGTAATCCGCGTTGGCGAGGAGAGCCGCCCGTGAGGTGCGATTGCTCTCGGCCACCACGTGCGGCGCAGGCCGGTTGGTGTCGATGTGAAGACTGATCGGCGCGTCGAGGTCCTGCGCCGCCGCCCAGAAGGGCTCGTACATCGCGTGGTCGTAGCTTCGCTCTTCGGGCGGCGCGACGGTGATCATGCCCCCGGCCAATCCCAGCTTCCGCACCCGCGCGAGCTCGCCGACGGCTTCGTCAACGTCCTCCACGTTGATGAGGGCGATGCCGCGCAGCCGCTCGGGCGCCGCGCGACAGAAGTCGACGAGCCAGTCGTTATACGCGCGGAAGCACGCCGACAGCAGCTCGAGATCGGGCACGCGATAGAGCTGGAGTCCGGCTGTCGGATAGATGACCGAGCCCCAGACGCCGTCCTCCTCGTTCTCGCGCAAGAACTCGGCGGGCTGATAGGCGCCCGGCCGGACCTCGGAGAAGCGCGCAGCCGGGCGGAGCTCCTCCGGGCGCTCGAAGCGCTTGCCGACCTGGGCGCCGCCCTGGAAGGAGTTCCCGCGTGTCCCATCGATCGTCCACCAGTCCCCGTCGGGCTCACTGATCACGCGCGGCCCCCGATCGCGGAAGCGCCGGTCCATGCGATCCGTCCAGAGGTTGGGCGGCTCGACGATGTGGGAGTCCGACGAGATCAGCTTCCAGTCGAGCAAGGATGCTTCCCCTACGGCTCAGTTCTGCAGCACATACTTGTCCACCCGCTCCCGGGTGCCCAGGGCCAGGTAGATGTCGCCGTGGGCGTCCACCCAGCTCCCGTGGGCCGACAGGGAATCCCAGCGCGCCACCACCTGGCCCCGCTTGTCCATCAGGCTGATCCGGGGCGACAGCCCGCTCACGCCGCCCTCGCTGATGCAGAAGAGCCCGTCGCGGTCCATGGAGATGTCGAGCGGTCGGCGCATGTCGGTCCACATCGTGAGGTACTGCCCGTCCGGGGCGAAGACCTGGATGCGATTGTTCTCCCGATCGCAGACGTAGATGTTGCTGTCGTCGCCCGCGATGAGGCTGTGCGGCAGGTGAAACTGGTTCGGCTCGGTCTTGCCGGGTTGGCCCCACGACGCGATGAGCCGGCCGGCGGCGGTGAAGCGATGGACGCGGGCGTTGCGATAGCCGTCGGTCACGTAGAGGTCACCCGAAGGGGACGGGACCATCTCGGTCGGATAGTTGAAGGGGCCGGCCGAGCGGGGCACGAGCTCGCCGGGGCGCTCGCACCCGGTGTCAGAATGCTGCCCGCGCGTGCCCAGGACCTGGAGCGGCTTGCCGTCGAGCGTGTACGTGAGGCACACCGAATCGTCGCGGTCGGTGAGATAGACCACGTCCTTGGCGATATGGATGCCGTGTGGGTTGGCGAAGGCGCCGATGCCCCAGCCGCCCAGGTAGGCGCCCTCCCGCTCGAAGACCAGCACCGGCGGGTCTTTTCGCTGAAACACGTACACGCGATCTGCTGAATCGGTGGCGACGGCGCTCACATTTCCGAATGTCTGCCCGGCGGGGAGCCGTGCCCAGTTCTCGATCAGCTCGTATCGGTACTTTCCCGTGCCGATGATCGCCATGGCCGTCCTCCCCGACGGGATACTGCGGTGACGGCACCGTACTGTCAAGGACGGCCTGATCGTGGTACCCGCGGTGGCGGTGCCTCCGTCGCCGCTGCGGCAGAGCGGGGCCATGGGGGAGCGACAGACGCAGCGTCTGATCCGCCGCCTGCGATCGTGTGGACATCAATACAAGTGACAGGGAGGAGTCGACAAATGAGACGGACGACACTCGTGGTGTTCACGGCCCTCATCGCGACGCTGGCGCTGGTGGGGACGGGGCGTCCTGCCGACAAGAAGCTGACGTTCGGCATCGGCATCAGCGCCCCCTTCGCCCCGTTCGTCATCGCGGTCGAGAAGGGCTTCATGGAGAAGCGCGGCGTGCCCGCCGAGTACAAGATGTTCGAGAGTGGCGCGCCGGCGTTCGAGGCGATGGTGGCGGGCAGCCTCGACGCGGGCATGGTCTCCGAGTTCATCTTCGTCCCGGCGCGCGCGAAGGGTGCGCAGATCAGCCTCGTGTCCCTCTTCACCGTGACGGGCAAGGATCTGGGCGCCGTGGTGTCGAAGAACATCAAGTCGCCGAAGGATCTCGAGGGCAAGACCGTCGGCACCGCCGTGCGGACCTCGGCCGAGTACTTCATGTACAAGTACTTCGAGAAGCACGGGGTCGATATCGGCAAGGTGGCCGTGAAGAACATCAACCCCACCGAGACGGCGCCTGCCCTGTTCCGCGGCGACATCGATGCATTCTTCCTCTGGGGCAACTGGGTGCCCAAGGGACCGGAGGTCGTCCCCGGCGCGCGCGTCATTGCCTACTCCGGGGACGACAACGTCTACATCCAGAAGCAGTCGCTGATCTTCAACGCCAACTCGCTGAAGGCCAACCGCGATCTCGTCGGCAAGTCGCTGCTGGCGCTCATGGACACGATCAAGTTCATCAAGGAGCAACCGGACGAGGCCGCCGCCATCGCGGCCAAGGCGTTTCGGATCGCGCCGGAAGAGATGAAGAAGCAGATGGCGCCGCTCAACTACGTGGTGGAGCTCAAGCGCGCCAGCATCAACGAGTACAAGGCGAGCACGCGCTGGATCGTCGGCAAGGGCGGCGTCAGCATTCCGGACATCGACAAGTTCTGGAGCGAGCTGGTGGACGCCTCGCTGCTCAAGGCGGTCGCGCCGGGGCAGACGGACCTGTAAGCCCTGGCCGCGTACATCCGGTTCGGCGACATCGACTTCGGCTTCCCGGGGCGGGCCGGCGAGCACCCCCTCGTGCTCAAAGGCCTGTCCCTGGAGATCGAGCGCGGCGAGCTCTTCTGCCTGCTCGGGCCGAGCGGCTGCGGCAAGACCACCGTGCTCAACCTGCTCGCCGGCTTCGAGCAGCCGGCGGGGGGAGCCATCCAGGTCGACGGGCGGCCGGTGACGGCGCCCGGCGTGGAGCGCACCGTGGTCTTCCAGGGCGACGATTCGCTCTACACGTGGCTGACCGCCGTCGAGAACGTGGAGTTCGGGCTCCGGCTCGCGGGGGTCGCGCCCGCGCGCCGCCGCGCCACCGCCGAGCGCTACCTCGACCTCGTCGGTCTGCGCGGCCAGGGGCACAAGTACCCGAGCCAGCTCTCGGGAGGCATGAAGCAGCGGATCCAGATCGCGCGCGCCCTCGTGTGCGAGTCCCCGATCCTCCTGATGGACGAGCCGTTCGCGGCCCTCGACGCGCAGACCCGCAGTACCCTTCAGGACGAGCTCATCGGCATCTGGCAACAGACCGGGCGGACGGTGCTCTTCATCACGCACGACATCGGCGAGTCGATCCTGCTCGCCAACCGCGTCGGGCTCATGACGGCGGGGCCCGAGGCGCGCATGAAGACGATCGTGCCCGTCGATCTCGCACGCCCGCGCCGGCGGAGCGATCCGGCCGTGGGCGCGCTCTACGAGCGGCTTGCCGACATGGTCAGCGAGGAAGTGCGCCGGGCGGGAGCGCTGCGATGAGCGTGGCCTCGGCGGGGAAGGTGACGGAGGCATCGGCGAAGACCACGGCGGCGCGAGGGCGCCTCGGCATCCCGGCCGTGCTCGTGCCGGTGCTGTCGGTGTGCGCCCTGGTGCTCCTCTGGCAGGTCGTGAGCGCGACGTTCTTCCCTCCCGTGCTGTTCCCCACACCGGTCATGGTCGGCAAGGCCCTGGTCGGCGAGATCGTCTCGGGCCGCCTCCTGAAGGACAGCGTGGTCAGCCTGCGACGGATCTTCGCGGGGTTCGTGCTCGGCTGCACGATCGGCGCCGGCCTCGGGCTGCTGATGGGAGCCGTCCGGCTGGCCCGGCGCAGCCTCGACCCCTTCATCCAGTTCGGGCGCTTCGTCCCCTCGATCTCGCTCCTGTCGCCGGCGCTGATCTGGTTCGGCATCGGCGAGGGCTCGAAGCTCTTCCTCATCACCTACACCACGACGTTCATCGTGCTGCTCAACACGCTGGCCGCGGTCCTCAGCGTGCCGCGGAACAAGATCCGGGCCGCGCAGAGCCTCGGCGCCACGCGCTGGCAGCTGTTCCGGCTCGTCATGTTGCCCGCGAGTCTGCACGGCATCTTCACGGGCATGCGCGTCGGCATGGGACTGTCGTTCACGACGGTGGTCGCGGCCGAGATGATCGCCGCCGACACCGGGCTCGGCTATCTGATCATCAACTCGCGGCTGTGGTTCCAGACCGACGTGGTGTTCGTGGGCATCATCACCCTCGGCACCCTCGGCTACCTCACGGACAGGATCTTCCAGGCGCTCATTCACCGGCTCGCCGGGCGGTACGCGCCCACCCACTGACGGCTCACTCGCGACGAGGCGATCCATGCGTGCATTGTCAGCGGCCGAGGAGGAGCGCGCGCGACGGCTCCACGCGGAGGCCTTCGTGTTCGCGGCCCACACCGACTTCATCGCGGGGGTCAGCGAGGGCCGCAGCCGCGGGGAGAAGGGCGTGGCGGGACGGAGACAGCTGCCGCTGCTGCGGGCGGGCGGCGTCAAGGCGGTCTGCGAGCACGTGGCCGGCGACACGCCGTACTTCTCCACCTTCGCCTTTCGCAACATCCGGCCGCTCCAGCCCACGAAGTTCGCGCTCCAGGCGCTCGACTACTGGTACTCCGAGCTCGAGGAGACGCCGGACTGGCAGCTCGTGCTCGAGGCCGGCGACTTCCGCCGGGCGGAGCGGGCGGGAAAGGTGGCGGTCGTCTTCGGTTTCGAGGGGGCCATGCCGGTGGACGACGACCTCGGCATCCTGCGGATGTTCCACCGACTGGGCATCCGATCGATCGGGCTCACCTGGAACGGGCGCAACCTCCTCGGCGACGGTGTCTCCGTCGGCGCCGGGGGCGGGCTGACGACGTTCGGCAAGGCGGCGGTCGCCGAGCTCAATCGCCTGGGCATCGTGATCGACGTCTCGCACATGAGTGACGAGGGCACCCGCGACGTCATCGAGACGTCGGCGATGCCGATCATCGCCTCGCATTCCAACGCCCGCGCGCTCTGCGCGCACCCGCGCAACCTGACCGACGACCTGGCGCGGGCGCTGGCTCGGCGCGGCGGCGTGATCGGCGTCCACATGCTGAATATGTTCATCTCGGGCTCCAACACGGCGACGCTCGACCAGCTCCTCGATCACGTCGATCACTTCGTGCGCCTCGTGGGCCCCGAGCACGTCGGCCTCGGTCCGGACTGCATGGAGCAATGGCCCGTCGACGTGTACAAGACCCTGTGGACGGGGACGGAGGCGCAGTCGCTGGAATTTCATTACCCGCCGGAGTTCGATTCGCTGGCGAAGTGCCTCAACCTCACGCGCGGGCTCGTCGCGCGAGGCTACGACGACAAGGTGGCCCGCGCGATCCTCGGCGACAACCTGCTGCGCGTGTTCGAGCAGGTGCTCGGAGGGCAGGCGTGACCCCGCTCGCCGGCGAGCCCGTCTGCTTCGTCAACGCCCGGGTGATCGACGGGCTGAACCACGCGCCGATCGAGCGCGGGTTCGTTCTTGTCGAGAACGAGCGAATCGTGCGGGTCGGCGCCATGGCCGACCTCGGGCCCGAGCGGACCCACGAGCCGCGCCGGCTGGACGTGGCCGGGAAGACGGTGATGCCGGGCCTGATCGACTGCCACGCGCATCTCATCTACTCCGGATTCCGGAAGCTCGAGGACATCGACCGGTGCACGGTGGAGACGGCGGCGATCAACGCGGTGCTCAACGCGTCGAAGATCCTCGACGCCGGGTACACCACCGTGCGGGACCTCGGCACCATCGGCAACGTCGCGGCCGCCGTCCGTGACGCGGTCGGGGAGGGCCGGATCCGCGGCCCCCGGGTGGTGGCGAGCGGCCGCGTGCTGCACTCGACGAGCGGGCTCGCGGACACGCTGCCCATCCCGTGGGAGACGTGCTGCGGCTTCGGCCTTCGCGTCGACGGCCCCCAGGAGATCCTCAAGGCGATCCGGCAGCAGATCCGGAATGGCGTCGACAACATCAAGCTCGGGGCCAGCGGCGCCGAGGGCAGCCCGCACGCGCACACGTGGATGACGACGCTGAACGAGGAAGAGATCACGATGGCCGTGCACGAGGCGCACCGCTGGGGCCGCACGGTCGCCGTCCACTGCCAGTCGTACGAGGCGGTGAAATTCGCGCTGCGTGCCGGGGCCGACACCGTCGAGCACGGCACCCGCATGGACGAAGAGGCCCTCGCGCTGTTCCGCGCGAGCCGGACGGTGCTGGTGCCTACGCTGTCCACGCTCTACAGCGTCATCGAGCTCGGCGCGACGCTGAACCTCGCCCCCAAGCAGCGCGAGGAGATGGATGTCAACAAGCCGCTGTGGCTCGAGAGCTTCCGCCGGGCGCGCGAGGCGGAGATCCCGATCGCGGCCGGGGGGGACATCGGCAACCGGTACGAGCACGGGACCAACGCGCGCGAGCTCGAGTTCATGGTGCGGGAGGGCATGAGCCCGCACGACGCGATCGGGGCGGCCACCGGGGTGGCGGCGCGCGCGATTCACCGCGAGGGCGTGGTGGGAGCGCTCACGCCCGGCGCGTTCGCGGACCTGCTCGTCGTCGACGGCGACCCGCTCGACGACATCCGCGTCCTCCAGGACCGCCAGCGGCTGAACCTCGTCGTGCAAGGCGGACGCGGGGTCGCCGGCACGATGCTCGCCGCGCCCGCGGCCGCTCGGAGCTGACGATGGCGCTGATGATCCGCGATGGGATGGTCGTCACGCCGGCGGGCGACGATGTCCGCGCCGAGCGCGCGACGATCGTCGTCGAAGGCGACCGCATCGCGCGCGTCGCCTGGGGCTCCGAGGCCGGGCGGGTCGAGAGCACGGCGGGTGACCAGGTCATCGACGCGACGCGCGCGCTCGTCATCCCCGGCCTGGTCGACGCGCACTCGCACTTCTACGGCACGCTGATTCCCGGGCTGATCGACCGCCTTCCCCTCGACGTTCGACGGCCGTTCCTGGGCGCCTGCACTGAGGGCTGGACGGAGCGGGACACCTGGGTGGCGACCATGCTCGGCGTGTTGCGCATGCTGCGCAACGGCACGACGACGGTGCTGGAAAACGGCGCCCAGGGCATCGAGGCGACGGTCCCCACGATCGGCGCGGTAATCGACAGCGGCGTCCGCGCCGTCGTCGGTCCCATGGTGTCCGATCGTCCCTTTGGCGACACGCTGCCCGGGTACCTCGAGCGCCTGCCCGACGCGCTGCGCGCCGACGTGCTGGGTGCGGCGCCGTCGCCGCCCGGACGCGAGCTGGTGGAGCGCTGCCTCGCGATCGCTCGCCGCTGGCACGGCGCGGAGGGCCGCGTCTCGGTGTGCCTCAGCCCGTGGGCGCCGTTCGGTTGTTCCGACGAGATGCTGACGCTCGTCGCCGAGGCATCGGCGACGCATCGCCTCCCGATCCACACGCATCTGCTCGAGACGCGACCGCAGGCGGTCGCGGCGCGGCGCCTGTACGGACGCTCCATGGTGGAGCACATCGCGGCGCTCGGTCTCCTGAGCGAGCGCTTCTCCGGCGCGCACGCGGTCTGGCTCGAGGATCGCGACCTGGACCTGATGGCCGAGCATGGCGCCGCGATCTCACACAATCCGCTGAGCAATCTCTACCTCGGCAGCGGGATCGCGCGCGTGCCCCAACTGCTGCGGCGCGGCGTTGCCGTCGGCATCGGCTCGGATGGCCCGAACTGCGGCTCGACGACCTCACTCTTCGAGGTGATGAAGCTCGCCGCGCTGGTCCATCGGCCCGGCGAGCGCGACGCCGAGCGATGGATCGGTCCGCGCGAGGCGTTTCGCATGGCCACGATCGGAGGCGCGCGTGCGCTCGGGCTGGGCGGCGAGATCGGCTCCATCGAGGGCGGCAAGCGGGCGGACCTGGTGATGCTGGACGCCCGCTCGCCAGAGTTCGTGCCGCTGAACGACCCCGTCTGGCAGCTGGTGTACGGTGGGTCGGGCGCCGCCGTCGATCGCGTCATCATCAACGGCGCCGTTGTGTTCGAGCACGGCCACCCGACGCGATTCGACGCGGCAGCGCTCGTCGAGGAAGCCGACGACGTTGGTCGCCGGCTTACCGCGCGCGCCCGCCCGGCCCTGGCGCGCATGTCACGCCTCGAGCCGTACCTCACCGAGACGTACCGCGCGCTCCTCCACGAGTTCGACATCGAGTTCTCATCTATTTCGGTAACTCCCCGTCGGCCCGGAAGCTGAACGCTTCGGCCGGCAGCCCTCCCGGGTCCGGCTATGCTTCCCCAAGGAGCACAGGACGTCTACTCCTGGGCCTCTTGCCACGAACGAGTCGGGCCCGCGTCCTCACGGGTGGGTCAAGGCCCTCACTTGTGCTCGCCCAGGTTTGCTGGTAAGGAAGTCGCACCCAGAGGCGTGCTCTGGGTCAAAACAGCGGCAAGGGCATCCCCATTGCACTCGCCGCGCTCGGGGCAGGTACCGGAAGGAGGCGGCCATGTCCATCGTTGCCCTCTCCCACGAAATCGGGTCAGGCGGCCCGGAGATCGGCCAGAAGGTGGCGGAACGCCTGGGCCTCCATTACGTCGATCAAGAGATCATCTCGGAGGCGGCGCTGCGCTACGGCCTGCTCGAGGAGAAGCTCTCCAGCTTGGACGAGTCCAGGCCCTCGCTGTTGGAGCGCTTCGACGCCGAGACCCGGCGGTGCATCACGGTGCTCCAGACGGCGCTCTACGATTTTGCCGAACAGGACCGGGTGGTGCTGCAGGGCCGCGCCGGGCAGTGGCTGCTTCGGGGCATCCCGCACGCTCTCCGGGTGCGGGTCATCGCGCCGTTCGACCTCCGGGTAAAGCGTCTGGCCAAGCAACTCTCGGGGCCGATGGGCGAGACGACCAATCCACGCGCGGTGCACGACATGGCGCGCCGGGACGACCTAGAGAAGCTCAAGCGCATGCGCTATCTCTACGAGGTCGACCTGCGTGACCCCGCCCTCTACGACCTTGTCATCAACACCGAGAAAATGTCGCTCGACGGAGGGGCCGAGCTCATCGCCCGGGCTCTCGAGCGTCCGGACATGGCGACGACGCCCGCGGGGCAGCAATTGGTGGCGGACCGGGCCCTGGCCTCCCGGGTGCAGGTGGCGCTTGCCACCAATCCCGAGACACGCAGGTACCGCATCACCGTCGAGGCCAAGGGGGGCGTGGTGACACTCGAGGGCACGGCGGCCCTGGACGAGGCGGTGGACGTGGCGCGCGGCGTGGCGGGGGTGCGGGACGTCAAGACCCAGCAGGTGGATGTTCCACCGATCCCGCCGTTTGTCGCGTAGAGCATTCGACGAGCCGTGCAGGACAAGAAGGGAGTCGATTCAGTAGGCCTCCATGGTACGGGTCAGGTTCTGGGGGACACGGGGATCGTTGGCCACGCCAGGGCCGACGACACTGCGCTACGGAGGCAACACGTCCTGTGTCGAGGTGCGGACAGCCGACGGGACGCTCATCGTCCTCGACTGCGGCACCGGCGCCCATCGTCTCGGGCAGGCCTTGCTTGCCTCGGCCGGGCCGCCCGTGCGCGGGCATCTCCTCATCACCCATACACACTGGGATCATATTCAAGGATTCCCTTTTTTCGCGCCGCTGTTCATTCCTGGCAGTCAGTGGGATCTCTATGCGCCGGGCGGCCGGGGACACCACTTGGAAGCCACGCTGGCCGGGCAGATGGAGTACACGTATTTCCCGGTGACGCTCGAGCAGCTTGGCGCGGCCATCCGTTTCCATGATCTGATTGAAGGTGAGCTCAGCATTTCCCGAACGCAGATAGTCACCCACTACATGAACCACCCGGCCCTCACGCTGGGCTACCGACTGGAATCCGATGGCGTGGTCATCGTGTACGCTCTTGATCACGAGCCGCACGGACGCGCACAACCGGGAAAAGGGGACGTGGGCCCGCCCGCCGCGGGGGTTCCGACGATGCACCGGGAGGAGCAGCGCCACATCGAGTTTCTCGCAGGGGCCGACCTCGTGATCCACGATGCCCAGTACACGGTCGACGAGTATCCAAAGAAAATCGGCTGGGGCCATACCCCCGCGGAGTGGGCGGTGGACTATGCCCTGGCCGCAGAGGCGAAGCGCCTCGCGCTCTTCCATCACGATCCGCTTCGCGACGACGATGCTCTGGATCGGCTCGTAGAGCTCTGCCGCCAGCGCGTCGTATCCGCCGGCGGTCGTCTCGAGGTGTTTGCCGCCGCGGAAGGTCAAGTCTTGGAGCTGGAGGGACAGGGAGGCCGCGCCGCGCCTCGCCACCGGCAAGTGAAGGCCGAAGTAACGGATGGCGTGCCTGCGGTGGCGCCGACGGTGCTGGTCGCGGATGACGATCCGACCGTCGTTCAGCTGTTGGTCGAGAGCTTGCAGCCGGATGGTCTGCACTTGCTGACGGCGGCCGACGGTGAGACGGCGCTACGCATCGCGCGGAGCGAGCGCCCGGTGCTGATGCTGTTGGACTCGCACATACCGGGGCTCGAGGGCGTGGACATCGTCCGAAGTCTACGTGGCGACTCAGATCCCTATTTCTGGTCCGTGCCGGTCGTGCTCATGACCGCCAAGGCAGGACCTGAGAACACTGCCGCGGGCTTCGCCGCCGGCGTGACCGACTATCTCCCGAAACCGTTTGCGCCCGCGCTCGTCCGTGCGCGGGTGCGCGCCTGGCTGCTCCGTGGGGACGCGAGCACAGGGAGGCGGATGTGAGCCCCCGTACTGGTCTGAGGCGAGGCAGGGCCCGCGAGCTGCGTCCCAGAGGAGGAGCCACATGAGCGGATTCCTGACGGGCCTCGAGTGCGGCCGATGCGCGACATTCTATCCGGGCGATACGCCCCGGGCCCTCTGCGACTGTGGCGGCCCGCTGCTTGCCCGCTACGACCTGGCGGCGATTCGAGCCGCGGTGACACCGGCGGACATCGCGCGGCGCGCGCCCACGATGTGGCGCTATCGAGAGCTGCTACCGGTCCGCGAGGACGCGTCCATCGTGACCATGATGGAAGGGTTCACTCCGATGATTCCCGCGCCGAAGGTCGCGCGGGAAGTCGGTGTCGGCGAGCTCTGGGTCAAGGACGAGGGCGTGAATCCGACGGGGACGTTCAAGGCGCGCGGAGCCTCCGCGTCCATCTCTCGCTGGAAGGAGCTTGGGGTGACGCGCTTCGCGCAGCCCACGGTCGGCAGTGGCGGGCACGCCTGGGCCGCATACGGCGCGCGCGCGGGCGTGGAGATCCACACCGCCTTGCCCGTTGACTGCCCCGACCTCGGCTGGAAGGGCAGCCTCATCAACGGCGCCCACGTATACCGCGTGGACGGCACCGTTGGCGACGCGTTCCGGATCCTCTCCGAAGCCGCCACACGCTACGGCTGGCTCAATGCAGGCGCAGGCCGTGAGCCGTACCGGGTGGAGGGCAAGAAGACGATGGGGATCGAGATCATCGAGCAGCTGGGCTGGGATCTGCCGGACGCGATCCTGTATCCGACCGGGGGAGGCGTGGGCATCATGGGGATGTGGAAGGTCTTCGACGAGCTGGAGGAGCTGGGCTGGATGGGAAGCAAGCGCCCGCGCCTCGTCTCCGTGCAGGTGGCCGGCGGCGCAGTGGTCAAGGCCTTTCACGAAGGCCTCGATGAATGCTCCGGGGCCAAGCACGTGGACACGATCGCCCCGGGCATCATGGTGGTCAAACCCTTCTCCGACTTCCTGATCCTGCGCGCCCTGCGTGCCACCAACGGTTGGGCCGTCGGCGTTCCCGATGACGAGATTCGGCACTTCATGGCCTGGGTCAATCGTCACGAAGGGCTCTTCCTTTCGCCGGAGGGTGCGGCGACCATCGCCGGCGTGCGCCGGATGGTGGCCGAGGGCCAGCTCGGACCGGCATCACGTGTGGTCGTGTTCAATACGGCGACCGGGCTGCGTTACCCGCATCTGGTCGACGGCCCCGTGCCCATCGTCCCCGGCAGCGGCACGATCGATGATGCCGCGGTGGCGCGCGCAAGAACGGCGGCGCTCATGGGACACCCTGACCCCGCAGGCTAGCCACGGCGCGCCGCGGGCGCGCGGGCCCGGGAGCAGGGGAGTGTCGATGTGGTTGGAGGCAAGCATGCGTTGCACGAATCGTCGTGACTTTCTTCGGGCTTCAGCGGTCGCAGTCCTTTCCGCGTCCGTACCTACTGACCTCTTCGCCCAAGGGGTAGCGGCCCCGGCACCGTCCGACCCCGCCTGGGATCCCGGCTCCGTGCGCCATCTGCTGCCTACCGTCAGTGACAGCCGCATGTTGATCAAGACATCGTTCAACGCTCCGCCCAAGGGCGAGCCACGGTTGCGCATCGGCAATCTCACAGTGCGTGGCCGCATGGGGGATACGCGCGGCGAGCACTGGCATTTCTATGCCACCGGTCTCGAACCGGGGCGACGCCATCGGTTGTCCCTCGTGGACGGAACTGGCCGCGCCTTGTGCCAGCCCTGGGAGTTGGCGACCTTTCCTGAGGCCGGCCAGCGGCCGAGCCGGTTTCGACTCCTCATTTACACCTGCGCCGGCGGTCATGAGGTTCACAAGTTCCTGCCGGCCGTCGTGCGCAACCGCCTGTTGCGGCGCGGGCTCAGCTTCAAGCCGGATGCGATGGTTGCCAACGGCGATCACGTGTACTGGGACCTGCTCGCGCCCGTGGGCTCGCGAATGCTCGGGGCATCGCCCGAGGCGGTGAAGCTCGCGGGAAGCTTCGACCGATCGGCGACGGTGCTCGGCGGCAACAACGAGGCGGTGCTGAAGCGCGCCGCGGGGCCGCAGATCGTCCCCGTGTACGGCACCGACTTTCGATCGACGCCGGTCTTCTTCCTCCAAGACGACCACGACTACTTCGACAACGATGAGGCGACCGACGAGGTCGTCACCTTTCCGCCCTCGTACTTCATGCTGCAGCTCGCGCGCGCGACGCAGAGCCTCTATTACCCCGAATTCCTTCCGGATGCGGCGCGGCCGCTTGGTTTGCCCTGGTCATCGGCTGGCGATCGCCCGTGGGGAGTCTCGGAGAGCTTTGGCACGCTTCGCTTCGGCCGCCTGGCCGAGATCCTCCTCTACGACGTCCGGCGCACTCCGACGCTGGCCGGCCCGAGCGCGGTGTTCATCGATCCTCAGGTGGAGAATTGGCTCAAGGCACGCACGGCGTCGACCGAGGTCACGCATGTCGTCCACGTGCCGTCCAATCCGCCCGGCTGGACCGCGGGCAAGTGGGGTGAGTGGTACCCGGACGTGCTCGGGCGCGATGGCAAGCTGACGGTGAGCGAGCCCAAGCCCTACTGGCAGTCTGGTTGGCTCAAGCAGCACGACAGGCTGATCGAAGCGATAGCAGCGCCGAGAGGCCGCGTGCCGCTCGTCATCAGCGGCGATCTACATGCCATTGCGATCGGACGCATGCTGCGCAGCGGGAGCCTCGATCTCAGAGCCAATCCCGTCAATGTCGTGCTGGCGGGCCCGATCGGCACCCGCCCGGCGGGCTGGCCGTCCGGACGACGCGGCGCGGGCGCCCTCCCGTCGGCGCATCTCGACATGGAGGAAGACGTCAAGCCCATCGAGCAACACGGCTTCACCATCGCCGACTTCACGCCTGACAAGATCGTGGTGCGGCTCTTCAAGTGGGACGTCAAGACGCAACCGGTCGAGGCGATAGACACCCTTCAGCCGTTCCATACGGCTGAGCTGAGGTGACCCCGAGGCTGAATTGCGCGGGCGCCGCTATCCCCGCGCGGGCCCGCCTGCCGGCGCGTCGATGTTGTAGAGACGCGCGCAGTTGTCCCAGAGGATCTTGCGGCGCACCTCGTCGCCGAGGGGTAGCCCGAAGAACTGCGCCATCGCCTCGGGGAACGCGCCGTCGGAATGCGGATAGTCGGTCGAGACCACGAAATAGTCGGCGCCCATCTTGTTGACGACGTCGACGGCCGGCTCCTCGTCCACGTCGAGGGCGATGTAGCACTGACGCTTGAAGTACTCGCTGGGCGGCATCGACAGCTGGTGCTCGCAGCCGGGGCCGAACTTCTCCCACTGGTCATCGAGCCGCCACAGCCACCAGTAGAGCCATCCCGCCGTGCCTTCGAGAAACGCGCAGCGCAGCCGCGGGTGGCGTTCGAGGATGCCCCCGGTGGTCATGCTGGCGATGGCCCCCATCAGCTCCACCGGATTGCGAATCGCATGCGCGATCGGCTGAAAGTTCGCGTGGCCGACGAAGCGCCGCCCCGCATCGTCCTTGAGCGACGTGTTGCCGGTGGGATGGAAGCCGATGGGCACGTCGAGCTCTTCCAGCGCGCTCCACAGCGGCTCGCACGCCTCGTCGTGCAGATGCTGGCCATTGACGGGGTTCGGGGTGCCGATGATGGCGACGGCGCCCAGCTCCCTGACGCACCGGCGGGCCTCCTCGATCGCGGCCGGGATGCCGTGCATCGCGATCTGCGCGGCGAACTTCAGCCGCCTCGGCTCGTGGCGGCAATAGTCGTGCGCCCAGTTGTTGTAGGCGCGCGCGAGCGCCGCCGCGTAGTCCGGGGCGAGGTCGTCGTGCATCAGGATCTGCCGCCCGCGCGTGCCGTACATGACGGCGACGTCCACGCCCTCGATGTCCATGGCGGTCAGGGTCGATGCCGGATCGAAGCCGCGCCCGCGCGCGACCTGGAAGTGCGGGTGCCGCGCGCGGCTCCGGCGCCGCAGCTCTCGGCTCGACGCGGTGGCGCCGGCCGCCTTGCCGTGCGCGGGAATCGCCAGCCCCGCCACCTCCATCCCCATGATGGTGTCGGCGTGGCCCTTGTCGTCGGAGGCTTCGGCGAGCGTTTGCTGCTGCCCCCCGAAGAACCGCGGCAGGTTCGCCCGATGGGGCCCGTCGAGGTAGCGCGCCCACAGATCGTCCGGCTCCATCATGTGAAGGTCGCTGTCCAGGATCAGAAAGCCGTCGCGTGCCATGTCACACCTCCGTCGCTAGGCCTTCAACTGACGTGCGATGAACGCCTTGACCATGTCGCGGGCGCGGTCGGTTTGCGGCCCCGGCTTGGCGACCCACTCGTGCTCGCTGCCCTCGAAGACCGTCAGCTCACACACGCCGCCCGCCGCCTTGTACGTCGCCGCGAACTTCTCCTGCAGGGCGGGAAGCACGTTGTCGTCGAGGCCGCCCTGCATGATCAGCATCGGGACGAGCGTGGCCGGCTCGCGGCGCTCGAGGATCAGCTGCGGGTTGCCTTCGTAGATCGTGTCCCACGGGTTGAAGTAGATCCGGCTGTTCTCGATCATTCCCTCGCGCTTCATCCGCTCCGCCTGCTGGAAGCGCGCGTAGGGGTCGCTGATGGGCGACCGGGTTGCCACGTACGCCACCGTGGCATCGAGGGCCGGCGTCGCGGGCAGGGGGATCGCGTTGTAGCGCGTGTCGCGCGGGCGCATCGCGAGCAGCTGGGCGACGTGGCCGCCGCTGGAGCTGCCGTACACGCCGATCTTCGAGGGGTCGCCGTTCCATTCGGCCGCTTTCGATTTGAGCCATCGCACGCCGTAGTTGGCGTCCTGCACCGACGCGGGGTACGGCGCTTCCTCCGAGAGCCTCAGATCGATGGCCACGACCAGGACGCCGCTCGCGGCGATGGCGCGGTCCATCGGCTCCTCGGCGAGACGGTCCTTGCGGCGCCAGGCCCCGCCGTGCAGATCGAGCACCGTCGGGAAGGGCCCCGGGCCCTGGGGTTGATAGATGCGGGCCATGAGCTGCCGCCCGGCCGGCGTGCGCCGGAACTCCACCTCGCTGACCTTGAGCTCGAACTTGGCCGCCGGATCGTAGGACATCTTCGTTCCCGACCTTTCTGGCCCCGGGCCGGCGGGCGCTGAGCGGGGCCGCATGCCGGCGATGACGCCGGCCACGCCGACGGCGGTGACCCGCTTCAGAAAATCCCGGCGCTCGGTGCAATGCTCGCCCATGCCGATCTCCTCGCCCCCGGGTGAGCCTTCGGGCGACCCACCGGTGGAGGGTAGCATAGGCGCGAATTGCTGCGGCCGCCCGGAAAATTCCGGAACGTCCAGCGCTTCCCGTGTAATGTGATCCCCGCGGCGGAAGACCCTCGGGCGGAACAAGGAGCGACGCGATGCGATTCGGACTCTTCGGCAGCGCGCAGGCGAAGCGAGGCGGCCCCGACGTGGACAGCGGCGTGGGATTCCGGGAGTTCGTCGACTACAACGTCGAGGCAGAGTCGCTCGGCTTCTGCAGCACGTTCCTCGTCGAGCACCACTTCACCGGGTTCGGCCAGATCTCGGCGACCCTCAATCTCCTCACGTTCATCGCCGCGCGCACGAAGACGCTGCGGCTGGGCACGGCGGTGATCGTCCTGCCGTGGCACAATCCCGTGCTCCTGGCCGAGCAAGCCGCCACGCTCGATTTGCTGTCGCAGGGCAGGCTCGATTTCGGGATCGGCATGGGCTATCGCTACCGGGAGTTCGCCGGCTTCTGCATGCCCATGGAGGAGGCCGCGGAGCGCTTCGACGAATCCCTGGCAGTCATCCTCAAGGCCTGGACGTCGGACGCGCCGTGGTCGCACCGAGGCAAGTACTGGCAGTTCGAGGAGGTGGTCGTCGAGCCGCCGACGGCGCAGAAACCGCATCCGCCCCTGTGGATGGGCGCCGGGAGCCCCGAGTCCATCACGAAGGTCGCGGAACAGGGCCACCAGCTCTTGCTCGACCAGTACGCCTCCATCGAAGAGATCGGCGAGCGGATCGCGCTGTTCAAGTCAGAGGTGGAGAAGCGGGGGCGCGCGTTCGATCCGATGAGCGTCGCGGTCACCCGGTCCATCAACGTGGTGGGGACGCCCGCCGAGCTGCAGAAGGCGTTCGAGACCCGCATCGCCGCGCGCCGACGCATCGACCGGCTGACCCTGCGTCCGGACGGGACGAATCAGAAGCGCGTGATCTCGGACGAGGCCATCTGCGCGGGCGCGCTCTACGGCACGCCCGACGCGATCGCGGTCAAGCTCGAGGCCCTGCGCGAGGCGGGCGCGGAGTACGTGCTGCTCAACAGCGCGGGCGGCCCGCCGTCCCTGCGGCGCTTCGCGCGCGAGGTGCGCCCGACGTTCGCGGACGCCTCCACGCTCGAGCCGGCCTGACGCGCCGCTCGCTCCGCTCGACGATCAAGCGGCGGCCCGGCGATCAGGCCGCGGGCCGCTTCCAGCCGAGCCAGTCGACGATGGCGCCCCCCATCACGCGCTCGAGGTCGCGGCCTCGAAGCCACGGCAGCTCCTCGGTGAACATCGTCACGCATTGCCGATAGGAGCACGGCATGCGGGTGATGTCGGTGCCCCAGAACGAGCGGTCCGGCCCGAACGCCTCGAAGATCTGGCGGAGATGGCCGTGGATGTTCCGGTACGGGTAGGGCTGGCTCGAATAGCTCGGCGCGCCCGACATCTTGACCGCGACGTTGGGGAACCGGGCGAGCGCGAGCATGTCCGGAAGATCGGCGAAGACCGCGTCGTCGGTTTGCCCGGTGCCGCCGCCGGGCCGTCCGAGGTGATCGATGTGCAGCTTCAGCGCGGGATGCCGCTCGGCGATCTTCTTCAACGCCGCCATGTTCCCCCCGGCCAGGAGCCCGACGGGCAGTCCCGCCTTCTGGCACGACGCCCAGAACCAGTCGAGCGAGCCATCGGTCCACCACGCCTTCTGGTGCGGCTGGTTGAAGGTGAACCGGAACCCGAGCATGCCCGGCCGCTCGCGCCAGCGGGCGACGATGTTCTCGCGCTCCGGGCTCTGGAGGTCGAAGTGCCCGAGGATGCAGAACTTGGCGGGCTGCTTGCGCACCGCTTCGACGGCGAGCGCGTTGACCGCCTCGCCGAGCGCGCTGGGCGGGTGGATCACCGCGCAATCGACGCCGGCCGAGGCCATCTCGGCGAGCGCGTCGTCGACCGAGTACGTGGGGATCTGGCGATGGTGCGCGCTCATCTTGCCGTTCTGCCAGAGGTGGATCTGGGAATCGACGATCAGCATGGCGGTCCTCCCCCTTGAGCGCGTAGTATAGACGCTTCGAACGAGGAAGGAGCCCCGACCATGAGCCATGATGCCCTGCGCACGATCGTGCCGATCGCCGGCTGGCCCGAGGAGCGCGCCCGCGCGGTCGCGATCACCGGCGACGGCGATCCGATCTTGCCGACGCCGTTCCGCATCGGAGAGACCAGCGCCGCCGCGCTCGCCGCCGTCGGCCTCGCCGTCTCCGATCTGTGGGAGTTGCGCACCGGGCGAGGGCAGGAGGTCGCAGTGGATGCCCGCCAGGCGACCGCCTCGCTCCGCAGTGGCCATTACATGAAGCTGGACGGGGCCCCCGTCTCCACCGAGCGCAACACGGTGATGGGCGTCTATCCGGCGAAGAACGGGCGCTGGAGCTATCTCCACTGCAACTTCCCGAACCATCGGGCGGCCGCCCTGAGCGTGCTCGGCGTGCCGGAAGATCGCGAGGCGGTGAGCCAGGCGGTGGCGAAGTGGGACGCGCTCGAGCTCGAGGAGGCGATCATCGCCGCGAAGGGCGCCGGAGGCATGGTGCGCACCATGGCCGAATGGGCCCAGCACCCGCAGGCCGCCGCCGTCGCCTCGCTGCCCCTGATGGAGATCGTCAAGATCGGGGAGAGCCCGCCGGAGAAGCTCCCCGACGGGGATCGGCCCCTGTCGGGCATCAGGGTGCTCGACCTGACGCGGGTCCTTGCCGGGCCGACCTGCGCGCGCACGCTCGCCGAGCACGGCGCCGACGTCTTGAAGATCACGGCGGCGCACCTGCCGAATCTCGGCTACCAGGAATTCGACACCGGCCACGGCAAGCTGTCTGCCCATCTCGATCTGCGCGAGCCGAAGGACATCGAGACCCTGCGCGGGCTGGTGCGCGATGCCGACGTGTTCTCGCAAGGCTACCGGCCCGGTACCCTTGGCAACCGCGGGTTCTCGCCGGAGGCGCTGGCACAATCGCGGCCCGGCATCGTCGTTGTCTCCTTGTGCGCGTTCAGCCATGTCGGGCCGTGGGCGTCGCGCCGCGGCTTCGACACGGTGGTGCAGACGGTCAGCGGCATCACCAGCCGGCAGGGGGAGCTGTTCCCCGGCGCCGCCCCGGGCCCGCAGTTCTATCCGGTGTCGGCGATCGACTATCTGACCGGCTATCTGATGGCGTTCGGCGCCATGGTCGCCCTCGCGCGCCGCGCGCGCGAGGGCGGCAGCTGGCTCGTGCGGATCTCGCTCGCCCAGACCGGGCGCTGGCTCGTCGGCCGCGGCCAGGTGCCGGAGGCGCTCCTCAAGGACGTGCCGAAGGAATTCGCGCCGGCGGAGCTGCAGCGCTGGTCGATGACGAGCGACACGCCGATGGGCCCGCTCCACCATCTCGGGCCGGTGGTTTGCCTCTCCGAGACGCCGCCGCGCTGGGCCCGGCCCTCGGTGCCGCTCGGCCACCACGAGCCGAAATGGCCGGCGCGGCCGTAGCCACCGCGGACCGATGACGGACATCCAGTTCGGTCTGATGCTGCGGGCGCAGTTCCCCGCCGGCGACGACATGCAGCGGCGCTTCGCGGAGCTCGTCGAGCAGGCGCGCCTCGCGGACCGGCTCGGCTTCGCCTCGATCACCAAGGGCATGCACTACAGCGCCGCCCCGTGGTGGGATCTGCAGCAGTTCCCGTTCCTGTCGCGCATCATGGCCGACGCGCCCAACCTCCGGCTCAACTTCGGCCTCGTGCTCCTGTCGCTCCACAAGCCGCTCGACATCGCCGAGCAGATCGCGAGCGTGGACGTCATGAGCGGCGGCAAGGTCATCCTGGGCGTGGCCCTCGGCTATCGCGACGTCGAATACCTCGCCTTCGGCACCACGCAGAAGGAGCGCGTGCGGCGGTTCGAGGAGAACCTCGAGGCGATCAAGCGGCTCTGGACCGAGGACGTCGTCGACATGAAGGGCTCGCACTTCACCCTGGCCGGCGCGTCGGTCGGGACGCGGCCGGTGCAGAAGCCGCACCCACCCGTGTGGATCGGCGCCAACGCCGACCCCGCCATCCGTCGCGCGGCGCGCCTGGGGGACTGCTGGTACGTGAACCCCCACAACCGCATCGACACGATCGTGCGGCAGGTCGGCGTCTACAGGCGCGCGCTCGATGAATGCGGCAAGCCGTTCCCCGCGGAGTTTCCCGCGCGGCGCGAGGTGTTCGTGGCGCGCTCACGCGACGAGGCGATCCGGCTGTGCGCGCCACATCTCGGCGCGAAGTATCGCGCCTATCAGCAGTGGGGGCAGAACGAGGTGATGCCCGAAGGCGACAACGATCTCGGCGTCGAGTTCGACGAGCTGATCCGCGACCGGTTCCTGCTGGGATCGCCGGACGAAGTCGCCGGGCAGATCCTCCGCCTGCACCGGGAGACCGGGATCAACCACCTGATCATGAGCGTGCAGTGGCCGGGCATGGCGCAGAGCCTCGCCCTCGACGAGCTGCACATGCTGGCGGAGGAAGTCTTCCCGAGAGTGCGGCGGGCCTGACCCGCCGATGAACGAAACGCGCACGCTGGCCCGCTTCGTCGTCGAGACGCGGTTCGCCGATCTGCCGACCCGCCTCGTCGACAACTGCAAGATCGCCGTCCTCGACGCGATCGGCGCGGGCTTCGTGGGATCCGTCCAGCCGTGGACCCGGCGGATCGTGTCGGTCGTCCAGGCCCTCGGCGGCCCACCCGACGCCTCGGTCATCAACGAGGATTGGCGGACGGACGTCTCGCGGGCGGCCTTCGCCAACGGCGTCCTGATCGGCGCGTTCGAGTGTGAGCCGCTCACCGGATCGCACGCGAGCGGCACGGTGCTGCCGGCGGCGCTCGCAATCTGTCAGCGAGAGCGCTTCGACGGCGCCCGCTTTCTCGCGGCGCTCGCGCTGGGGTTCGAGGTGTCGGCCCGCATCGCGCGCACGGCGGTCGGGCTCGAGGCCGTGCGGGGCTTCCACAACCCGGGCACGCAGGGACCGTTCGGGGCCGCCGCGGCGGTGGGCCGGCTGTACGCCTTCGACGAGGAGCATCTCACCAGCGCGCTGGGCATCGCCGGGTCGTCGAGCGCCGGCCTCCTCGAGTTCGCGTGGAGCGGCGGCGACACGAAGCGCTTGCATCTCGGCCGCGCCAGCCAGCTCGGGCTGGAGAGCGCGCTGCTGGCGCGAGCGGGCGTGCGCGGTCCCGAGACGGTCCTCGAAGGCCGCTCCGGCTACTTCAACGCGTTTTCAACGTCTCCACGAATCGAGAAGCTCCTCGAGGGACTGGGGACCGACTGGGCCATCGAACCGCCATGCCTGAAATCGTATGCGACCCACGTGACGCACCAGGCGGTGGTCGACGCGATCCAGCGTTTCAAGAGCGAGCATCCGCTCGATCCCGGCACGATCACGCGCGTGGCGATCCGCGGCGCGCCGAGGATCATGGAAGAGCGGCACTCGGCGCGCGCGCCGCACGATGTCCTCGGCGGGCAGTACAGTCTGCCCTTCACGACGGCCGTGGCGCTGACCAGG
>WNGQ01003588.1_pt1 | contig 26119 bp, 24 predicted proteins | sample 5407661 | NCBI WGS metagenome assembly WNGQ01 (sample SAMN13153382, study PRJNA577476) | soil metagenome | isolation source: 60 cm soil or saprolite under Garry oak tree replicate 2 | place: USA:California | collected 2016-06-15 | reverse complement strand
AACGCGGATCGCAGCCGTCATAGCAGACGACAACGGTCGGGGCCGTGGGTTTGCGGTAGCTCCGCCCGTTGACTCTAATTTCGCCAATGTTCCGCTCAGTCATGACGGCCGATCCTCCCTTTTCTGCCGAATGATGAGGATCGCCTATTGTAGCAGACCAGCCGCAGGAGCCCACAGGAGGTTATCGAACCGGCAGGGATCAGTCAGCGGGTATGTTAGACATTTTGCAGCCAGGCAGCGGATGGGCCTGCGCCTCCGAGGTCAGCTTGGGGTCAATCTCGTCGATTCGAGTATGCGGTGACTTTGTCCGATTAACCCCGAGGAGCGGACCTTTCCAGCGCCAATCGGTTCTTCGGGAATGTGCCAGAACCTGGCATTCAACCCAACCGCTTTTGGAGTTGAGGAATGCCTGTTCGCGCCCTACGCTGGAACCCATGACCCGAGACCCGTTGGATTCCCCATCCGGCACCCACTTGATAGTGGAAACAGATCCCAGGCCGGAGGACATCCGGTTTCTCGAGGAACGTCTCTACGAGTTTAACATTCAAACAACCGGCATCTCGGACGCAAATCTCCTCGGTCTATTTGTCCGAGCCGCCGATGGATCGCTCCTGGGGGGCGCTTTTGGCTGGACGTGGGGAGGAACCTGCTACATCCGCTATCTCTTCGTCCCGGTGAACATGCGCAAACAAGGCCAGGGCACTATGCTAGTGCGCGCGGTAGAGGAGGAAGCCAAATCTCGGGGCTGCCAGCAGATTGTGCTGGAGACCCACGATTTCCAGGCGCCCGGCTTCTACCAAAAGCTCGGCTTTGAAGTGGTCAGTCGTGTCGGCGATTACCCGCGGGGCCATCAGTATCTGACGCTCGTCAAGCGTCTTGCCTGAGGAGCAGCATGTCTGTTCGGGGTCAAACTGCGAAGAATGACGGCCAGCACGCCCGGTCCGCTTTGCGGCGGACTCCGGAAATGCTGATTGGATCTTTGATGGCGTCGTCCTTGCTCGCCCAGCGGCAAAGGGGGAGCGGGGTCCGCATTGGGTAAACGGATCGGGAGCCCTTCAGGAGGGCACCCTCGGCCGTGATCCCCGGTCCGGGGCACCGGGAAGCGAGCCGGGAGCCGCCAGCGGCCTGGGCGACCGTCCGTCCTAGGTGCCTTGTCCGCCTGCCGGGTTTCGGCTAAGCCGTGCCCCTTTGCCCGACAACCGCGCTTCCTATGCCTCGACAAGCCGCTCCCGACCTGACCCTCCCCCTCGCCCAGCCGATCACCCTGGCGGGCGGCCCGCGCTCGCACCTCGTCACCCTCATGGACGCGGCAATCCTCATCCGGGACCTAGAGCCGTTCCAGCAAGCGCGGCCGGTGTGGGACCGGGGCGGCGGAGATGATTCTTATTGCCGCCGAGACCCGGAAGCGGGCTGACGTTGCCGAGGCGACGCGGCACTGCTCGTGGCGCTCGGCCATGAGAACTGGTGCAAGGGCGGCCGAGCGGCATGACCACAATAGGGCAAGGGAGCTGTCCAGTGGAGAGTACTCGGCAAATGAAACTTGGTCTTACAACTTGTTCAATTTTTCTGAGCCTCGCCCTCTGTGTTCAGGCGCAGGAGTTGCTCGATTACGGAAGATACACCTTTCAGCAAGTCGCCGATGGCGTGCTGAGGCTCGATACACGTACCGGCGAAGTAGCGCTGTGCAGCAAACGCGCTACCAACTGGTCCTGCCAGCTACTGCCCGATGATCGAGCGGGTGGCGCGCCGGGCGCGCAATCTCCGGCTGCTACTATTCAGTCAGGTGGCCTGACCCTGACGAGCCCGGAGATCGCGCCGGGCGCGACCATTCAAAAAGAGCAGGTCTACCGGGGCTTCGACTGCAACGGCACCAACATCTCGCCGGAGCTGCGCTGGAGCAGGGCTCCGAGCACGGCGAAAAGCTTCACCGTGACGCTCTATGATCCCGACGCTCCGACCGGCAGCGGCTGGTGGCACTGGGTGATCGTCAACATCGCGCCGACCACCACGTTCCTGCCGCGCAACGCCGGGGACCCGAAAATGGGCTTGGCGCCGCCGGGCACGATCCAGATCCGGACCGATTTCGGCACTGTAGGCTACGGCGGGCCCTGCCCGCCGCAGGGCGACAAGCCGCACCGTTACGTGTTCACTATTTTCGCCGTCGATGTCGACAAACTCCCGGTCGACGAGAGTTCGTCCGCGGCGTTCGTCGGTTTCAACCTGCACTCCCATACGTTGACCAAGGCGACGCTGACCGGCTTTTACGGCCGCTGACCGCGAGCGCGCCCCCGGCCTTTTCGTCGGGCGACCCAGAAGATCCCTCACGTCAGATCGAGTGGAGTTCGTTCCGTCTCGCGGCGCAGCGCGCGAGAACGCGGCGGTTCTTGCGACCTGGACTACCACGCGTCGACGACAATGCGCGTCACCGAAATGACGGAACGAGCCCCGAGGTGGCGACGAGCCACACGCCCGCCGCGCTCAAGGCGCACCCGACCAGGACCGGCAAGGTCCGTCCGGGCGGCGACAATTTTTCCAGCAGCACCAATGCGGTGAGCCCGACGATCCACAGCACGTTCATCACCCCGCCGACGAACAGCAGCGTCATCAGCGCCCAGCAGCATCCAACGCAGTAAGCCCCGTGCGCGAGCCCGAGCCGGAACGATCCGGGCGCATCGGCACGGAACCCGCCGTGGCGGTGGATGAAGAACAGCGGCGACTGGCATTGCGACAGGCACGCGGTTTTGAGCGGCGTGAGCTGATAGATGCCCGCCGCGAGCAGCACGAGCCCGCCGAGCGCACTGCCGGCGGCTCCCGACATCGGCGCGAGCAGGGCCGCGCGCTCCAGCGCCCATTGGGCGCTTGTCGCAATGAGCGCAAAGCCGATCCAGCACAGCAGATAGCCAGATGCGAACCATCCGGTGGGCGCGAACGGATGTCCCTGCAGCGCCGCCTGTCTAGCCACCCGGGCATAGATCAGGATCATCGGCGCGGCGGCCGGCGTCATCATGCCGACCATCATCACCGCCCACATCGTCAGCACGAACAGGAACTCGGCGCCGCTCCACGGCCTGGGCGACGGTGCCAGCATGGCGCCCATGTCGCCCATGGGCATGCCGCTTGCCTCGGTGGCCGGCATCCTCATGCCGAAGGCCGGCCACAGCACATAGGCCCAGGCGAGCGCGGTGAGAACGGCGAGCGCGCCCGCCACGACCACGCGGTCGCGGCGAAGCAGGATCTCCAGCGATCCTTCCGCCATTCGCTTCAGCGGATGACGCCGGTCTGGCACAAGTGCAGATCGGCGAAATGCGCGTGGGAATCCGCGAGCTCGAGCCGGATCGGGCCGTCGGTCTTGGCCCAGCCGCGGCCCACTTCGGCTGCCGCGAACTCGAAGCCGTTCGGCATGTCGAAGCGGGCGCGGTGCTCGTTGCCCGTGACCGGGTTGCGGATCGGCTCGCCGCGCGCCTCGACCAGGTCCGCGACCTTCAGGCGAGCCTTGCGCGCGTCCACGTCGACCTCGAACTCGATGTCGGCAAAGATCGGATCGTGGACTTTGTCGAACGTCGTGGAAAACACCTGGAACATCGTCGCGCCGGGCACGGTATCCTGGCCGCCGAGAATCCGAAGCAGCGCCTCGCGCTGCGCCGCGGTTGCGCGCTTGTCGATGATGATGCTGGCTTCGCCCTTGCCTTCGTGGATGGGGCCGGGCCATTTGAGGATGCTCACCGTGCGCAACCCGTCGAGCCGTGTCGGGCCGTGATATCCTTCGTCGATCTGCATGCCGACCACCGCCTGGCAGTCGCCATATGTCGGCAGGGCGTTGAACTGGCAGGGACAGCCGTAGGCGCAATTGCAGTGCCCGAACTCCCGGCCCTTGATCATCCAGCTCGCGTCCGGCATCGCAATCTCCATCCCCGCCGATCGATGGCGGGTTCATGGAGAATCCACCATACTATCCGCCGCAAGGGAAGCTGCCGACGGCGGCCGGCGCCGGCGCATCGGGCGAGCCGACGCGCGCCGATATGTCCGGTCGCCGTCTCGGAGAGCGCTCGATAGGTTGCGCGTTCCACGACCTGTCCGCACTGCCGGGATCCCGATGAAACGCCAATGCCTCGCCCTAGTCGCGCTTGCCGGCCTGCTTGTTGCCTCCGTGGCGCTCGCGCAGGAGCGCTCGATCACGGTCGCCTCGACGACCTCCACCGAGCAATCGGGTCTGTTCGGCTATCTGCTCCCGCAATTCACCGCGAAAAGCGGAATCCGCGTGAACGTGGTCGCCGTCGGAACCGGTCAGGCGCTCGACATCGGCCGGCGCGGCGATGCCGACGTGGTGTTCGTCCACGACAAGGCGGCGGAAGAGAAATTCCTCGCCGAGGGTTTCGGCGTGAAGCGCTTCGACGTGATGTACAACGACTTCGTCGTGATCGGCCCGGGCAGCGACCCCGCGCGGATCGCCGGCGGCGAGGACGTGCTCGAGGCATTGCGCAAGATCGCGGCCATCAAGGCGCCGTTCATCTCGCGCGGCGACCGGTCCGGCACCCACGCCGCGGAGCTGCGCTATTGGCACGACGCGGGCATCGATATCGGCCCGGTCAAAGGCGCCTGGTACCGCGAGATCGGCCAGGGCATGGGCGCCGCGCTCAACATGGCGGCGGCCGCCAATGCCTATCTGCTCTGCGACCGCGGGACCTGGCTGTCGTTCCAGAACCGCGGCGAGCTTTCGATCCTGGTGGCAGGCGACCGCCGGCTGTTCAATCAATACGGCGTGATGCTGGTCAATCCGGCAAAGCATCCCAACGTGAGGGCGAGGGAAGGGCAGGCCTTCGTGGACTGGCTCGTCTCGCGAGGGAAGGGCAGGCCTTCGTGGACTGGCTCGTCTCCCCGGAGGGCCAGCGGACGATCGCCGCCTACAAGGTCGGGGGCGAGCAGCTGTTCTTTCCCGATGCCCGCGATCTGAAGGGATCGTGATTGTAATAGGCCGCATAGGGGGCCAAAGCTCTACGGCAGGTCGCGCCATGGTGCGCCTGATCGCAAGATCCGACCGGCTGCCGTTGAGCACATGACGGTCATCTACACGCGGCACGCGCCGTGGTTTATTCGGGAGCAACGGCCCGATGGCGGCCCATTCATAGAGTTCATACCGCATGATTCGAGCCTCCAGTTTTGGAGCTTGAATCACGACAATCCCGATACCTTCAACACCGAACTGGCATTTCCGAAATTGCCCGCTAAGCCGACATCGCGCGGGCATCGCGAAAGCGACGCGATTGACCGGAAGCGGAACTTGCGCTCTCTGATATGATGGGATCTATCGAATCCAACTGGCGTCGATAGATCGAGTCACGTTTGCCCGGTCGCCTAAGTGCAACCGCCTTTCCGGCGGTCCGCTGGGTCGCGAGGCATCTTTGGGCAAGATTCAACGAAGCACGCCAATTGAGAGCATGGCTTTGATCGACGTGCTGTGAACACGATAGCGATTACCGTCGCGGTTAAATGGTGTAGCAGTCCGAAATAAAGAACAATACATCCAGACTGACCCCACTCGATACCGTGATGGCGACAAAGGTTCAGGATTCTTCAAAGGACAAGCAGGATGCTCGACAGACGCACAGTAACCGCCGCATTGCTCGCTGGAGCGGCAACCTCAATAATTGGCGCGGGCAAGGCGCGAGCGCAGACTCAGCCGCTCACGCCCGCACGTAACGTGGTTTTGGTTCATGGCCTTTATGCTGACGGATCTTGCTGGCTAAGAGTAATCCCGCTTTTGCAGCAGGTCGGCCTAAACGTTACGGCGGTTCAAAATCCTCTGCGATCGTTAGATGAGGATTGTGAATTCACGCGCCGCACCCTGACCTTGCAGGATGGCCCGACGGTTTTGGTCGCCCACTCCTATGGAGGCGAGGTTGTCACGCAGACCGGGGGCGACCCGAAGGTATCGGCCTTGGTGTACTGCTCGGCACGTGCGCCTGACGCGAACGAGGATTATACGGCGCTCGCCAAGCCATATCCTACCCCGCCGGCGAGCGCGGGCCTCGTTCACGCCAACGGCTGCACAAAGCCATGTTTCTATCAAGTCTCAAGCAAGGACCGCACTATCAACCCGGACCTTCAGCGCTTCATGGCGAAGCGAATGAAGGCCAAGACCATCGAGATCGAATCCAGCCATCTTGGCATTATCTCGCATCCACGTGAGATCGCCAATCTAATATTGGAAGCGGCCGGTCACGCCACCTGATCGCTTGTGCCGGTCCCTGCAGTGGCGTCGGGAGGCATCGCGACTCTGGCGGGCCCCGCCTCGTCGAGACCTCGCACAAGCGGCAGCATCTACAAGCCCGATGTCGGTTGTCGGCACGACTGCGACATTGCACTGAGCCGCCTGCAATTCCGCTTGCGGCGCCTCGTGCGATTTACCTGCGGTCTCGGGCGCGATCTGCGGATCCCACATTCCGGATCTTCCTCAACGGATGGTTCGCCGGCACAGCGCCTCGGGCGCGATGTACGAAAACAGCCCGCCCTGGTCCACAAATGCGCCCCGCATCCCCGCCTCCAGCGGTTTCGATGGGCATGCTGCTCCTCCCGAATTCTACCGACAATTGGCAAGGGACAAAGCCGCGCGCGGCCTGACGTTCTGTGGACGATGTCGGGCCACCGACGCGCGCGGGCCAGCTGGCCAGGAACCCGCCTCGGCCGTCCACGTTGGCCGCTGGAACCGCTAGGCACTGGCAGGAACATGCCCTGACTCAGCGCGTTGGCGGTCGGACGCAACGCGAGTGACCGCATGAGTGATTGCGAGGTTATCGAGTTTCCCCGTGAGTCTACCGCGGATGTGCGCCCCGAATCAGTCCTGGGGTTGGCCGTGGCGGCGAACCTCGCCGAGGTCATCGTGGTGGGCCGGCGGCAAGACGGAGCGCTGTTCTTCGGAACATCCTCCGGTGATGCCAAATCTGCGTGGTGGCTGCTGCGTGAGCTTCTTGAAGCTGTACGAGCCGGGCCGATCGCGTGACCCGGCCTGGTCGCATGTCCGCACGTTCTTAGGCTTCGATGCCGTGGAGTTGGCGATGATCACCGGATGCATCGTCCTCGTGACGATCGCGGTGGTCCTAATCTGACCGCTCGCCGCTCGCGTCGTCGGAGCTGGTCGGGGTAGCCGAGACGGCGCGAGCGCGGGTTGGCGTGTGATCGTCAGCCCGGCTCTTGAAGCGCCAGCTATCGTTGCCGGTCTCGACGATGTCGCAGTGGTGGGTCAGGCGGTCGAGCAGCGCAGTGGTCATTTTGGCATCACTGAAGACGCTCGGAAACCCCGGCCCGGCGGCATTCACCTGAGCGACCCCGTAACCCGGATGGAGCGGTCGTCGTTCACGGCCGCGCAATGCTGGCCCAGCGGTTTCTAGATTTTTAAAAGAAAACGATTTGACTCGCGGGCGCCGATTCACAACAATTCCAGCGGAACCGAAGCGTTATCTCGATGAGGTGAACAGCCGTGGGCACCCCTGTCCATCACCAGTTCACTGTCCACATCGCCGCTGGTCAGGTGATTTTTAATCAGAATGTGTCCGTTCTGGCCGGGAAGGCCCTCCTGATCGAGCACGTCTCGGGGAACATCTTTCTTCCGTCCGGTCAGGTCCCGATTATCAGCCTTATTACGTCCGCCTTTCAGATCGACACGGCCTTGGCGACACAAACGGGGACGCACTTCTTCCCAGTGACGATCTATCCATCCGGAGCGCTCAATCAAGCTGTTTTCGGACAGACAACACAGATTCATACTATGGTTGGAAGCGTCGTCGGTCTGACGGTTGCGCGCAGCACCACTTCCGGGACTGTCGATGGCCAAGTAACGATCTCGGGCGAGCTTCTCTAATCCGTAACAGAGCCGGGAAGACTTCACGTTCGACAAGGAGTGCAACGTCTACGTGTGCCCGCAAGGCAAGCTCCTCCACACGACAGGGTCGGGTCCGCTGCATCGGCGCGCAATCCACCGCCTATTCAATTACCTCGTCGGCGCGGTGTGTGTAGAGAGGACCAGTTGAGGCCGGATCGTGCGAGGCCGATGCGGCCTAATTGACCGCAAAGTTGATCATCGCCCGGTCGAGATATCGTCCAATACCGAACCCGGTCATTTGCATGAGGCAACTTTGTCCCATGTACGCCGTTCTTTCAACGGTGGTTGGCACCTTCAGAGCAAAATTGAGCTGTCCGAACGTGCCGGAGGCCACCTCCAGTCCGTCGTCGTACGGCGGAAGTGTCAATCGCGGAAATCGCGTATCGACGTTCAGTAGGAACGTGCCGACCGTGGGATCGATGTTGCCCGAGCCGACCCAGACGTGCACAAACAAGAATCTCTGGATTGTCGCATCGGGGTTGTAAATGTCGACGGGGTAGTTCACGGTCCCGCCCGGGGTCGTGTGATTCAATCCCACGCCTATGATGAATGGGGAATTTACAGCTTTGAGCTTTCTCTCGATCTCCTCCAGGGTGACCGACTTGAAGTGTTCACCCTTATCTTCCTGTTCGCGCTTCCGTTTCTCCATTGCATCTTGGATCTTCTTGATGTGCGTTTTGATCTGAGCACGAGTAAACTTGGACTTCTTTGCCATAGTACCTTACTCCTTCGCGTCAAATCATTGGAGCGAACTAGGCGGACCGATGATCCGCTTCCACCGGGTTTCCCAGCAACCCGGCGATGATTTCTAGCACAATCCGCCCCTTATGATCCGAAGGCGGCGCTGCGCGCTGCTGGTGCCGGAGGTCCGGTGTCCCATGGCTAGGCCGCGCCGACATCGGCCACGACATCGACAACAAGATCGCCCTTTTTGAGGCTGCGTTCGACCCGGTGCGTAAGCGGACTGGCCGACCAGGGCCCCTGAGCCGATTAAGAAAGTGCAGTTTTTTACTCGGTTGTCGAGGAGTGGGAATAAGGCCTCAGGCTGAGAATCCAGAGCGGACATGAATGCCGGCCGCTCGGACTTTTCAGTTTGCTCTTCAGAGACATGCCTTATCGGAGCGCTAGATTCCGGTCACAACAGAGGAGGGGATGTAGTGGACGCTGGCACGATCGAGGCTGGACCGGCCTCACCCCGGCGCACCGTCGGAAAGTTACCTGTTTTTCGACCAGATTTTTTGGCTCTGATAATGGAAGGGTATCTGAGGTAATCAGTTTGCCACCGTCCCGCGGCAATGGCCTAGCTGCAGGACGGATACATCGCCGCGAGCTCCCCGGCCGCGTAGCAATAGAACTCGTCGAGAGAGTCCTCCATGCCAGCCTATCCAGGCGCGGACCGGCCCTGGATAGGTTTACGCGATGACCCGCGTTGCGTTGGAGGCCGAGTATTGCGCTCCATGTCGATCAACAGCGATCCCGACGTGAAAACCCAGCACAGTCCTGCGCGTGACGCAAATCCGATTGCCTGGAATGACACTGAGCACCAATGTGCAGTTTGCGCTGCTGCTTGCTCCTTGCTGTCTCGGCTCCCGGTTCAGCAGACGTGCGGATCGGTCGAGTCCTGCGTGCTGACCAGGTGATCGAATGAGGCCCACGACTTCCGCTAATGGCACTTTTCGGCCTTGGCTCGATGTCCGACTTTGAGTCCGCAATGCACTCGAGAGCGGACGTTGACTAAGTGTTGCCGGCCAGCTTCGGTTTATGAGTACGCGACTTAGCAAACAGACACGCTGAGCAGGATCAGGATGATCCCGAGGCCGAGCGCAAGCGCGAGGTCGCCCTTGCTGGTCTCGAGCGCGATCGCCGTGGTCATGGTGCGGGTCAAACCGCGGATGTTGCCGCCGACGATGATGATCGCGCCGACCTCGGCGATCGCCCTGCCGAACGCCGCCAGGAACGCGGTCAGCAATGCGCCGCGGCCGATCACGAACAGCTCGCGGATGCTGCGGCCTTTGGAGGCACCGTCGACCCGCATCACGTCGCCGTATTCCGTCCACAGCACCGCCATGGCGCGGTGGACCAGCGCCACCACGATCGGCGTGGCGAGCAGCATTTGCGCGATGATCATGGCGGTCGGCGTGAACAGCAGGCCGAGAAAGCCGAGCGGTCCCGAGCGCGACAGGACGAGATAGATCAACAGCCCGACCACGACCGGCGGCAGGCCGAGCAGCGCGTTCGCCAGCACGATGACGGCTTGCCGGCCGCGGAACCGGCTCACCGCCAGCGCGCCGCCGAGCGGCGCGCCGACCGCCATGGCGATCACCGCCGCGGACAGGCTGACGCGCAGCGATAAGGTTACGATCCCGATCAGCTCCGGGTCGAAGCTGCGGATGAGACGGACCGCGGTGAGGAAAGCCTGGCCGATATCGTGCATCGGCGCCTATGTAGCTCCCGGGCGTCCCATGCACCATCGGGCGAGCAAGGCGGGCGGCGAACGTCGCGGCTGGTTCACCCGAACAGCACCGGCAGGCGGCGCGGCCCGCGTACCGTCCCCTCGGACCATTTGACCGCGCCGTTCGCATCCAGCCGGAACGTCGGAATGCGCGCGAGCCATTCCTGCAGCGCGACCCGGATCTCCATGCGGGCGAGGTTCGATCCGATGCAGCGGTGAATGCCGAGCCCGAACGCCGCGTGCCGGTTCTCCTTGCGGTCGATGACCACGCGATCGGCATCGGGAAACACCTTTGGGTCGCGATTGGCGGCCGGGAAGGACAGCAGCACCATTTGCCCGGCCTCGAAGCGGCAGCCGTTGACCTGGGTCTCCGCGACGACCTCGCGCGCCATCGTCACCGGCGCATAAGCGCGCAAAAATTCCTCGACCGCGAACGGCATCAGCTCGGGCTCGGCAAGGAGTCGCTCGCGGTCGGCCGGATGGCCGGCCAGATGCCAGAGGCAGGAGCCGATCGCGCTCCAGGTGGTGTCGATGCCGGCGATCAGCAGCAGACGCAGCGTGCCGTTGATGTGCTGCTCGGTCATCAGCTCGCCGTCGATCCTGGTATGAACGAAATAGCTGATCAGGTCGTCGCGCGGGGAAACGCGGCGATCGGTCATTCGCTCGGAAAAATATGCGGTCATTTCCGCGCTCGCGCGCGCGAGGGCCTGGTCATCGGTGATGCCGAGCTCCAGCACCTCGTGGATCCACTTGCGGAACTGCGCCCCGTCGGCTTCGGGAACGCCGAGCATATGCGCGATGACCCGCACCGGAATCTCCTGCGCGTAGTCCACCGCCGCATCGCAGCCCGGTTTTCCGGCGACACGGTCCAGCAGCTCGCGGCAGATGTCGCGCGTCCTCAGCTCGTGGTAGCTGATTGCCTCCGGCGTGAACGCCGGGAGTAGCACCGTCTTGGCCGGCCGGTGATGGGGCGGATCGGAGGTGATCGGCGGCGCCGGCTGCCGTGGCGGAGGGCTCTCGCGCACAACGATGCGTCGCGAGGAGAAATGCTCGGTGTCGTAGGCGATGGCGCGAACGTCCTCGTAGCGGCTGGGAAAATACACGCCGAGAAAGCGGTCGGTGTGCGCGATCGGGCAGTGCCGGCGCAACTCGTCCCAAATCGGATAAGGGTTCTCGATCCAGCGCGGGTCGAGGTGATCGAAATCGCGTTCCCAATCGTTGACCGGCCGCCGCGCGCTCATCCGTCCTGCTCCTCGATCACCTCGATGGCGAGCTCGGGGCAGTTCGCGCGGGCAAGCCAAGCCTTGTCCTCGAGCCCGGCCGGCACGCTGCCGTCGCCGGTCTCCCGCGCGTTGCCCAGCTCGTCGAGGTCGAACAGCTCCGGCGCGAGCGCGTTGCAGCGGGCATGTCCCTGACAACGCGCGCGATCGACCCGCACCTTGAGCCGGGTTTTTTGCGACATCGAGCGCCTCCGGGATCCGAGCCAGATGCGTCCAGCCTCGGTCGAGCTCTCTGTGCCGAGGTTATCCTTAGGCCGGCCGGCAGGGCCGTAGCATTTCCGCCCGGGCCTTACAATCGGCGCGGAAGCGCGACGGCAAGCTTTCGTCAACCATATCGGAATTTCGCCTACCCGTCGCGGGCCGTGCCGAGCTTGCCCCCGGGGGCCGCGCGTGAGAAAAGCAATGCCGGATTCGGCGGTTGGGCGGACCGGGCCGTCGTGCCGGCCGGCATCACCGACCGCGGACGGGGACGGGCTCTTGGGGAAGAAACTCGGGTCGTTCGTATTCGGCGCGCTCGCGTTCGCGCTGGTGGTTCCGGCGCCGCTCGGCGCAAGCGACCGTCACGAGGCGGGGGCACAATTATCGCTGCAGTCCGGGCCGGCCGCAAACACGGGCCCACGCGCGTCGCAAACGAGGCCGGAAACGCAAGCCGCGCCGCTCAATGCGGTGCGGTATTTCGTCGAATTCCGGTCCCGGACCGGTTTTTACGGCCACACCTATGTGGTGTACGGCCAGCTCGACGGCCGCGGCAAGCGCACCGACGTGCATTACGCCGGGCTTTACCCCGAGGGCGGTCCGGTCGGGTTCATGCTCGGGCACGTGCTGCCGGTGCCGGCAACGGTGGATGCGGTCGAAGATGATCTGACCGATCCGGTAACCGAGGCGTATCTGCGGATCGTGACCGCCGAGGAATTCGCGAAAATCACCGCCGCGATCGGCCGGCTCCGCGCCAACACGCAGCTGTGGAACGCGCTTCTGAACAATTGCAATGATTTCGCGGCGGAGCTGGCGCAGGAGCTCAGGCTGCGCACGCCGAGCACGCTGCTGATCCCGGAGCTGTTCGTCAGCGGATTGCGCGAGATGAACGGCTCGTGACGGCTGCGCTGCGCTCGAGTTGAACCAGCCCGAAGCTATTCCGCGGCGATCGGAGTGCTCGCGCTCGGCTGTCGGCCGCGCAACGGCCGCTCCTCCATGAGCAGCAGGCAGACGAGCCCGACCGCGAGGCAACACGCGGCCGCCGCGAACACCCAGCGGAACACCCCGCCGAGGCCGGCTCCGGCATTGCCCAGCTCACCGGCCAGCGTTTCCAGCGTGACTCTCGGCTTGCCCTGGGTCGCGCTCCCGCCCAGCACGATCGCGGCGAACACCGAGACCATCAGCGCTCCGCCCAGGGAGCGGAAAAAGTTCATGACGCCGGTGGCGGTGCCGAGCTGATGCGGCAGCACCGCATTCTGCACCGAGACCGTGGTCACCGGAAACAGCGTGCCCATGCCGATGCCGACCATCCCCAGCAAGGTGCAGATCGCCGCGAGCGGTAGCGCCGTCGGCGCCGCGGCCATTGCCGCAAGCGCGGCGATCGCCAGCCCGAGGCCGACCATCGGCATTCGCTTGTAGTGGCGCATGTGCACCATGGCGCGACCCGCGGCGGTCGAGCCCACGACGGTTCCGGCGAGCTGCGGGATCAGCGCCAGGCCGGATTCGCTCGCGCTCAGCCCGAGCACCACTTCGAAATAGAGCGGCACGAAGATGGTCAAGCCGATCATCGTGCCGAACACGCAACTGACCGACGCCGTGCCGATACCGACCACCCGGTTCAACAGCACCGGCAGCGGCAGGAACGGCTCCCGCGCGGTCATCAGGCGGACGACGAACATGAGCCAGAACGCGGCCGATGCCGCGAGCAGGCCGACGATGCGAGGCGAGAACCACGGATAGCGCGTGCCGCCCCAGGTCAGCGCCAGCAGCAGCGCGGTGGTTGCCGCGACCATCAGCACCGCGCCGGCAAGATCGAGGCGATGCCGCCGCTCGTAGCGCGGCAGGCGCTTGAGCACGCTGTTGGTCATGAGAAACGCCAGCAGCCCGAGCGGCAGGTTGATCCAGAAGATCAGCGACCAGTGCAGGTGCTCGGCGAAGAAGCCGCCCAGCACCGGGCCGCCGATGCTCGAGGAAGCGAACACCACGCCGATATAGCCTTGATAGCGGCCGCGCTCGATCGGCGGGACCACGTCGGCGATGATGGTTTGCGCCAGCGACAGCAGCCCGCCCCCGCCGAGCCCCTGGAGCCCGCGCGCAACGATCAGCACCGCCATGCTCGGCGCCAGCGCGCAGGCGATCGACCCGAGCGCGAACACGCCGATGGCGACCAGCAGCATCGTGCGCCGGCCGTGAATGTCGCTGAGCTTCCCGTACAGCGGCGTGACGGCCGTGGCGGTCAGCAGATAGGCGGTGACCACCCAGGAGAGGTCCTCGACGTTGCCGAGGTCGCGCCCGATGGTCGGCAGCGCGGTGGCGACGATGGTCTGATCGAGCGCGCCGAGCAGCATCGCCAGCAGGATGCCGAGCACGATCGTGCGCACGGCGGCGTGATCGAGCGGCATTTGCGGGGCGACCACGGGGCGGGAATTCATCTCGAAACGCGCATGGGCAAGGCTTTGCGGATGACCGGATCTGGATCGGCGAATGGTTCGGCGTGCGAAGTCTTAGAGATCGGCTTGCAGCGCGGCAATTTCAACGCGGATTGCCGCAGGCCAGCCATGAGCGAGCGTGGACGCTCGGATCACGGCCGCGCCGACGGCCACGCTGACGGCCTCATGGCCGGGACGAGACGATGATGCTGCCGCCCGCGCCGGGCAGGGCGTATCGGGTCACATCGCGGCCACCGCGGACGGCCCTTGATGCTTGGCGATTTTCGGCAATCGCCCCATCGCGAGCACGGCACAACCGGCGATCAGCACCGGGACCGCTCCGGCGAAGAAGATGGTCGGGATGTGCCATTGCAGCGAGAGCATCATGCCGCCCAGCAGCGGCCCGATGATGGAGCCGACGCGGCCGATGCCGAGCGCCCAGCCGACCCCGGTCGAGCGGATGAAGGTCGGGTAGAACGTCGCGGTGAGCGCATTGGCGCCGATCTGGGCTCCGACCACACAGAAGCCCGCGCCGAACACCGCCGGAATGACGAGCTCGATCGTCGAACCGGCTTGCCCGATGGCCGCGATGAGGATGGCGGCGGCGAAATACGCGCCCGCCAGCACCCGATACGGACCGAAACGCTCGATCAGAACCGCGAGCACCAGCGTGCCGACGATGCCGCCGACCTGGAACAATGCCGTGGCGATGACCGCGAGCCGCACCGAAACTCCGGTGTTGTTGATGACGGTCGGCAGCCAGGTGGCGCAGAAATAGATCACCAGCAGATTGGTGAAGAACATCACCCAGATCAGGACGGTGGCTAGCGCGCGTCCCTCGGTGAACAGGTGCTCGACCGGGAATCCCTCCGGGTGTTCCTCCGGCGCGATGAACCGGGTGCCGGGCGCGAACCGCAGGGCCGGGTTGATGGCTCTGATGAGCCTGGCCACGTACTCGTTCCGGGTCCCCTTCAGGGCCAGCAGCCGGATCGATTCCGGCAACCAGAAAATCAGCACCGGCGCCAGCAGCAGCGGAAAAATGCCGCCGAGCCAGAACACGCTCTGCCAGCCGTAGGAGGGCACGAGCTGCGCCGCGATGGCCCCGCCGACCGCCGAGCCCAGCGAAAACCCGATGAACATCACCATGATCATGGTGGCGCGGCTGCGCTGCGGCGCGTATTCGCACGTCAGCGCGATCGGGTTGGGCATGGCGCCGCCGAGCCCCAGGCCGGTGACGAAGCGCCAGACCAGGAGGCTCGTCGTCGATTCCGCGGTGACGGTGAGCAGCGAGGCGACGCCGAACCACAGCGTGCAGAAGATGATGACCGGCTTGCGCCCGATCCGGTCGGCAAGCGGACTGAACGCCAGCGCGCCGAGCATGAGCCCGAACAGGCCGGCGGCAAACACGGGGCCCAGCTCTCCGGGCTTCAGGCTCCAGGCCTTGCTCAGCGTCGGCGCCACATAGCCGATCGCCTGGGCGTCGAAGCCGTCCATGAACACCACCGCGGCGCACAGGACGGCGACGCGGATCTGGAACGTGCCGATCTTCTGCGCATCGATCAGCGCCGGAACGTTCACCTGTGGCGCGTCGGCGGGCGTGGTCATGGCGTCTCCCCCGGTCGCGTTCTGTTTCCGGAAATATCTTAGCAGGGAGCGGGGGACAGACGACATGCCGGCGCGACGGTGGGCTGGGTCCCGTGCTCTTGGTCTCGATCCGATCTATGCCGCGGGCACGGCAATGCCCACGGGGCAGCTCACGCCGGTGCCGCCGAGCCCGCAATAGCCCATCGGGTTCTTGGCGAGATATTGCTGATGATAATCCTCGGCGAAATACAACGGCGGCGCGTCGCAGATCTCGGTGGTGACCGGTCCGTAGCCTTTGGCCCGGAGCGCCTTGGTGTAGGCGGCTTTCGAAGCCTCCGCGGCGGCGCGCTGCGCCGGATCGAACGTGTAGATCGCGGAACGATATTGCGTGCCGACGTCGTTGCCCTGGCGCATGCCCTGGGTCGGGTCGTGGTTTTCCCAAAACGTGTTGAGCAGGCGCTCGTACGGGATCCGGCTCGGGTCGAAGATCACGAGCACGACCTCGTTGTGCCCGGTCCGCCCGCTGCAGACTTCTTCATAGGTCGGATTGGGCGTGAGGCCGCCGGCATAGCCGACCGCGGTCACGAAAATACCCTCGCCGAGCTCCCAGAACTTGCGCTCGGCGCCCCAAAAGCAGCCCATGCCGAACAGCGCATGGGCGAAGCCTTGCGGGTAGGGGCCCTGGAGCGGCCGGCCAAGGACGAAATGGCGTTCCGCAGTGGGAATGGGCGTCGAGCGGCCGGGAAGCGCCTCCTCCGCGCTCGGCATTTCCAGCTTCTTCTTGAACCCGAACATGACGGTCTCCTCTTGCGGCCCGCGCCGCCAAGCACACCCGATATCGAGCCCACCCAATATAGTGTCGGGCCGGGGTCTCCGCGGCATCAAAACGGCGGGTAGCCGCGGTCACGAAGCGGCGAGCGGCGTTTCCGTGCGGCCGCAAGGGGCCGGCGCGGCTCAATCGCGCCCATAGCCGATCAGCGGTTTCCTCTTGCGCCCGAGCAGGATCAGGATCGACCCGATCACGCCGAGCACCAGCCAGGTCGGCTGCTCCAGCACCGTCTGGATCACCGGGTTCCACAGCCATACGGCGACATGGCGCTCGATCGCGGGCTGGATGAGCTGCAGCGAATTGGGGTTGATGTCGTACCAGTCTTTGCCGAGCGCGGTGAAGAACAGCCCATTCGCGGCCGCGATGACCTTGGTCCCGTCGCGCACCAACGCGATGAACGCCGCCGCGAGGATCCACAGGCCGAGAAAACGCAGCAAGAAGCGGATCATGCCTTGATTCCGTCGACCCCGGCGCGCCTCGATCTGCTCTGCCGGTCGTGTCCCCGGCCGAACGTCGGGCCGCGCGACCGCCCGCAGGAGAGCTCTGCGGGTCGATTACTCCGGCCGGTGCCGCGGTTCAACAGGGATCGGGACCACAGCCCGGCAGGGGCGATCACCGGCCGGTGGCTGCGCTGCTTGTCCGCCGCCGTCCTTCCTTCCGGTCGCCCGGCCTCCTACATCACCGGGCGGCTCGCGGGCGGCCCGCAGCACGAGATTGTCCCGCCCGCGACCGCCGCTATAGTGCCGGCTTCGATCCGGAGGGGTGGCCGAGCGGCTGAAGGCGCACGCTTGGAAAGCGTGTATACGGGAAACCGTATCGAGGGTTCGAATCCCTCTCCCTCCGCCAATTATCCATTTCTGCCAGGCTCCGTACATTCCGAAGGCCCCCATTACACCAGGGCTTTGCAGCTAATTGCATCCCCTCTTGTTTCCGGCTGCGCCTTGATGTACCCACGATTAACGTGGGTTGAAACGGGGGTTGGCCATGGCTCGCACTATTCACCGCCTCTCGCCTGCGGCGGTCAAAAACGCAAAACCCGGGATGCATTGCGATGGCGGCGGCCTCTATTTGCAGGCCGTCACCGGCGCCAGCGGGGCAATTCGGAAATCCTGGCTGTTCCGATTTGCTGAAAACGGCCGCGAGCGACAGATGGGGCTCGGCTCTCTTGATACGGTGGGCTTGGCCCAGGCGCGAGAGAAGGCCGCCGGGTGCCGTCGGCTGCGGCAGGAGGGGATCGACCCCATAAACGCGCGGGACTCGCAGCGCGCCTCCGCAGCCGCAGAGAACGCCAAGGCAATGACGTTTGATCAATGCGCCGCCGGATACATCGCGGCGCACCGTGCCGGATGGCGAAACACCAAGCACGCCTCGCAATGGAAAAACACGCTGGCCACTTACGTCTCGCCCGTGTTCGGCAAGCTGGCGGTCCGGGCCATCGACGTGGGGCCTGTGATCAAGGCACTGGAGGCGATCTGGAGCGCGAAGCCGGAGACAGCGAGCCGGGTGCGGGGTCGGATCGAGGCGGTGCTTGATTGGGCCGCCGCCAGGGGCTTCCGGGATGCTGAAAATCCTGCGCGCTGGAAGGGCCGGCTCGACAAGCTGCTTCCCCGCCGTTCCAAAGTGCGGGCGGTCGCGCATCACGCCGCCCTGCCATACGACAAGATTGGTTCTTTCATGGTCGAACTACGCGAGCGGGAGGGTGTTGCGGCCCGGGCGCTCGAATTCGCGATCCTGACCGCGAGCAGGACCGGCGAGGTGCTCGGCGCGCAGTGGTCGGAAATCGATTTTGAGGCCAAGGTGTGGACGGTGCCGGCGGGCAGGATGAAAGGCGGCCGGGAGCATCGTATTCCCCTGGCCAATCCCGCGATGGTCGTCCTAAAGCAAATGGCCAAGCTCCGCGAGGGCGATCATGTGTTTCCGGGCGACCGGCGCGCGATGCTCTCCAACATGGCGCTCTTGATGCTGCTGCGGCGCATGGGACACGGCGATCTAACCGCCCACGGGTTTCGCTCGACGTTCCGAGATTGGGCGGCCGAGCGCACCAATTTCCCCAACGAAGTGGTGGAAATGGCGCTGGCCCACGCCATCAGTGACAAGACTGAAGCCGCGTATCGACGCGGCGATCTGTTCGAGAAGCGTCGCAAATTGATGGAAGCCTGGGCCGCCTATTGTCAAAAGCCGACAGCCATAGTCGGCAAGGTTATTGCCCTGAATTCGATGCGTTGAGAGATCTCAGTAAACGTCGAAAAACACTGACGCCCACGGGCCGCATACGCACGTCAAGGGCCGGCCCCAGCGCCATCAGGACGCGGTCAATCTAGTCATGGTGATCCAGGCGAAATTTTTTTGGCGCGTTGCCTTGACATATCTGTTTTCTGGGGTACGCCCAAGCCTATCGGCAAATGTTTGGAACCTCGGGCGCGCGACACAACATGTCCATTCACAGCACAGGGTTGGGCGATCTAGGCGGCGCACTCGTCGTGAAGCCACGGCAAGCGCGTCAAATGCTCTCGTGTTCGCAAAAGAAATTGTATGAACTGTTATCAAGGGGTGAGTTGCAGTCCTTTAAGGACGGCCGCAGCCGGAAGATCGTCGTCGAGTCCATAAGACAGTACATCATTCGCAGACTCGCCGCGCCCCCTCAATCCAAGTTAAAGCCTCCGCCCGCCTGAACCACAAGAAAGACCGGCCAGCAGTTTCGCCGCCACTGGCCGGGTCGTACGGCATGCTGTCGGTCAGGCACCTTGGCGCCTCGCGACCCGGCGGTTACGGAAATTACGGAATTACGGACGACGGCAATGGCAACGATGCTTCGGGTAATCAAGAGCGACGGCGGCAATGCTGCCGACCAACCGAAGAAGACTGCGGAACAGCACTCCGCCGAGGAGACGGTCGAGAAGCTCGCGCTGTTCAAGTGGGTCTATAACGTCGCCGAGAAAGTCCTCTCCGAGATGTCTGAGATCGCGGAAGAGATTCTGGATCGCATGAAACTCGACGACCTTGACGACGAAGAAGAAGACTACGTCGCCAACGAGCAGAAAGAACGAGAAGATGACCTGATCGAGAAAGGAGTCGCCGATGGGCTAAAGGATCGTCCTGAGATCGCGGGCGTCGAGATCGGTCATCCCGAGATCGCCGGGATCAAGATCGAGGGCAAATACAAACCCAAGCTTCTGGCGAAGCTGGTGCGGAAGGCCGTCGCTGAGATGTTCAAGAGCGACCCGACGTTCTCGGAGCATATTCGGAATGAGATGCCGGGGCAAAATCTCAGGCGGTATGGCAAGTTCTGGGTCTCATCGCTCGGGGTGTTCGCTCAGGTTGAGGACTTCGAGCACGGAGGCGGCCTGACATCCCTGTTCTCGGGCGGCTGGAAACGCATCGCCAAGGATCGCATCGACCCGGCTGCCTGGTCGTACGAGTTCGGCCCCGAGCGGAAGACCGAAACGAAGAATTGGCTGTTGCATTTCGTCGTCACCGAGCGGAACGGCAGCCAGAGTTCCTTGGTGATCCCTCGGGCGAGTCTTTCAGCCGAGAACGGAGCCCCCGCCATCCGCTTGCTGATGAAGGCGGGGGTCCATCTGGTGGTGACAAAATTGGCGAGGAAGGCGCTGGCAGAATTCCTGCGATGGAAACCCAAGGCCGAGCGCATCCGGATGCCACAACCGGGTTGGGCTGAGGTCGGCTCGCACCGCATTTACGTGCGGTCGAACCAGACCATTCTGCCTCCTGGTATGTCGAAGACGAAGCACACCTATATTCTGGACGATGCGACAAACCCCGATCACTATGGGCATCAGATCAAGGGGACGGCGGCGGAATGGGGAGACGAGCTTGCCGGTCACTTGAGCGGCAATAGCAACGTGGCGCTTGCGCTCGGGATATTTTTCGCCGGTCCCTTGCTGTACTGGGCGGACGAGCAGCCGGGCGGCTTTCATCTGTACGGGAACTCTGGCATTGGGAAGTCGCTGGTCGGGGCAATCGCACAGTCAGTTTATGGAACGCCGTATGCAGAAGGCCGCCCTTACGCTTATGGTCAAAGCTGGGAAGGGACGACAACCGGATTCGAATATCTTGCAAGTCTCCGAAGCGATGCGGTCTTGTCCCTGGACGAGCTCCACCGCGGGAAGCGGAACGAGGTTCTTCCGACGATCTACAAACTGACCGGCGGCGAGAAGGTGCGGGCTGCTGGTCCTGGGCGTTTGCAACGACAGCGAGGTTTCAGAGTCCTCGTGTTCAGCACCGGCGAAAAGTCCGTGGCGGAATTCCTCGGCAAGAAAGACGACGCCGAGGGTCGCCGGAGGCGATTGGTGGACATCCCCGCAGAAGTGCAACCGGGTAGCGCATTTGAGACGATTCCCCCGCACCAGGTCGATGCCGCGGCCGCGAAGTTCTACCCGGCTGCGGATCGCCTGCATGGCGCGGTCGGGGAAGCTTGGCAGCGACATCTGGTCAATCTCGGTAGCGCCGAGATCAAGACGCAGTTTGCCGAAGCCCGGGAGGCATGGCGGGCCTTGCCCGAGGCTGCCGCCATCGTCCACGACGCACATCCCCAAGTGCGCTCCGTCGTCAACCGCTTCGCTCTCGGCGCGGCGGCGTTGCACATGGCCATCCAAGCGGGGCTGTTGCCGTGGAGCATCGCCGACGCCGATGCGGGCATTCTCGCGTGCCTGAAGCGTTGGGCGAAGCAGCGCGGCAATCTCGACACGGCGGGGGAATTGCTGCGGGGCGTGCGCCAGCTTCTCGCAGTCATCACCGCCACTCTGGCCGAGCGTTTCATCCACCTGCGCAAGGACCCGAAAGGGCATCTCGTCCCGGCGACGGAAGCCGACAAGGTCAAACTAGCGACACCCGACCTGTTCGATGGCTACGCGAAAGAGGATCGCATCCTCATCCACCCCGAGGCGTGGCGGCGATTATGCGAGGGGTGTCACGCCGGCGAAGTGGCGGAGCATCTGCGGCGGGAAGGCGCACTTATACCAGGCGACGAGACGAAAGGGGAGCTGGCTCGGGTCGAGACAGTCTTCGGCAAGACAGGGCGGTTCTACGTCCTGCGGTGTTCCTCGCTTCCGTGACGTGATTCGTAACTCCGTATTCCCCGCCCGCAAGGAGCGCACCATGAGCGATTTGATGAAACCCGGCAACAACCAGGACCTGACAAAGCGGGACGACGTAACCAAGAAGCAGGGCGAGCGAATCGATGACGTAGGTTCTCGCCTGAAGCGGGAACTGATGGCGGCGATGCTGGACGATCCCAAGCCGGTCCTGGGCAAAGGCGAATCGCCCCGTGTCATCCTTGCCCTCGCCAACTACCGGCGCTCCGTTTGGGACCAAGCGAAAGTTCTGCAAGCCGATATGTTCCGGGAGGCGGCAGGAACCGGGCTAGAGATGAAATTCGCCTACTACGGCCCCGAGGTCGCCGGGGGAGTTCGAACCTGCCGAATCACGACAAGATGGATCTCGGACGCCCACGACATGGCCACGGTCATGGGCAGGGCCGAGTGCGTCTGCGGCTGCTATGTCCAGATCAAGCGCGTGCTCGGACAAGCCCTGAAGGAGACCCAGGAGAGGTCGATACAGGCCATGGTCATCATCGGCGATGCTTTCCACGATGACCTCGACGAGGCGGCTATTCTCGCCACGAAACTGCGGAGGGCCGGAACGAAGTTGTTCATGTTCCAGGAAGGCTGCAATCCTCTTACCGAACATGCGTTCAAGTTTCTGGCGGAGGTGTCAGGCGGAGCATATTTCCAGTTCGAGCCGAGCACGGAACAACGACTGGCGGAGATGCTGAAGGCGGTGTCGCATTTCGCCACCGGAGGCAAGGAAGCTCTGGAGGCCAAGGGCGGTGAAGCCGCGACTTTGTTGCTGGAGCAAATCATTCAAGTACCCGTGCCGCTCGTTGAGGAGGACGAACGGGTGACGCCCAGCGCAGCCCGCTGACAACCCCCCAGCGGAATTTGCGTGGGGAGGCGCACGGCCTCCAAGGCGCGGCGAGGATCGTGTTCGGCGCATCGACGAGAAGCGGGCGCACCGCCGCACCGCCGACGAGCATGCGCTGGCGGGCTCCGAGCCGCCCATGGAGCTCGGTTTCCTCGGGAGGAACGATGCCGATCGCCTCCGGCCGGAGCATGAGTGTGACCTTGCCGGCGTGCGTAAACCGCCCGGCAGGAGGATCCTGCCCTCCGACGCATCCCGTCGATGACGTTCGCGGCGCCGACGAACTCCCGACTGCTCCGCAAATTGCCTGGCCACACTGCGCCGCTTGTCTTCAGTGCAAGGCTGCCGTTTCAGGGGTGCTGCGCAGCATCAGAAGACTCGGAGGTTGAAGTCCTTCGGCGACAGCCACTCGCGCAGCTTCGACCATCGGCGACGCCCCGACACGCTGCGCACCGCGATGGCTACCGCCTTCCTCTGCCCGACCAGGACGACCAGCCGCTTGCCGCGCGTGATGCCGGTATAGAGTAGGTTGCGCTGCAACATGGGGTAATGTTGGGTGAGCACGGGAACGACGATCGCAGGATATTCCGAGCCCTGGCTCTTATGGATCGTCGTGGCATAGGCGGGGACCAATATGTCGAGTTCACCGAATCCGTAAGTCACGGATCGGCCGTCGAAGTTGGCGGTAAGTTCGCTTGCATTGGGATCTACGTCTGTGACGTAACCGATGTCGCCGTTGTAGACCTCCTTGTCGTAGTCGTTCTCGATCTGCATGACCTTGTCGCCAGGCGCGAAGGTCCAGCCGAAGTGCTCCCCCTTCCGCTCGCTGGCGGGGATTGAGCGCGGCCTGAAGTCCGACGTTCAACAACCGCGCCCCGATGGCACCCCGGTTCATGGGGCAAAGCACCTGCACGTCGCGGATCGGGTCCAGGCCGAAACGTCGGGGGATGCGCGTCTTCACCAGCTCGGCGATGCGTGTTGCAGCGGCCTCGGGGTCGTCCACCGGCACGAAGTAGAAGTCGCTTACTTCCTCGAGTTTACCGAGTTCGGGCATCTGGCCCTGGTTGATGCGATGGGCGTTGACGATGATCCGGCTCTTCGCTGCCTGGCGGAACACCTCGGTGAGGCGCACCACCGGCACCGCCCCGGAGGCGATGACATCGGCAAGAACCTGGCCGGGCCCGACAGCTGGTCAACGTCGCCCACGATCAGCAGGGCTGCGCCGTTCGGAACCGCCTTGAGAAGCGCGTGCATCAGCAGGAGGTCCACCATCGAGGTCTCATCAACCACGAGCAGCCCGCAGTCGAGCAGGTGGTCGGCATCGCGCCGAAACCCCCCGGTCCTCGGATCGACCTCCAGCAGGCGATGGATCGTGCGGGCCTTCATACCGGTCGCCTCGCTCATGCGCTTGCGGCGCGGCCCGTCGGCGCACACAGGAGGAGGAGCCTGACTCCCTTGGCCCCCAGGATGCGCAGGGCCCCGCTCTCGGCTTCAGATAGGCCAGAGCTTTTGCCTTTATTTTTCAACCTTAACCCCGCGATCCATAGGGGAACAGTCTGACCGGCTTCCGCGCCGAAGGTGGCGGGACGAGTTTTAGTCCGAACAAATGTCACCACCAAATGCAGAATTCCGTGCACGGCCGCAGGAGGGAGAGGAGCGTTGTGGCCGAAGAAACCCGCGCCGCGATTGCCGAGTTGCTCCATGGGAATTAGGACGGGCGCGACCCGCCCTCGCTTGGCAGGCAGAATTGGGAAACTTTGCAGTTAACTGCAAATCTGACCCGCCCGCGCCGCGTCCCCGAGACAAAACCTGGGACATGGCGAAAGCGTCGCTGGCCGGTGCCCGCTGGGGCTTTGTTCTTGTTCTACCTCAAGAATTATCATCTGCACCGGCGAAAAAACGTTTCACGACAACATCCGCAGGCTTAGAGGGGCCCGAAATCGTCCGAGGAAACGGGCGACGCGGGTGCGCGTGCGCACGCCTGGAGGGCTTGCCTGACCCCACCGACTCGCAGGATGGCTGCGTCCATCAGGTCACTGCGAGCGCGAACCGCGCTGCGAGGTAAAAAAGTAGCGAAATGCCCCGGACGTTAGCAATTCATGGAAGGTCATTAATGACGATCAGACTGCGGGCTTCCGTCCAGTCGTTGGTGTTCGTGGTCATGCAGGCCGCAACCTTGTTCGGTTCGGCGGGCCGCACCGACATCGTCGAGTTCTGGGTCTACGTCGCCATATTGGCGGCGGTCTCTGCGCTGTCGCTCACGCTCCTCGATCCGGATCTCATCCAAGAGCGGATGCGGCCGGGTGGCCGCCGCGTGGGCTTGCGGTTCCTGCCGGTCATCATCGTCATGTTCGTGCACTGGACGGTGGCCGGCCTCGACCGCGGACGCCTGCATCTTAGCGACACGGTCCCGCCCGGTCTGGAAGCCGTGGCTTTGGCCCTGTTCGCTTTGGCATGGATTGTCTTCGTCTGGGCCATGTATGTGAACCGGTTCTTTTCCTCGATCCCGCGAATCCAGTCGGAACGCGGCCATGCCGTGATCACCACCGGCCCTTATCGCTACCACCGGCCCTTATCGCTTCGTCCGGCATCCTGGCTACACGGCGGCTCTGCTCGCCGCGGTGACCAGCGGCCTTGCGCTCGGATCGTGGATTTCGACCTTCATAGCCCCGATTGCGCTTGTCGGGCTCGTGTGGCGCTGCTCGCCGCGGTGACCAGCGGCCTTGCGCTCGGATCGTGGATTTCGACCTTCATAGCCCCGATTGCGCTTGTCGGGCTCGTGTGGCGCACCATGGTTGAAGATCGGATGTTGCAGAGCGATCTGCCCGGCTATGCGGACTATGCGGCTCGCGTCCGCTACCGGCTGGTGCCCGGCATCTGGTGACGTTGCGGTGCAATGATCCCGATGCGAAGACCGGCTCGGCCGCTTTCTCGGCTCCACGCGGCTCCTGACCTTGCGGCGATCAGACGCGAAGGAACGCTGTAGGATGAAGCCGCCGCTCGACGTGACCCGGACGCGAGCCTCCTCATGGTCGGTCGTTCATCGGTCGGGGAATTGCTGGCGTGGTCGGCCGCCACAAGCCAGCGGTAAGCAACGGCCACATCGTCGACTACCATCACGTCATCCATGCGCTGAGCAAGAAGCGGAGGACGCTGCTCAATCTGGTCTACGCGATCAGCCGTTCCCGCGCCGCGCTTACGCCCGCGCATTCGAGGCGCTCTTCGCTGAGTGTCCCCTAGTACCTGCTGTCGATGTAAACAAAAATAATTGCAAATACTGATTGACAACGTCGCCATCCGGTGCATATACCAAACCGTTCCGACGCCAAGGAGGGCAACGCGACGACGGTAATGGTCAATTTGACCGTCGGATTGCCCTCCTAAAGGCGATCCGGTGATCTAACTGATAATGAGAGGATCGCGATGAAGAGCGACGGAACAAGCCCTCCAACCAAGACAGCGGAATCTATTGATGACTTGGTCGATAGATGTGAAGCAGCGCGGGTGCTTGGCATAGCCATTCGCACGCTGGACCGA